>Ga0302314_10001751_pt1 | contig 40670 bp, 35 predicted proteins | sample III_Palsa_N2_3_FD_200533 | JGI IMG/M metagenome (GOLD analysis project Ga0302314, IMG submission 200533) | Peat permafrost microbial communities from Stordalen Mire near Abisko, Sweden - III_Palsa_N2_3 | ecosystem: Environmental > Terrestrial > Soil > Palsa > Peat permafrost | place: Sweden... | reverse complement strand
GTTCAAAATCTATCGACAGGAGCCACGAGTGATGAACGAAATGATGTGGAGATGCGATCAGGTACGGGCCGGCCAACTGTACAACCGGATGATGTTCGACACCAAGGCGGAGGCTGAGCAGTTTGTGCAGCGGATGAAGCCGATGGAGCCGGACCAGACGTTTTCGATCGAGGCGATTGAGGCGAGCAAGATCTGGAACTGATCGGTGGATGGGCGGGAGTGAGTTCCTGCTACGGATCGGGATCGATGCACGCTTGAGAAAGATGCAAGACGCATGGCGCCGGAGGTTCTGGGGATGGTCCCCGTTCTTCGGCGCCATTGCTTATGCTTAGAAGGGAAGAGCGCAGATTGCGCGGCGAGGGTCGGGAAGACACTTCGAACGGTACGATAATCAGAGACCTATGGCGACGACACAGAAGAAAGACTATTACGGCACGCTGGGCGTAAAGAAGACGGCGACGGCGGATGAGATTCGCAAGGCGTTTCGCAAGCTGGCGCGGAAGTATCACCCGGATGTGAATCCGAACGACAAGAAGGCGGAAGAGAAGTTCAAGGAGATCTCGGAAGCGAACGATATTCTGAGCGACGAGAAGAAGCGGAAGATCTTCGACCAGTTTGGGTTTTACTCGGACAACATCGACCCGGCGGCTGCGGAGGCTGCGGCGCGGGGAGGGTATTCGACTGGTGGTGGTGGGTTCCCGGGAGCGGATGCGTACCAGCGGGCCGGCGGTGGTGGTGGACAGGAGGTGCCGTTCGACTTTGGTGGGTTCGACTTCTCGGACTTCCAGGCCGGGCGTGGGGGACAACAGCAGCCGAGCGGGACGGGCGGATTTGGCGGGAGTTTCAAGGATATCTTCAGCGGGATGTTCTCGGGCGACAAGAGGTCGTCGAAGGGGCCGGAGCCGGGAACGGATCTTGAGTATCAGGTGAATGTGGACTTCTGGACGCTGATTCGGGGCGGTGTGACGAAGCTCGAGATCACGCGGAGAGAGGTGTGTCCGACGTGCAAGGGCAAGTCGACCTCGGGCGGGAACATGGAGTGCCCGGAGTGCTCGGGCACGGGCCAGGTGACGCAGATGGGCGGGCGGATGAAGTTCAACATCCAGTGCCCGGGCTGCGGCGGGACGGGCAAGGTGCAGCATGCGTGTCCGACGTGCAAGGGCGAAGGTGCTGTGACCCGCAAGGAGCCGCTTGAGTTTCGTATCAAGCCGGGGACGCGGGATGGCCAGCGGATTCGGCTGGCGGGCAAGGGCAATGCGGGCACGGACGGCGGTGCGGCGGGGGATCTCTACCTGATTATCAAGTCGGGAACGAACCCGGTGTTTACGCGGCAGGGCGATGATATATATGTAACCGTTCCGGTTACGATTTCGGAGGCGGCGCTGGGCGCGAAGATCGAGGTGCCGACGATCGATGCGGCGGATGCGGCTCCGCGGACGCAGTTGAAGATTCCGCCGGGAACGCAGACGGGACAGAAGCTGCGGCTGCGCGATAAGGGCGTGCCGAGCGCGACGCGGGAAGGTGTGCGTGGCGACCAGATCGTCGAGGTGAAGATCGTGGTGCCGAAGGTGCAGGATGAGCGGTCGAAGGAGATCCTGCGGGAGCTGGCCACGCTGAATCCCGAAGACCCGCGCGAAGGGCTGTTTTCGGCGGTTTAGCAGGTGATGGAACCAGACGGCGAGACCCTTAGACCAAGCGGCAATTGCTGCGTGGTATAAGGGTTTTGTCTTTTAAGCCCTGATGCGAGTGGTGCTCTCTTGTCTTTGTTTCGGATGAATCGTCGCGAGATGCTGCGCAATGGCGCAGCTTCTTTGTTTGTGCCGGGCCCGATGGTGGGCGAGGCTTTGTCTGCTCGGGTGAGTGAGCCGATGGGTGGGTTGGAGCTTCCTGTTCTCGAACATCCGGATCGGGTTGTCGCGTATCTGGGCGATGTTGAGGCTCGGCGGGTGAATCTGGCGCGGACGGGAGCGCGGTGGCGGAGTGAGGGTGCCGCGGCTGGGATTGAAGTCGAGATTCAATCGGGCAAAGAGCAGTCTTCGGTTGCGATCGCTTCGCCGCGCGAGCCGGTACAGCGCGTGCATCTGCGCTGGAAGCGGGCGTTTCCGGAGCAGAGCCGCGTGCTGGGCGATGCGTGGGAGCGGAGCTATGGCGATCTGGAGTGGCTTCCGCTGCAGGCGGAGCGGGTGCTGCCGTGGTATGGGCTGGTGCAGATTGGCGAAAGTACAGCCGGGTTTGGGGTGAAGGTTGGGGCGGCAGCGTTTGCATTCTGGCAGGTTGATGCGGAAGGGATCTCGCTGTGGCTGGATGTGCGGAACGGTGGGAACGGCGTGGTGCTGGGGCAGCGGACGCTGAAGGCGGCGACGATCCGGGTTGTAGCTGGCGCTCGGGAACAGAGTACATTTGCGGTTGCGAAGTCGCTGTGCACGGTGCTGGCTGAGGATGCTGTGGTTCCGGCTACGCGGGGTGGGCTTTCGCTGCGGGCGATCTATGGAAGCAACGACTGGTACTACGCGTATGGGCGGAATACGCAGGAGGGCATTCTGCGGGACGCGGACTTGATGCGGAGTCTTGCGCCGAGTGGAGAGGTGAAGCCGTTTACCGTGGTGGACGATGGGTATCAGGATGTGGCGCGGTTTCCCAGTATGGCTCGGCTGGCGGAGGAGATACGCGGACGCGGGGTGGTGCCTGGTGTGTGGATACGGCCGCTGCGTGCGGCTGAGAAGACGCCGGAGGGATTGCTGTTGCCTGCGGGGCGGTGGCGGGCTCGGGCAGGGGAGACGGCTCCGCCTGCGTATGATCCGACGATTCCTGAGGGGATGAAGGCGGTGACGGATGTGGCGGCTGAGGCGCGGGGCTGGGGCTATGAGCTGATCAAGCACGACTTCACGACGTTCGAGCTGCTGGGGCAGTGGGGGAGCCAGATGGGGGCTTCGCCTGCGCAGGGGAGCTGGCACTTCAACGATCGGACGCGGACGAATGCGGAGGTGGTGAGCGAGCTCTATCGGGAGATTCGCAGGGCGTGTGGGGAGGATCGGGTGATCCTGGGATGCAATACGGTGGGGCATCTGGCGGTGGGGCTGTTCGACGCGCAGCGGACGGGCGATGACGTGAGCGGGATGGCGTGGGAGAGGACGCGGCGGATGGGAGTGAACACGCTGGCGTTTCGGCTGCCGCAGCATCGGAGTTTTTTTGCGATCGACGCGGACTGCGTTCCGATTACGCCTGCTGTGCCATGGGCGTTGACCGAGCAGTGGCTGCGGGTTGTGGCGAAGAGTGGGAGTGTGCTGCTGGTGTCGCCTGATCCGCGAGCGGTGGGGCCGGAGCAGAAGGCGGCGCTGCGGGCGGCGTTTGCCACGTGCAGCGCGCAGGGTGAGAGTGAGCCGGTGGATTGGATGGAGACAAGGACGCCGAGCGAGTGGAGCTCGAAGCAGCGGTATGAGTGGATCGAGGCGGATGGGGCGAGCCCGTTTCCGATTGGGGTGGCGTTGGGGTAGGAACGATTGTCCTGCCGGACGGGCGCCCTGCGCGGGCGGCGACCACTTCGTGGTGTGTAATCGCTTCGCGTGGTGCTCCCGTTGGTCGCAAGATAAATCTCGTGCCGACCAACGGGAGGAGCGACGCGAAGCCCAATACATGTCACGAAGTGACCGCTGCCCGCGTAGGGCGCTTTTAACGCAGCCGAGTGGAGACCATCGCGGCTTCGCTGCCGATTGCGCCGTCGGGACGCGTGACGATCTCGTAGGTGCCGTAGTCGACGGTGAGGGTGATCTCTCCGCCGATGCGCAGCTTGGTCTTGGTGACGTTGCGGCTAGGTAGCCAGAACTCGCCGCTGCGGCTGTAGCGGTAGTCGAACTGGGCGCTGCCCATCAGGAACGACGGGTTGCTGCCGGGCGAGCCGACGATGCGGACCACGGCGAAGTCGTCGGTGCTGATCCAGACTCGGCCTTTGTAGTTGAATTTGTTTTCGGACTTTGGAGTGACGTCGAGCACCCATGTGGGGACGACGTCGACCTGCTCTTGGCCGATGAGGACTGCGGTGTAGTTTTCCGGGGAGAGCATCGACCGTGCGTGATTTTTTTCGAGTGCGCCTTCGCGTTCGCCTTCCATGAGGCGGCGCAGGATCTGCTTGCAGAAGATGGTTGAGCCGGACTCGGAAAGGACGTCGAACTGCTTTTGGTCGGGCGTGGAGAAGTGCATCTGGACGAGCATCTCGGCGTGGCGCTCGCCGATGGGGCCGTGGTAGGCCATGCGATAGGTGCGGAGTGAGCCGTAGCGTTCGAGGGCGAGCTGGCGGTCGCGGTCGCGTGCGATGACGCGGGCGAGGATCTCGTCTGCGGTGGGCGTGTGGGTGGTCCTGTTGGCGCTGCTCTCTACTGCGATGATCTGCGCTCCTCCGCTGGTTGAGAACAAGGCGATTCCAATCAGCAGAAGACACACCCCGAGCTGCCTCACACGATGCCGCATGGCCACCTCCACACCAGCATCTCACCACGGTGCAGCGGGATCAGTGCAAACGCACCGTGTACAGTTCAAAATTTATCGGTGAACGAGGGGCGATCTCCCGAATCGGATCGGTTGAAGGGTGAGGATGGATTTCAGGAGGGTTGAGCGACCTGAACGTCTTCGGGAAAAGGGATGGAGGAGTCGGTGGTGCTGCGGTCTGACTGCCAGGGGGCGCCTTTGGTTTCTGTGGGGGGTGAGATCTCGGAGCCGGCGGGTGCGGGGAGGATCCAGTGGTTGACGAGCGCGGCGGCGAACTGGGTGGTCTCGGGATGGAGGCCGTTGAAGCGGGCGGCGAGCCAGGCTTGTGGAGTGATGGTGATCTCTGCGCGGCCAGCGGCGACGGCGTGGAAGATGCGGTCGGCAGCGCGCTTGGCGGAGGCGGCGAGGATGGGGGTTTTGGCGGCGACGTTGAACCAGGCCTTTTCGCGGGCGACCTGACCGGTGAATTTGGCGTGGGCTTCGCCGCCGGTGCGCATGAGGCCGGGGCAGACGGTGGTGACGCGGATGCCTTTGTGGCGGAGCTCGGCGTGGAGGCCTTCGGAGAAGCCGGTGAGGGCGAACTTGCTGGCGACGTAGGGGAGCATGTGGGGCATGGCGAACTTGCCGCCGATGCTGGCGATGTTGACGATGCTGGCGTCGGGTGTGTTGCGGGGGCGGCTGAGGAGATAGGGCAGCGCGGCGTGGGTGGTGTGGAGGGCGGCGAAGAAGTTGACGTCCATGGCGCGGTAGAAGGCGTCGAGGGGCTGGTCTTCGATGGGGCCGACTTCGATGATTCCGGCATTGTTGATGAGGATGTCGATTTTTCCGAAGGCCCCAAGCGCGGATTGGATGAGACCGGCGGCCTGGTCGGAGTCGGTGAGGTCGGCGGAGACGAGGAGGATGTCGTCTTCGTGGCGCAGGGCGCGGCGGTCGAGGAGGGTTTGGCGGGCGCTGGCGAGCTCGTCTTCGTCGCGGGCGGCGAGGACGAGATAGGCTCCGGCGCGGGCGTAGCGCTCGGCGAGAGCGAGGCCGAGGCCGCGGGAGCCGCCGGTGATCACGACCACTTTGCGGGGCTTCGCGGACTCTTTTTTCGGAAGTAGAAGATAGGCGGCGGCGGTGGCGGCGAGGCCGGTTGCGATCCGGGCGGCGTAGAAGGCGGCGGCGAACTTTTTCATGGGTGGCTTTCCGGGTGCGGTCGCGGTGAGGTGTGAGGCGTGGGAGAAGGATACGCCTTCGACGATGGGCTGCGGAGTGAGATGCGGCGAGGGAAGGCAGGAGTTTGTTGGGTGTAGGATGTGGACGCGATAGACTCGAAGCTGGTGGAAGCCGGTAGTAGGCGACGCGGAGCGAGATGGCGACGAAGAGAAAAACCCGTGGGGCGTACATGATTTCGGCGGTGGCCGAGATGTATGAGATTCATCCGCAGACGTTGCGGCTGTACGAGCGTGAGGGGCTGTTGCGGCCTTCGCGGAGCGATGGGAATACGCGGCTGTATACGGATGAGGATCTGGAGCGGCTGGAGTTTATTTTGAACCTGGCGCGGGATCTTGGGGTAAATATCGCCGGGATTGCAATTGTGCTGCAGATGCGCGAGCGGATGGAGGAGATGAACCGGCAGATGCAGGGGTTTGTCGACTTTGTACGGACGGAGATGTTGACACGGATGCATCAGCAGCAGGATCCGGGGGCGGGGCTGGTGCGGCTGCGGAGGCCGGTGGTGGTCGCGGTGAAAGCGGCTAAGGTGACGAAGAAAGCGAAATAACTGTAAAAGCGCCCTGCGCGGGCGGCGACCACTTCGTGGTGTGTGATCGCTTCGCGTGGTGCTCCCAATGGTCGCAACAGAAGATTGTGCCGGCCGGAGGGAGGAGCGACGCGAAGCCCAATACCTGTCACGAAGTGACCGCCGCCCGCGCAGGGCGCTTTTCTTGCTCTAAACTTAACTGTGATGAGTTTAGTGCTGCACATTTTGTTTGGTTTGGCGATGCTCGGGACGGTGACGTCCACGATCTATTGCGCGATGGTGGTTGTGGCGGCGGTGCGGTTTGGGTTGCGGCGGCGCAAGGAACTCAAGGCGGCGCGAGTGAGCGAGTTTCTGCCGGTGATCAGCGTGCTGAAACCGATGCATGGGACCGAGGCGGGGATGGAGCGGAACCTGATCTCGTTCTTCGAGCAGGACTATCCGGAGTTTGAGCTGCTGTTCTGCGCGCGGCATGAGACGGATGAGGGGTTGAAGCTGGCGCGGCGGGTGGCCGAGCGGTATCCGCAGGTGAAGGCGCGGTTTGTGACGTGTGGGGAGCCGACGCCCGAGTTTCATAATGCGAAGGTGTTTTCGCTGGCAAAGCTGGACTCCGTGGCGGAGAACACGCTGTACATTACGAGCGATGCGGATGTGCGGGTCGAGAAGCACTATCTGCGGGATATGGTGCAGTATTTGAAGCGGCCGGAGATTGGGCTGGCTTCGTGTGTGTATCTCGGGACGGTCGATGAGGCACTTGCGAAAGGGAGTTTGACGGCGCATCTGGATGCGGTGGGGAAGAGCGTGGAGATGACTTCGGGCGTGATGGTCGCGGACATGTTGGAGGGGACGAAGTTTGCGCTGGGCGCGACGATGTCGGTGCGGAAGCAGTCGTTTCAGGATGTGGGCGGGTTCGCGGAGTTGGGGCAGTTTTATGCGGACGACTTTGTGATTGGGAACCGGCTGGCGAAGATGGGTAAGGGCGTGCTGCTGGCGACGCATGTGATCCGGTTGATGGTGCAGGACCAGCCGTTCTGGCTGTCGTTTCGGAATCAGTTGCGGTGGATGCAGAGCACGCGGCGGTCGAGGCCTTGGGGACACTTTGGGTCGGGGCTGACGTTCGCGGTGCCGTTTGGATTGCTGGGGATGATTTGGGGGGTGGCGAGCGGGCATCCGGTGATTGGGCTGCTTTGGCTGCTGGGGATGGTGGCGAACCGATGGGTGCAGGCGGGGACGGTGCTGGGGGTGATGGGGGACTCGGATTGGTTGCGGGGGATGGTGATCTATCCGCTGCGGGATCTGCTGGGAGGGATTCTTTGGCTGGGGAGCTATGGTGGGGATCGGTTCTACTATCGTGGGTCGGTGTATCGGTTGAAAGAGAGCGGAAGAGTAGAAGCAAGATAAAAGCGCCCTACGCAGGCGGCGGTCACTTCGTGACGCGTATACCGCTTCGCGTGGTGCTCCCGATGGTCGCAACAGAAGATTGTGCCGACCGGAGGGAGGAGCGACGCGAAGCCCAATACACACCACGAAGTGGTCGCTGCCCGCGTAGGGCGCTTTTATCTTTTGTTGGTGAGGATTGTCTTGCCGCCCGATTCGGCGACGACGTACGTCGGGGCGGCGCTGGCGAGGTCTTCCTGCCGGGCCTGACCGTGGTACGTGAGCAGGAAGAGGCGGCGTGGGCCTTTCCAGAGCTGGTGGAGCGAGGCTTCGGACTCGAAGACCTGAGGGGCGTCCGGCCAGAAGCTGCCGTACCAGAGAGTGTTCACGCGGCCGTTGACGAGGTGGATCGGCTGGCCGGTGTAGAAGACCAGGGTCGAGCCGGAGGTGAACTCGCCGTCGAGGACGATGAGGTCACCGGGGGCGCGGACCTGGTTGAGGGTGAGGGCGAGATCCTTTGAGCCGAGGATGGGGTTGAAGCGGCCAAGGCCGGAGTGCGCGGCGAGCAGGGTGAGGAGCATCCCGGCGGCTAGGGTGAGGTTGGCGGCGTAGGGCAGGCGGCGGACGCGCAGAAGCGTGCTGACGAGGCCGGTCAGGATCATGCCGAGGGCGACGGCGATGAGTGGGCCACGGAAGAGGCCCATCGCGGCTCCGGTGAGATCGAAGATATGGCCGAGGGAGAGGTTGTAGAGCTCGGGGTTGCTGGCGAGCAGGGTGGAGAGGGTGGCTCCGTGGGCCGGGCGCGGGGCGAAGATGGCGAAGTAGCCGCAGACGAGGGCGACCAGGGTGGTGATGGGGAGGAGAAGCCAGATGGACCAGTTCTGGAGAGAGCGGGCTTGGCGAACGGCGGTGAGGCTGGAGGACTCGGCGCTGGCGAGGATGCCGCCGGCCATGAGGGCGAGGGCGGGAATGGCGGGGAGGGAGTAGTACTCCTGCCGGGAGGAGAGGCTGAAGAAGCCGAGGACGAGGGCGGCCCAGAGGAGGAGCGAGAGGGCGGCTTCGTTCTGGCGGGCTTGTTCCGGGAAGAGGTGCTCGAGGTCGAAGGAGAGGGGATTGCTGGTGCGGTTGCTCCAGAGCGAGCTACGCAGCGTGCGGACGTGGACAGCGATGGCGGTGGGGAGGAAGGTGGCCCAGGGCATCGCCCAGATGATGAGGTAGAGCCAGAAGAGCCAGACGGGGGTTTGGCCGTAGTCGTGGGGGATGCGCCTGGCGAGGAAGCGGGCGATGTGCTCGTTGTAGAGGTAGAACCACGCCCAGCCACCGTGCGCAGGGAGGCCAAGGCCGGAGGGGAGAGCGATGGCGGGGTTTCGGATCGCGGCGAGGATGTGCCAGGGTGCGGCGATCGCGAGGAAGACGGCGGTTGCGGCGAGCAGGTGGAGGCGGCGGAGCAGCGGGAACTGGCGGGTGATCGCGAGGTAGAGCAGGGCGAAGGCGATGGGGAAGATGAGGCCGATCAGGCCCTTGGTGAGAACGTTGAGGGCGAGGACAGCAGCGAAGGCGAGGCTGGGCAGAAGCGGTGAGGATGCTTCGGAGGAATCATCTTTCGCGCGTTCTTTTGCTCTTTCGACCGCGACGAGGAAGAGATGGACAGCCAGTGTCATCCAGAGGGCGATGAGGATGTCGGGGATGAAGAAGCGGGTGTAGAGATAGGGGCCGATGGCGGTGGCGATGGCGAGGGCGGAGTAGAAGCCGCCGCGATCGGGGTTTGCGGCGGGCGAAATCGCCGCGAAGAGGCGGTTGCCCAGGGCATAGACGGCGAAGAGCAGGGCGAGGACGGAGACGGCCAGCGGCAGGCGGGCAGCCCAGTCTGAGATTCCAAAGATGTGCATGGAACCGGCAGCCATCCAGTACATCAGGGGCGGCTTGTCGAAGAAGCGGATGCCGTTGATGTAGGGGGTGACGAAGTCGTGGCGCTGGAGCATCTCGCGCGCGATCTCGATGTAGATGGAGTCGACGTCGTCGAGCAGGCCGGGGGAGAAGATGCCGCAGAACTGGAGGACAAACCAGGCGAAGACGATCAGGCCGATGGAGCGTAGATTCCAGCGGACTGGCCGGTTTGGCCAGGGGAGGGTCGGAGAGGACCAGCGAGCTGGCGAAGAAGTTTCAACAAGCATGCGTAGGGAAGACGAGATCCTGGCTGAATGGGCTTTGTTTAGTGTACTGAAGTCGATCAAGAACAGGGTAAAGCACCCTACGCGGGCGGCGGTCACTTCGTGACATGTGATCCGCTTCGCGGTGGTGCTCCCGCTGGTCGCAACAGAAGATTGTGCCGACCATCGGGAGGTGCGACGCGAAGCGGTATACCGCACGAAGTGCCCCGCGCAGGGCGCTTTTTAGGGGGTGAGGGGACGGTCGGTGATGAGGGCTTTGCCGGAGGTCTCTTTGAGGACGATTTGCTGGGAGCCGAGGACCTGATCAACGGCGTCTCGTTTTTCGAGGGGCACGAAGAGGAGCTTGCGCGGGCCGTTGCCCCAGCCAGAGGCCAGGTCAGCGTTGGTCAGGAAGATGGGAGGGGCGTCGGGGAAGGTGGAGCCGAAGAGCATGGAGGTGGAACGGCCTTCGACGAGGTCCACTTGCTGGCCGAGGTAGAAGGGGATCGAGGAGCCGTAGGCCTGGTCGCCGTAGAGCATGATCTGGGTGTCGGCGGGGATCTGGTTGGTTTGGCGAAGCTGCTCGATGGTGCGGGCGAAGTCGGCGGAGGAGAGCATCGGGTTGAAGCGGATGAAGGCGATGTGCGCGGCGATGAGGAAGACGGTGGAGGTGACGGCGAGCATGCTGGTCGCGGCGAGGTGACGGCGACGGGTGCGGAGGATCCAAGCGATCGCTGGGCCGAAGGCAAACGCGACGGCGGCCATGGTGGCGGGCAGGCGGAGCGCGGCGAAGGATGGGCCAGTGAGGTCGAAGATGTGGGACATCGAGAGGGTGTAGTCGCCGACGCCGCGATGGGCGAGGAGTTCGCCGATGTCGGGGACGAAGGGGAGGTGGCGCGAGGTCCAGAGGCCGAGGAAGAGGGTGATTGCGACGACTAGGCCGATGGCGGTGAAGGCGGCGTGCGCTCCGAGGAGCGAGCGGCGGAGGCTGCGCTGGTCGGTGAAGACCTGCTCGGCGTATGTGAGGGCGGCGGTGGTGAGCAGGAGCAACGGGAGATAGGCGGGGAAGGTGTAGTACTCCTGGTTCGTCGAAAACGAGAAGAAGAGGAGGACGAAGGCGGAGTAGATCGCGAGGAGCAGGACACTGCGCGAGGTGAAGGTGCGGGCTTCGGATTCCGAGGCGGACGCTTCGTAGGCGTAGGAGCGGCGGGTGGGGACTTCGAGGCTCTGCGTGGAGGCCGGGCGGGAGAGCTTCCAGCCGGCAAGGACAGCGGCGGGCGCGAAGAGGCTCCAGGGAAAGAGCCAGACCAGATGGAGGCTCCAGAAGAGGTAGCCGGGGAGCTTGTTGTAGTCCATCGGGATGCGTTTGCCGAGGAAGCGGAGGAAGTGTTCGTTGACGAAGTAGAACCAGAAGAAGCCGTGGCCGTTCATGCCGCCGGTGTTGCGGAGGCCAGCGAGGATGTGCCACGGGGCGGCGATGGCGAGGAAGAGCAGGAGGCCGGAGATGAGCTTGAGGCGGCGCCAGTGGCGGTACTCGCCGGTGATGAGGAGATAGGCGATGGCGGAGCCGAAGATAAACACCGGGGCGACCAGGCCCTTGGTGAGGACGGCAAGGGCGAGGGCGATCCACATGAGGTAGGCATGGGTGATCGGGCTGAGGCTTGAGGTGGTCCGGGTCTCGGTCAAGGGCTCGTCGGACGCGATGGCCTGGAGGAAGGTGTAGAGGGAGGCGGCGAGCAGGAGGCTCAGCAGGACCTCTGGGATGAAGATGCGGGTGAAGAGGAAGACTCCGGCGGAGGTGAGGATGGCGAGACCGGTGTAGAAGGCGGCTCGGTCGTTGAAGGCCTTTTGTGCCCAGGTGTAGCCGAGCAGCGCGAGCAGCAGGACCGCAATGGCCTGGGGGAGGTGGGCGGCGAAAGCGGTGAAGCCGAAGAGACGGAAGCTGATGGCTACGAGCCAGTAGGGGAGTGGGGCTTTTTCGAGGTAGCGGATACCGTTGACGTGGAGGGTGACCCAGTCGCCGCTGGTGAGGATGTGGCGGGCGGCGTTGGCGTGGGTGGCGTCGGCGTCGTCGAGCAGGGGCGGGGCGAAGAGCGCGGCGAAGAAGAGGACGAACCAGAGGCCGCAAAGGAGAGTCAAGGCGAGCGAGCGGCGAGGAGCGGCGATCGCGGGAAGGGCCGGGGCCTGAGGTTGTGCGAGTTCAAGAACGGAGTCTGATGTCATAAAGATTGGCCGCACTTTAAAGATAACTGCACGCGATTGTGCTTACGTTGCTTCGGGGAGTGAGGTTCCGGTGCCTGCAGAGTTGGATGCGGCTGAAGGCTTCCGGTCGCGTCAATGTATCTTGCTTGTGTGGCCTCCTTTTGGTGGAAGCCGTGTCCTTCCACCGTCACTGACCCGACATAAGCTGACTCGAATTGGATCTGAAGGAGTGTCCTGAACCGATGCCCACGTTTGCCGCAATCGATATTGGATCGAACTCGTGCCGTGTAAAGATCGCCTCGGTAGTGCAGCATCGTTTGAAAACGCTATATGAAGACCGCGAGGTGACGCGGCTGGGGGAGAGCGTCTTCCAGACCGGGGAGATCTCGCCCGAGGCGATGGCGGGGACGATCAAGGCGCTGCGGCGGTTCCACAAGGCGGTGCAGCTGCATGTGGTCGACAAGGTGCGGGTGGTGGCGACCAGCGCGATGCGGGATGCGCGGAACGCGGCGGCGTTTACGGAATGGGTGAAGTCGGCTACGGGATGGAAGGTGGAGGTGATCTCGGGCCTGGAAGAGGGGCGGCTGATTCATCTGGGGGTGGTGACGCATGAGCCGGGCGCGAAGGGGCGCTGCCTGCTGATCGACCTGGGCGGCGGAAGCTGCGAGGTGACGTTGTCAGACGGTGGGCGGATCAAGGAGATGGTGAGCCTGCCGCTGGGCGCGGTGCGGCTGCAGCAGGAGTTCCTGCAGCAGGACCCTCCGGGTAAAGAGGATCTGGCGCGGCTGCGGCAGTATATCGATCGTGAACTGCGGCGTGGGGAGCGGCGGCTGGGGACGCCACGGGTGAACCTGGTGATCGCGACGTCCGGGACGGCGGCGGCACTGGCTGAGGCGAGTGTGGCGCTGACGGCGAAGACGCCGGTGAAGAAGGCTTCGTTGAAGCGATTTGTGCGATTGAAGCCGAATGAGGCGGATACGGGCGCGATCCGGCGGCTGGCCGACAAACTGCTGAAGATGGACAACGCTGCGCGGGCGGCGGTGCCGGGGATCGGACCACGGCGGTCGGAGATTATTGTGGGCGGAGCGCAGGTGTATGCGCATCTGCTGGAGCGATTTGGGCTGAAGGGATTTCGCTACTCGGCGCTGGGGCTAAGGGACGGGATGCTGGCGCAGATGCTGGGTGAGATCGACCTGAGGGCGTCGGTGCACCAGAAGATTGAAAGTGAGCGCTGGGCGGGGGTGCTCGAGGTCTGCCAGCGGTATGGGATCGACCGGAAGAAGGCGGAGCCAGTGCGGCAGCATGTGGCGGAGTTATTCGACTCGCTGGCCAAGGTGCATGAGCTGCCGGTGGAGTATCGGCTGTGGATGCAGGCGGCGGCGATGATGCAGGATGTCGGCAAGTTCATGAACCACCAGGGACATCACCGGCATACGCAGTATATTCTGGCGAACTCGGAGATCTTCGGGTTCTCGCCGGAGCAGCGGCAGATTGTGAGCGCGATTGCGCGGTATATGGGCAAGACGCGGCCGGATGCTCTGGACCGGGTGATGCGGCTGATCGTGACGACCGAGCACGCGCATGTGGTCCGGGCTGTGGTGCTGCTGCGGCTCGCCGTGGCCCTGAACCAGGACCGGGCGAGCGCGGTGGTGCAGCTGAAGACTGCCGTGTATCCGAAGCGGGTGGTGCTTGAGCTGGTGCCGGGGCGTGGTGGCGCGGCGCTCGAGGCGTGGTCGTTGAAGAAAGAGGCGGCTTACTTCCGCGAGGTCTTCCGGCGGGAGCTCTTCGTCGAAGTGGCGTAGAGGGCGCGGACGATGCGGGGGTCGAGCACGGTCTGGAGCATGGCCGTACCGCGGCCTGTGGTCACGCGCGCGAGCGAGCCCTTGCGCAGCCGTACGGTCGGGGTCGTCGGGGTTCCGGGTGGGACGAGCAGGGCTCCGAGGAACGTGGTGATGTTCGGGTTGTGGCCGACGACGAGGACGTTTTCGCGGTCCGCGAACTCGTGCAGGAGCTGCTGGAATTCTTTGAAGGTCGCCGAGGGCGAGAGCGCGGTGGACTGGAGGATCTGGGCCTCGTAGCCGGTCTCGTTGCCGACGAGCGATGCGGTTTGAAGGCTGCGTTTGAGCGGGCTTGAAACGACCAGATCGAACTGCACGTTGAGCGCGTTGAGGATATGAGCGAGCTGGAGACAGTACCGCTTGCCTTCTTTATCAAGCGGACGCTTGTTGTCGAGAAGCGGATTAGCGCGGCGTACTCCGGCGCTGGCGTGGCGTAGGATAAACAAATTCATAATCTATTAACAATAATAGAGGATTGCGGGGGTTGAGTCATTCCTCGGACTCTCCCGGAAATGGGGGATGGACATGCGACGACTGCGGTGCCTTCATGAGGATCGGGACCAGAGTTCGGTAGTCAGGAGACCGGCGCAGGAGAGCTGCTGCGAGGTCCGAACCAGACCGGCACGAGTGAGGGCTGCGTGGTGGTCGGGTAGGGACGAGACGCGCATGCCGGTGAGGACGCGGAAGGCCAGATAGAGCAGCTGGACGAAGAGTTTCGCGGGCCACGCGAGCGGAGCCGGGGGGATGCGGAAGTCGGAGACGAGCCAGAACGCATTGAGGGATAGCCGTGGAGCGAGTTGGGCGGCGAGGCGGTCGAGCTCCGGCTGGGTTAGGCAGTCGAGGAAGAAGTGGGTCACGACCAGGTCGTACTCGGGCAGGGTTGGGGTTGCCGCGAAGGTGAGGGCGCTGGTGTTGTGGAGGCGCAGTCGGTTCGCTGGAACGCTGTTCGCCGCGCAACGGTTGCGCAGGAGCGTGAGCATGGCGAGGCTGGTGTCGACGGCATCTGCCCGGGCCTGGGGATTTTCATTGAGGAGCCGGGCGAGAAAGCGACCGTCTCCGTCGCCCAGCGCGAGCACATGGCGTGGAGATTTCGCGCGAAGTTCGGAGAGAAAGTGGAAGCGGCAGCGTTCCAGGGCTCGGCCCAGGGTGAGGTGCTCGAGCACGCGATAGGGGCGGGCGATGCGGTCGAAGTTGGGCTGCCGGGGGATCGGAGGATGGGTGGGCATTAGCGCAGAAAGGGCAGCAGCAGGATCGGGGTAAGCAGGCACAGGTCGGCGGCTGCGCGCAGCGAGGTGGGGGCGAAGCGGGTGCGGAAGTGGTCGAGTAGGAGCAGGAGCAGGGCGGCGGTTGCGATGGCGAAGCAGATGGGGCTGGGGGGAGCCGGGAGATATGCTTGTGTGCTGACCGCTGTAGGAAGGCATTTGGATAGGGCGAGCAAGCTGGCGGTGATTGCAGTCAGGAGGGTAAGTGGGCGGAGAAAGCGAAGTGCCAGAGCGGTAGCCGGGTGGGGGGATTCGCCGGGAGCCCAGTGTCGGGGATGGCCGGGTTGCCGTGGATGCTCCCAGGCATAGATGAAGAGGCAGTTGAGGCTGCAGAGAAGGGCGAAGAGCAGTGCGGCGGGGAGGAGTTCGCGGCGCAGTCCGGGCTGGCGCGCAACCGTTGGGATGAAGGTGGCGGCGGAGAAGAAGACGCCGACAGCCAGCTCCTTCGGCATGCGTTGCGTGGTGCGGTTGGGGTCGCCAGGGATGTGGATCACGACGAAGTAGGCCAGGAGCAGGGCCCCGAGAATCAGGTAGAGCCGGATCGCCTCGGGCGCAAGGTTGGGCAGCAGAGCGGCAAGGGCCCCTGAGGCGAGGAGCAGCGTGATGCGGAAGGCTCTGCGGTGGTGGTGGTGGAAGATGTGGCGGGGTTCGAGGTCATGGGGTGCGTGATGAGCTCCGGGCGCGAAGTTTGATGGGCGGGAGTCGAGCAGACGATCGGCGGCGTAGAGGGTCCACACGGCTACGGCCATCGCGGCGGTGGCGCTCAGGGGCAGGCGGAGATGGCTCGCGGTGGCAAGGAACCAGGTCCAGAGCGCGGCTACGGTCGGGGCATCGAGGGAGAGCAGGTGCCATCGCTCAAGGACGGTGCTCTCCAGTGGAGCGATGGCCGAGTGAGCCGGGTTGTTCAGCTCGGTAAGCGGGTTCGGTTGGGCTGCTGACGGTTGAGTGGCGGTGGCCATCGTGAGTGTCTGAAGTGTCTGAAGTGTCTGAAGGGCTAAGGAGTCGAGTGTACGTTACGCCTTGGCGGTTCGTGCGACGGGGTGAAGCTGGACCGGCGCGGCGGCAGGTGGCTCCGGTACCGGTTCAGGGCGCGTGGCGTGCGCGCCTTCGATCCAGTGCGCGGGATCAATCTCCGGGAAGATGCTGTCGCGCAGTTCGATCGCGGTGAGCCGTTCTTCCTGCGCGGGCGAGATGCGGTCTTCTGCTTGCCACGCGGCGTAGATGTCTTTGACCTCGTTGAACTGGTCGTTGTGGGTGAGGAAGCGGCGCTCGGCGTAGTCGCGGGCCGCGCCGGTGGTGATGAGCGACTGCCAGTCGGAGGACTCGAGCAGGAGCAGCTCGCGGCAGAGCTGTTTGAGGAGGCGTGTGCCAAGGGCCGACGCGCGCCACCTGGTGCTGGTTGCGAGATCGCGGACAGCGATCTCTGCCGCGTAGATATGGGTGTAGGTCCAGGAGGTCTCGGCGTTCAGCCAGACCTGATCGTTGCCCTCGGCTCCCCAGGAACCCTGCGGCATGGAGAGGAAACCCGCGCGCGGATAGCTCTCGAGATATTGAGCGCAGCTGATGAGTTCGATTGGGACCTGGCCGCGGTAGTCGTGCAGGACGCGGGCGACGGCTTCCAGCCACTGCGCGCCTTCGAACCACCAGTGACCAAAGAGATCGGCGTCGAAGGGGGCGGTGAGGATGGGCGGTACGGCATCGTTGAAGCCGGGCTTGAGGGCTTCGTAGACCAGATGGACGAAGTGGCTGGCGTGGGCCTGCACGCGCTCGGCTGCGTGGTTGGGCGAGTAGGGCAGCTTGTCGTTGATGTCGACATGTGGGCCGGTGACGCGCCAGTAACGGTGGCCGCCGGGGAAACGCTTCTTGTTGAAGTCGAGATAGTTGGCATCGCCGGGATAGCCGTTGTCGTGCGACCAAACCTGCATGCCGGTGCGGGGATCGCGGGGGAAGACTGTGGCTGTCTCGCACGTGCTGCCGGATTCGGGGCTGGTCACGAAGTACGGCTGATAGAGCTGGCGGTGCGGTGCGTGGGTGAGGCGTTCGCTCTTCTCATCGAGCGGGATGCCACCCGGCAGGCCGGTGGCTGAGAGTTCGTTGGGTGTGGGCTGTCGTTCAGCGGCTTCGATGAGGTGGGTATCGGCGACAAAGTAGTCGATACCGGACTCGCAGAGCGCCTGCTCGATGCCGATGCGCTGGAAGGCTGAAGGCGGGGTCGAGCCGTCGACGCTCGCGACCGGAAAACTCCAGCGGCCTGCGGGACGATAGCCGCACTCGGGCGACCAGATGCCGCGTGGGGTAAAGCCGAGATGCCGTGTGTGGGTCGCGACGGCGGTGCGAAGCTGCGCGCGGACGCTCTCGTCGGTGCCGAGCAGCGGGAGATAGGCATGGGTCGCGGCGGAGGTGATCAGGTTGATCAGGCCGGATTCGTGGAAGTGGCGAAAGCCGCTGATGATGTCCTGTCCCAGCTGGGCGAAGTCATCGAGTGCGCTGGTATAGAAGCGCTGCCAGAAGCGGGCGGTCTCGGCGAGGTGTTCCTCGCCCGCCTGGTGGAAGTAGGCCTCGTCTTCCCGGGCGGCGACGATCTTGCGCTGGATGTAGTTGGGAAAGTCCGCGCGGAAGACAGGATGGGCGAGTTGCTCGAGCAGGATGGGTGAGAGGTCGAGATTGCAGTGCAGCGCGATGCCGTCGCGCTCGAGGTTAGCGAAGACACGCAGCAGAGGAAGGTAGGTCTCGGCGGCCGCCTCGTGAAGCCACTCGATGCCGTGCGGCCAGGTGCCATGATTGACCACCCAGGGCAGGTGAGCGTGCAGGGTGAAGCTTAGAAATCCTGCGGGACGGTTGCCAAGAGTCGGCGCCAGAGTCAGATCCTGCGACAAAAGAGTCTCCCGTTAGTTCGTCGTTCAAGGGGTATAGATGCAGCTTGAGCGGCAGACGGACTACGCCAACCGGCCACGGGCGGAACGGAACGGAGACGTTCCGGAATGGGAACGACAAGGGCAGTCAATCGACTTCAGGGGAGGTTGAAGGAGCGCCATGGGTGTCTTGGTGGCGTCCTGCGCACGCGAGAGCAGGACGCCACTAAAGATGCTTTCTGTCGCAATCTTACTCTGGCGAGCGGCTTAGTTGTAGTGATGCGGGAGATCGCCGTCGTCGTGATGTTCCGCAGCGTGGGCGGGCACGCGGACGGAAAGAGCATTCACCAGATGAAACCGCACCAGCGTCTCCGCGGGGATCTGCACTTGCTGGCCTCTGGTGGCTGCATTGACGGCTGCGCCGCCGCCGCCACCCGCCGCGGCTCCGATGGCTGCGCCTTTGCCGCCGCCGAGGATTCCACCGAGGATGGCTCCGACTGCTGCTCCGCCGCCGATCTTCTCCGCGGTGTTTTTGCCGCGTCCTTCCCCGGCCTTGCTGAAGGTGTCGGTAGCGACCGCGATGCGTTCGCCGTGGCGCTCGATGGTGGTGAGCTCGATGGTGAGCAGCGAGTTGCCCTTGAAGTGAGCGGCGTCCTGAACCGCGGAGACGCGACCGGTGACGGGCGTTCCCTGCGGCAGGACGACCAGGTCATCGATCAGGACATCGCTCGCGATGACGCCGTTGAAGGTGTCTCCGGTCTGCGTGGACGCGCTATCGAGCGTCTGGTTGATGCGGATAGGCAGGACGGTGTCGGGCGCGAGGGTGATGGAACGGACGGTGGGAACCGGGGGTGGTGGCGGAGGCGCGACTGGGGCGGGCGCGGGCTGCTCGGCGCGTTCGATTGGCGCGGGAGCCGGCGGCGGAGGCGGCGTGGGCTGACTTACCGGGGGAAGGTCACGAGGAACGACTGCTGATGGCTTATGACGGTCGGCACGCTCGGTTTTCACTGGCGGCAGCGGCGGAGGCGCGGCGACCATCGCGGCGACAGGAGCAGCCTGCACGGTGAGGTCATTCACGACGGTCTTGATGCCGGGGACCTGCGCCACGTCATTGGCGGCCAGCGACCGGGCGGCGTCGTTCGAGACGGTTCCGGTGAGGGTCGCGATGGCGCTCTGGACGGAGGCCTGAATGGGCTCGGAGCTGATGGAACTGTCGGTGGCGATCTTGTTCTGGATCGCGTGGGTGAGGGTCGCATCATCGGCGGGTAGAGCGGCTGGGGTGCGATTGCAGCCGCTTGCGGCAGCCAGCAGGGTGAGACCGAAGGCCAGCGAGAGTGCGTGTCGGGTAAGAGGAGTCGAGGAGGGCAGTGTCGATTGACCGTTCATGGAAGTGCCTCTGTTCTGTCAGGAATCTCTGGAGTGTCTGAAGCTGGGACAATCAGCATCGTGCAGTCTATTGAGGAAAAGGAGGCAATCGCTCGAGCCTCGAGGATCGCTTCCCCTCCAAACGGCTGTAGGTATTGGACGGAGCTGCTGTGAGATTCGATTCTAGTCCACAGGGGATTTCGGACTGGGAACGGATGTTCCGTGAGGGGCTGTCTAATGTGTTGTATACCGATCAGCGTCTCGTTGGTCTCTCCTTGTGGCCGCTCGACGAGAGGAATATGCGGTTGGCGCAACCTTACGGATAAGGGGGGCATCTTCCAAGAGAGACGTTCGGGCCTTGGAACGGCATTGGCGGGTTCGGACGCGGTAAAGTGGAGTTTCGGTATAGACTTCGAGACGGGTTCAGGCGCTGCTCTCGGTGATTCTCAATCGCTCGTTCTTGCTCCTGATTGGTCAGGAACGATTATGGCGGAAGTATCGGGACGTTTCATGATCCAGAAACCGGCATTGACGTCGGATGCTCAAGCAATCTAAACGGATAGAGGAGATCGTGATGGCAGATAACGAAAGCACGAGTGGGTTTGGTTGGTTTCTCGCAGGTTTGGGTGTTGGCGCTCTGGTTGGTGTTTTGTATGCGCCGAAGTCGGGTAAAGAGACCCGCGAAGATATCGTCTCCGGCGCGCTTGAAGCGCGGGAGAAGGCGACGGTTCTGGCGCAGCGTGGCGCTGAAGCGGCAAGCCAGTATGTCGAGCAGGGTAAGCAGGTTGCGAGCCAATATGTGGATCAGAGCAAGCAGGTCGCAGGCGAGTATGTGGACAAGGGACGTGAGTACTACGAGCGCGGCCGCAGCCAGTGGACTGAGTATGTCGAGAAGGGTAAGAACCTGGTGAACGAGCAGCAGGAGAAGGTCTCTGCGGCGATTGACGCGGGCAAGGATGCTTACGTCAACACAACGACTCAGGGCTAAGCGAGTTCAAGGTAGAGGCAGATGGCCTTCAGGCAGGAGCGCGCTGCGCTCCTGCCTGCGTTAAGGACAGGGAACGAAGGAGCTGGAGTCGGCGATGGTGTTGATGGCAATGTGGCAAGGGATGGAACGGGACGCGATGTCGGCGGGAAATACGCACTGGCTGATGTTCTTTGTCGGGTTAGTTGCTGCTTCGATGGTCGCTCAGGTGATCATCTTCCTCTTCATGGCTTTGGGCGCGAAGAAGGCGCAGGAACGAGTTCTGGTTATCGCGGAGGAGATTCACAAGCGGGCATTGCCTGTGCTCGCGATGGCTGAGGATCTGAGCAGGGAGACGGTTCCGAAGGTGAAGGTGATTACGGATAACCTGCTGCAGACGAGTCATGTCGTCCGCGCAAAGGCTGAGGAGTTCGATGCGACGCTTGCGGATGCGAATCTACGGGCGAAGGCTCAGGTTGCGCGTGTCGATCGGATGGTTTCGACTGGTCTGACTGCGACGGGAGCGCTTGCGGAGATGATTCACCAGAGCATTCGCAAGCCGGTGATCGAGATCTCGGGGATTGTGAATGGGTTCAAGGCTGGGATCGAAGTGCTGACCTCGCGGGCGAAGGGATTCGCGGCGAGTTCGCGGGTAAATCGGAACGATACGGAGTTCTAAGGGCAGTTTTCAGGGAAAGACAGTGAAAAGACAGTTTTCAGTTTAAAGCTCTCCTGAATTTGGGAGCTTTTTGCTTTGGGTTTTCGGTTTCTGTGCGCTAGAGGATCCAGCCGCCGCCGACGACCTCGTCGCCTTGATAGAAGACGGCGGATTGGCCGGGGGTGACGGCGCGCTGGGGGTCGTCGAAGAGGGCGAAGATGCGCTGCTCGTCTGCGGGGAATCCCTCTGGGGTTGCGGCGTCTTTTGGAGCTAGGGACAAGGTGGCCCAGGCGGGTTCGTGGCGGTGGCGGATCTTGATCTGGACGCGGATGGTTTCGCCTGCGGTGAGGCCGGGGATCGAGATCCAGTTCAGGCGGTCGGCGTAGAGTTCGCGGGTGAAGAGATCCTGATCGGCGCCGACCGTGACCTGGTGGGAGTCGGGGTGGATCTTCAGGACATAGAGCGGGTTGGCGCTGGTGAGGCCAAGGCCCTTGCGTTGGCCTACCGTAAAGTTCTGGATGCCGGTGTGGTGGCCGACGACCTCGCCGGTTGTGGTGACGAGCTCGCCGGAGCTGTCGGGGAGCTCCTGCTCCTGCTCGTCGAGGTAGGCGGCGAGGAAGGTGCTGTAGTCGCCGCCGGGGATGAAGCAGATCTCCTGTGAGTCGGGCTTGGCGGCGACGGCGAGGCCGGCATTGGAGGCCATGACGCGGACGGCGGGCTTCTGCATCCCTCCCAGAGGAAAGAGGGTGCGGGAGAGCTGATCTTGAGTCAGACCAAACAGGAAATACGTTTGGTCTTTCGACTTGTCTTCGGGGCGGGAGAGGATCCAGCGGTTGCGGGCCTCGTCGAAATGGTTCCGCGCATAATGCCCGGTGGCGATGCGGTCGGCGCCGATCTGGCGGGCGGTGGTGAGGAGCTGGTCGAACTTGAGATGGTTGTTGCAGAGGGTGCAGGGGATAGGGGTGCGTCCGGCGAGGTACTCATCGACGAAGGGGCGGACGACCTCGGCCTCGAAGCGGGCCTCCTGGTTGACGAGGTAGTAGGGGATGTCGAGCTTCTCGGCGACGCGGCGGGCGTCGTAGACGTCGTCGATGGAGCAGCAGCGGCCCTGGACTGCCTCGGGCATGCCTTCGTGCCCGGAGAGGCGGCGCTGGTTCCAGAGCTGGAGGGTGAGGCCGACCAGAGTGTAGCCTTCGGCGCGCAGGAGGGCGGCGACGGCGGAGGAGTCGACTCCTCCGGACATGGCTACGGCGATGGTTTCGGTCTGCATGATTTTCTCGCTGCGGCGGTACCCCCCCCGGCCTCATTTCGCTAAAGTCTTCGAACGAGGGAGGTTAGGTGGTGACTTCCAATTTTGGTGCAATTTTTGCGGGCTGCCGCTCGAGTCTCTTTCAGACGTGCGGTAGCTGGCTTAAAGTGCCCCTGCTTCTATTGTACGAGGTTGGTGGGGGTGAGTATGCCAAGTATTTTGGGGGCGGGAGGGGGCGTGGTTGTTGGGGATTTGGTGATTCTAGGCACTTGGACGGGTTGACAGAGGTTTTCCATTTATCTCAATCACTTCGACGCGCTGTTACTGCTCCTCTTTCATGCCCGCAGGCGGGGTGAACAGACCCGGGCGGAGCGCCACGTCTTCCCAGAGGTCATATCGAACTGTTATTACTTTGTCGCCTTGAATGAGGCTGATCATGATTGGGGCCTGAATATCGGAGCGCTCGACCAACTCAACCTTGGCGTCGTCTACTTCTGCTTCGTAGTAGAGGGCTTTGAAGGACTTCAGGTCTGGACCTTGTTTTTGTATGGCCTGGTGGTTGCGGAAGAACTCTAGTTCGTGACCGAACTCGAGCTTGCCAATCTCGCCTGTAGCCATGGCTTGACTGAAAGCGAAGAGGGGAAGCCGGCAGTTGAAGGTGGGGCCCGGATCGGTCATATGCTTCATGCGGTTGTTTGTGAGATCAATGAGCCATGCGTTTGGCTCATTCATGATCGTTAGCAGATGGAGATTCTGTACTAGATCGGGCGCTTCTTCCGAGCGGCAGAAGGCGTTTCCTGAGCGCCAGAAGGTCCTTGGCTGCGCCGCGAACGAGTTCGGATCGACATCGTTGCCAGAGTACCGCACGATGATGTGTGTCATGGTGCTTGTTGCGGTGACGGGTCCGATTGCGGCTGCAAGCAGCATTGCAGCAAGCTTGGCGATCATTCAATTCTCCTGATTCTCGATGCCCCATGCTACGTGATCTTGGGAAGCGATGGTGGGGTTGAGCGAGGAGAAGATTTGTGGCTCTAGCGGGGATCTACTAAGTTCATGGAGAGCATGCCCAGGGCGGTGATGCTGGGGAGGAAGAAGTAGCCGCCGCCGCGTAGCTCGACGAAGTTGGGCAGGTGAGGGCAGACATAGGGTGGGTTGGTGGAGGTGCGGTCGCCCTGGATGACGAAACGGCCACGGCCTTCGTGGTTGCCCATGAGCATGTCCTTGTCGTTGCCCTGTTTGGCGTCGTTGCCGTACTCGATCCACTGCTGCTGGACGAACTCGAACTGGCGGGAGATGCTGGCGTTGAGGGCCATGAAGACGATGCCGCGATCGTCGGAGTCGAGGGCGGGCTCGCCTTCGGCGGCGAAGGGGCCGTAGGGCAGGCCGCGACGGGTGATGCGGCGGCGGTCGACGAGACGACCGTGGAAGCCGAAGGAGTCGCGCGGATGGACGCGGCGAATGTGCGCGCCGAGGGGGCAGCGGGTGCCCTCGGGGTCGGCGGCGTAGGTGAAGTTGGTGCTGCGGTTGGGGTCTTGCGTGAGTGCGAAGTTCTGCTGGTCGGGGGAGAGTTCGAGGGGGGTGCCGTCGCGCCAGCGGCCGATGAACTTGGCGGCAAGTTTTTCTTTGGCGGCTTCGTCTCCGGCGGCGTAGTGGGCGGCGTGCTCGGCGAGGTAGGTGCGGAAGGTGGCGAGGTTCTGGTGGAGCTTGCGGTAGACCATGAAGGTCCCGTTGGCGGCGAGGAGGTGGGGGACGGGGGCAACAGGGAGTTCGCCAGCTTCGTCGGCGTAGCCGAGGAGAAGCTCGCCGGTGGCGAGAGGGGACCAGGTGCCGTCTTCGTTGAGCTTGCCCTGGCCGGGCTGGGTGGAGCGCTCGACGCCGAGGTAGTCGGGGTTGCCGAAGCCGTCGGTGAAGCCGAAGTGCTCGCTGGTGGTGGGCTTGCCGTTGAGGACGACAGCGGCGGCGTCCTGAGTGGCGAGGAGGGTGATGCCGTTGTTGGCGTCGATGAGGGCGGTGAGGGCGGCGCAGCGAGATTCGAGGGCGGCGGGGGATTGGGCGTTGACGGCGAGCCAGGCGTGGACGCGGTTGCTGCGCCAGCAGGGGTCCCAGCGTGCGGGCTCGTTGGGGCCGGTGTCGCCGAGGATGTCGGCGCGGCTGCGCATGCCTTGCTGGAACTCGACGGGGAAGCTGATGAGGGTGGCGAGGGGGAGCTCGAGGGCTTCGAGGCCGGGGAAGGTGAAGGCGATGTTGAGGGTGCTTGTGGGCTTGCCGCCGTCCCAGGTTTGGCCGGTGGTGATTTGCGGGAGGAGGGCGGTGAGGAGGATGCGGGCGTGGTCGGGGTTTTCGAAGTGGAGGAAGAGGTAGCGGGCGACGGGGAGGTTGTAGCCGCGGAGGACGAAGCCCTGGATGTCGGTGGCGTTGAGCTTACTCATGGAAGACTCCAGACCCGCTATGCGCGGGGCGGGCACTCCGTGCCTTTTTATCCGCTTCGCGGTGGCTATGGAAGATGTCTGTGCCGACCATCGGTCGGACCACGCGAAGCGGTAGACACACCGCGAAGTGGTTGCCGCCCGCGCAGGGCGTCTTTGCCGTATCTCTACTCATTGTGTCCTCCGGTCTTGATGGCGCGGGGCGGGGCGGAGGATCCGGCGAGTGGAGGCGGCTGCTTGGCGAGGTTCGCGGCGAAGTTCACGAACGATCGTTGAAGGCTTGCGGGATCTTCGCCCTGGTGATCGGTGACGAAGCGGGTGACGGCGTGCTGGGTCTGCAGGGCGAGGAGCGATTGGGGGAGGGTGCGGTCGTTGACGGCGGCGAAGAAGAAGGTGGTGTCGAGCTGGCAGGACTTCATGTAGGCGAGGAAGGCGGCGAGATTGGCGGCGCCGGGGTAGCCGACGCAGTGGCTCCAGAGAGCGTCGAGCTGCTCGGGGACGGTGCGGGCGAGGTTGGTGAGATAGGTGTCGAGCGGGCCGTCGCAGTTGGATTCGAAGACGAGGTACTTGGACTTGAGGTGCTCCTCGCAGGAGGGCGCGCCGACGTAGATGACGTCGTCCATGACGACGAGGCGGGCGAGATGGGTGCCGGGCGCGCGGGCGAAGGGGCTGGTCTCGTCGGTGGGGAGCGCGGCGAGGAAGGCGCGGATCTGGAGGTCGTGCGAGGGGGTGGCGCGCTCGTCGTTGAGGATGGGCGAGAGGATGGTGAGGCCGTAGAGGATGCCGTTTTGATTGGGCATAAGAGAGTGGGCTAACAGGCTACGGGGGCTTCGCCGGTCTCGCCGAGGTGGGCCTGGATCTCGAGCGTGAAGTCGAGGTAGGCCTGGGCGAACTGGGTTGGAGTGAGGGAGGAGGCGCGCTGGGCGAGGGTGTCGAAGGCGGTCTGGACGATGTGGGCGGATTTGAGGTCGTTGGCGGTGGCGTTGGGGTAGGCGGTGTAGTAGTAGTCGGTGTCGAACTGGACGCGGGCGATGTACTCCTTGAACGGCGTGACGGGGACGGAGCCGGGGAATTTTTCGCTCCAGCGCCAGATGAGATTGAGGCCGTTGCTGAGGACGGCGGAGAAGGCGTCGATGTACTGGTTCCAGGTGCCGTTGAAGTTGCTGAAGAAGAGGAGGTAGTCGTACTGGAGGTTCTCGTGTGGCTGGCCGTGGCCGAGCGCGGGGAAGCTGCGGCGAGGGATGATGACCCAGCGGGCGAACTCGATGAAGGAGAGGTTGATGAGGTCGTTCTGGAGGTGCTTGATGTGCCAGAGGAGGAAGAAGAGCAGGCGCAGGATGGGGGTCTTCCATGGCCGCATGGGAGTGACGACGTTCATGGCGTAGACTTTGCCGCTGATGTTGCTCACCGGGCCTCCAGGGTGGAACAAGGGGCCCGTGGGACTGGCTCGGCTGGGGTTCCGCAGGATTGAGGGCGCGGAGGAAGGGGATTGTCGAGTCGAGAAAGTATGCCAGAGATTCCGATGAGTGGGAACTTCTTTTGTGCGGCGTAGGAGGGTGATCCGAAGCTACTTTGCGGTTTGGGCGAGGAGGTCGATGAGGTACTGCTTCCAGACGATGGCCTGGGTGTGGGTGCCGTGGCCGCGAGTGGCGTCGGAGATGGGGATGAGGATGAACTTGCCGTGGGGGATCTGCGGGGCGAGTTTTTCGGCGATGCCGAGTTCGGGTGGGTTGATGAAGTCGTCGGCGGAGTTGATCCAGAGAAGCGGCGCGGTGATGGTGGAGAGCTTTGCGCTGGGATCGTAGTTCCGGCTGGCGTTGAGGTAGAAGATCATGTCGTTCGCGTCGACGTGGGCGTCTGCGCGTTCGAGGTACTTGTCGACGTAGGTCTCGGCGGCCTGGCGGGTGGGGTAGTTCTTCTGCATCTGGAGGGGCGCGGAGCCCATGACGAGGAGGAGCTCGTTGGCGGCGCGGATGCCCTGGAGCGGCTGCGCGGTGTATTCGCCGTTCTTCCACTCGGGATCGAGCTTGATGTCCTGGATGGCCATGTAGCGCATCATACGATTGCGTCCGGCGAGGGGGACGGGCAGGCAGGCGAAGGGCGCGAGGGCGTCCATGAAATCGGGGTAGGCTTCGCCCCAGACGAAGCTTTGCATGCAGCCCATGGAGGTGCCGAGGATGAGGCGGAGGTGGTCGACGTGGAGGCTCTCGAGGAGCATCTGGTGCTGGCTGGCGACCATGTCGTCGTAGTCGTATTGGGGGAAGTGCATGTGTTGGCCGTCGGAGGGCTTGGAGGACTGGCCGTGGCCGATGTCGTCGGGCAGGATGAGGAAGAATTTGGTGATGTCGAGGGGCTGGCCGGGGCCAAAGAGGACGGAGGAGAACTGCGGGGCGAGGAGCGAGTGGGCGTCGCCGCCGGTGCCGTGGAGGAGGAGGACGGCGTTGTCAGTGTGGCCGTGGGCGTCGCGATGCGGGGTGCCGAGGGTGAGGTAGTGGAGGTTGAGCGAGGGGAGGGTTTCGCCGTCCTTGAAGTGGAAGTTCGGGAGGGAGACGGTGGCTTCTTTGGTGGGCCACTGCGGGGTCTGGGCGGCGAGGGGGAGGGTGAGGAGGAGCGATAGAAGGAGCTTCATCGGGATCCTTTGCGTGGGTTTATCAGTGATTAAAGCCATGGTGATGCTGGGGCGCAAAGTGCTTATGGGTAACGATACTGCTCAAGACGAAGACAAGTGCTTATGACAAAGGCAAATTCGGGGGTCTCTCCGCTGCGCGACAGACGGTGAAGCTGTCTGCCGCTTCGGTCGAGATGACACGATTTTTTTATTGGGTAGGAACAAGAACAACTGCAGAAACAAGAGCAACGGCAACCGCAAAAGCAGATCCTCCCGCTTCGCGGAAGGATGACAAGATTAAAAAATAAGCGCGACAACAGCAAGAACAATGGCAACAGCAGGAACAACGACAACAGCAGGAACAACGACAACAGCAGGAACAACGACAACAGCAGGAACAACGACAACAGCAGGAACAACGACAACAACAGGAGCAACGACAACAGCAGGAACAACGACAACAACAGGAGCAACGACAACAACAGGAGCAATGACAATAGCAGGAACAACGACAACAACAGGAGCAACGACAAGAACAACAAGTGATAACAAGAACAACGGCAACGACAAGCGAAGCGGTTTACGTCCCACCCTTCGACGATGAGGCTGTCGAAGGATGGGGCACCCGGGCTAAGAGCAAAGACAGATTCGGGGGACTCTCGCTACGCGGCGGACGGTGAAGCTGTCCGCCGCTTCGGTCGAGAGGACAGGCGTTTGGTGAAGTGGAAGGTCAGGACTTCGGGGTTGCTGGAGCTTTCTCGGGGGTGGTCATTGGTTTGGAGATGTCGTCGAGATACGCAGGGGTGCCGTCGACGCGCTTGAGGGTGGGGTAGCGCTCGCCATCGTGGTAGTTGAGGTCGGTCATGGTGATGAAGCCGTCCTCCTGCAGAATGAGGTGGATCGGTTCGGTGGTGCCCTTGGCCTTCTTGAGCGCGTCCTTCAGAACGTCAGCGGAGAAGAGGCGGCCGTTGACGGCGTAGATGGTCTGGCCAGGGGTGAGCTTGGCCTTGTCGGCGACTGAGGACCAGCGGACGTCGCCAATGACGCCGTCGTTGGCGATCTGAAGGCCTACGGAGTACCAGGCGTTGACGCCTGCACCGCGACGGCTGGCCGAGGACATGGTCTTGGCGGCCTTGCTGGGCGTGTCAGTGTAGACGAGCTCGTAGCCGCCACGGGTTATGCCGTCGAGGTCGGCGTGGACGTTGATCTTGTCGATGCGGTCGTGGAGGAAGGTGGCCCAGTCGTACGGCGCGACCTGGTTGAGGTCGGCGATGAGTTCGGGGCGCTCGTAGGGAATGATGAGCGGGCCGGTGTTGCCGCCCTTGCCGAGGAAGATGGCTTCAAAGTCGTTGAGGGACTTCTTGTTGTCGGTGAGCTTGCGGATAAGGGTGTCGGCGTCGAGCCAGAGGAGCTCGCCTTCGAGGTAGTAGTCCTGGCCGCGCTTCCAGTTGGACCAGGACGGCGCGCCGCCACGGAGGATGCTGGAGGCGGTGGCGGTGTCTTCGGTGGTGCGCCACTCGCGGCCGGGCTTGTAGTCGAGCGAGGCGGCATTGAGGGCGAGGACTTCGCGATACTCCTGCTGGTTCTTGAGGCCGGAGCGGGCGGCGAGGACGTTGCCGAGGTACTCGGTCATGCCTTCGTAGACCCAGAGGAGATCGCCTTGCTGGGCGGTGGCGAAGTCAGGCTGGTAGAGACGCGCGGGGCGGCGGTATTTGCCGTTCCAGGAGTGGGTGAACTCGTGGGAGAGGAGATCGGCGTTGCCGAGCTGGTGGGCGTCGTCGGAGAAGCCTTTTTCGCCGACACCGTTGTCGGAGGACTGGCCGTGCTCGAGGCCCATGCCGTTGGTGGCGTCGGAGAGGGTGAGGAGGAGGTGGTACTGGTTGTAGTGGTGCGACTTGTAGAGGGCGTCGGTCTCGCGGACGAGGTTGGCGACTTCGGCGAGGGTTTCGGGACGGATGGTGGCGTCTTCGGGCTCGTCGGCGACGACGTCAAGGAAGTGCTTGGGGGAGATCTCCGGGGCGAGGGCGTACTCGTGGAAGTAGAGGCCGGTGTCGACGGGGGAGTCTTCGAGCTGCTCGACGGTGGTGGGAGCGAATTTCTGGGTGATGGCGGGGGCGGCGCTCATGGTCGCGGGGATGGGCGAGCCCACCGGCGTGAGAGCGGTGCCGATGCCCCAGCCGGTGGGGACGGTGACTGAGGGCTGGACGGCGATGTCCTTGACCGGGATGTTGGCCGGGTAGAGGAGCAGGCCTTCCCACTCGAGCGAGGCGAGATGGGTGGTCTGGCGGCCAGGGTTGATGAGGTCGAGATGAGCATGGAGGGTGGTGACGCCCTTGGGGATGTCGAGGTGGTACTCGAACATGTCGACGTTATCGCGGCGCCAGGTGAGGGTTTGGCCGTTGGCGGTGAAGACGACGCCGGTGATGGAGTCGACGATGGGGGTGGGGCGGTGGGTGCCGGGAATCCACTTGGGGGTGATGAGGGTGAGCGGGCCGGGTTTGACGGGGAGATCGATCTCGGCGTGGTAGACCTTGCGGCCGGCTTCGGAGAGGTCGGCGGTGATCTGAATCGGCGTCTGGGCAGCGGCGGCTCCGGTGAGGAGGGTGGCGGCTAGGGCGAGGCGGAGGGGGGAGCGCATGAGCGGAGGAAGCCTCTCTTTGGAGCGGATGATTGTGGTGATAAGAATATGACGGATTGAGAGCGGGTGGGGACGCGAAGGATTTTGAAAGACGCCCTGCGCGGGCAGCGACCACGAAGTGGTGTGTGATCGCTTCGCGTGGTGCTCCCGATGGTCGCAACAGAAGATCGTGCCGACCAACGGGAGGACTACGCGAAGCGGTATACCCACCACGAAGTGGTCGCCGCCCGCGCAGGGCGCTTTTGTTTGACTAGGAGTTGAGTGCGGCTTCGATGGCGTCGAGGACGATGGGATCGTCGGGGAGGGTCTCGGGCGAGAAGCGGGCGATGATCTTACCGTGACGATTGAGGACGAACTTCTCGAAGTTCCAGAGGATTCCTGGCTCGGGGTTGGTCTGGATGCCGTAGCCGGTGAGCTTCTTGCGGAAGTCGCCGGGCTCCTTGGCGGTGGATTCGGGCTTCTCGGCGATCAGCTCTTTGTAGAGTGGATGGGTTTCGGGGCCGGTGACGGCGATCTTCTGGAACATGGGAAAGGCAATGTTGAAGGTGCCTTTGCAGAAGGTGGCGATCTCTTCGTTCGAGCCGGGTTCCTGGCCGTTGAAGTCGTTGGCGGGGAAGCCGAGGATCTCGAGGCCGTCGGCCTTGCGGCGCTCGTAGAGCTTTTCGAGGGCGTCGTACTGCGGGGTGAGGCCGCACTTGGACGCGGTGTTCACAATCAGCAGCGCCTTGCCGCGATAGTCGGCGAGCGAGGTGCCCTCGCCGGTGATCTTGTTGACGGGGATGTCGTAGAGGTTAGGCATGCGGGTATTATCGCGTACTTCGCGGCTGGTCGGACGGAGGGCGAAGAGTGGATTTGTGGTGAAACGGGTGCTGGGGAGGGGGCGAACGAGGGGCCGAAAGTCCGACTTGGCAAACGGGGGATGAATTACCGCTCAGTTCCGTCTTAAAGAGTTAGAAGAACCGGAATAGACCAGTTACCATTGAAGTCTATATGTCACTGAGCGACGTTTTTTTCGGTAAACCCCTGGCAACAAGTGAAGAACGGGCCGAGCACATCGGCGTAGCAGCCGGAATCCCTATCTTCGGGCTCGATGCTTTGACGAGCGCCGCATACGGTCCGGAAGCAGCTATGTCGCTTTTGATTCCGCTGGGGCTGTACGGGGTGCATTTTATTGTGCCCATCATCTCGTCGATTCTGATCCTGCTGGTGATCGTGTTCTTCAGCTATCGGCAGACGATTGCGGCATATCCGACCGGGGGCGGGTCGTACACGGTCGCGACGGAGAACCTGGGCGAGAAGGCGGGACTGCTGGCGGCGGCCGCGTTGATGATCGACTATATTCTGACCGCGGCGGTGGGTGTCTCGGGCGGTGTGACGGCGGTGACTTCGGCGGTGCCGAGCCTGCAGCCGCATACGCTGCTGCTGTGCCTGGGGATCCTGGGGATCCTGGCGCTGGTGAACATGCGCGGGGTGCGGGATACGGGCACGGCGTTTATCGTGCCGACGTTTTTGTTTATTGGAACGCTGCTGGCAGTGATCGGCGTGGGTGTGTACAAGTCGGTGATCAGCGGCTTCCACCCGGTGCCGATGGAGGCTTTGCCGCCTGCGCTGCCGCAGACGGTGAAATTGCTTGGCCTGTGGATGTTGATGAAGGCGTTTTCGAGCGGATGCGCGGCGATGACGGGTGTGGAAGCGGTGTCGAACGGGGTGATGGCGTTCGGCGAGCCGCGCGCAAAGAAGGCGCAGGCGACGCTGACGATTATTATCGCGATTCTGATCGTGCTGCTCTTCGGGACGGCGTGGCTGGCGAAGACGTACGGAATTATGGCGATGGACCCGGATGGAGCGGGCTACCAGAGCCTGCTGAGCCTGCTGGTGTCGGCGGTCTTCGGGCGTGGGTGGTTCTACTTCCTGACCATGGGGAGCACGTTCCTGGCGCTGGCGTTGAGCGCGAATACGGCGTTCGCGGACTTTCCGCGGCTGACGCGGGCGATTGCGATCCACGACTATCTGCCGCATGTGTTCATCCTGCGCGGACGGCGGCTGCTGTTCTCGCACGGTATCTATGCGCTGACGGGACTTACCGGGCTGATCCTGATTGCGTTCGGCGGCGTGACGGACAAGCTGATTCCGCTGTACGCGATCGGCGCGTTTCTCGCGTTTACGCTCTCGCAGGCGGGGATGGTGCAGCACTGGCGGAAGCAGGAGGCGCATAAGGGCCGCGGCTGGCACATGTTCGTCAATGGCATCGGCGCGGTGGCGACGGGGATCACGACGATCATCGTGCTGGCGTCGAAGTTCATGTCGGGCGCATGGGTGACGGCGATCCTGGTGCCGACGCTGATCCTGATCATGTACAGCGTGAAGCGGCATTACACGCGGGTGAGCGCGGAGATGGTGGACCGGCAACCGATCAACCTGGTGAACCTGCAGCAGCCGCTGGTGGTGATCCCGATGGCGCGCTGGGACCGGATTACGGAGAAGGCGCTACGGTTTGGGCTGCTGCTGTCGAAGGATATCAAGGTGGTTCATGTGCACTCCGAAGACGAGCCGCATGCGCTTGAACCGTGCTGGGAGGAGATGGTGCTGGCTCCGCTGCGCGAGCATGGGATGCAGGAGCCGGAGCTGGTGTCGATTCCTTCGAGCTTCCGGTTTATCATTGCGCCGCTGATGGAGTACATCCTGAAGCTGGAGCAGGATAATCCTGACCGCAAGGTGACGGTGCTGCTGCCGGAGCTGGTGGTGCGGCACTGGTGGGAGAATGCGCTGCACGGGCAGCGGGTTCAGTTGCTGAAGCTGCTGTTGCTGGTCAGGGCGAAGCAGCGGGTGATTGTGGTGAATATTCCCTGGTACCTGTAAGCGAGTCGTTGTGACACAAAAATCCCCCTGCAACTCCCGGGTATGAGCGGGAGGTGCAGGGGGACTCTTCTTGGAGTCTGGGCGTTTTCCTCAGGCTTTACACAGTCGCTCCCGGCCAACGGGAGGGCCGATGCACAGTGAACCTGCACGAAAGGTATACGCGGCCCGAAGGGTCCGCCGTCCGCGCAGGAGGCCCGTCCGGCAGGACAGGTTAGCGGACGGGTGCGGAGGAAAGGCGCGGCTCGCGGCCATCGGTGGCCTTGAGGAAGTGCAGGCCAGAGGGGCAGTATTCGGAGTCGGACTTCAGCTTGTGCTCGACGTGCGGGGTGGCGCCGCTGTCGACGTTGCGCTTGAAGAGCTTGACGGGGCCGTTGCAGTCCTTGCAGCGGAACTCGGTGTCGGCGTCGCCCAGCGCGTCGACGATGGTTTTCACCTTCCAGAACGACTCGTACCCGCCGGCGGCACGGACTCTGCGGCGTTTGACCTGACACTCGTGGAAGCGTTCGCGTTCAGTTGCCATGGTGTGACCCTCATCGTGGGACGTGGTTATCGTGCTTGGGTGGAGGGGCGACAATCAGCAGAGAAGGTTCTCCGGCGACTCAATCCCGTTCGGCAGACCGGGTCGGGATTGGGACGGCGAAGCAAGTGGAACAGCACGGCTGATTCGGGACGGCTAACGAGGGACAGGCGACTTTGAGACGGGCCTACTTCCGCACAGACCGGCCCTTTGTTCGAACGCGTTCAAGTTCGAACAAGTCGAAACGGGCCGAGGTTCTGGTTGCGATTTCGGTGAGCGCGAAGCCGGTTAGAAGGGCCTCGGCTGCTCGGGTCTGGAGCCTGCCTGGGGAAGAATGGGATCGTCGTGGATCCTGAACCGCCCGGAACTCTAATCCAAATGCGGTCTACAGCTATTCTACCGGATGGGCGGAGGGGTGGGGTTCGCGACCGTCGGTGGCCTTCTTGAAGAGCAGGCCGGAGGGGCAGAATTCGCTGTCGGCAGGGAGCTTGTGTTCGACGTACGGGATGGTGCCGACTTTGCCGTTGCGACCGAGGAGTTTGACCTCGCCGAAGCAGTCTTTGCAGCGGAATTCGGTATCGGAGTCAGCGAGGGCGACGACGACTTCTTTCACCTTCCAGAAAGGCTCGTATCCTCCACCGTCCTTGATTCGGCGGCGTTTAACTTCGCATTGGTACATCTTTTCGCGTTCAACCGCCATGTTATTGACCCGTTCCTCCGACCGTCATGCGATCGAGCTTCACTGTGGGCATGCCTACGCCGACCGGGACACTTTGTCCGGCCTTGCCGCAGGTGCCGATGCCCTCGTCGAGCGCCAGGTCGTTTCCTACCATGGACACATATTTCAAAGATTCAGGGCCGTTGCCGATGAGGGTCGCGCCTTTGACGGGGCGAGTAACCTTGCCGTCCTCGATCAGGTAGGCTTCGGACGCTGAAAAGACGAATTTGCCGTTCGTAATGTCGACCTGGCCGCCACCGAAGTTCACCGCGTAGAGGCCGCGCTTCACACTCTTGATGATGTCTTCCGGCATGTCCTCACCGTTGAGCATGTAGGTGTTGGTCATGCGCGGCATGGGGATGTGGTGGTAGCTCTCGCGACGGCCGGAGCCGGTGTTGGGAGTTCCCATGAGCCGGGAGGAGAGCTTGTCCGAAAGATAGCCCTTGAGGATGCCGTTCTCGATGAGGACGGTCTCCTGCGTGGGATTGCCTTCGTCGTCCATGTTGATGGAGCCGCGGCGGTTGGGCATCAGGCCGTTGTCGACGACGGTGACTTTCTCACTCGCCACCTTTTGGCCGATGAGCCCGGCGAAGGCGGAGGTTTTTTTGCGGTTGAAGTCGGCTTCGAGGCCATGGCCTACGGCTTCGTGAAGGAGAACGCCGGGCCAGCCGGGGCCGAGGACGACGGGCATCTCGCCTGCCGGGGCGGCCACTGCGCCGAGCTGCAGGATGGCGGTGCGGGCGGCCTCGCGGGCGAAGAACTCAGGGGACTTGGTGCCTTCGAAGAAGTCGAGGGTGATGCGGCCACCGCCGCCCGAACTGCCGCGCGCGGTGTTCAGGGCGTCCTTGGCGATGACGAAGACGTTGAAGCGGGCGAGCGGCTGGGTGTCGGAGGCGAAGGTGCCGTCGGACGCGGCGACGAGGATGCGACGGAGCTCGTCGTTGAAACCGGCGCGGACCTGCGTGATGCGGGAGTCGTAGGCACGGGCGGCGCGGTCGGCGCGCATGATGAGATCGAGCTTGGCGGAGATTTCGGCGTCGTTGGTGACGCCTGCGATGGGGTAGAGGGAGGGAGTGTCGGTGGTGTGTCGGAATCCCGACATATTCTCTTTGGCCGGGCCGCTGGCGATGAGAGCTGCGGTGCGGGCGGCGCGGAGGAGGCGCTCGGAGGAGAGGTCGTCAGTATAGGCGTAGCCGGTGCGCTCGCCCGAGAGGACGCGGATGCCGCAGCCGACGCTGATGCCCTGCGAGGCGGACTTGACGAGGGACTCGTCGACGCCGAGGGAGGTGGAGGTGACGGACTCGAAGTAGAGGTCGGCGTAGTCGCCGCCGGCGGAGAGTGCTTCGCCGAGGCAGCGCTCCATGAGGCGTTCGGAGAGACCTAGCTTCTCGATGAAGTAACGCTTGTGGTCGAGTTGAACGTCCGGCGTTGGGTTGGTCACTGCTTTGATTCTAGGCTCCTCAGAGGGTTGCGGCAAATGATGTGGGCTATTTTGACTCTTTTGTGGGAGCACTTCGTACCGTATACGGCTTAGGGGAGTGCTCCCGATGGCTGGTGCCGACCAAGGAGAGGACTGCGCGCAGCGGAATACACACCACGATGGGGTCGCGGCCCGCGCAGGGCGCTTTCGGTATTTACTTACCGTGTGACGGATCGGGAGTCGTGGCGACGCTCAAGTCGAGATGCAGCGTGTTGAAGGTCTTGTCGGCGGGGCTGGAGCCGGGCAGGTAGCAGTTGCCGTCGCGGGCGAAGGTTTTGGCGCAGGCGCGGGTGACTTCGGGGCGGCGCGGGGACTGGGCGTACTGCCAGATCTCGGCTCCGGGCGTGCCGCTGGCGGTGACCGGCGGCGGGGTGAGGGTGCAGCCGTTCGAAGGCGGGCAGGCGTCCTGATAGACGAAGAGTGTGACCGGGTGGAGGTGTTTGGCGGCGATCTGCTGCTGGATATCCTTGGCGGTGGTGATGGTCTGGCCGTGGCCCTCGTCGACGGGCTGACCGCTGAGGTAGGAGCCGGGGCGGAAGCTCGAGGCGGCAACGGTTTCGGTCCAGCCGAAGAAGTATTCGGCCTGTTCCGGGAGCAGGCGACCGCCCTCTTCCTGGTCTAAGAAGAGGATGGTGTGGGGTGGGAAGCCCTCACGGGTGGCTGCGGCGATGGCGGCGAAGGCGTCTTCTCGGCCCAGGGCGGCTGGAGACTTGTGGCGCTTCTGCTGGGCAAGGATCTGGGCGTCGAGGCGGCCATTGGCCAGCACGAGGAAGCCGAAGCCGTGGGAGAGGAGAAGCGCACGCTTGCCTGTCCAGGAGTTCGCGGTTTCCTCGGGCGGATTGGTGATCCAGTAGCCGACGAAGTCGAAGTGCTGGCGGAAGGTGGCGAGGGTCTGGTCGCCGGGATAATCGTTGCGGTCGAAACCGAGATAGGGGTGGGCTGCGGACTCGATCGCGGGAGGGTGCGACGCTGCGAACAGAGTTAAGGCAGGCAGAAAAAGTGTGGCCAGAGTGGCGGCGGCGAGAAGCGCCGGGCGGCGCAAGAGAGCGTTAGGGGAAGTCCGCATTACCAATTAGTAGCCTTCTATCCTGTTTCGGTTGGTCGTCGTAACCAACAAGACCCGATCCCTATGGTACGTTGCTCACAGGCGCTGCGAAATGGATTGGCCGGCCGGGTGCCGGTGGCAGTCCCATGGATGCACAAAGACAACCCTATAGACCTTGAAACAGACCTTGAACGATAAGGAGTCTTCGGTGACGGATGATCTTCAGTACCCCGTTGGGCGGTTTACCCCTCCGGTGGCTGTGTCGCAGGACGATGTGAACGACGCGATTGCGACCCTGGCAGAGTCTCCAGGACTGCTGCGGAATGCGGTTGATGAGCTTCCGCTGAGCCGTTTGAACACGCCATATCGGCCCGGTGGATGGACGGTGCGGCAGGTGGTGCATCATGTTGCGGACAGTCACATGAACGCGTTTGTGCGGGTGCGGCTGGCGCTGACGGAGGATTGGCCGACGATCAAGCCGTATGACGAGGCTGCGTGGGCGGAGTTGCATGACGCGCTGGCGCCGGTGGAGTGGTCGCTGGAGCTGATTGAGAGCCTGCATGCGCGCTGGGTGATGCTGCTGCAGTCGCTGACGGAGTTGCAGTTCGAGCGTGGGTTTGTGCATCCGGAGAGTGGAAGGACGACGGTGGCGATGTCGACGCTGGTTTACGCGTGGCACTCGCGGCATCATCTGGCGCATATTACGCATCTGCGGACGCGCGAAGGCTGGTAACCACTTGGTGGTGTGTGCTCCGCTTCGCGTCGCTCCTTCCGTTGGTCGGCACAAGCTTCTGTTGCGACCATCGGGAGCCCACGCGAAGCGGTATACACACCACGAAGTGGGCGCCGCCCGCGTAGGGCGTATTTTCATCTTCAGTTCTCGCCAAAGATAGCTTCGATGCGCTAGACTCCTCCACTGAATGGCCATTCATTTTGCCGATTCAACGAATTTGAGGAGCAGGCCGCAGCATGAAGATCATCGTAGCCATCAAGCAGGTGCCCGAGCGTGATGCCCAGATACGGGTTGCGCCGGAGTCGAAGTGGATCGAGGAAGACGATCTCGCCTACACGATCAACGAGCCAGACGCGTATGCGCTCGAAGAGGCGTTGCAGTTGAAGGAGAAGCATGGCGGCGAGGTGATCGTGCTTTCGGCTGGGCCGGAGCGGGTGACGAGTACGCTGCGCGAGGCGCTGGCCAAGGGCGCGGATCGGGCGATCCACGTTGAGGTTGAGGCGGGCGACCTGCTTGGCCGCGATACGCTGGGCATCGCGGCGATGCTGGCGGAGGCGATTCGGGCGGAGTCGCCGGATCTGATCCTGACCGGGCTGCAGTCGGACGATCTTGGGCTGGGGCAGACGGGCGTGGTGCTGGCGGAGCTGCTGGGGATTCCGCACGCGACGATCATCATGCAGGTGGAGAAGACGGATTCGGGCCTGCGTGTGAAACGCGAGTTGGAAGATGGGTGGTTTCAGCACGTGGAGATTCCGCTGCCTGCGCTGCTGACGATTCAGTCGGGCGGCAACAAGCTGCGCTACGCGACGCTGATGGGGATCAAGAAGGCCAAGACCAAGGAGACGGCGACGGTTGCGGCTGTGGCGGCGACGGCGCAGGCGATCACGCTTGAGCGCGTCTACCTGCCGGAGAAGCAGAAGAAGACCGAGATGCTGACGGGAACTCCGGCGGAGATTGCGGCGCAACTGGTGGAGAAGCTGAAGTTTGACGTGAGGGTGCTATGAGCGGAGTTCTGGTGGTGTTGGAACAGCGGGGCGGGGTGTGGAACCGGATGAGCTTCGAGGCGCTCGCGGCGGGCCAGCAGATGGCTGCAACGCTGGGGACGACGTGCTCGGCGGCGGTGCTGGGAGCTAGTGTTGGGGCGCTGGCGCAGGAGCTTGCGGGGAAGAAGCTGGAGAAGGTCTTCGCGGTGGAGCATGCGCTGGTCGAGCCGTATACGGCGGACGCGTATGTGACGGTGCTTGAGCAGTTGGTGAAGCAGGCTGCGCCTGCGTTTGTGCTGTTTCCGCATACGTACCAGGTGCGGGACTTCGCGCCTGCGCTGGCGACGCGGTTTCGGCAGGTGCTGATCTCGGATGTGATCGCGATTCACGCGGATGATGCCGCTCGTGGGCCGGTGTTTGTGCGGCAACTGCTGCAGGGCAAGCTGAATGCCGATTATCGGCAGGCGAGCAGGGGAGGGCCGTGCTTTCTGTCGGTGCAGGCGGGAACGTTTCGCGCGGATACGGTTGAGGGTGGGACTGCGCCGGTCGAGGCGGTCGCGGCGCAGCTTGAGGCTGCGCAGATCCGCAACAAGCCGGGTGAGCCCTTCCGCGAGTCGGCCCAGACGGTTGATCTTTCGAGCGCGCCGGTAATCGTCTCGGTTGGGCGCGGGATCGGCGAACAGGAGAATATTCCGCTGGTGCAGGAGCTGGCCGATGCGCTGGGGGCAGAGTTGGCGGCGTCGCGGCCGATCTGCGACAACGGCTGGCTGCCGATGGAGCGGCAGGTGGGTAGCTCGGGCCAGACGGTCTCGCCGAAGCTGTATCTGGCCGTGGGGATCTCGGGCGCGATTCAGCATCTGGTGGGGATGAAGGGCTCGAAGGCGGTGATCGCGATTAATAAGGATGAGAATGCGCCGATCTTCGAGGTTGCGGACTTTGGCGTGGTGGGGGATATGTTCGAGATCGTGCCGGAGCTGACCAAGGCGGTTTTAGCGGCAAAGGCATAAGTACGCCCTGCGCGGGCGGCGGGCACTCCGTGCCTTTTTATCCGCTTCGCGGTGGTGCTCCCGATGGTCGCAAGATAATATTTGTGCCGACCAGCGGGAGGGCCGCGCGAAGCGATCACATACAACGAAGTGGTCGCCGCCCGGGCAGGGCGCCCGTCCGGCAGGACTCCTATACAAACCGATAGTTGTAGAGCAGTATGTGTCGCGTGTGCTGCGCGATACACTTAAATGGTCTCGATGGCTCGAAAGCCGACGGAGCGCATCTAACTTTCATGTCCTCCATGCCGCTCATCTCGATCGATCCGCCTGCCGCGCTGCTGTCGCGCCCGCATGGGTTTGCATCGGAGAACGAAGGCAGGCTGCGGGATAATCACGGTCGGGTCATCAGCGATCTGCGCATCTCGATTACGGACCGCTGCAACTATAAGTGCGTCTACTGCCGGACCGGCGACGAAGGTGTCCTGTTCAGCGAACTGCCGATCGAAGACTATCTGCGAATGATTCGGGTGTTTGTCTCGCTCGGGATCGAGAAGATCCGGCTGACGGGCGGCGAGCCATTGCTGCGCTCGGGCCTGGTCGAGATGGTGCAGGAGCTGGGCCGAATGCGTACGACGTATCTGCCAGGCGGCGAACCGATTCGTGCTACCGAAGCGGAGTTATTTGGCCGGCCACTCGATATAGCGCTGACCACCAATGGGCATCTGCTCGATAAGCTCGCCGTGCCGTTGAAAGATGCCGGGCTGAGCCGGATCACGGTCAGCATGGATGCAGTCGACTCCGAGACGTTTACGCGGATCACGCGTGTGCCGCGCAGCTTCGAGCGCGTGCTGGCGGGGATTCGCGCCGCGCGGGCTGCGGGGCTGGGGCCAGTGAAGGTGAACTGCGTGCTGCTGCGCGGCTTCAACGATTCGCAGATCGAGCAGTTCGCGGAGTTCAGCAGGCAGGAGCAGGTAATCGTGCGGTTTATCGAGTGGATGCCGCTCGAAGAACCATCAGCCGGGCCGGATGCGCGCAACTGGAAGCCGGAGACGGTGGTGACGATGGATGAGATTGTCACGCGGCTGAACGCGTGGATGCCGCTGGTCGATCTCGCGCCGAATGCGGCGAGCGAGACGGCGCGGCGCTTCACCTTTGATGATGGACTTGGAGAGATCGGCATCATTGCGCCGGTGTCGCGGCCATTTTGCGGACACTGCAGCCGCGTGAGATTGACCTCGGACGGCAAGATTCGGACGTGCCTGTTTTCGCAAAGCGACCATGATCTCTATGGCGTGCTGCGGGAAGGTGGGTCGGATCGCGATCTGGAAAGCTATATCCGCAGGGTGGTCTTGAGGAAAGAGGCGCGGCATCATATCGGTGAGCCGGGCTTCCTTAAGCCATCGAGAAACATGGTTCACATCGGCGGGTAGTACGGATTTTCATGTTTGAAGGTTGGACCTTGGCTTGTAGACTTGAAGGTGCACCGATTTGTGTCTTTTGTTGTGTCAAATTGGAACTTTTTTCTGCTTGATAGGTAAGG
>Ga0302314_10001749_pt1 | contig 40714 bp, 41 predicted proteins | sample III_Palsa_N2_3_FD_200533 | JGI IMG/M metagenome (GOLD analysis project Ga0302314, IMG submission 200533) | Peat permafrost microbial communities from Stordalen Mire near Abisko, Sweden - III_Palsa_N2_3 | ecosystem: Environmental > Terrestrial > Soil > Palsa > Peat permafrost | place: Sweden... | reverse complement strand
CGGATGATCGACCGGGTCCGAACCTTCATCGGCTACCGGGAGTACCCGAAGTACAACATCGTCAGCCGCTACTTCGTCTACAAGCAGGCCCTGCTGGCAGAGGCCGAGCGCCTCGTGCAGGCCGACGTGCTCCCCGAGAAGGAGGACATCTTCTACCTCACGTTCCAGGAACTCCACGACGTCGTGCGCTCGAACCAGGCGGATGACCAGCTCATCCAGCAACGCAAGGACGCATTCCGGTCGTACCACGCGCTCACACCGCCCCGGGTCCTCACATCGGACGGCGAGGCCCTCACCGGGTCGTACCGGCGCGACGACGCACCGGCCGGCGCCCTGATCGGCCTACCGGTCTCCGCCGGGACCATCGAGGGAAGGGCCCGCGTCATCCTTGACATGGCGGAAGCCGATCTCGAAGCGGGCGACATCCTGGTCACGACCTTCACGGACCCCAGCTGGTCGCCGCTGTTCGTCGCAATCGCGGGCCTGGTGACGGAGGTGGGCGGCCTGATGACCCATGGCGCGGTGATCGCCCGGGAGTACGGCCTGCCGGCGGTCGTGGGTGTTGAGCAGGCCACCCGGCTGATCCGGGACGGGCAGCGGATCCGCGTGCACGGAACCGACGGGTACGTCGAGATCCTGCCCTGACTGCCACCGCCACCGCCACCGCCACTGAGCGACGAAGCAGGAATATCCGTGGTTCGTGCGGCCACTCTGCTGCGATGATGGTCAGGTGAGAGAGGATCCAGCTGCTTCGCTGACGCCCGTCGTCCTGGGCATTGACGACCCCCGGCCGCTGCCCAGAGCCACGCGGATCGCCCGCACCAGCCGCGAAGGTGTTCAGCTCCTGCAGGAGCACCGCGACAGCTTCATCGACGAACTCTGGCTCGACCACGATCTCGGCGGCGACGACAGCATCATGCCGGTGGTGACCCTCATGGAAGAAGCCGCCTTCGGGGGACGGCCCTTCCACATTGGAACGGTCTTCGTTCACAGCGCCAACCCCATCGGCGCCGAAACCGTCGTCCGGGCGCTCACACACTGGAACTACCGAGTCCGGCGGGCAACGGCCTAGAGAAGGTGCTGACGCACACCGGCCCGGCAGCCGTCTGTCTCACTCCCGGATGCCCACCGAACGCCGACCCCTCCTCGCTCAGGTTGCGCTCCGCCGGGGCGCGAGTACGTCCCACGGAGGACCCGGAATGATGCAGGGCATGGATATGGGTGTGCACAGGGTGTTGGTCTTCCCGCGAGAGGCGGTGGCCCGCGATGTCGCTCGTGAGCTGGCGTACACGGGATGCCGGTTCGTAGCCGTTCGTGCGGACAAGGGCGAGAGGCTGTGGAACGTCTCCTCTCTCGCCGTCTACCCGGTACCCGAGGACGGGCCAGAGCAACTGGAGCCTCTGCTGCAGCAAGAAAAACGGCGGCTGGCAGCGCTGGCCCGGAGCCGGGGCGGTGCCCTGCTCACGCACGTCCACAGCTCGGCGGGCGGTGTACCTGCCTTCACCCGCAGCGGACTCGTACATGAGGACGCCACGGCCCGCATGGCGCTTCCCGCCCCGATGCCGGGCCTGCGGTCACTGCCGCCGGGCGCACCGAAGTGGGAAGGCTTGGACTTCGGCGACTCGGGGACCGAGATCCTTCATGCGGTCGCCATTGCGAAGCAGATGTACGGAACACACCGGGCCGTGCCCCAACTCCTGGAGTTCCTTATGGACGAGGCGTTCCCCGAGGAGATCGAGGAATCCGGCGGAGGCACCCGGGAATTCCTGGCGGACCTGGTGGAGATGGCACACCACACACCCACCCGGGACGCCGGCGCGGTGCTGATCATCCCCTACCTTGCCGAGCTTGCCCGCTCGCAGCCCCTGTCACCAGGAACCCGGACCAGCCTGCTCCACGTGCTACTCGGCTTCGCCTCGGAACTCGACGCAGTGACCGCCCGCTCCGCCGATTGGAGTGCGATGGGCGGCCGCGTCGAACTTCGGCACGTCACACGTCTGCGAGACGCAGCCGTGGCACAGATTCCGAGTCTGATCCCGTTGTGGGACCACGAGGGCGACGCCACTCGCTACGTACTCGCATCACTCGCCACCTTCTGCCCGGCGCAGACCGCATCCCGCGTGCGTTCCCGCCTTGCCGACATCCCGGCACCCCAGGGCACCGACCGCGCCGACTCACTCGCCCTGGCGGCTGCCCTGCTCGACAAGGACACCACCGCACTGGAAATGGCGTTGCGTCGGATTGCCAGCTGGGACGGTGCCCTCGCCGAACAACTCGAAAGCCCTCATACCCCGCGCCTCCAAGCCGCCCGAGCGGCCCTGGCGGCCTGCGTCAGACGAGACCTGCCCGATGGACTGCAACTCCCTTAGGAATCCTCACCGGTGCCATGCACGAGGTCGCCGGGGGCGGGATGCCGTCAGCCGTGCAATCGCACGCGATAAACCCGTCGACGTCGGCGGTCATCCCGCGATAATGGTCGACGTGGATGAGGTTGAGGTTGAGGTCGTCGTCGCCCATCGTGAGCGTGCGACCCTGCGGGTCGGCGATGTGTTCCTGAAGATCGACGCTGATCAGACGCGCACCGACGTCGAGGTCGAGGCGATGGCCAGGGTACCGATCCCGACTCCGAAGGTCCTCTGGCGGAAGCCGCCCGTTCTTGCGCTCGCCGCGGTGCCAGGGACGGTACTCGGCCGCCTCGGCGAGCCATCGACCGCGCCGTCTGCGGCATGGGCCGCAGCGGGTGCCGCGGTACGGATGCTGCACGACGCGCCGCTACCGCCATGGCCCGGTCGGAGCCTTGACGAGATCGGATCGCAGCTCGACGGCGAATGCGAGTGGCTCGTCACACATGGCGTCCTTCCCGCCGACCTGGTCACGCGCAACCGCAGGGTTGCCGAGGCTGCGCTCCGGCCGTGGACACCGGTGTTCACGCACGGCGACCTGCAGGTCGCCCACGTGTTCGTCGACGGTGACGAGATCAGCGGAGTCATCGACTGGTCCGAGGCGGCCCAGGGCGATGCCCTGTACGACCTCGCCACCCTGACGCTCGGGCACGAGGAGCACCTTGGCGACGTCCTCGCCGGCTACGGCACCGACGTCGACGTCGACGTGATCCAGGCGTGGTGGTCGTTGCGAAGCCTGCTGGCGATCCGCTGGCTGGTCGAGCACGGCTTCGACCCGTTCTCGCCGGGCTACGAGGTCGACGTGCTGAGATCCCGGCTGTGAGGCTGCTCGTGCCCTACGGCTACGCGTAGCCCAGCGGATGCGCAGGCGGCGGAACCAGCGCAGCAACGTGAACGCGGCCTCGGCAACCCATCGGTGGATGCCGAGGCCGGAGCCGTGCTCGGTGCCGCGTCGGGCGACGACCGGGATGATCCCCAGCGCGCGGACCTGGCGGCGATACCAGTCCCGGTCCGGACGCCGACGCGGGCGTCCGCCCTTGCCCCGGATCGGCGGCACGGCCTGCAACAGCGGGATCATGTAGGTCACGTCGTTGCGGTTGCCGCCGCTCACGCCGGCAGCAGCGGGAGCGGCGGCTCGATCCGCTCCCACAACCTGTCCTCGACCTCCCACGGCTTGCGCCTGACCAGCCAAGTGGTCGCCCCGCCCGGTGAACCACACCCGGGACTTCATTGGTCGCGAATTCGAGCCGGTGCTCGCACCCGGCGGGGGCGCAGCTCATGGCACCGGTGGCCTGGCATACAGCTGCCTGGGTTCCTCGCGCGGGCAGTAGTGCCAGCCGCTGCCGAGGCCGTCCGCAGCAGTGCCCAGCTCAAGGGAATGCCGTAGGCCGTCGATCCACTGTTCGGCCAGCGGCTGCACGCCGTCAGCCAGGTCGAAGAGGAAGATCTCGCCCTGATGTGGTCCGGAGCAGATCTCGATGCGCGTCACCATGCCCGGGTAACGCCGGCCGCAGGCCCGGGGTCACGCCCGAGGCCTGGGGGTGCCTCTATGCCGGATCCGTTGTGGGACGACCTCAGAAACTTCTTCGACACGTGCCTGTGGAGGGCACCTCGGTGGAGGACTGGCAGGCGGTGTCCATTTCGATAGGTGGGGTGACTACGGAAGCCCGGTGCTCGGGTTCGATCCTGCGGCCGACCGCGTGGTGCTGATGGCGGACCTGCAGCTCGACTGAGGCGTCGTCCCGAGAATCGTGCAGCGCGGAGCAGGGCCGCATCGGGATACTGGGTCGGTGAGCGACGCCATGGCTGAGCACGAAGCGAATGCTGAACAGCTGGAGCGAAGGGTCTACCTCGGCCTGCGGGAGGACAGCCTCGACCCGGGGGAAGTCGTCGCCCTTGCCTGCGAACTGCTCGACTGGTTCCACTGCACCGACGCCATTCTGGAGGTCGTCGAGCGGAACCCGGCCGAGGTGCCGCCGGCGGAGATGGCCGCCCTGGCCTGGCGCATCCTGGACGACGCGGGCTTCGAACCCGGCTTCGACCTCGCCCCCGAGCGTTTGGAGACGCTGCGTGCGGCGCTGCGGATCGTGGCCCGTGATCTGCCCACGCGTGGGATCGAGGGCGAACCGGAGATCGAGGTCCTGGAGGACTGGTTCCCAGTGGGAGCCGGTGTCCGCCTTGCCGACGGCGAACGGCTCAACTGGGGCGGCCACATCCTGCCAGGCATGTGCGACGACCCGACCAGGGCGCTGACCAGCCTGGCGATCATGGTCCAGGAGAGCCTGCTCGAACGGACCTGGCAGGTCTGGCCGGTGTGCCCCCGGCACGACCTCGGTGTCCACGGCTCGGAACGGGACGGCACGGCCGTTTGGTGGTGCGCGGGCGACGGCGGACACATCCTCGCGCCGGTCGGCGAACTCTCGCGCTCGCTCGGCCGCCGTTGGCGAACGTAGGGTCGGCGGTGGGCGCGGAAGTCCGCTCAGGGAGCTCCACGTTCGGGCGGTCGGGAGCTGACCCCTCGACATCCCGATCGCCGACATGGAGCTCGCCATGGCGTAACACTTTCCAGCCGCCACCGCCGCCACCGTCACCACTCGCGCCGCCACAGGTCCTGGCACGACCTCGGCTTCGTCGGCGACCTCCCGGTGAATCGGGGCCTTGGTCGGTTGCTGCGGAGGTCGGTGCGTCATAGCGTGGGTGGTGCGACGGGAAATCACCGCCATCTGGCGGAAGATCCCGGCGTACGCCCCCTCTGCGCGGGGCGGCAAGAGAAAGTGGGACCAGCGTCGGCTGCCCGCCCAGGCGGCCACCGTGACGCGAGGGCATCCCCATATTCCGTGGGGCTCCCGGTTGCTTTCTCCGTACGAGTACCACCCGGGAGTCCGGACCCGAGAGGTGAACTCATGTCTGACCTTGAGCGCAACAAGCAGGTCGTCGTCGACTACTACCAGACGGCGTTCGGCGGTAACCCGGAGAAAGCCATCGCGGACCACTTCGGCCCCCGATACGTGCAGCACAACCCCGACGCCCAGGACGGGCCGGAGGCATTCGTCGGATTCGTGCGCTGGCTGCGCGGCGAGTACCCGAACGTCAAGCTGCACATCACGCGGGTCATCGCCGAGGGGGACCTGGTCGCCACCCACTCCCACCTGGACCTGGAGCCCGGCAACCCGGACAACCCCGGCCGCGCGCTGGCGGACTTCTTCCGGCTGGAGAACGGCAAGGTCGTCGAGCACTGGGACGTCATCCAGGAAGTCCCGAAGCAGTCCGCCAACGACAACGGCATGTTCTGATCCACGACGTGGCGGAAGTCCGGACCCCCACGGAGCCGGTGCGCCTGCAGTACCTCGCCCCCGGGTCGTGATCCTGGCCCGCTACAGCGACCGGAACAAGGCCACCGGCAGGACACGGGCCCGGGGCGCGCGTCGGCGCGTTTCGGGCTCCGGCAGGCAGGCAGGCAGCCAGCTGGTCTCAGGACCAGCCCGACGCCGGCGGTGGTGGGGTGGCCGCACCGCACGCGGTTGCCCCACCGGCTTGTCCTACCCGGACACGGACAGCTGGGTGTCGTCGCCGGTCAGCCGCGCAGCAGGTCGAGCTCTTCAGTGACCTGCTTCCATCCACGAGCATCCGCCTCGGCACGAACCCGCAGGTAAGCGGCCACACGGCCCAGCTCAGCACAGCCCGCGGCCCTGACCAGCACAAGATCCTCGCGCTGCCGCCGCAACTCGACGCCCGGTCCCGGAGGCTGGGGATTGCCCTGCCCAGCGGCCATCGCAAGTGTCTGCAGGTCAGCAGTCGTATCGGTGGACAGTGGGCCAACCAGGACAGGTGCGGCAGATGAAGACATAGACGCCGCCCGAGTCGCCCAGCTCCATGCCGTGGCTGTCGTGTTCCGACTGCCGAGTGTCGGAGACCTCCCAGCCGGAGCCGGGACGGGTGCGTTCCTCAACTGGGAGCCACCGGCCGCAGGACTCACTCGCCGAGATCGTCAGCAGGTGCTCCATCCGCTCGCCGCAGGCACAGCTCGGCCATTGCGGTGGCTGCGTCCATCCCGGATAGCCGCCGATCTTGCTCTGTCTGGTCGTGAAGGCGTCGTAGTAGGAGATGCCGGTGGACTCCTCCACGTCGTCGTTCCACGCACCGACGCGCTCGGACAGGTCCTCGGGCATGTCCCAGTTCGGGTACTCCACAGCCTCGGTGGGATGCACCACACAGGGGCGAGGCACGTACCCGTCGTCGAACTCGTACGGCTGCGGCGCCTCGTCCAGCAGCTGCCGGGACGCCAACTCCATGGTGGAACGCCAGCTGAGCAGGGGCACCGGCGACCACTGGTCGTGCTCGGAATGGATCAGCGGGCACCAGAGCACCTGCAGCACGTCGGTGCCGACCGGAAAGACAAGTGCCGGAACGTCGCAGGCAAACAGCTGAAGCACGGGCACCATGGCGACCGGGTCCGGGCCCACCACCGCACTGCCGCTTGCAGCGTTGTAATGGTCGGGCGCGGCGCATGTCGGCCAGGGCTCGTCAACCGGCCACAGGAGCGGTCCGCCGAGCGAACTCTCGTCCCGGCGGGGTGTGCCGACGCGCGGGTACAGCAGGGTGGTGGTCCGCGCGTGCGGCAGCAGCTCCGGGAAGTGCTCCGCGATATCCAGCGGGGCGGGGGGAACGGTACGACTCATGATCGCCTCCAGACCGGCGCATCCTAACGCAGGCGACCGACAGCCACTGGCTCCCCGAGCATCCATCGTCGCCGCGGAGCTCACCGGTCCCCTGCCGTGACCGAGAGGGCCCGGGTGTGCTTAGATGACCGCCCGCACGTAAGTGCAGGTCAACTACGTGGTGGGGGTCGAAGATGGTGGGGGTCCGCAGAGGGCAGACCATGGTCGCCTGTGTCCTGTTCGTCGCGTTCGCGCTGGCGACTCTTGCGGCCTGGGCCGCCGCCTGGCACCGGAGCGACGTACTGCAGACGCTCCTACCGGTTGACCGGACCGACGTACTGGAGACGCTCCTACCGGCGGACCGCCTGCCCGACGACAGCAGCAAGCTGATGAGGGCGGACATGTGGTTCGGCGACACCATGGGCGTGCGCAACGCCCTGCTGGTCGCGGTCGCAGGGTGGGGGATCGTCTGGCTGTACCGCATGCGCGAGCTGGCCGAGGTGGTGTGGCCGCAGGGCCAGCGCCGCCACCTGGCTTGGCTGATCGTGGGCTGGTGGCTTCCGATCGGCAACCTTTTCATCCCGAAGATGATCGTCAACGACCTGTGGGCGGCGACCGAGCCCGGTCACCAGCGGGGCAATCTGCTGCTGCGCTTCTGGTGGCTGGCGTGCGTGATGACGTTCGCCGGCCCCGGGACGATGTTTCGGCACCTGCCGCACGCGACCCACGTGTCCCAGGCGATGGACCAGATGAGCAGCGCCGAACAGGGCGACGCGTTCTTCCTCGCCGCCGCGCTGCTGTCAGTCGCCGTCGTCTGGAAGCTCAGCGGCAGACTGGCGCACGCGGCCTACCTGCGGCCCACCGCCTGGCCGGCTCCGAGAGCATGATCCAGATCGTATCGATCGACAGCCCAACCACACGACAGATGTCCAGAATTCGACCGGTAACAGCCGAAAGAAGAGGGCGAGGAGACGAGCGCCCGCAGGTGACCCCAGAAGGTCACTGGCGGTCGCTGCACTCAGCGGACGGGCTCGGAGCCGCTGTTCTCGCTGGTGCACCCTCCCTGCCGTGATACGGCACGTCCGCAGCCAACTGTTAGTGTTCGGGCCCGGACGGCAGGTCTCCAACCGCCCTGGAAAGGCCCGCGATGACTACGGCACGCAATCCTCAGGACGTCCACCTGCCGGTGGCCGACTACGTCCACCAGATCGAGATCGGCGGCGGTGGCCGCTGGCTGGTGCTCTCGGGGCAGATCGGGATGCGTCCCGACGGGAGCCTGCCGGAGGATCCCGTCGAGCAGGTGACCGTCGCGCTGGAGAACCTGCGGCGCAACCTGGCAGCCGCCGGGATGGACGTGACCGACGTGGTCAAGCTCAACACGTACCTGGTCGGCGAGGTGGACGCGCAGGCCCGCGCCGCAGCCGTCGGCGCGTTCCTCGGGGAGCACACCCCCACCCAGACGCTGCTCTACGTCGCAGGCCTCGCCGCTCCCGCGCTCCGCGTGGAGATCGAAGCCTGGGCGCACGCTGCCGCGCACGGGTAGCTCCCAGGCGCTTGTCAACAGCGCTTCTTCGGTCAACTTGGCTTCGCACGGCCAGGTCTGATTTGGGATCTGGTCATGGATGGCGCCTGCATGCGAGCATTCAGCCGGTGTGAATGGAAGTGAATAATCCATTCACATCAGCAGTCCATGCGCCCACTCACCGAAGGAGTGTCCGTTGAAGAACGTCACCACATGGCTCACGAGGTTGCTGGTGGCTCTCACCGCAGCCGTCACCGCGCTCGCCGGTGCCGCCGCGACCGCGCAGGCCGCCACCCCCACGGCCATCCGCCCCGCGACCTCGTTCTCCATCTGTGCCAACTCGCCGATCCCCTCGGGCTACGTGATCACCATGATCAACACTGCGGCTCCGTCCTGCGGCGGCTTCGCGCAGTACACCATCCAGACGCCGGTCAGCACCGGCATCCTGATCTGCCAGAACTCGCCGATCCCGTCGGGTTATGTGATCACCATGATCAACGGGGCCGACCCCTCCTGTGACGGCTACGCGGGCTACTTCATCCGGACGCCGGTCAGCAGCGGCATCCTGATCTGCGAGAACTCGCCGATCCCCGCCGGCTATGTCGTCACCAGGATCAGCGGCGGAGACTCCTCGTGTGACGGGTACGACGGGGAGTTCATCGTCGCCGCCTAGGAGTTGCCCGGGTGATTCTTATGGGGCGGAGTGATCTGGCTGACGCGGAGATGGCAGCGGCTGGGGCTGTTCCTGCCAGTGAGCAACGGCCGGTGTGGCCGGCGGCGTGATCACCACCAGGTGATCCGACGGGATTCTGCACCGGGTTCGAACCGGAGTGCACTGGCGTGATCTGCCCGAGCGTTTGGGACCTGGAAGCCGGTCCATGAGCACCATCGGCTGCGGTCGGCGGACGGCACCTTGGACCACGGTGCGCGCGCATCAGCATGCAGCAGGCGCGCGCACCAGTCTGCCGCCGGAACTCGCTGGCGCAAAGGGCCTGCTGGCTGCGGGCAGAGTGGTCAGTGCAGGGAGTCGGTGACGAACTGTGCCCGCTTCGCGACGGCGGCAAGGGGAAGGTGCACCAGCTCGTACCCGTAGGCGGTGTAGGTCGCGACCATCGACTCATAGGTGCGTTCGGCCTCGTCGTAGGACTGCTTGCGCTCGTTGTCCTGTTCGTAGATCTCCGGCCAGGGGGGTGCGATGAACACGCGGCGGTGGTACCGGAACCTCTGCGCGGCAGCGTGAAGGTGATCCGGGACCGGTAGCCCCTCCAGCTTCAAGTAGCCCACGATGTCAGGGATGCCCCGGTCGAAGAAGACGGGTGCTGTCTGTGCTGCGGCAATGCGGTACGAGCGCAGCTCCCAGCAGAGCATCAGTTCGGCGAACAAGGCCGGATCTGTCCAGGGCAGTGCTTGCCCGGCGATGGCCACCTGGTCCTGGATGATCCCGCGACCTGCTTCTTGGGACCGCCCATAGCCCATCCCCTGCAGGTGGTCGATCAGCGTGCTCTTCCCGGACCCCGGACCCCCGGTCAGGACGATGAAGCGATGCGACTGTGACTCCGACATTGCGCAGCGAACCTTCTCGTTCTCGCGAAACCGATCACCCCCAACACGGTGGTTGCCCAAGGGCATTGTGTGACGAGCAATCTGACACCATCCTCGCCGGACTCTACGTGAAGATCGACGACGAGATCGGGGAACTCGATGGATGGGCAGGCAGGCCACCGCTGCTCGGCGACTTCGAACTACCCTGCCTGGCCGTGCCAAGGGCGGGGCGTACCTGCCCGGCAGGGTAGTCGCGCGGCACCCGGGCCCATGACTCGGATCATTCGCGCGCTCGGCGGTCTTCGTCACCGTGCAGTGGCGGCTCCGTACAGGGCGCGGATCAGGCGGTCGTTCTCCGGGCCCGCGGCGGCGGGGAACGGGGTGCGCCGACGGGTGTAGCCGTAGGCGATGCCGTTGCGTGGGTCGGCGAAGGCCTGCTGACCGCCCGCGCCGCTGTGGCCGAACGATCCCTGACCGAGCTGCGGGTAGTACTCCGAGGTGGCGTGGAACCCGATGGTGAACGCCTTGTGCCCGCCGAGGACAACGTCGTGGCCGATGGACTGGATCTGCCCGACCAACGCGAGCGTCTCCGGCTTGAGCAGTGGGACAGAGCCGTCGACCGACCCGATCGTGACCGCGTACATCCGGGCCAGACCGCGCGCCGAGGCCACCCCGCCGAACGAGGCTGTTCCCGAGGCGCGGACCACCAGGAAGTTCGGCAGCTCCCAGACCCCCGGGTTCTGCGGGTGATTGCGGTTGAAGGCGACGCCGGACAGGCTGTTCGGGGCGCTCGCGGACGCCGCCAGCGCGGCCAGCCGCTCGGCAGTCGCCACCATCGGTTGGGCACTGAGGAACCGCGATTCCTGTTCCCGGGGCAGTCCGAGGTGGAAGTCAACGCCGTACGCGTCGCGCACGCGCTCGGCGAACAACTCCTGGACGCTGCGCCCGGTGACTCGGCGCACCACCTCGCCGCTGAGCGCCCCCATGACCAGCGCGTGGTAGCCGAACGCCGTACCCGGCCGCCAGTACGGGCGCTGCGCACCAAGACGCTCGGCGACGCTCCGGTCATCGGCGAGTTCCTCGATCGTGAACCCTGCGTCCGCGCCGACCAGGCCGGCCCGGTGCGCCAGCAGCTCGCGCAGAACCAGGTCCCCCTTGCCCTCCACTGCGAACTGTGGCCAGTAGTGGCTGACCTTCTGCTCCAGATCCAGCACGCCTTCCTGTACGAGTGCGGCGACGACCAGGTGCGTGGCGCCCTTGGACGCGGAATACGCGCCGAACAGTGAATCCGCGGTGATCTCCGGGCCCGTCCACAAGTCGACGACCCTTTCCCCGTGCTGGTAGGCCACGAGCTGCGCGGCGTGGTCCCCGCCCTCCCCGGTCGCGACCGCGGCGAACTCCTCGCGGACCGGCTCGAACCCCTCGGCCACCGTCCCCTGCACCACGTTCTCGTCCATCATCGCTTCCTCCCAGCTCCATCGCGACATGAGTTTCGGCTGGCGGCCCGCGAGCGCGGCCGACTTAGCTACCAATGGTTACTTATTTCGTCGCGCCGGTCCAGTCCTGGTGGAAACCCTCAACCCAGGCACCCGCCGGCAGCGGTCTCGTATAGTCCTGACCATGGCCGATGCCCCGACAACCCGATCACGCCGGGGACGCCCCGCACAGATCAGCCGTGAGCTGATCGTCGACACCGCCATCTCGACCGGGAACCTCGACACCCTGACCATGCGGGAGCTCGCCGCCCGCCTCGGGGTCACCCACGCCGCGCTCTACCGCTGGGTCAAGAACCGCGATCAGCTGCTCGACCTCATCAACGAGATCATGGTCGAACGCATCCTTCCCGCCGAGGGCCCACGGGACCGTGACTGGCGGCCCTGGCTCGCGCACCTCGCCTGGGGCATGCACGACCGCTTCCTGGCTCTGCCCGGCTACGCCACCCGCATCTCGCGACCACACCGCCACACCGACCAGACCTTCGGGCGACTCCGCAGCAGTGTCATCACCGCCTTCACCGACGCCGGAATCTCCCCCCACCTGGCCGAACAGAGCTGGTACATCTTCATCACATCCACCGTCAGCTGGCTCGCGGTCCAGGAGCACCCCCTCGACCTCGGCGACAGCACCCCCCGCTTCGAACTGTTCCTCGACACGCTTCTCCGCGGCCTACCCGCGCAAGAACCAGGCGTCGAACGACGATAACCCGTATTCGTCGCCTGGCCGCGCCGTCGGGCAATGACGGACCCCGCTGTCCTCGGCCGTGGCGTCAGCTAGCGTGCAGGCGGGGGTCACGATCGCCGAGCACGAACTCCGCCGGCCAGGGCTCACGCAGCACCTTGTTCAGCAGCGGGTGGCTGGAATCGAGCACGTCGCTGCGGCGGATCGACCCGTCTTCGTTGACCTGCTGGCCCCCGAGGACGACCGGCGCGCGCAGCAGTTCCTCGCCCCAGGGGCCTATGGCGTTGCACAGCAGGCCCTCGAAGCGGTGTCCGGTCAGCGTGTTGTTGCGGACCCTGTCGGTGAACTCGTCGATGACCGGGGCTTGGAGGTAGACCCACGCGAGGTAGGCCACCGTGCGTCCGTCCTCAAGGCGGACCGGCAGGCGCACTTTGAGGAAGTTGCCGACTCCGTCCGCAATCATGATCGCCCCCGTGTCGACCCTGACGCGCTGGGCGCGCTCCTCGTCGGAGAGTTCCGCGATCAGATGGGGCAGGGGAAGGTCGAAGCCGGGGTGCTCCGGGTCCAGGTGCCCGCCGCAGCCGCAGCTCGCACCGTGGGCATGGGGGCGAGGCCGAGGGGGGTCGACGGATAGCTCGGCTCACCGCCGCCGGCCGGCACCGGGAGCAGGAGCGCGTAGTAGCGCACGGTTGTGAACGCCGTGGGCTCGGGGAGATTCAGCGCTGTCATCGCGGCGGAGGCGGCGTCGTGGCGCTCTCCGTTGACCCGGACCTCGGCCTGCATCGCGCCCGGGAGCCCACCGTAGAAGACCTTGACCCCGTTGAAGAACGGCGATTCCAGGTCCGGGGTGAAGGTGCCTGCGATGCGGTGGAGGACGTTCATATCGAGCAGCGCTGTCTGCAGGCGACGGTTCTCGGCAACGTCGAGCCCCAGGCCGACCGCGCCGGAGGTGATCGAGTGCCAGCCGGGGACGCCGCGCCTGTCATCGGGGCCCGCATGGTCGGCGAAGCGCTCACGCCGGTCGAGCAGCTCAAGCAGGCAGGCGCCGGCCGTCTGCACCCAGCTGTCGGCTGCCCTGCGGGGATCCTCGGCCATCGCCACGACGCAGTCCAGGAAACAGGGCACGTCCGGCTGGAGGCTCACGTCCGGAAACGCGACGAGGTCGTAGTGGTGGCCGCCCCCATGACGGGGTGGTGCTACGGCTATTGCCCACCCACGCGGGCTGATCAGTGAACTGCCCTTGAGCTCGGTGCCCTGCGTTACGCCAGGCGCGTACTCCTCAAGGCTCGCCTGCACCAGGGCGAGGAACTCAAGATCCGGCAGTCGATCCGAAGGCGGCTCGGCGTCGCGCACACGCCGTCGTATCCAAGACATGCAGCGGATCATACTGTCGCAATGACACTGGGACTATTCACCCAGGAGCTGGGCGACCCGGTCGTCCGACCGTGATCCTGATACACGGCTCGGGGCAGGGGGCACGGATGTGGCGCCGTCAGCTTGCTGCCCTGTCCGGCCGATTCCCCGCGGCCTGTACCGGGAGACGCGATTCAGCACCGTGGGGGTGTTGCGGGTGCGGAGCGGGAATTGCGGTGCTCCTCGTGTCGTTGCTTCGCAAGACTGCTGAGAGAAAGGCACAACAGCATGGAACTCACGTCTCACCTGCCGCCGGTCGACCGCGAGCGAGTTGAGGACCGACTGCGGCACAACCTCATTGCCTGGCTGACCACCGTGGAGCCGGACGGGCAGCCGGTCAGTGTCCCCGTCTGGTTCCTGATGCGCGAGGACGGGACGATCCTGCTCTACACCCAGCCGAAGAAAGAGAAGCTGCGCAACATCGCCGACAACCCCAAGGTGAGCCTGGTGCTCGACGTCACCGACATCGGCAGGAACGTGGTGCGCATCGAAGGCCTCGCACGACACGCCCCCGATCAGTCGGCCGCCGACCAGCAGCCCGCGTACCTGGCCAAATACACCGAGCGCATCGGAGCCCTCTTCGGCACCCCCGAACGGTTCGCCGAGCTCTTCTCCGCCGCACTGGTCATCACACCGACGAGACTTCGCATCTGACGGCGCTGTACCTCCGCCCCGGGCCACCCCGCCCCCACCGGGCCTCCTTGCACGAGGACGCCCGGTGGTCTCCCGGAAACCGCCTGCGTCACGGTGCGGATCCGAGGGCCCGGGTGGGTCAGGTCTTCCGGGTGAACTTGCGGATCGCGATCGGTGCCATGACCACGGTGAGGCCGACGGTCCAGGCGAGCGTCACGGTCAGGCCATGGGCGATCGGGCCGCCGGTCATCAGGCCGCGGGACGTGTCGGCCAGGCCGGACATCGGGTTGTACTTGGTGAAGCTCGACAGCCAGCCCGGCATCGAGTTGGTCGGCGCGAAAATCGACGAGCCGAACTGCAGCGGCATCATCACCAGGAACCCCATCGCCTGCACGGACTGGGCGTTCTTCATGGTCACGCCCAGGACCAGGAAGATCCACATGACGGCCGAGCCGAACAGCGCGGTCAGCCCGATGGACGCCAGCAGTCCGCTCCAGTGGCCGTTTATGTGAAAGCCGACGAGGAGCGCGACGATCATCACGATCGTGGTGGCGACGAGAAGGCGGAGCAGCTCCACAGCGATCTTCGCGACCAGGACGGAGCCCCGTCCGATGGGCAATGACCGGAAGCGGTCCATAATGCCCTTGTTGAAGTCCTCGTTGAAACCGGTGCCGACGCCCTGGGCGATGTTCATGCTCATCATCGCGATCATGCCGGGGATCACATACTGGACGTATGCTCCCTGGCCGCCGCCGAGCGCCTGGCCGATCGAGCCGCCGAAGACGTACACGAAGAGCAGAGTGAAGATGACGGGCATCAGGACCGCGTCCATCATCGACTCGGGGTCCTGCTTGATCCACAGCAGATTGCGGCGGATGAGCGCGCCGGTGTGGCGCAGGTGGCCGCGCAGTCCGATCTTCGGGTCGGCCGCGATCGTGATCGTGGGGATGATGGGGGAGGAAACGGCGGCACTCATACGGCGACCTCCTCGAACTCGGGCCTGACGTCCTGCTGGGAGGACGCCTTCTGGCCGGTGAGGGACAGGAACACTTCGTCCAGGCTGGGCAGCTCGGTGGTGATCGAGCCGATGATGAGGCCGCGCGCGGTGACCGCGCCGACCACGGTGGTCAGCTGCTCGTCGCTGATGATCGGCACCAGGACCTCGCCGGACTCGGTGTCGACGGCGCTGGGGGAGCCGGTCAGGCGCAGCTCGTCCAGGGCGTCGGCCAGCGGACGCAGCTCCAGTGGGTCGGCCGGGCGGACCCGCAGGGTGCGGCCGCCGACCTTTGCCTTGAGCTCGTCCGTGCCGCCGTTGGCGATGACCTTGCCGCGGTCGATGATGGTCAGCTCTGAGGCCAGTTGCTCGGCCTCCTCCATGTACTGGGTGGTGAGCAGCACCGTCACACCGTCCCGGACCATGGCCTTGACCTCGGTCCACACCTCGTTGCGGGTGCGGGGGTCCAGGCCGGTCGTGGGCTCGTCCAGGTACAGGACGTGCGGGCGGCCGATCATCGACGCGGCGAGGTCGAGGCGGCGGCGCATGCCGCCGGAGTAGGTACGGGCCGGGCGGGTCGCGGCGTCGGTGAGCGAGAAACGCTCAAGCAGCGCGTCCGCGCGGGATCGGGCCTCCTTGCTGGACAGGTCGAGCAGTCGGCCGATGAGGTACAGGTTCTCGCGGCCGGAGAGCTTCTCGTCCACCGAGGCGTACTGGCCGGTGAGGCCTATCACGCGGCGCAGCTGTCGGGGCTGCAGCACCACGTCGTACCCGGCGACGACGGCCTTGCCGGCGTCCGGAGTGATCAGGGTGGACAGACAGCGGACGAGGGTGGTCTTTCCAGCGCCGTTCGGGCCCAGGACACCGAGGACGGTGCCCTCGTGCACATCCAGGTCCACACCGTCCAGAGCCTTGGTCTCGCCGAAGTGCTTGACCAGTCCCCGCACGGACACCGCCACCGGGCGGCCTGATTCGGGGTGCTTGTCGTTTTGCTTCATGCCCAGCAGGGTGTCAGGCCCCACTGACATCGCGCTGGCGGCCTCCCGCGTTCGCTGACATATCGCTGACACGGCCGGTTCAGTGCCCGCGCCGCACAGTGGCACGGTTCGCCGCGGACCTGGCCCGAGAAGGGCCTGGCCGCGCGTTCACTGGTCGTGGTCTGCCCGGAAGATGGGCCAGCCGATCTCGGTGGTCCATTGAGCGGGGTCGGGGGTGTGGCGGGCGTCGCGCAGGTAGTACTCGCGTAGTGGGCCGGTGACGCTGATCTCGTGCCTGGTGGTGTAGGCGCCCAGTTCGCCGTAGGTGAGGTCGACGTCGTCCAGTGGGCCGTGGTGGGTGATGACTGCCAGCTCGGCGGCGGGGACGAGGAAGGGCTCGACCCGGCCGATGGGGCGTACGGGTCCCTGCACCGGGACGAAGACCGTGGCCTGGCCGCGGTCGTCCTGGAAGATCTCTGAGGCGTACAGGCCGCCGCTGGGTCCTGTCGGGTCCAGTTTCTGGGCCTGGACCGCGGCGTGCAGTTCTCCCAGTGCGCCTTGCCACCACGCCAGCAGGTCGCCCCGGTCCACGGCCGCGGTGATGCCCATGGCCGGGTACGGCGGCACCGTGCGGTGCTCGATGGGGGCCGCCGCCGGGCGCTGGAGCAGGTTGCGCAGGGAGTCGACCGCGGAGCGGGTCTGGGCCAGCTCGGATTCCAGGCGGTCCAGGTGGGTGGCGATCAGCCCGTTGCGCGCTGTCGCGCTTGGGGCGGCCAGGACGGCTTTGACGTCGGCGATCGGCATGTCCAGGTCCCGCAGCCGACGGATGACCTGCGCGCTGGGGATCTGCTCGGGCGTGTAGTAGCGGTAGCCGGTGTCGGGGTCGACCTGGTCCGGGTCCAGCAGGCCGACCTGGTGGTAGTGCCGCAGCGTCTTGACGCTCAGGTGCGTCACCCGGGAGAAGTCCCCGACTGTCAGTGCCTGTTTCATCACTCCAGTATTGACCCTCCCCCTGCGGGAGGGTCAACGCGGACACCGGGTGTCGACCCTCCAGCCACCGGAGCGCCCAGCGTAGTGACCAGGCCGCCGAACCGGTGGCCGCGAGCCCCGTACAAGGGAGGTCCCTCTCATGTCCGACACCACACTGATCCCGGTCCTGGCCGAGCATGTGCGCGCCGTCAACGCCTTCGACGAGGACGCCATCGTCGCCACCTTCGCCCAGGACGCCTTCGTCAACGATGCCCGCCGGGAGTTCCGCGGTGCGGCTGCGATCCGCCGCTGGGTTGCCAAGGAGATGGTGGGCGACAGGGTGACCCTGGAGGTGACCGAGGTCCTGGACCACTACGGCGACCAGATCGTGCGCGCCCGCTACGACGGCGATTACGACAAGACCAACCTGCCCGGGGAACTGATGATGAGCAACTACTTCACCGTCTGCGACGGCAGGATCACCTCGCTGATCGTCGTCCGCAACGAGCCTGCCTACTGAACGGGCCGACGCACCGCAACCCGGGTGGTGGGGCGCTGCGGGAGACCCAGCCCGGCCGGTGCCGCACTCTGGCCACCGGACAGGCCCGGTCTGCGACCCCTGCGGCGCGCCCCCTGTGTCCGGTCTGGGGCGGGCGGGAAGGAAACCCATAAGTGTTCCTTGGCTGCTTCGACTTGACTGTGCGTCGGATGCTGTTCTTCCTCTTGACCGCGTACGGGGGCGGGGCTACGTTCTTCGCATCTAGTTAGGAAGTATTCCTAACTAGAATCCGGATTACTCCCCCTTCCCCCACATAGGAGCAGGGCTGATGGCCCGTCACCCCCGCGCGATCCCGCACTTCCGGAAGCTGGTGGCCGCCTTCGCCGCCGTCGGCTGTATTGGCCTCGGCGTCACGGCGCTCGGCGGTGGGACGGCCTCGGCCGCCGCCACCCCCGCCTTCCCCTTCCCCACCCACGTCACCTACAAGGTCGGCGTGATGCCCTCCGCCCCGCAGGCGACCCGCGACGCGGCCGTCGAGAAGCAGTACGACTCCTGGAAGGCCACGTACCTCGTCCACGGCTGCGCCAGCAACGAGTACTACGTCTCCACCAAGGGAGACGACGACGCCACCAACGGCGGGACCGTCTCCGAGGCCCAGGGCTACGGCATGAACATCGTGCCGCTGATGGCCGGCTACGACCCCAACGCCCAGAGCGAGTTCAACGGGCTGTGGCAGCTTGTCCAGGACCACAAGGACCAGTGGGGCCTGATGCAGTGGCAGCTCGACGGGAAGACCTGCAAGTACTACAGCAGCGGCACCCCGGACGCGGCCACCGACGGCGACCTCGACATCGGCTACGGCCTCATCCTCGCCGACAAGCAGTGGGGCGGCTACACCGCCGCCGCCAAGGCCTGGCTGGCCAGCATCTACGCGAACGACGTCGCCCCCGACGGACACCTCAAGTGCGAGGACGACGGCCCGAACACCGACACCCGGCCCTCCGACATGATGCTCGACCACCTGCGGGCGTTCGCGGCCTACGACACCGCCCACGACTGGTCCAAGGTGATCACCCGGACCGAGGCTGTGGTCAACGAGTTCACCGCGAAGTACTCGCCCAGCGCGGGCCTGCTCTCGGACTTCGTCGTCGACGCGAACACCACCAGCCCGCAGCCGGCCCCGGCCGACTACCAGGAGGACCAGCCGGACAACATCGTCGGCTACAACTCCATCCGGGTGCCCTGGCACATGGGCACGGACGCGCTGGAGAACGGCGCCACCGTCGCCGCAACCGCCTACAACACGGCGAAGCTCGAATCGGCCTGCCTCAAGTCGCTCTCCGGCGGCAAGCCGGCCGATGTCCAGCCGCACATCAAGCTGAACTGCGCCAACGACAACGTCTCCAACGACACCCAGGCCGAGGAGGCCGGGGACTCGGCCGGACCGGCGGCGATGGCCGCCGGCGACCAGGCCTGGACCGACGCGATCTGGGCGCAACTGGCGACCAACCCGTTCGGTGACACGTACTACGGCGAGACCATCAAGACGCTGGTCTACATCGTCATGGCCGGTGACTACTGGAACCCGGCTGCACTGCCCGGCAGCGGCCCGACCAGCAGCCCCACCCCCTCGGCCAGTGCCAGCGCCTCGCCCACCCCCAGCCCCACCCCCAGCCCCACCGCGACCGGACCGGCGGGCGGCAAGAGCTATGAGGCCGAGTCGGCGACCCTGGCCAACGGCGCCGACGCCAACAGCTGCAGCGCCTGCTCCGGCGGCAAGAAGGTGAGCGCGGTCGGCGGCAGTGCCAACGGTACGGTGACCTTCACCGGGGTGACCGAACCCAGCTCCGGCAGCTATCAGCTGACGGTCTACTACCTGAGCGTGGGCAAGGCCAAGCCGGCGACGGTCACCGTCAACGGCACCACGCAGACGGTGACCTTCCCCGAAACCGATGCCAGCAGCTACAGCGTGATCGGCAGCTACACGGTGACGGTCGCCCTCAAGTCCGGCAGCAACACCGTCGCATTCTCCGCAAGCGGCACCGCCTCCGCCCCCGACCTGGACCGAATCGTGGTCTGACACCACTCGCCGCAACGTGCGGGGCCTGCGCCATGGACGCGCAGGCCCCGCCGCCGTCGGCGCCGCAGTGACCGCCCGGGCCGTGCCCAGACAGGGATTCACCATGGCTTGTGCGTCGGGGCAGTAAGGGCTGAGCCGTCATGTCTGCCCGTGGCGAATCTGCGGCGGGCAGAGGAACCGCCTCCCCGGTCCTCCCAGGGGCGACAGTGGAGTCGACGGCATCCCGCCCCGACAAGGAGAGCCAGATGACTCCACTGACCACGCTCCAACCCCGCGCGGAGGAGAGCGACACACAGCCCAGCCGCTTCGACGACCACCTCGCGGCCCAGCTGCTCGCCCAGCGCATCGTCTTCCTCGGCACCCAGGTCGACGAGGTGTCGGCCAACCGGGTGTGCGCGCAGCTGCTGCTGCTGTCGGCGGAGGACCCGCGTACCGACATCAGCCTGTACATCAACAGCCCCGGCGGGTCGGTCACCGCAGGTCTCGCCATCTACGACACCATGCGGCTCATTCCGAACGACGTCTCGACGCTGGCGATGGGGATCGCCGCCAGCATGGGCCAGTTCCTGCTCACCGTGGGGGCGTCCGGCAAGCGGTTCGCGCTGCCGAACGCGCGGGTCATGATGCACCAGCCCTCAGCGGGCATCGGCGGTACCGCCTCGGACATCGAGATCCAGGCGCAGAACCTCCAGTTCACCAAGAAGGCCATCGAGAAGATCACCGCCGAGCACACCGGGCAGAGCGAGGAGACGATCACCCGGGACGGCGACCGCGACCGCTGGTTCACGGCCGAGCAGGCCAGGGAGTACGGGATCGTGGACCGGGTGCTGGAGTCGCTTGCCAGCATCCGCCCGGCCACGTCGCGCCCGCGGATGGGGCTGTGACATGGGGTCGTACACGGTTCCCTACGTGATCGAGCGGACCGCGCAGGGTGAACGGTCCTACGACGTCTTCAGCCGGCTGCTGAACGAGCGGATCATCTTCCTCGGCACGGAGATCGACGACGGGGTCGCCAACGTGGTCATCGCGCAACTCCTGCACCTGGAGTCGGCGAACCCCGAGCAGGAGATCTCGATCTATCTCAACTCGCCCGGTGGATCGTTCACTTCGCTGATGGCGATCTACGACACGATGACGTTCGTGCAGGCGCCGATCTCCACGTTCTGCGTCGGTCAGGCGGCGTCGACGGCGACGGTGCTGCTGGCCGGCGGAGATCCCGGGCGACGGTTCGTGCTGCAGCACGCGCGGGTACTGCTCGGCCAGCCGGCCAGCAACAGCCGGCAGGGGACCGTCTCCGATCTCAGCCTCGCGGCCAAGGAGATGGCCCGCATTCGCTCGCAGGTGGAGGAGATCCTGTCCCAGCACACGCATCACGATGCGGCGACGCTGCGCGCGGACATGGACCGGGACAAGGTACTCACCGCCGATGAGGCCGTCGCCTACGGGCTCGCCGACGAAGTGCTGCGCCGACGGCTCGTGTTCGTCTGACCCCGCGCAGCCGTGGCAGCAGCCGTGGCCGAAAGCCGTGGCCGAAAGCCGACGAGCCGGCCGGTACGGCGATGCTGCGCCCCGTCGTACCGGCGTCCGTCGCTCAGGCGACGAGGCACAGGCCGTCGTGCCGCACCGAGGGCGAGGTGCGGTCCCGGCCCACCCGGCTGTGGGGGTAGCGGGCCAGCTCGTCCTGGGCGAGCGAGAGCAGGTTGGCCAGGCCGAGTCCGAGCGCCTGGGCGGCGGCCGCGAGCACCTCGGAGGAGGCCTCCTTGCGCCCGCGCTCCAGCTCCGACAGGTACGGCATCGAGATCCGGGCCGCCTCCGCGACGTCCTTCAGCGTGCGCTCCTGGGCGAGCCGCTCACGCCGCAGCGCGTCGCCGACCAGGTGCCGCCACAGGGGTTCCCGCGGTTTGGGGGCCTGTTGGGTGCCCATGGGTCGCTGCGGGTCGCGGGGCGCCCTACCGGAGCCAGGCGGCGGGATCAGCGGACGAAGGGGGATGACGTGGGCTTCATTCGGCGCAGGAATGCTCATCCCTTCAGCCTAGGGATCCTGGGCGCCTGGGGAAGGGAGCGGCGCTCTGCCCTGGGCGAAGCCGAGCGGGCAGACCGGAGGCGCCGCGAGCCGCCGAACTCTTCCGGTCACCTCACCAGCCGGGACCACGCGCACCCACATGTGGCCTGACCGTACGCCAGGCACCGCAGCTGCCGCCCGTGTGCCCGTCCAGGACCTCCCGGCCGCTTCCAGCGACGTGGCCGCGACGGTCCTGCCGCAGCCATGGTGCAGATGTGACGGACCAGTACTTCTGCCGCGTGGTGGATCCCTGTCTTCCTGACCGGGGATCCACCACGCCGGCGGATCGCGTCCGCGGGCCGTTCGGATTCGCCGCCGCGACCCGAGTCGTCACTCCGGGCGCAGGTTCAGGACGAGGTCGTGCGGCAGGCCGTGGGTGTCGTGGAGGTAGCGGAAGTCCTCCTCGCCCAGCGGGCCTCGGAACCGGGGACGGGACAGTACCCGTCGGCCGCGCTCCAACAGGCGGACGAATCGGCGCTCCTCGTCGCGTAGCACCCGCTGTACGGCGTCCGGATCCCCTTCCTGACGGAAGTGGTCCAGGGTGTGCTGGACCAGCTCGTCCGGCAGGTCGCCGAGACTGCGCTGCGGATCCTCCCGCCACAGCACGGTGAGCACCCGCCGGACAAGGCGGCGCAGCACGTAGCCACGGCCGGTGTTGGCGGGGCGCACCCCGTCTCCGATCACCACGACGGCCGAGCGGAGGTGGTCGCAGACCAGCCACAGTGACGGTTCGTCCAGTTGCCACAGGACTGGCACGATCCGGCGCCAGGGGTCGAAGACGTCGCATTCGAGCACCGACCGCCGGCCCTGGAGCAGTGAGGCGAGCCGTTCCAAGCCGAGTCCGGTATCGACGTTGCGCTGGGGGAGCGGCACGAGTGAACCATCGGCGAGCCGCCGATGGCGCATCATCACGTGATTCCACACCTCCACCCAGCGGTCGTCACCGGTCGGCGTCGACTCAGGCGTGCCGTCACCGGTCCACAGGAAGATCTCCGAGTCGGGGCCGCACGGGCCGGTCGGACCGTTGGACCACCAGTTGTCCTCGACAGTGAACTCCACCGGCACCCCACGCTCCTGCCACAGTTCCAGGGAAGCGGTATCCGGGCCGGTCCGGTCGTCACCGCCGAAGACCGTGGCATGGAGCAGACCCGGATCGATGCCGAACCCCTCGGTGAGCAGTCCGTAACCCCAGTCGAGGCTCAGCGGGCCCTCGTAGTCGCCGAGCGACCAGGTGCCGAGCATCTCGAACACGGTCAGATGGGTGGTGTCGCCGACTTCCTCAAGGTCCGTGGTGCGCAGACAACGCTGAACGTTGACCAGCCGCCGGCCGAGGGGGTGCGGGTGCCCTTCCAGGTACGGGGTGAGCGGGTGCATACCCGAGGTGGTGAACAGGACCGGGTCGCCGGGCGGCGGCAGCAGGGTCGAGCCGGTGATCCGGCGGTGGCCGCGCTCCTCGAAGTACTCGACGAACGTGCGGATGATCTGATCGGTGTTCATGGGGTGGCTCCTTGGTGCAGCGGGGAGGCACCGGAGAACGGGTCCGCACAATCACAGGAACCGGGGCGGAAACGCCACAGAACCACCGGCAGACCGTTTCCGGTCGCCGGTGGGAAGAGGGGGAGTACGTCAGGCGGCGGCAACCGGTGAGCTGGTCGCTCGCGCGGTTGCGGTGATGCTTCGGCCTGTGACGTTCATACCGCCGAGGCTAGCGCGTCCAGTGCTTCCGGGTCACACGATTTGCCGCCTGGACGAGCTGGCGAAGACTCCAACCGACACGCTCGGTCACACCCGGGGGTGGCCGGGTGGTCTTCGGGGCGCTGTCGGCGTCCTTGTCGCCGCCCGCTGCGCCCTCACACGCGGACACTTGACCGGTGTATATGGGTGGGCGGGTGGTGCGGGCCGTGGTCACCGGCCGAGGGCGACCGCGAACAGGGCGAAGGCGAGCACGATCACGCCCACCCGGACGTAGTGGTAGCGGTCCCAGCGGCCCGCCTGCTGCTTCCAGTCGGCGGGCCTGCCCTGGGCGGTCCAGGTCTTGGCACGGTTGTTGATCGGCACCAGCAGCAGCAGCGACATCACCACGCTCACGGCCAGCAGCGCGGTGGCCGCCATGGCCAGCGAGGCACCCGCTCCCGCCCTGGCCACGGCGGCCCAGACGGCGCCGAGCACCATCGAGCCGATGTACCAGACCGGCATGACCCGGCCGAGAACCCGGGCCCCGTCGCTGCGGGCGGCGATGCAGCTGTCGTCGGGAAGCCGGTCCAGGATCGGGTTGACGAACACCGCCACCGCGAACTCCACGCCGACCATCATTCCGGCCACGACGACCGTGACGACTGCCAATGCGTTCTGCATGACCCCTCCCCAGGGCTTGTTCTAGCGATGCTAGATTCTGGTTCGATGCTAGACATGTCATCGCTCCTCTGTCTAGCGCTGCTAGAATCGCGATATGTCTGCACAGGAACGCAAGGAACGAGAGCGGGCCAGCCGCCATCAGCTGATCATCTCCACGGCCCGGCAACTCGCCGAGGCCCAGGGCTGGGACGCGGTCACCACGCGCAAACTCGCCGAGCGGATCGAGTACAGCCAGCCCGTCCTGTACAGCCACTTCCGGGGCAAGAGAGAGATCCTGGGGGCGGTCGCGCTGGAGGGCGTCACCGAGCTGACTGTCGCCCTGCGCGCGGCGGTGGCCGAGCAGCCCGCCGGACGGCCGGCCGTGGCCGCGCTGGCCCGCGCCTACACCGACTTCGCCACCGACAGCCCGGCCCTGTACGACGCGATGTTCAGCCTCGACAACGGCCTCCCCTTCGCCACCGAGGCCACCCCCGCGCCCCTGCGAGAGGCCTTCCAGGCCCTGCTGGACCCGCTGGTGGCGCAGGCGGGGCCGGACGAGGAGCCCGGGCTGTTCGTCGAGACGTTCTGGGCCGCGCTGCACGGCCTGATCACCCTCACCCGCGCCGGCCGGCTCCCCGCCGACCGGATCCCCAGCCGTATCACCCTCCTGGTCAACCGCTTCGTCGGCGCCGAGGAGCCGCGCCCCGTGCAGTAGTCCCTGGGGCTGCTGGGCGAGTTCCCGGCGCTGCGCCCGAACCCGCCGAGGACGATACGTCGGCGTTCGGGGCTGTGGTCGCCCATGAGCCGGCCCGCCCGGATCGCGGTGGGTACGTGCCGGGATCCAGTGGATGGGTGGTAGCCGGTGAATCAGGAACTGGGCTGTCGGCGTTGACGGCGTGTCGGCCTATCCGTGATCCTGTAGCGCTGCCGCCTGCGCCGGCCTGCGGCTCCGATCCGAGCCGAGGGATGCGGACGACGATGAAGATCTTCAATCTGGAGCGGGGCGGCCGTCCTGCCGCGATCGCCACGCTGTTCGCGATGCCGGTCTTCTGCGCGGGTTTGGTCGCGTGGTCGATCGCGGGCGGCAGGGCGAGCGTGTTCCTGGTGTGCGACCTTTTCGCCGTCGCCGTATGCGCCGTTGTGGCCCGGGTCTTGTGGGTGGGCATTCGGACCTGGACCGAAGTCACCGCCGACGGGATCACCTGGCGCACGCCCGACGGGGCATCGGCCCACTTCAGCCCGTCGGGTTCGGTGGCCGCCTCGCAGATCGCCGCTATGGCGGTCACACCGTTTGCCAGGACGTCGAAGACGAGACGCAGCCTGGAAAACACGCCGAAGTTCGCTGTCCTTGTGCAGCTCGTGGACGGCAGCCAGGTGGTCCTGCCCGTGGCCTCGGGCCGGGACAGCATCAGCCGGTCGATGGAAAAGCTCCTGGACGCACTCGCGGTGCTGCCCGACGTGACGCCGATCGATGTCAGCCCACTGGCCGGCCTGCCCCGCGTCGGTGCGAAGCAATAGACCCCGCAGCCGACCGCCGCCACCGCTGCTGCCGAGCCGATGGGTCTCCTGTGGCACCGAACCCTGACCGGTTGCCGTCGAGGACTGGGGACGACGGCTTGTGTCACCGAAGACTGACCGACCAGGTCAGGGGCCCTTTGGTGGTCTGGCTAGTCAATTGTGTACGCGTCATAGCGGACGGCGTCGGCCGTGCGGGCGGCGGAGGCCACGGCGAGCGTGCGGTTGAGCCACTGGTAGCGCTCGTCGCCGGTCTCGAAGCGGCAGAACAGCCGGAAGTAGTACTCGGCCGGGTCGACGGTCTCTCCGGCGGCCAGTCTGCGCAGCACCTCGGGCGGGCCGTGGCGGACGCCGTTGGTGGTGAGGTAGAGGTGTGCGCCGTCATGTGTGCGCAGCGTGGAGCGGGTGTCGATGGTTGCTGTGCCGTCGGTGTGCAGTAGTTGCCAGTCCGCGCCGCCCGGCAGGATCACCCCTGCCAGTCGCGGCCCCTCGAAGGTTCCGCCGATGATGTTGACCACCCGGCGGCGGCCCAGGTGGGAGTCGCCGAGGTCGAGGACCGGGTCCAGGCTCACGTCGAAGGCGGCGAGGTGTCCCAGTTTCACCGGATGCTCCACGAGGCGCGCTCGTTCAGCAGGGCGGGGTCGAAGCCGGCGGTGCGCTTGTACGAGGCCGAGATCTCGGTGCGCTCGGTGAGCGGGACGACCGCCTCGATGTCGTCGAAGCCGCCGGGGGCTCGCTCGTGGGCGAGCTTCATGACGATCTCGGGCCCTTGGCGCCGGTTGGCGAGCTGGAGTGCGGTGGTGGCGGGTCGGCGCAGTTCCTCGTAGGCGGCGGCGGAGCCGGTGGTGGCCAGCGAGTGGGCCAGCACGCGGGCGTCGATGATCGCTTGTGACGCCCCGTTGGAGCCGACGGGGTACATGGCATGCGCGGCGTCGCCCAGCAGGACGACGTCGTCGCTGGTCCAGGACGGCAGGGGGTCGCGGTCCACCATCGGGTACTCGAAGGCCGCCTCGGCGTCGGCGATGATGCCCGGCACGTCCAGCCAGTCGAATCGCCAGTCGGCGAAGTGGGCCACGACTGTGGCCAGGTCGGCGGGGCGGTTCCAGTCGCCGCGCTCGGGTGGTTCGCCGTCCAGGGGACGTTCGGCGATCCAGTTGATCAGGCGGCCGTCCCCGATCGGGTAGGCGACGAACTTCTGGCTGCCGTCTCCGGCCATGATCATGGATCGGCCGGTCAGGAAGGGTTTGGCGTAGGTCGTGCCCCGCCACAGCACGAGTCCGTTCCATGGCGGTGCCCCTTCGTCGGGGTGGAGCGCGGCCCTGACGGCCGAGTGGATCCCGTCGGCGCCGACGAGCAGGTCGCCGTCGTGGCGCAGGCCGGTGATCCGGCTTCCGGTCCGGACGGCCTGTGCGCCGAGGCGCTCGCGGACGGCGTCGAGCAGCAGCAGTTGCAGCCTGCCCCGGTGCACCGAGTACTGCGGCCACCGGTACCCGGCACCGAGCCCGCGCGGTTCGGACCAGATCGCCTGTCCGTAGCGGTTGAAGTAGGCCAGCTCGGCGGTGGGGACGGCGATCCCGGCCAGCCTGTCGACGAGACCGAGCTCGGTCAGTTCCCTTACCGCGTGCGGGAGAAGGTTGATCCCGACGCCGAGCGGCCGGATCTCCCGGGCCGCCTCGTGTATGACGACCTCGTCGAATCCGGCCGCATGCAGGCTGAGGGCGGTGGCGAGCCCGCCGATGCCGCCGCCCGCGATGGTGATCCGCACAGCACCCCTCCTGAACGATTGTTACGGCCGTAACAATCTCCCATTGGGCCTTCATGCGCAAGACTCTGTCCGTGGACCGACCAGATCTCAGCTACGCCGCCTACGCCCGCGAACGACTCGCCGGCATGCCGTCACCGGCAGACCCGGAGGCCTTCGCGCTCGCCTACCACCTGCTGCACCTGTCCTACCTGGTCGTGGCCGACCTGGAGAGCCATGTCCATCGCCCGCGCGGCTGGACGCTCCCCGGCTTCCGGCTGATGTTCAAGCTCTGGCTGCTCGGCCCCACCCAGCCCGCGCGGCTCGCCGAGATCTCGGCCATGTCCCGCGCCGCGGTCACCAACGCCATCAACACCCTCGAACGGGACGGCCTGGTCGAACGCCGACCGCTCCCCACCGACCGGCGCGCGGTCGCCGCCGCGCTCACCCCCGCGGGCGAGGACGCCGTCCAGGAGGCGTTCGCCGAGCAGTCCCGCCGCGAACAGCAGTGGTTCGCCACCCTCGACGCCGATGAGCGGGCCACTCTGACCGGCCTGCTCACCCGAGTCCTGGCGGCACGCCCCGAGGACGCCGACTAGCGAGGGCGGTCCGTCCATCCCGACGGCGGCCCGGTGGGCGCGGCAGGGTGTCGGTCCATGCTGCGTTCCTCGGAGTTCGGGAGGACTGTGTGGGCACGGATGTGCGGGGCCGGACGAGGCAACCCCGGCCGTCGGCGCCGACGCCAGGATCCGTGCCAAGGGCGGCTCGGCTGGCGCGCCGGGCGCGGACGGTTCGCCGGATGACGGCCGTGCCCTTGTGGGGTGTCTGCGTGTCCGGGGCGGTGCTGACGCCGTGGTTCGTCCTGGGGGACGACGGCGCCTGGCAGGTCGCCAGCCTGATGCTCACGCTGCCGGTGACCGCGGTGCTGTTCATGGTCCGTGCGGTGCCCACCCGCAGGTACCTGGCGGCTGTCCGGACCGGACCGCAGGTGGTCTACACCCAGGGCATGCGCGAGCTGCCCGGCGAGCGCCGGGCCCAGACCGTCTTCGCCGCCCTGGGCGTACTGGCCGCGCCGCTGCCGCTGACCGCCACCACCAGCGCCCTCGCCCGGCAGTTGGTCCCCACGGACACCGGCCACCGCCACCGTGACCGCCTGCACCCTGCACAGGGGCGCGAACGGCTCCGGCCCGGCCACGGTATGCGACGGCAGCTGGACGGTCGACGGTCGCACCTACCTGGGCGCCCTGCCTGTGCGCAGCGCCCGGCTGCATGAGAGCATCGCCGCCGCCAGCCGCGCCGAAGAGGCCTGACCCGCCCGAGCGCCGGCCGCGACCCGCCGGGCCACTTCCGGTGGTGGACGGGATCTCCTTCCGTGGGCGCAACCAGGTCCACACGGGGAGGCCGTCGGGCTCGTGATGACCTGGATGTCCCTGCCGTGGCGCTGCTGTTTTCCGGAGTGCAACAGGCAGATTTTGCCCGCTTTTTGACGCTGGATCAGCCATGTTGCCCGTCACCCACGCAGCAATCGGTCACCCGAGCGCTTTGGCCCGCGAGGCCACGTCAATGGAAGTGCCCCTGACGCCGGGCGCGTTGTTGTATATGGCCCAATGGTTCGCCCGTCATCCATCAGCGTATCGATGCGCCGACCCCGCGCCCGCCGAAGGGCGCGCACCCTGCGGTATGCACTCCTGGGGCTGGTGGTTGGTTTCTCTGGTCGGTCTTTCTTGTGGCCCGGTGCTTCGTGGTTTGCGTGGGAGATTTCTCGGATTTCATGGTTCCGTTTGTCTGTGGTGGGTTGTTGCCGGGGCTTCTGGCCTGCTCATCTCACTGGTTGTGGTGGGGGATCGCGGGTTGTGTGGGATGGGGCTGGGCTTTGTGCGGTTGCGGCTTTGGTTCCTTGAGGGCCGTGGTGCCGGTGTTCGGTTCTGGGGTGGGCTCCGGCTGTCATTTGTCGGCGGGAATAGCGGTGGATTCGCGTCCCCTGCGGCATGATGGAGATGGACTTCGTCCACGGTTGTTCCAAGTAATTCCTGGTGTATCGGGTTGATTGCCCGGGCAGTCTCGCGCTGCCTGGGAAAGTGTTGCCTCCGGTGGTCTCTGGATGTCCCGCTGGGAGGTCGGATGGATTGCTTTATCGCGTCCGGTGATGCCGTGCACGGCTCATGCGGTCCGGCTCTGCTGCCGGGTGGCGGAAGGTGCTCGGTCCCGGTTCGTTCGCCGCTGCGACCGGGTCGGGCCACCTGTCGTGCCCATGCCTTGGCTCGGGTGCATGGGGAGCGCTCCAAGCCGGCCGCTTTCCGGTGAAGGACTGAACCGAGGAATTCAACAGGTCCATGTCAATAATACGGGCGGTGGAGCCGGGGGTGGTTCTCGGAAGCGGAATGTTGCGCTCGCTTTCGCTTTGACGGCGATCAAATCACTTGCTCGCGGCGCTGGCGGGGGGTTTCTGCGATGCCGAACGGTGCCATTGACAGCGGCTCCGGATCGTGTAAATTTATCGTGCGTCAACCGGGATTCGGACACCGGCGGCCAAGATTTCAGCAGTATTTCGTGAAGCGCCGTCATGATCCTCCGTATAAACCCCGGGTTGCCCGCCAGGAGCTCGACCAAAATCGCTCCGCATCGCTCGCTTCAACATTCCGGAGAGTCCTCCCGGTATACCGCGTACGCCCCTGCGCCGGCGTACGTCCCCTGAGCACCCGAGTCATCGGGTTCGCTGTCCGGATCCCCGGACAGCGGTGTGCACCACTGTCACCCAGAGGAGTTCACCATGAAGAAGATCGTTGTGCGCAAGACCGGTGCTGTCCGCCTGACGTCCGCCGCCGCCTCCTGCTACTGCCCCGCTTCCGCCTGATCCAGGTCGGCCGTGCGGTGGGAGTCCGAACCCACCGCACGGCCGTGCCCGGGCCAGTCGGTGCCAACGGGCCTTCCAGGCCAGAGAGTTGCGTGAGGCATGAGCACACCGGCGTCCCCTCAGGCGTCCCCTCAGGCGTCGCCCCCCGATCTCGACCAGCCGCTGCGGCTGCACCCGTTGACCTACCTGGACGAGGGCGAGGAAGTCACCGTCGGCCGCGCCGACATCGACTCCTATGGCCTGTTCCCCCCCGATGGAGCAGCGTTGCTGCGCCGTCTGGAAGCCGGGGAACCGCCCCGCGCGGCAGGCGGCTGGTACAGCGAGCAGTACGGCGAGCAGGTCGACATGGCGGAGTTCATCGAGGTGCTGGTCGAGCTGGAGCTGCTGGTCAAGGAGGGCGAGGAGGTCGTCGAGCGGACCGGCCCCGTGCGCTGGCAGCGGCTGGGCCGCGCGGTGTTCTCGCCGGTCGCCTGGGTACTGTACGGCTTGCTGGTGGCCGCCGCGGCGGTCGCGGTGATCCACACGCCCGCACTCATGCCGCGCTACCAGAACGTGTTCTTCACGCACTCCTCGCTGGTCGCGCTGATGCTGGGCATCGCAGTCGGCCAGGTTCCGTGGATCCTGATGCACGAGGCCGCGCACGCACTGGCGGGCCGCCGACTGGGCCTGAACTCCTCGCTCTCCGTCAAGCGCCGCTTCTACTACGTGGTGTTCGAGACCGCGCTGGACGGCCTGGTGAGCGTGCCGCGCCGCCAGCGCTACCTGCCGATGCTGGCCGGGATGATCCTGGACGTGGTGGTGTTCAGCGGCCTGACCTTGGGCGCCGCCGCCCTGCACGGGGCCTCCGGGGCAGCCGGCCTGATCGGCAGGCTGCTGCTGTGCATGGCCTTCGTGGTGGTCATGCGGATCGCCTGGCAGTTCTACTTCTTCCTGCGCACCGACCTGTACTTCCTGGCGACCACCGTCCTGGGTTGCAACGACCTGCAGGCCACCGCCCGGCTGGTGCTGCGCAACCGCCTGATGCGAGTGCTGCGCCGCCCCGGCGACATGGCGGACGAGTCCACCTGGCGCGAGCGCGACCACCAGGTCGCACGTTGGTACTCCTGGCTGATGGTGGCCGGATACGGCTTCCTGACCTTCATCCTGTTCACCACCGCATTTCCCAGCGGGGTGCGGGTGACGGAAATGGCGATCCACAAGCTCAACAACAATTTCTCCGCCCTGAACGCGGCCGACGTCTTCACCTTCCTGGTTCTGAACTTCTTCGAACCGGTGCTCGCCGCCTATTTGGCGGTACGGGCCTGGCGCAGCCGCGACCGCACCCCGCGCACCACCGGTACCACCGCCCCCACTGCGTAAATGAGGAGACCGCACCCATGGAGCAGGCAACCCCCCGCCATCACTGGCTTTGCGGCGGTTCGCGCGAGGACCGGGCGGCCGTGCTGCCGTCGCTGGCGCTGCCGCAGGCACTGGTGGACCCCGTTGACGCGCACCGCCGACTGCGCGGCCCCTACACCGCGGCCGGCGCGCTGGCCCGCGCGCTCACCCCGGGCGTGCTGCCGCGCGACAGCGACCTGGTGCGCCGTCACGACATCGAACTTCTCTCGGTGGCACCGGAGTTGAAGGATCTGGTGCCCAACTCGCGGGAGACCCTGACCTCGATGGCGCTGCCCGCCGAGCGGACCCGTTACTACGCCCGGCTGCGGACCAAGCGGATCGCCAACGGGCTGGTGGAGTTCGTGCGCGATGCCTGGGACGACGGGGCCCCGCGCAGCCTGGTGGTGGAGCACGCCGAGCAGGCCGACGCCTCCGACCAGGAGTTCCTGGCCGCGCTGCTGCGCCGGGTGGACCCGGCCCGGCTGACCGTGGTGGTGTGCACCGGTTCCGAGCAGCAGCCCGGCGCGGAGCTCGCCGCGGCCCTGGCACAGTACAGCGCGCCGACCGCCGTGACGGCCGCAGCCGAGACCGCCGGGGGCGAAACCGCCGGAGCCGACGCGGCCTGGGAGTTCGTCCGCTCGGAGTGCCTGGCCGACGGCCCCGGTGGGGCAGCCCGGCGCGCGTACGAGGCGCTGCCCGCCGCGCAGCGGGCAGCCCTGCACGAGCGGCGCGCCGCCGAGCTCGTGGCAGCGGACGAGTTCACGCTGCGCCTCGGCGCGGTCCCGTACCACCTGGAGCACGGCAGCGACCCGCTGCGCACCGCGGTGCCCGCCCTGTGGGAGGCCGCCGACCACTGCATGGTGAACGGCTTCTACAGCGCGGTGATCGACCTGGCCCGGCGCGGCCACGCCCTGGTCGAGGGCACGGACGACATCCAGCTGTGGTGGCAGTTCAGCAGGCCGCTGGGGCTCGCACTGTCCCTGCTCTCCAGTACCCAGGAGGCGGAGCTGGTCTACGAGCAGGCCCGGATCATGTTCACCACGCCGAAGGAGCAGATGGAGTGCGCCTACTCCATCGCCATGCTCTACACTCGCCACCACCCCATGGAGCTGCGCGACGACCGCAAGGCGAAAGCGCTGCTCAACAGCGCCATCGCCACCGCCTCGCTGCTGGAGGGACGCGTCGAGCGGGCGTTCAAGAGTGCCTTCTACAAGAACGGCCGCGCGCTGGTCGAGGTGCACCTGGGCGATCCGCAGGAGGGGCTGAGGCTGGTCACCGAGTGCATCGAGGACCTGGACCGCAAGCTGACGCCGGACGAGCACCGCCTGCACCGCTCGGTGCTGAAGAACAACCGGGCCCGGGTCTATATCAGCCTCGGCCGCTTCGACGACGCGCTCGCCGACTACGCCGTCGTCATCGAGCAGGACCCCAACCACGCCGAGCACTACCTGGAACGCGGCGACATCCTGCGGCGGCTCGGCCGCGACCAGGAGGCGCTGGTCGACTACACCCGGGCGCTGCACCTGTCGCCGCCCTTCCCGGAGATCTACTACAACCGGGGTGACCTGCGGCTGGCCGACGGCGACAGCAAGGGCGCGATGGACGACTTCAGCTACGTCATCGAGCTGGAGCCGGAGTTCCTTGAGGCCTACATCAACCGTGCCGGGCTCCACCTCGAACTGGGCGACCCGGACGCCGCGCTGCGCGACGCCGAGACGGGCCTGCGGCTGGACCCGGACTGCGCGCACCTGCACGCCGTGGTGGGCCAGGCGCTCGCCGAGCGCGGGGACCACAGGGGGGCCGAGGCAGCGTACGACCGGGCCCTGACCGCTGACCCCACGCTGGTCAGCGCGCTGTGCGGGCGGGCCACCACCCGCTACGAGACCGGCCGCCGGCAAGCGGCGCTCAAGGACCTGTCGCGCGCGGTGGAGCTCGACCCCGAGGACCCGGCGCTGCGCTACAACCGAGCCTTCCTCTACCAGGAGGCCGGCGCCTGGAAGGACGCGCTGGACGACCTGGAACTGGCCGCTGTCCTGGCCCCGGACGACGAGGAGAACGCCGCCGCGCTCACCGAATGCCGCCGCGCTGCGGGTATCGCATGACGCCCGCGCCGGGGGATACCGTGACCGGGGCGGCCACTGCGTCGGCCACCCCGGCCGACCCCCCGGCGCGGCCCGCTGACCAGGCGGTGGCGCCGCAACGGGCGCTGCGCAATGTGCTGGGCCGCTACGCCACCGGGGTCGCGGTGGTCACCACCCGTGCTGCGGACGGCCCGCCGGTCGCCGTGACGGTCAACTCGTTCACCTCGGTCTCCCTGGACCCGCCGCTGATCCTGTGGTGCCTGGCACTGCGCTCGGGCAGGCGGGCGGATTTCACCGCCGCCGGGCACTTCGCGGTGCATGTGCTCGCAGCCGCCCAGCGCGACCTGGCGACCCGCTTCGCAGGCCCGGCCGACGGGCTGCACGGCCTGTCGGTGACCACCGGCCCGCACGGACTGCCGCTGCTGCCGGGCACGGCCGCCACCCTGGTCTGCCGCCGGACCGGCCTGCTCGCGGCCGGGGACCACGTGGTCCTGCTGGGTGAGGTCGAGTCCTACACCTGCGCCCCCGGTCCGGCACTGCTGTTCGCCGACGGCGCCTTCCACCCGGGACCCCCGGCCGGACGTTCCCCGGTGGCCTGAGGAGCGGCCTCGTTGGGGCAACGGCTGTCACCTTGGGCGACGACGACGCGGGCGTGGTGCGGGAGCCGGTCGACGGTCGCGGGCGGGGGCCTATCCGGCCCAGGGATTCGGCCCCTGCTTGAGGATGACGAGTTCGCCGGCCTGGTCTGCGGGCCAGAGGTCGATTCGATAGAGGAAGTGTTCGCCGGGACCTCCGTTGGTGTCGACGGCCGGTGGCCCAGACGGGACGTAGGAGACCCGGGCCCGCAGCAGCCCAGCGGGAACGGCCATGCCCGGTCCGTCCTCCGGGAGGACTCCCGGGCTGGACACGGCGAGTTGGCCCGTCGGGGTGTTCAGGTCGGCTTCCACGATGTGCTCGGCCAGCGGCTCGGTGATCGGCGCGGAGGCGTGAACAGTGATCACCGCCTCGACCATGTCGTCCCGCGCGGTGCCGACGGAGATCGAGTGCGGTTCCACCCCAATGCGATGGACGTGGACCGCTTCCTCGGTCCAACCGGCAGGCGGCAGGTCCGCGTCCAGCGCATGGTCGGCCATCCAGGCGTCATAGGGCTCAAGGTCTTGGATGTAGAACTGCCCGTGATCGGCATCGATCAGAAACGTCAAGGAAGCATCAGCCATCGCCGCAGGCTATCGGAGCCGGCGACGCCGGCTGAGTGGGGCCTTCCGATGGCTGGCCCCATGCAGTCTGGACGGCCGGTGTTCATGCACTGGCGCGAGGAACAACGGAGCCTGTTGTCGGGCCGCATCAGCGCTGCGAAAGTGGCGGCGGGTCGGTCGCGCAGATTCGGCCGCAGCCGGACCATGGGCCGCGATGCTGTCGCCGCGCGGGTTCGCCGCGATCCGCACGGCCGGCTTCAAGTGACCAGGGCTGAGCCGATCGGGGCAAGCGATGTGGCGAATCCGGCGTAGAGCAACCGGCTGATCGGCGCGCTCTGCACGGCAGCCGCCGCAGCACGCTGACCCGGTTCAAGGGCACCCCCTGTGCCAGTCACCGGCGATGGGGGTGCTCTGTGTACCGTGGCCGCCGCCTGGCGCCGCACCGGCGCAGGGATGGCTCTGGAGCACGCGGCTCAGTCCCGCCTGCCGCCGAAGATGTTCAGGAAGAACATGAACACGTTGAGGATGTCGAGGAAGATCGAGGCAGCCAGCAGAGGCGCCGACGCGAAGTCCTGTGAGCGCCGTAGCCGCTGGAAGTCGAAGAGGGTGAACCCGGCGAAGATGACCAGACCGAGCACGCTGTAGATGAGCGAGCTGTGCGGGATGCGCACGAAGATCGCCACGACCCCGAAGACCAGTAGCGCCAGCAGTGCCCAGAAGCTCATCCGCGCCAGGCCCGACAGGTCGCGGTCGGTGGCGTAGCCGGCTGAGCCCAATGCGGCGATGAACAGCGCGGTCGCGCCCCCGGCCTGCCACAGCGCATGCGGATCGGCCGTGGCGTAATAGACGAGCGTCGGAGCCATGGCAACGCCCATGAGCAGGCCGAACGCCCCCAGCAACGCCACCGTCGCCTCCCGCGAGCGGGTGGCGGTGAACCGCATCGCGATCAGGCACACGAAGGCCCCGATGAAGGCGATGATGCCCGCGCCGTGGGCGAGGCCGCGGCCGACGTAAGCGCCAAGGGAGAACAGGCCCGCCGTGGCGGCGACGTAGGCCATGGTGCGCGCGAACAGGGTGTTCGTTGAGATCCCGTAGCCCCGGCGGGCCATTGTGGTGTCGTACATGGTCTTCCTGTACCCAGGTGCCCGGGGAAAATATCAAGAGCTGCGGCGTCGGTGATCACGACATTCGCTCTTATTCGGGAACCGCTGGGCACCCATGATGAGGAATTCGCGGCGAAATCCGACGGCGGGCGTGGTGGCACGGCCGACGGGCCGATTCGTCACCTGACGGACTTTCAGTTGTCTGTACAAGTTCACCGTAGCCTGAGAGGCTTCCTACCCGTTGGTAGCATCCCATGCGGCTAAGCCAGGAGGCCTTGTGTCACCCATCTCCCGTCGTACCCTGCTCGGTTCGGCCGCCGCGGCAGCCGCCGGAGGTGCGGTCGGCCTCGGCGCGCTGCCGGGCTCACTGCAGCAGGCGCTCGCCGCACCCAGTGCACCGGGAACGCTGGCGGACGTCGAGCACGTCGTGATCCTGATGCAGGAGAATCGTTCCTTCGATCACTACTTCGGCACCCTCGGCGGGGTGCGTGGATACAACGACACCTCGCTGGTGCGCTTCCCCGGCGACTCGGACGTCCTGCACCAGCGGCTGCTGGGCACCGTCGGCGGGACCACGCTGCTGCCCTGGCACCTGGACACATCCAGCAGCGACGCCCAGCAGATCATGGACCTGGACCACTCCTGGAACGGCACCCACAGCGCCTGGGCCAACGGCCAGTACAACAACTGGATCCCCGCCAAGAGCTGGCTGACCATGGGGTACTACCAGCGCGCCGACATCCCCTTCCAGTACGCGCTGGCCGACAACTTCACGGTCTGCGACCAGTACTTCTGCTCCACCATGGCGCCGACCAACCCCAACCGGCTCTACCTGTGGTCCGGCATGATCGACCCGGCCGGTCGGGCCGGCGGTCCGGTCACCGACAACAGCGAGAAGGGCTACAGCTGGACCACCTACCCCGAGCGACTCCAGGCCGCCGGAATCTCCTGGAAGGTCTACCAGCAGCCCGACAACTTCGACGACAACCCGCTCGCCTGGTTCACCCAGTACCAGCAGGCTCCGACGACCTCCCCGCTCTACGTCAACGGGATGACCAAGGCAGGCCCGAACGCCTTCGCAGCGGACGTCGCGGCAGGCAACCTGCCGGCGGTCAGCTGGGTGGTCGCGCCCACAGCCCAGTCCGAGCACCCCAACTACCCGCCCGCCCAGGGCGCGGACTTCACCTCCTCCTATGTGCTGGAGGCGCTCGCCGCCAACCCGGAGGTCTGGGCCAAGACCGTCGTCCTGCTCAACTACGACGAGAACGACGGCTTCTTCGACCACATCGTGCCGCCGGTCGCTCCCGCGGGGACACCGGACGAGTTCATCGGCGGACTCCCGATCGGCCTCGGCCCCCGGGTTCCCATGATCGTCATTTCGCCCTGGAGCCGGAGCGGACGCACCTGCTCCGAGGTCTTCGACCACACCTCGGTGCTGCGCTTCCTGGAGAACTGGACCGGCGTCCAGGAGCCCAACATCTCCGCGTGGCGGCGCACCGTCTGCGGAGACCTGATGTCCGCCTTCGACTTCAGCGACGCGAACACGAGCGTCTTCCCGGCGCTCCCGGACACCGCGCAACTGCTCGACGCCCTCGCCCAGCAGGAGAAGCTGCTCCCGCCACTGGTTCCGCCGCTGATCCCGGCCTTCCCGGTGACCGAGCCCGGCGACCGTACCGCCCTGCCCACCGGCTACCGCTTCGGGTCCTCCTCCCGGACCGACACCTCCACCGGCGAGCTGTGGATCACCGTCGACAACCTGGGCACGCTGGGCGCGGGACTGTCCATGTACACCGTCAACTACCGGAAGTTCGGCGCCTGGCAGTACACCCTGCCGACCGGGGGCACCGTCAGCGACTTCTTCAGCGCGCTCAGCGTCAGCGGCGGCCCGTACGACATTGACGCCCACGGTCCGGACGGATTCCTGCGCGGATTCCAGGGCGACGTGCTGACCTGGCTGAACCCCTTCGCCGCCCACCCCGAGGTCGCCTCCGTCGAGAGCCCCGAGGGTGTCACGCTCACCCTCAGCAACCAGGGCGGCGCCCGGGCCACCTTCACCATCAGCGGTAACAGCGCGTTCGGGGCTACCGGTCCGGCCGCCCGAACCGTCGTCGTCGCCCCCGGCGGCAGCGCCACGGCGGTGCTCACCGCGACGGCCGCGGGCCGCTACGACTACACCGTCACCGCCGACACCGGCGACGGCTTCGCCCGCCGCTTCGCGGGACGCATCCAGCCCTGACCCCATCCGGACGGCCCGCCACGACCCGGGCGGCGGTCCGCGGCCGGTGGCTCCAGAGGCCGCTGCTGACGACGGGCCGAAGTCGGGCCACCGGCCGGGTGGCGGCTGCCCGGGCACCGGCCTGGTCATCCCGCACCGCCGCGTCCTTCCGGAACCTCTGCCGTTGCTTGAGTGCGAGCAGGGGTCCGAGGTGGTCGACGACCCGGTCTGCCGCGGACTTCGAGATTCCGAACAGCGGCACGAGCTGCCGCAACGTCAGGTTCGTGCGGCAGTAGGCGACTACCAGCAGAACCCGGTCCTCAAGGGGCAGGCTCACGGCCTGCCCCGCCGTGCAGCGTCAGCTCCGGCTACGAGGCGGGTGGACTGTCGGGGCCCTGGGCGGCCACGATGCGTAGGTCACCGCTCCAGCTCTCGCAGCGGACACTTCCTGACGTGAAGTCCATCTCAAGCGCCATGCGCCCTGTTAGCGGCTCCCACTCCTCCCGGACTCCGAGCACGGATTCGCCAACGTAGCCCGCGAGGGGCGTCTCGTCGCGAACAGGCAGAACGTCGATCCGGCCCCAGTCGCCCATGTCATAGCCCTCGTACGGCAGGGACGTCTCAACGACGAGGCACCAGTCCGTTCCGCTCGTGATGTGGGTGGATGCGCCTTGGTCATCGAGCAGCCACACGTCGACGGGGGTGTCGGAGCGGCGCCCTTCATACACGTGCCACGACGCCACGAGCTGTACAAGCCGACGCCCGATCAAGCACGCGGGATCGATGCCGGGCCCGTGAGCAGGGCTGCTGGGGTTCGAGCGCTCCATCGGGGGACCGTACCGTGGTCGCCGCCCTGGCTCACCTGCAACCAGGTGTGGTCATGTTCACCCGTAGAACCTCAGTACACCCTCACCAGCCTCGGCGCATTCCGCGAAGAAGTCGCGCAGGTAGCCGAATGCCCGGACCACGGCTTCCTCGATCGCCTGAGCCGGCATGCCGCCGTAGTAGGTCTTCCCCCACTGGATCCGCGTGCACTCATTCCTGAGGTCCTCATCGTCGGTCTCGTCGAGCCGGGTGGCGATCATCCTGACGAGCCGGGGCGACAGAACGAAGGCACCACCGTAGTCCTCCTCGGAAGGGTCATCGACAGGAATGCCGCCTACCAGCGCGACTCCCTCCAGGCCAGGAGCTCCCTGCTCGGGGCCGCAGAATAGAACCTGCAGCCCTCGCCAGTCCTTGTCGACACTCTCGTCCATCCTTGTCGGCCGGAATCCGGACCAGTCACCCTCAGCCAGGGACGTATAGGCCTCCGGCGTGACTCCTTTGAGGATCAGACAGATACTCATGCTTTCTCCTGCTGGGTGTTGCTGTGGGTAAACGGGTCGGTGAGCTGTGCCACGGGCGGCGTGGCGAGGAGGAGCGTGCTGACGGCTCCGGAAGCCGGCGCGAGCCCGTGGGGTCGAGGCTCAGCTGCTGAACGATGTGCGGGGCGGGACACCCTCAGTCGACTGGGAGGTCCACGGCTTCCTCGGGGTCCAGGTCTTCGGGTCACTTCCTTGCCGACGAACCTAGTCGTAGGACGTGACGCTGGTGCTGCTGGATGGCGGTACCTGTCAGAGTAGATCTTGGTGGGCCGACCGTCGAGCTGTCGTACCTGACTGGTGTGCGCGAGCGTCAGAAGTCCACCCGAAAATGCCAAGCAAGGCGTTCAGCCTGCGACTATCGTGCATCCGTGACTCTGACTGACACCGAGATAGCCGCTCTGCTCGTGCCCGCCGGGCTTCACTTCGTGCAACGCCTCCAAGGCGAGGTCCCGCTGCCACCGCTACCACCGGGAATCGGGCCGGCGAGCGCCCGCCCCGAGCACGGACGGTTCGACTCCTGTCCCGATGAGATTGCCGACGTCGACGCTCCGGACATGGCCGACAGGGTCAATGCGAGTTGGTATCGGATGGCAACGGAATACGGACTCTTCGACGAAGAGCGCGAGTTCCTCCTCGGTCTCAACTGCACGCACCCAGAGCATGAGGAGCATGAGGAGGACGGCTGGGCCTGGGTCCGAGTCCGCCTCCTCGACGGCTGGGACCTGGTGGCGAGCGAGGTGGTCCAGCTGCGGAGCGGATTTGCGGCGCTCTTCACCACGCGATTCGTGCCCGAGTTCACCGCAGTGTCGCTGGACGGCCGCATGATGATGAACACCACTGTCTGGGGCAACGGCACCGTCAGCACCATAGCCATCCGCCCCTAGGGGCTGTTTGTAGTTCGGATCTCGTGTCGGGCTGGCTGCTGGTAGAAATCGGGTGTGGCGCGTTTTGATGTGACGGATGCGGAGTGGGCTCTGATCGAGCCCTTGCTGCCGGTTGCGGCTA
>Ga0302314_10001748_pt1 | contig 40715 bp, 39 predicted proteins | sample III_Palsa_N2_3_FD_200533 | JGI IMG/M metagenome (GOLD analysis project Ga0302314, IMG submission 200533) | Peat permafrost microbial communities from Stordalen Mire near Abisko, Sweden - III_Palsa_N2_3 | ecosystem: Environmental > Terrestrial > Soil > Palsa > Peat permafrost | place: Sweden... | reverse complement strand
TCGCCCTCATCGGCGTCCAGCCGCTCATCGCAGCGATGCAGGCGTGACCGGCCGCGTCATACCGCGCGCCGCTATCACTCCAGACAGGGCCGAGTTCTCACACAGCCTCCCCCCACAGCGGACATCCCAATGTCTGGTTTCGGGCCACCCCCAATCCCTACGTCTTGAGCGCGTTCTGGCATCCGTCCTTGGCGCAGGCCTGGGCCAGCCGGGCGTCGAGCCGCGCCAGCACGGCGGCGCCGCCGTGGGCGGCGCTCCAGGCGCGCAGGGTCTTGCTCCAGGCCGCGACCTTCTTCTGGGTGCGTTCGGCGTAGCCGCTGCTGTTCTGGCCGAGCGCGTCGACGACGGCGCCGGCGGCCGTCGCCACGGCGGCGTGGTCGTCTGGCGTCATGCGCATGACGCCGTTCGAATAGAAGATCGCCCACTGGACACGGGTCGCCGGGCCCTGGGCGGAGTCGGCGGCCCGCTTCAGCCAGGCGATCGCGGCCTTGTCGTCCTTGTCCTTTTCGAGGAGGTCGGCGAGATCCACCATGTCGTAGTAGGGGGCGACGGAGCGGGGCAGCTCGGCTTCGAGGAGCTTTTCGGCCCCGGGCCGATCGCCGGCGTCGGCCAGGAGCCCGGCGGCGTCCGGCATCACCGCCTGCCGCATCTGGGGATTGGTCGCCGCCTTGTCCGCCATGGCCACGCGCTGACGCACCTTGGCGAGTACTTCTGGCGTGGCTTTGCCGCCATTCGCGGCCTTGCTGAGCGCGATGTCGGCGTTGGCGGTGGCGAGGCGATCGCCGAGCGGCACGCCGGGGTCTGCCGCCACCTTGTCCAGGGCCGCGACCAGCTGGCCTGACAACGCCTGCCGCTCGGCTGGATCGGCGAGGCCGAGGACCAGGGGCGCGGCGCCATAGCTGAGCGTCTGCCGGTTCGCCCTGACCTCGGCGTCGCTGGCGAGGATCGCCGGCAGGATGACGCCAACCTGCGCCTGCTGGGCGGGCGTCAGCTTGGCGACATCGCCGTCGCCGGCGGCCATGAACAGAGCCGTCAGGGCGAACCGGCGCTTCATGGCCGGATCGGGCGCAGCGTCAGCGAGGCGGGCGACAAAGGCGGCGCCCTTCTGGCGGTCGCCAAAATGCTTGGGGTCGTCGAGCCAGTCGAAGCTGGCGAGGAGGCGCCAGTCGGACGCGGAAAGGGCGGCCGGGTTCTCCGCCCGGCTCAGCAGATCCTCGGTGGAGGTGGTGCGCTTGGCGGCGACCTCGAGCACGCCGGTGAGCTCACTGGCGGTCGAGCCGCCGTCGAGGCGCGTCACCTCGGTGTGGTCCGGCGTCAGAATGATCACCGTAGGGTAGCCCTGGATGCCGAACCGCTGCCCCCAGGTCTGGGCGTCCTTGGAGTCGCCATCGAGATGGACGGGAATGAAATTACGGGTCTCGGCGATGAAGCCCGGATCCTTGAACAGGGTCTGCTTCATCAGGTTGCAGGGCGGGCACCATTTGGCGCCCCAGTAGAGCAGGACGGGCTTGTGCGCCTCCCTGGCCTCGTTGAAGGCGTCGTCGACATCGCCTTCGCGCCAGGCGATCTGCCCTGTGGGATGGTCGGCCGGCTTGTTGCATCCCGACGCGGCGAGCCCGAGGCCGAGCATCAGCAAAAGGACCCGTGCTCGCATCAAGCTGTTTCTCCATCTGGGGCGTCGCCGGAAACACCATGGCTACTACCTTCCTGAACGGCGCCAGAGCAATTGCGCCGTCTCCGGGCGCCTTGTTGGCCACTGGGCGCGCTGAGGATAATTGCCATCGGCCGACCGAACCGCTATCCCCGCGCTCCCGGGGTGACGTGGCCGAGCGGCTGAAGGCGGCGGTTTGCTAAACCGTTGTACGGTGTAAAGCCGTACCGAGGGTTCGAATCCCTCCGTCACCGCCAATCTACATTGATTTTATTAATGTATTTTGGCTTTCTGCCGGCTTCCTACAAAACTAACCACAAATAAGCGTCAGTTGGTGCTTGCGCCCCGGTATCGAAACGATGCCTCACGCCAATTCGGCATGGGCGGGCGCGCCTGAATGTGTGAGCCCAAATAGACCGGGGTATGCCGTGAGGGTAGTGGGCGGAGTCCGGACGCAGGCTTTCCTCTAGATCACCTCGACTTTTGCGCGATGTCCCGTGGCGGCCGCGAGACGGCGGTCGCGGGTGATCAGGGGGGCGTCCAGAGCTTCGGCCAGGGCGACATAGGCGGCGTCGTAGGCGGTCAGGGTGTGCCGTAGCTGCCAGAGGCGCGGCAGTAGCGGCGCGTGCGGGTATCGAGTCAGCGGGAAATCAGCCAGATCAGCCAAGGTTGCGTGACCCCTGTGCGCATCGATCTCGCCTTTTGCCGTCTGGCGGCGGAGGACGCTGGCGATCTCGACGTCGATCAGATGCGGCGCATGCAGACCGCCGCGCGACCCTACGAGACGGGCTTCGATGGCGGCGGCGTCCGGAACCTGAAGCAGAAGATCGACCACGGCCGAGGCGTCGATGACGATCAACGCGCGTCGCGCTCTTCGCGGATAATCTCGGCGGCCGATACGGACATTTCCGTGACGGGCAACCGATGCAACCGCTCGAGCATCTCTTCCAGGGTTGGCCGTTCCGCCACCCTGCGCACTTCATCGAGCAGATAGTCCGACAGCGACATACCCGCCTTGGCGGCCCGCGCCTTGAGTGTGCGGTGGAGGTCGTCTGGCACGTTGCGAATCTGGATCATCACCGACATGCGATGAACATGTGTACATGTGATGCACATGTCAATGGACACCACGGCCACGTTCGGCCTTGATGTCCGCCAAGCGCAGGATGGCGCGGCAGGGAGGCTCTGAATGAAAGCGGCGGTGATCTGGGAGAACGGCGACCCGCGCGTGCTGCGCTACGAGACGGTCCCCGACCCGAAGTGCGCGCCGGACGGGATCGTCATCCAGGTCGAGGCGGTGAGCATCGAGGGCGGCGACGTGCTCAACCGCTGGCGCGGCGCCCTGGCCGCCAAGCCGCATGTCGTCGGCTATCAGGCGGCCGGTGAGATCATCGAGGTCGGATCGGAGGTCGCGGACCTTAAGGTCGGGCAAAAGGTGGTGACGGTCGGCGCGACCGGTTCGCACGCCGAGCGCCGGGCGGTGGCGGCCCGCGGCGCCTGGCCGATCCCCGGCGGTTTCGACGTCAAGCTGGCGGCGGGGGTCCCGATCGCTTTCGGCACCGCCGACGAGGCTCTGTTCGAATTCGCCCGCCTCGCGGCCGGCGAGACCGTGCTCGTCCAGGCCGGCGCGAGCGGCGTCGGTGTCGCCGCCATTCAGCTCGCCAAGCGGGCCGGGGCCCGGGTGATCGCCACCGCCTCCAGCGACGCTCGCCTGGCGCGGCTGACGCGGCTGGGGATGGACGAGGGGATCAATTATCGCGCCGAGGACGTCGCCAAGGCGGTCATGCGGCTGACCGATCAGAAGGGGGTCGATGTGGCGATCGACCCGGTCGGGGGGCCGACCCTGCAGGGAAGCCTGCTGTCGCTCGGCTATCGCGGCCGGGTGGTCAGCGTCGGCGCCGCCGGCCGCGAGGCCATGCAGGTGGACGTCTCATCGATGATGGGCGGCAACCGGTCGCTGATCGGCTTCTTCCTGGGCGCCGAAATCAACACCGACCGGGTTCACGGGCGGATCCAGGGCCTGATCGAGGCGGCGGCGCGGGGCGAGATCGAAGCGGTCATCGACCGCACGTTTCCGCTCGCCAAGGCCGCCGAGGCCCACGACTACATCGAGAGCCGCAAGGCAGTCGGACGGGTGCTGCTCATTCCGTAGGGCCGCCGCTCTCCGCTTTGCGGATAACCAGCCAATCTCCTCCCCCTCAATGGGGGAGGTGGCCCCCCGGGTCGCGCCGCCGGCGCGGCCCGCCCGGGGTAAACTCCGGGCCAGAGGGGGTGGAGCCACCACCCCACCCGTCCCGCGCTATCGCGCGCTCCACCCTCCCCATCAAGGGGAGGGAGGAAGACTTTCAGCTCGCTGTGGAGGGGCGTCGTCCGCCGCCGCGGGAGGCTGCGCCGCCCTTGCGACCGGCATTGGCCGCCAAGTCGCGGTTCTGGGCGAAGCTGCGTTTCTCGCCGGGCACGCTAGCCCCGCCACGCCGGGCGATCTCGCGCCGCCGCTCTGGGTCCATGGCTGCAAAGCCACGCCGGGCCGGTTTGCGGGGGCCGTCCTTCGTGTCGTCCATGCCTCAACTCCTCTTACGCCTCGGCGAGCGCGGATCCGCCATTCCTTTAACTGCCGAGCTGCGCTTGGGTTGCGCCCAGTGGTGCGACTGAAACGGATGCTTTTCCTGCATCCGTTGGCGAGACGCACCACAAGTGTTTGAATCCATGTGGATCGGACCGCAAACGGATGGGAGCCATCCGTTTGCTACGATCCACTTGCGCTCCGGACTCCGACGAAACTTGCAGGCGGCTCAGCCGGTCTGGCGGCCAACGGAGAGCGAAAGGGGCAGACGTACCTGGGCGCGCAGGCCGCCCTCCTTTCGCGGCTTGAGCTGGACGTCGCCGCCGTGGCCGCGGGCAATGGCCCGGACGACCGCGAGACCAAGGCCGATGCCGCCAGTGTCGCGGCTGCGCGAGGTCTCCAGACGGTGAAACGGCTCGAAGGCGCGCTCGATCTGGTCCTCGGCGATGCCGGGGCCGTTGTCCTCGATCTCGACCACCGCCATGCCGTTTTCGGTGAACACCCGGCCGCGGGCCGAGGAGCCGAACTTCAGGGCGTTGTCGACGAGGTTGGTGATCAGGCGGCGCAGGGCCACCGGATCGCCGTCGACGACGACACGGTCGGAGACCTCGGCGGCGGAGTCGGCTCCGGTCTCTGCGGCCTCGTCCATGATCGTCTCGACCAGGGAGGTGATCTCCAGCTTGACCCGCTCACGGGGGCGGGAGGCGTCGCGGACGAAGGACAGGGTGGCGGAGACCATGGCCTCCATCTGGTCGATGTCGGAAACCAGCTTGGCCTGGACGTCTTCCGGGGCCGACTCGATGCGAAAGCGCATGCGGGTAAGCGGGGTGCGCAGGTCATGGGCGATGGCCCCGACCATGTTGGTGCGGTCTTCGACGTACTGCCGCAGGCGCTCCTGCATCTCGTTGAAGGCCGACACCGCGGCTGTCACCTCGGCGGGGCCGCGAATCTCCAACCGCGGGGCCGACGGGTCGCGGCCGAGACGCTCGGCTCCCTTGGCGAGCGCGGTCATCGGGGCGGCGATGCGGCGCGAAAACCACCAGGCCAGCGGCGAGACCGCCAGGACGGCGATGGCCATGACCAGGAGCAGCCGCTGCTGCCAGGGGTCGATGCCGAAGGCGCTCATCGGCGCCACCACCAACCACTCACCGTCCGGCTGTTTCACCCCGACCTGGAAGCCGCCGAGCAGGATCGGGTCGTCGCCTTCCATCCACGGTCCGAAGCGGGGGTGCTGCGGCGAGGGAGAGGCGGCGAGGGCGACAATCCGCGGGCCTGGTTGGGCGACAACGATGCTGGCCGGCGGCAGGTCGAGGGCGCTGGCCAGGGTAGCGCGGAATTGCAACCGGCGGCGTCCGTCGGTGTTCGGCGCAGGTGGGCGGCGTTCGAGGTGGGCGATGAGGTCGCGACCGTCGGGAGTCTGGGTGCGGCCCTGGTGGCGGACGGCCTGCAAGACGTCGGCCACGGTGTAGACGTCGGGCGGCGGCGGCGGCAGGCTCATCACCACGAGGATGGTGGTGGCCTCGGCGGCGATCAGGGTCGCCACCACCAGACCCAGGGTCTGGAGGAAGAGCGAAGGCGAGGGGGCCCGGATCCTCACGGGGTGCGTGAGACCCTCGGCACGAACAGGTAGCCTTCGTTGCGGATGGTGCGGATCAGCTCCTGGCCGTCGCCACCGCCCTCGAGCTTGCGGCGCAGGCGACTGATCTGCACGTCGATGGCGCGATCGAAGGCTTCGGACCGCGGGCCGCGGGCGAACTCGAGCAGCTGGTCGCGGGTCAGCACCCGCTGCGGCCGTTCGACGAAAGCGCGGAGGAGGGAGAACTCGCCGCTGGAGAGGTTGACCACCACGCTCTGCGGCGAACGCAGCTCGTGGCGCACGAGGTCGAGCCGCCAGCCGGCGAACTCGCAGGCCGCCTCCAGCGGCTCCTCGGTCCCGCGGGCCTCGGTCTTGCGGCGCAGGACCGCGCGCACCCTGGCCAGCAGCTCGCGCGGATTGCACGGCTTGGCGAGATAGTCGTCGGCCCCGAGCTCGAGGCCGACGATGCGGTCGGTCTCCTCGCCGACGGCGCTCAGCATGATGATCGCCGGCCCGTCGGGCCGCGCCAGCCGGCGGCAGATGGAAAGGCCGTCTTCGCCCGGCAGCATGACGTCGAGCACCACGAGGTCCGGCCGGCGGCGGGCCAGGGCCTTTTCCACCGCCTTGCCGTCGGCGGCGGTCTCGACCGCATAGCCGTGGCGGGCGAGGAATTCCGAGACCACGTCGCGGATCCCAGGATCGTCGTCGACGACCAGGATATGCTCCTGCGTCGTCTCGCCGGTTTCGTTCATCAGAGTCTCGCTCATGGCGCCGCCTCTTGCGCGCCGGCCTTGGCGCGGCAATGTCGGCGCTGAAACATAGCCGCAATTGGCGGGGCGGTCGCCCCTGGCGCGTCTGTCGCCGAGATCGCCTCGGGTGTTCCTTCTCCCCTTGTGGGAGAAGGGAACCCAGTGGGCGCCCCGCACATCTAGACTCCCGCGGCCAACACTGCATCCGCCACGAAAGGATTGCTGCGGCGCTCGGCGCCGAAGGTCGAGATGGCGTTGTGGCCGGGGACGAAAGTGACGTCGTCGCCGAGCGGCCAGAGCTTGCCGGTGATCGAGTCGATCAGCTGCTGATAGTCGCCGCGCGGGAAGTCGGTGCGGCCGATCGAGCCCTGAAAGAGCACGTCGCCGACCTGGGCGAAGCGGGCCCGGCGATGATGGAAGATGACGTGACCCGGGGTGTGCCCGGGGCAATGGTAGACCTCGAATGTGGTACCGCCGAGCGCGACTGTATCGCCGTCATCGAGCCACCGATCCGGGGTGAACGACCGCGCGTCGGGCATGCCCCAGCGCGCCCCGCTCGCGCCGATGTCCTCGATCCAGAAGAGATCGTCCGGGTGCGGCCCCTCGATCGGAACCCCGGTCGCCTCCTTGAGGGCGGCCACGCCGCCGGCATGGTCGAGGTGGCCGTGGGTGACCCAGATCTTCTCCAGCTCGAGCTTCTGATCGGCCAGAACCTTGAGCAGACGGGGGACCTCGCCGCCGGGGTCGATCACCGCCGCCTTGCGGCTCGCCTGGTCCCAGACGATGGTGCAGTTCTGCTGCAGCGGGGTGACCGGCACCACCACCGCCCGGATCGGCGGCGGCTTCGGCGTCTTTGCGTCCAATTCCCGCTCCTCGAAAGACCTGCGCTCGCCAGAGGATAGGGCGCCGGAACCGGCCCGCAAGGCGGCCGCGGCGACGGCGTTGCTCCGGCGCGGGCAAGCGGCTAGCGTCCCCCTCCCGGCGGGGACCGGACAAGGGCGAAAAAGGACCATCGATGGCGAGCGTCGGGCAGACGGGGTTGGGCATTGGACGGATCTTCCAGCGAAAAAGCGTCGCGCAGATCCAGAGTGAACTGACCCACGGCGAACTGAAGCGGACCCTCGGGGCGCTCAATCTCATCCTGCTCGGCATCGGCTGCATCATCGGAACGGGCATTTTCGTGCTGACCGGCACGGCGGCGGCCCGCTTCTCGGGGCCGGCCATCACCATCTCGTTCGTCATCACCGGCACGCTCTGCGCCTTCGTGGCGCTTTGCTACGCCGAACTGGCCTCGGCCCTGCCGGTGTCGGGGTCAGCCTATTCATACAGCTACGCTTCGATGGGCGAGATCGCCGCCTGGGTGATGGGCATCCTGCTGATTACCGAATACGGCCTCTCGGCCTCGACCGTCGCGGTTGGTTGGTCGGGCTATTTCGTCAGCCTGCTGCAGGACAACATCGGGATTCATATCCCGGCCGCCCTGACCGCCGCGCCGGGTGTGCCGATCAAGGACGCGGCCGGCCACGTTATCGGATCCGGTATCGTCAACCTGCCCGCCGTGGCGATCATCATGGCGGTGACCGGGCTCCTGGTCATCGGCATCTCGGAGTCGGCCCGGGTCAACAACATCGTGGTGGCCATCAAGCTGACCGTGGTGATCGCCTTCATCACCATCGGCGCGTTCTACGTCCATCCGGCCAATCTCTCGCCGCTCGTCCCGGCCGAGATTCCGCCGCCGCCGCCTGGCACGCCCATGGATCTGGGCAGCCAGATCCTGCGGGCGATCGGCGACGTCTTCACCGGCGATTCCCATTCCAAGTATGGCGTCGGCGGGGTCATCACCGGGGCGGCGCGGATTTTCTTCGCCTATCTGGGCTTCGAGGCGGTCTCCACCGCAGGCGCGGAATCGCGCAACCCGGCCAAGGACATGCCGATCGGCATCATCGGCTCGCTGGTGATCTGCACCACGCTCTACATCCTCACCTCGGCGGTTCTGGTCGGGATCGTCCCCTATGCTCAGCTCGACACGCCCGCGCCGATCGCGTTGGCGGTCAACAAGATCGGGATGCCGTGGTTCGCGGTGCTGGTGAAAATCGGCGCGATCGCCGGGCTCTCCAGCGTCATGCTGGTGCTGCTCTACGGCCAGACGCGCATCTTTTACACCATGTCGCGCGACGGCCTTTTGCCCCGCATCATGTCTGTCATTCACCAACGCTTCCGCACGCCGTGGATCAACACCATCATCGTGGGGATCATCGCCTGCGGGGCGGCCGGCTTCCTCACCATCGACAACCTCGCCGACCTCTCCAACGTCGGCTCGCTGACGGCCTTCGCGCTGGTGTGCATCACCGTCATCTACCTGAGGTTCAGCAGCCCCGGTCTGAAGCGGCCGTTCCGGGTGCCGCTCTATCCTGTGGTGCCGATCCTGGGCGCCGGCATGTGCCTGATTCTGCTGAGATCGATCCTCAACAACAGGAACCTGATCGAGTTCCTCGGCCTGAAGTTCACCATCGCCCAGTTCTTCTTCACCTACCTGATCGTGGGTTTCCTGATCTACTTCGCCTACGGCATGTGGCACTCGAAGCTGCGCCAGGGCATTTTGGTCACCGGCCACGAGGCCGAGCCGATGGAGCTGCCGCATCCGGACGCGTGAGGCGGTCCGGGTTCAGACCTGGAACTGTTCGGCCAGCATGCGCTCTTCGAGGCTGCGGCCGGCGTCGAAGAGAATCGGCACGGCTATGGCGCGATCCTCGGAGACGTTGACGCGGACGACACTGCGGACCTCGACGTGGTCGGCCACGGCGCTCACCGGCCGCTTGTCGGCCTCCAGGACCTCGAAGGTGACCTCGGCGCGGTGCGAGATCAGCGCGCCGCGCCAGCGGCGCGGCCGAAAAGCGCTGATCGGCGTCACGGCCAGGATCTGGGCGTCGATCGGGATGATCGGGCCGTGGGCGGAGAGATTATAGGCGGTCGAGCCGGCCGGGGTGGAGACGAGGACCCCGTCGCAGATCAGCTCCTCTAGGCGCGGTCGGCCGTCGATGCGGATGCGCAGCTTGGCGGTCTGGCGGGTTTCGCGCAGCAGGCTGACGTCGTTGAACGCCAGCGCTTCGTGCTCGACGCCGGCATGATCGAGGGCCTGCATCCGCAGGGGATGGATCACCGCCTGCTCGGCGGCGGCGATGCGCTCCAGGAGATCGTCTTCGCGATAATCGTTCATCAGGAAACCGACCGAGCCGCGGTTCATGCCGTAGATCGGGCGCCGGCCACCCAGATTGTTGTGCAAGCATTCGAGCATGAAGCCGTCGCCGCCCAGGGCGACGACCACATCGGCGGTTTCCCCCTCCGCATCGCCATAGCGGCGGGCGAGGCGGCCGCGGGCCTCTTCGGCCTCGGGCCGGTCGCTGGCGAGAAAGGCGAGCTTGGGTGCGGCCATTTTTGTCTCGAAAACGGGGCGGCGACCTGACCCGCCGCCCCGCAGGTTGTCAATTCGCTGCCGGTCCCTTGATCAGCCGCGAAGGCCAGCCGATGCGGACCAGCATGCCGTCCGGTCCACAGATGCCGACCTCGTAGAGGCCCCATTCGCGATGGCGCAGGACGCCGCCCGGCCGGATGATCAGGTCGTCGACGCGGGCGGCGATGGCGTCGACGTCAGGGGTGCGGATGAAGACGCCGAACGGGTTGTTGTTTTCCGGCACCCGCCAGGGGCCATCCCCCGCCTGGATCAGGTGAACCTCACAGCCCCAGCCGGACATGATGATGTAGTTGGCGTCGCCGCCGGTGCGCGCGAAGCCGAGACGCTCCCAGAACGGAACCGCGCCCGGCAGATCATTGCTCGGAACGATGGCGAACGCGCCGACACTCGGGGTCTCGGACAATTGTCTGCTCCGCGGTTCGGGTGATGGTTTTCAGATGACGATGGCGGCTATTCGTCAGGCCCGGCATCGACCTCGCCCGGCGGCGGACGAGGATCCTCGTCGCGCGTATAGGGCCGGCCGACGGCCTCGGCCCAGGCGCGGCGATGGGCGGCGTAGGCGCGCTGGCGCCGCTCCGCTTCCGCGAGGCTCATGGCCCCGGCCGATGTTTTTCCGCTGCGCGCCGTCATATCGAGCTCGTTTCGATCTCCTGCCTATATATAGGCTGGGGGCAGGAGAGTTGAGATGCGCCTTCCGATCATCGTTCTGGCGGCCGCCCTGAGCGCCTTCGCCGCCCAGGCGCAGCAAAGTCCCGTCTCGGCCCCGCCGGCCAACGAGCCGGCGGCGAACCCGATCCCAGGCCTATCCAGCGAGCACACCACGGTGACCATCGCCCCCGACCCCTCGGCGACGCCGATGGCCGATCCGCAGTCGGCGGCGATCTATGGCTCGCCGTCGGCGGTGGATTCGCCGGGCTCGCCGATGCCGAACACCGCCGCCTGGCCGACTCCGCAGCCGAGCGCCAAGCGACCGAAGTGGCTTCAGAAGGCGCCGCCGCCGCCGCCGGCCCAACCCGCGACCGACGCGCCCCACTGATCCTTGACGCCGGCCCGGCGCGGCGCGAGTCTTGGATAGTTTCGAGAAGGAAGGGACGGATCATGGCCGACGGTTCGCAAGCGGTCGCAATCTCCTTGAAGGGCAAGGTCTCGGAGGAGGAGTGGAACACCCGGGTGGCGCTGGCGGCGCTCTACCGCCTGGTGGCGCTGCACGGCTGGGACGACCTGATCTACACCCACATTTCGGCCCGCCTGCCGGGGCCGGACCATCAGTTCCTGATCAATCCCTACGGCCTCTACTTCGATGAGATCACCGCTTCGTCGCTGGTGAAGATCGACCTAGGCGGCAACATCCTCCAGGAGACCGACTACTTCATCAATCCGGCCGGCTTCACGATCCATTCGGCCATCCATGAGAACCGCGAAGACGCCCACTTTGTGATGCACGTGCACTCCGACCATGGGGTGGCGGTCTCGGCGCAGAAGGAGGGCCTGCTGCCGATCAGCCAGCACGCCCTGATCATCCTGCCTCAGGTGGCCTACCACGAGTACGAAGGCATCGCCCTGAACCACGAGGAGAAGGAGCGCCTGGTGGCCGACCTCGGCGACAAGCACGCCTTCATCCTGCGCAACCACGGCACGCTGACCGTCGGGCGCACGGCGGCCGACTGCTGGCTCTACATGTACTACCTGGAAAAGGCCTGCACACAGCAGATCCTGGCCCTCTCCGCGGGCCGCGAGGGGATGCTCATCGCCCCCGATGCGGCGCAGGAAACGGTGGAGAACCAGGTGCGCATGGGCATGGGCGGCGGCCTCGCCTGGCCGGGCGCCCTGCGGCGTCTCGACCGCGAGAGCCCGGGCTACGACGCTTAGAATTCTTCACCTCTCCCTCGAGGGGAATTATCCCTTTGACATAACACGCTCATGATGTAGTGTGTGGCTCATAGGAGCTACGCCATGCGCGACAACGATTTCTCGAACCCAATCTTCCACGACGAAGCCAAGGCCCGCGCCTGGCTAGAGGCTCGCCTGTGGCCGGAAGGTCCGGTCTGCCCCAAGTGCGGCGTGGTCGATCAGGCGACGCTCCTAAAGGGCAAGAGCCACCGTCCCGGCCTCTACCAGTGCAACGCCTGCCGCGAGCCTTTCACGGTCACCGTGGGGACGCTGTATGAGCGCTCGCACGTGCCGCTGCATAAGTGGCTCGGCGCGACGCATCTCATGATGGCGTCGAAGAAGGGCATGAGCGCGCTTCAGATCAGCCGCATGATCGGCGTCACCTACAAGACGGCGTGGTTTCTCTGCCATCGCATCCGCGAGAGCCTGCGCGAGACGAACCCGTCACCGCTGGGCGGGGAAGGCGCAATCATCGAAGCCGATGAAACCTATGTGGGCGGCAAGGAAAAGAACAAGCACAAGGTCAAGCGCGAGAGCGGCAACATCGGCGGCCAAGGCAAGGAAATGGTCTTCGCGCTGGTGGAGCGTGGCGGTCGCGTTCGCTCGCAACACATGACCGATATCAGCGCCAAGAGCCTGCGTCCGGTCCTGAACGCCCAGCTCGCTAACGCGGCGAAAATCCGCCTCATGACCGATGGCGAAGGCCAATACCGCCTCGTGGCGCCGATGTTCGCCAGCCACGAAGTCGTCAATCACGGGATCGGCGAGTATGTGCGCGGCGACGCCCATACGAACACCGTGGAAGGCTATTTCAGCATTCTGAAGCGCGGGATCGTCGGGACATTCCACCACGTCTCGCCGCAGCACCTGAAGCGTTACGTTGGCGAGTTCGACTATCGCTACAACACCCGCGTCGCACTCGGCTACACGGACGCCGCGCGCTTTGACGAGGCCATCCCCGGCATTGTCGGCAAGCGCCTCACCTATCGGCGGATTGGTGGAGGCTCCGAAGCCGCCGCCTAGCCATCACAAGTGGCGCGCGCCTTTGCCGCGTGCGACTCCGGTCATTGTTCAGCTAGAGTTGCCTTGGCCTGAAGACTCGGAGGCGGAGCGGACTTGCCAGCCCAATACGCCCTTCGCGACCAAGTCGATCAACTATTGCTGGCGCAAAAGGAAATCCTGGGCGCGCCGGAATGGAACACGGGAGCATACAGCGGGCAATATAGATGGCTGGCTCCTCTTGGTTTCGGCGGGACCGTTACTCCGCTGAATCTAATAGTTGATGCCTTCCCTAGGTCGGATGACCTTCATTTTAATATTCTAATCACTCACGGAAGGTGCGTCATGAGGCTTGAATATTGGTCTCAGTCGCGCCATAATAACCACCGCGTCGGCAGGCCGCCGCTACCCGCCGGCATTCCGGCCGGCTGGATTCGCGGTCCGCACTGCCATCATTGGAGAGAGAACCGCGCCTTGGCGACCGCTCGCACGTTGCCTATTGAGCTTGAGTTCGCTGCACCGCTTCCGGTGACAGTGCGCGGCTTCCATGCGGCCTTTCGGTGGTTTTGTGGCGAGGCAAACATCATTTGCGCTTCGAATCAGGAGCCCAATCTCCCGACCAGTGACACGCTGCTATGACCGACCTCCACGCCATATCCGAAGCCATTCAGGAATGGGCTAGGCCGCAAGCGGAGGGGCGATTCATTATCGTCCCCACGTTCACGCTCTACCCGTCGAACGCGGCGGTTCAGGTGTTCATTGATGGGGATCGCAACTCCTTCAACGTCTCGGACGGTGGAGGAGCTATCGAGACCTTGATGAAATCAGGAGATTTTCGCGAGGACGCTCGCCCTGGCATGAAGGCTTTCGCGCGCCGCTGGGGCCTTTCCGTGGATAGTCACGGTTGGATTTTCGCGTCGAACGTCGGCAGCGAGGAGGTCACGTCGATAGTGCCTCTTGTGGCCGATTGCTCGAAACAGGCCGCTGAGTTCCTGCTTAGACGACACAGGCCGACTGTAGCTCAGGATTTTAGGCCAGAACTCGATCTCCTCATAAAGGAACGCTTCCATTCCAGCTATCAGGTGGATGGCGTTTGGACGGGCGCCAGCAACAAGCGACACCGTTTCGATTATTTGATCCGATTGGGCGATGAACGTTACGCCCTTATGGACGCGGTTCGCCCCGACGCCAGTTCGATCAACTCTGCCATTGTCTCGCACATCGACGTGGCGATGGCCGCCAACGAAAACGTGCGCCAGACGATAATCTATGACGACCGACTAGAGTGGAAATCGTCTGATCTAGCGTTGCTCAGAGTAGCCAAGGCCCAACCCGTGGCATTCACGAACGTCCAGACGGTGCTTGCGCATCTCGCGGCCTGATGGTGGCATGACCGACAAATCCCCTCCCGCACCCGATCCCGAAGGCTGGCAGCGCTTCGAGCGCGCCGTTGACGCCGCGCTGCATACAGCGCCGAAGCACAGGGAGTCGAAGGAGAAGGCGGAAGCAAAGCCTAGGCCGAAAGGCGGCTAGATGCGGCGATGGGGGATAGTCGCAGCGCTGGCGCTAGCCGCGTGTTCGAAGGCGCCCGAACGGCCTCCGGGGCCTCCAATGCAGGTCGCATGGATGACCGCGTCTTGCTATCCGCCGCCTGACCCGAACACGGCCTCTGTCGTAGCGTCTCATGTAGGGTCAACGGACAATCCCCTGCCTGAAATGAACAATCAGGCGATGGACTACTGCCGGATGGTGCACGGCCCTCATTCAAAGGAACCTGTGACCTACATGATCACAGACAGATATAGCTATGACCACACCCCGACGATGGGCAGAGTCGTGGAGTGGGGCATTCGGTGCGGCAACGCACCGGCCGTTGCGACTAAATCAAAGCAGCCATCGGAGTGCTGAAGTCGGCCTGTCACGCGCCGCGACACTGCGCCTAGGCGCTATTACGTCAAAGGGATAATCCCCCCCTCGAGGGAGAGGTCGAGACGCGCCGCAAGGCGCGTCCGGGTGAGGGGTCAGGAAACCAGGGCGTGTAACCCCTCACCCTCCCATGGCTCCGCCATGGGCTCCTCCCTCTCCCTCGAGGGAGAGGGCAGAAAACAAATCTCCCTGACGGTCGTCGGCGGCTGGGCGACGGAACTGGGTGAGATCGAGGGGCGTGCTCGGCCTGTCGAGGCCCAGCCGGCGCTTGGCGATGGCAAAGCGCTGGGCGACCATTTCGGCTATCGGGCCTTCGCCCTTCATCCGCTTGCCCCATTCGGGATCGTAGTCGCGCCCGTCGCGCATCTGGCGCACCAGCGACATGACCCGCCTGGCGCGGTCCGGGACCTCGCTGTCCAGCCACTCGCGGAAGAGGTCCTTGATCTCCCGCGGCAGGCGCAACATCACATAGCCCGCGCCGACCGCCCCGGCCCCGGCGGCGCGCTCGAGCACGGCCTCAAGCTCATGGTCGTTGAGGCCCGGGATCACCGGCGCAAACATCACGACGGTCGGAACCCCGGCGGCGGCGAGAGAGGCGATCGCGCCGACACGTCGCTCCGGCGTCGCCGCCCGCGGCTCCATGATCCGGGCCAACTTGCGATCGAGCGTGGTGACCGACACCGCGGCGCGCGCCAGGCGCCGGGCGCCCATCCGGCCGAGGATATCGGCGTCGCGGGCGATCAGGGCCGACTTGGTGATCACGGACAGCGGATGGCCCGCGCGCTCCAGCACCTGCAGAAGCTGGCGCGTGACCAGGGTGCGGCGCTCCGACGGCTGGTAGGGATCGGTGTTGCCGCCGATGTGGATGACGCCCGGACGGTAGGCGGGCCTCGCCAGCTCGCGCTCGAGGACGCGGGCGGCGTCCGGCTTGAAGAACAGCCGGCTCTCGAAGTCGAGGCCCGGCGAGAGGCCGACATAGGCGTGCGAGGGCCGGGCGTAGCAGTAGATGCAGCCGTGCTCGCAGCCGCGGTACGGGTTGATCGAGCGATCGAAGCCGACGTCCGGACTGTCGTTGCGGGCGATGACCGTGCGGGCGTGCTCCGGCGTCAACGTCGTTCGTAGCGGTGGGGCGGGCTCGTCGGCATCGTTCCAGCCGTCGTCGAAGGCCTCGCGCGCCTGGGCCTCGAAGCGGCCCGAAGCGTTCGAGCGCGCCCCACGGCCCCGCTGGGAGGGTTGCAGCGTCGACATGCGGCGACCCTAGTCCCGCAACGAGAACATAACAAGAACTTTGGCGCGGACCTAGCCCGGCCTTGCGCCTCGGTCGACTCGTTCGGCGAGCATCAGGAAATCCTGCCAGGCCTTCTTCTTGGCGCCGGGCTGGCGAAGCAGGAAGGCGGGGTGCAGGGAGGGGAGGGCGGGGATCTCCAGCTCAGAAAAACGGCCCCGCCATTCGAACCAGCGGCCGCGCAGGGCGAGAATGCCCTCCTTCTGGCCGAGCATGGATTTGGCGGCTGGCGCGCCGAGGAGAAGCAGGTATCGGGGCGCGACGATCTCGATGGCGCGCTCCAGGAAGGGTTGGCAGGCGAGCTGCTCGTCCGGGGCAGGGGTGCGGTTGCCGGGCGGGCGCCAGAACACCGTGTTGGTGATCAGCACGCGGCCCTCCAGGCCGGCGGCGGCCAGCATCTTGTCGAGCAGCTTGCCAGCCCGGCCGACGAATGGCGCCCCTTGTGCGTCCTCGTCGGCGCCAGGCGCCTCGCCGACAATCATCACCGGCGCATCCGCCGCGCCGCGCCAGCAGACCGCCTGGCGCGCGCCCTGGGTTTTCAACGCGCACCCGTCATAGGCGGCGATGGCGGCGGCCAGGGCGTCGAGATCGGCCGCCGCGGCGGCGAGATCGCGGGCGGAGCTCATGTCCGGACCGGGCGCTGTAGCTGGCGCAGTCGACTGGGCCACGGACCGCAAGGCCGGCCGGGCGACCTCGCGCGCCGCAGCCGTGCGGTCGTTTGGCGCATCGAGGTAGAGGCACTCGACCCCGGCGTCCGCCCAGAAGGCGAGCAGGCTGCGGACGGCGTGCGGACTGACGGGCATCGGCTCACGCTATACCCCTTCGCCTCTGGCTATGGGGAGAGGGGTTGACCCTTTGTCCTTGACCGGACCGGCCACGACTTCGATTAAGGCCGGGAACGAGACCTGAAACAGGGCGAACCGATGAGCGAAGAGCCGCCGCGCGAGGCGATGGAGTATGACGTCGTGATCGTCGGCGCGGGACCTGCGGGTCTCTCCGCCGCGATCCGGCTGAAGCAGCAGGCCGAGGCGGCCGGCGCCGATATCACCGTGGCCGTGGTCGAGAAGGGCTCGGAGGTGGGGGCTCATATCCTGTCCGGCGCGGTGATCGATCCCAAGGCGCTCGACGAGCTGATCCCGGACTGGAAGGCCAAGGGGGCGCCGCTGGAGACAGCGGTGACGCAGGATAGATTCCTGGCGCTGGGGCCGCACGGCGACCTGCCGGTGCCGATGTGGCCGATGCCGGGGTTCATGCACAACCACGGCTGCTACATCGCCTCGCTCGGCAACGTCTGCCGGTGGCTGGCCTCTCAGGCCGAGGCGCTGGGGGTGGAGATCTATCCCGGCATGGCCGCCTCCGAACTGGTCTTCAACGATCAAGGGGCGGTGAAGGGCGTGGTGGCGGGCGTGTTCGGCGTCGCCCGCGACGGTCATCACAAGGGCGATTTCCAGCCAGGCCTGGAGCTGCACGCCAAGTACACCCTGATCGCCGAGGGCGCGCGCGGCTCGCTGGCCAAACAGCTGCTGGCTGGGTTCAACCTCACCGAAGGCCACGAGCCGCAGAAGTTCGGCATCGGGCTCAAGGAGCTGTGGCAGGTGCCGGAGGAGAATTTCCACCCCGGCCTGGTGCAGCACACCGTCGGCTGGCCGCTGGATTCCAAGACCGGCGGCGGCAGCTTCATGTACCACTTCGGCGATCGCTACGTCGCCATCGGCTTCGTCGTCCACCTGAATTACGCCAATCCGTGGCTCTCGCCGTTCGACGAGTTCCAGCGCCTCAAGCACCATCCCTCGATCAGCCAGTACCTGACCGGCGGCCGGCGCATCGCCTATGGCGCTCGGGCGATCACCGAGGGCGGCTTCCAGTCGGTGCCGAAGCTGGCCTTTCCCGGCGGGGCCCTGGTCGGTTGCTCGGCGGGCTTCGTGAACCTGCCGCGCATCAAGGGCAGTCACAACGCCATGAAGACCGGCATGCTGGCCGCCGAGGCGGCGTTCGCCGCCATCCAGGCCGGTCGGTCAGGGGACGAGCTCGCCGACTATCAGAGCGCCTACGAGCGCTCGTGGGTGTTCAAGGAGCTGCGCCTGGTGCGCAACGCCAAGCCCCTGTGGTCGCGGCTCGGCACCTGGCTCGGCAGCGCGATGATCGTGCTGGAGCTCAACATCACCAACTGGTTCGGCGGCTTCTCGCCACTCGGCACCCTCAAGCACGGCAAGACCGACGCCGAGGCCACCGGCCTCGCCAAGGATTTCAAGCCGATCGACTACCCCAAGCCGGACGGCGTGCTCAGCTTCGACAAGCTGTCCAGCGTCTTCCTCTCGGCGACCAACCACGAGGAGGATCAGCCGATCCACCTGCGGTTGAAGGACCCGACCGTGCCCATCGACGTCAATCTGCCGCGCTACGGCGAGCCGGCGCGCCTCTATTGTCCTGCGGGCGTTTACGAAGTGCTGTATGATGAGGCCGGGACCAATCCAAGGTTCCAGATCAACGCCCAGAACTGCGTCCACTGCAAAACCTGCGACATCAAGGATCCGTCGCAGAACATCGTCTGGACCACGCCGGAAGGCGGCGGTGGACCTAACTATCCCAACATGTGACGCGCCCCGCACGCGCCGCAATTGCAAGGCTCAATATCGTCACCTCATGCCAATCTCCCTGCGCCTCGCCTGGATACCCCCGTTGCTTACGCTGGCGGCCTGCGCCACCGCCAGCCCGCCGCCGACCGCAACCAGTACGGCGGAGACCAATAGCGTTCCCGCCTCGATCGCCGGTCAGTCGGCCTACGGCCTGTTCCTGGCCGGGCAGTCGGCGATCAACACCGGCGAAGGCGCTGCCGCGGCCGGCTACTTCACACGCGCCGCCGGAGCGGCCGACGGCGCCGACGCGCCGTTCGTCGAGACCCATGCGTTCACGGCCGCCTTGCTGGCCGGCGACATCAAGGGCGCGGCGGCGATTGCGCCGGTGTCTGACGACGACGTGGTTCTGCAGCGCCTGGCGTTCCTCACCGTCGCCGTCGATGACCTGGCCAGCGGCAAGGCGGCCAAGGCGCGCACGCTGCTGGGGCAAGTGGGCGCACCCTATAACGCGGCCGGGTCCTTGCTGACGCCGTTCGCGGCGGCCAAGGCGGGCGACGGCGAGGCGGCCATCTCCATGCCGGTGATCGCCAACGATCCAGTGGCGAGCTACTTCGCCAGTCTCGACCAGGGCATCCTGTTCGAGCACCTGCGGCGCTACGACGAGGCCGAAACCGCTTTCCGCGCGCTGATTGTGCACGGCGATCCAGGCGCCCTGGCGAGCCTCAACCTCGGGGCCTTTCTGGAGCGTCGAGGCCGCTGGGCGGACGCCGTCGCCACCTATGACCAGGCCCTCAGCCGCGCGCCGGGCGACCCGACCCTGCTGGCCGCCAAGGCGAGGGCGGCAAGCCGCCACGACGCCCCGGCGATGGAAAGCCTCGACGCCTCCGCCGCCGAGGCCTTGACCGCCCTGTCTTCGACCCTGGTGGTGCGCAAGCAGAGCGAAGCGGCGTTGGCCTATCTGCGGCTGGCCCTTCGCCTCGATCCCGAACGCGACGCCGCCTGGCTGCTGGTCGGCGACATCCTGACCGACATCGGCGATAAGGACGCTGCACGCGTCGCCTATCTCGCCCCCAAGCCGGGCCAGCCGGACTATGTGGCCGCGCGCGATAAGCTCGCCTGGTCGCTCCAGGCCGACGACCGCAAGGACGATGCGCTGGAACTGGCGCGGACGGCGGTGACGGCCGAGCCGGCGAGCCGGGAAGCGGCGACCAATCTCGCCGATCTGCTGCGCGCCGATGAGCGCTACAGCGAATCCGCCGCCATCCTCGATAAGCTGATCGCCGACGAGGGCGATACGCCCGATTGGCGGCTGCTCTACATGCGGGCGGTGGACAATCAGCTGAGCGATCACTGGCCCGAGGCCGAGAACGACCTCAACCTGGCGCTCAAGGAACGGCCAGATGAACCTGAATTACTGAACTTTCTCGGCTATTCGTGGATCGATCGGGGCGAGAAGCTGCACGAGGCCCTGGCCATGGTGCAGAAGGCCGTCGACGCCGACCCCAAATCGGGGGCGATGACCGACTCCCTGGGCTGGGGCTACTATCGTCTGGGCGACTACCAGACCGCGGTGGAGAAGCTCGAACTGGCGGTCTCGCTCGAGGCGGGCGACCCGGACATCAACAACCACCTCGGTGACGCCTATTGGCGCGTGGGCCGGCGGATCGAGGCGCGCTTTCAATGGAGCCGGGTGCTGACCCTGGAGCCGGACGCCAAGCTGCGCGCCGAGGTCGAGGCCAAGCTGCGCAATGGCCTTGGGCCGATCTCCGGCTCCTGAACGCCAGTGGTGGTTCGTCCGGGCTTCGCGCCGGCCAAGGTCAATCTGTTCCTTCATGTCGGGCCGCCGGCCGCCGATGGCTATCACCCGGTCTGCAGCCTGATGACCTTCGCCGACGTCGGCGACGAGGTGAGCCTCGTGGCGGGAGGCGCGGGTCTGGCGATCGAGGGGCCATTTGCGGCTGGCCTGGACGCCGGCGCGGATAATCTCGTCAGCCGGGCGCGCGAGGCGCTGCTGGCGCTCGGCGGCCGGATCGACGCCACCTTCGGCCTGCGCCTCACGAAACAGCTGCCGATCGCGGCCGGACTCGGCGGCGGCTCGGCCGATGCGGCGGCGGCCCTGCGTCTGATCCGGGAACGGGTCACGCCGGCGCCGACGGACGCCGAGGTTGAGACCATCGCCCGCAGCCTGGGAGCGGACGTGACCGCCTGCCTTGCCTCGCGGCCGGTGGTCGGAACCGGCCGGGGTGACGATCTCGAGCCGGCCCCGATTCTGCCCGACCTGCCGGCCGTGCTGATCAATCCGCTGGTCGCCTCGCCGACCGGCGAGGTCTATCGCGCCTATGACGCGGCGACGTCCCCGCAAGGCGCGGCGAGGCCGGCAGCGCCTGGACCCATCGACTCACCGCGGACGGCGGCCGCCTGGCTGGCCACCTGCCGCAATGATCTCGAGGCGCCGGCCGTGCGTCTGCGGCCCACGATCGGCGACGCGCTCGCCAGACTGGCCGCCGAATCGGAGACGTTGCTGGCCCGAATGTCCGGGTCAGGCGCCACCTGTTTCGCGCTGTGCGAGAGCGAATCCGACGCGGCGACGCTGGCGGCGCGGCTGTCGGCGGCGGAGCCCGGCTGGTGGGTGAGGCCGACCGTCCTCAAGGGCGCGGCGCAACCTTGACCCCGGTTCGCGCGCTTTAGAGGGCGGCCGCCGCTTTCAGGCGCGGCCCCTGAAAGGTGACTGACCATGAAGCTCACGACCATGTTCGGCGGCCTCGCCCTTGCGGCGATCGCTGCTTCCGCCCTGGCCCAGACGGCGCCCGATTCCTCGGCGCCGGCAGATCAGAATATGAGCGCTCCGGCGACTCAGGCCGCGCCGCCGCCCCCGATTGCCGTTCCGGCCACAGCGGCTGGCGTCAACGCCTCGACCGGCCCGGTCCCGGCTGATCAGCTCCCGCAGGGGCAGGCTACGGCCCTCGCGTCGGGCGACAACCAGATGGTGACCAACGGTCCGGTCCCCGACACGGCGGCCAATCGGGCCAAATACGGCGGCCCGAAGTCGCACGGCGGACGCGCGACTCCCCCCATTGGCAATTGACGGCGGCCTGAACCTTTGCGAGGGGGGCGGGTTCCGCCCGTCCCCGGACCTACGAGGATCTTAAATGCGCCTTCACGCCTTGGTCGCCGCCGCCCTCGCCGCTGCGCCGTTCGCCGTCCACGCCCAGACCGCAGCGGCCCCGACTATGCCGCCTGCGGCCGCGCCCGCCGCGCCAGCGCTTCCGGCCTCGCCGCAGTTGACCTCCAAGGGTGACGTCGTCGCGACGCTCAAGGCCTCGCCGGACTTCTCGATCCTCAGCAAGGCTCTAGACGACACCCAGCTGAGCGCGGTGGTCGCCGGGACTCCGGGTCTGACTCTTTTTGCGCCGACCAACGCCGCCTTCAAGGCCCTGCCGCCGGCTGAGCTGTCGGCCCTGCTCGACCCGAAGAACGTCTCCACCCTGCAAAAGGTGCTGACCTATCACCTCGTGCACCTGTCGCTCGATACGGCGAAGTTCAAGGGCGCCAAGGGTCCGGTACAGACCGTCGAGAACGGCAGTGTCGAGCTCGACGGCAGCGGCCCGACGCCGAAGGTCAATGACGCCGACATCATCCAGTCGGACGTGCGGGCCCCGAACGGCAACCTCATCCAGGTCGTCGACAAGGTGCTTATCCCCGCCGACGTAACCCTGCCGGTGGCGAGCGCTCAGGCCGGGAGTTCGACCGGCGACGGACGCTGAGCCGGGCTTGAGGCGGTGAGGGGCGCACTCTAGGGTCGGCCTGCGCCGCCCCTGGCGCGCCGCACCGCACCCTCCCATGGCCCTTTCATTTCAGGACATCATCCTGGCGCTCCACGCCTACTGGAGCGAGCGCGGCTGCGTGATCCTGCAGCCGTATGACGTCGAGGTGGGAGCGGGAACGCTTCATCCGGCCACTGTGCTGCGGGCGCTAGGGCCAAAGCCCTGGCGGGCCGCTTACGTCCAGCCCTCGCGCCGGCCGGCCGACGGACGGCACGGCGACAACCCCAATCGGCTGAGGCACTTTCACCAGTACCAGGTGATCCTGAAGCCAAACCCGGACGACATGCAGCAGCTCTACCTCGCCTCTCTGGAGGCGATCGGCATTGATCCGAAGCTGCACGACATCCGCTTCGTCGAGGACGACTGGGAGAACCCCACAGTCGGGGCCTGGGGCCTGGGCTGGGAGGTGTGGTGCGATGGCATGGAGATCAGCCAGTATACCTACTTTCAGCAGGTCGGCGGCCTTGACGTCTGGCCCGTCGCCGGCGAGCTGACCTATGGTCTCGAGCGCCTGGCGCTCTATGTCCAGGGCGTCGACAACATCTTCGACCTGGCGTTCAACGACCCCCAGGGCCCGGATTTCATGACCTACGGTGACGTCTTCCTGGAAAACGAGCGGCAGTTTTCCGCCTACGAACAGGAGGTCGCCGACACCGACATGCTCATTCGCCAGTTCCACGACATGGAGGCCATGGTGCCGCGGCTGTTGGCGGCGAGGGGCCGGCGCGGCCAGCCGCTGGTGCTGCCGGCCTTCGACCATGTCCTCAAGGCATCGCACCTGTTCAACCTGCTCGACGCACGCGGCGCCATCGCGGTGGCGGAACGGCAGAGCTATATCGGCCGCATTCGCGACCTGTGCAGGGAATGCGCCTTGGCGTGGGTGAAACTGCAAGAGGCGGCCGCCTGAGCCCATGGCGCAGCTGCTGCTCGAACTGTTCAGTGAAGAGATCCCCGCGCGCATGCAGGACGGCGCGGCGCGTGATCTCCAGCGCCTGGTCGCCGCCGAACTCGCCCGCGCCGAACTGCCTTTCGACAGCCTGACCACCTTCGCCGGACCCCGCCGGCTGACGCTTGCTGTCGACGGCCTGCCGGTCCGGCAAGCCGACCGCGCCGAAGAGCGCAAGGGGCCGCGCGTCGGCGCGCCGGAGCAGGCCATGGCCGGTTTCCTGCGCACGGCCGGCGTGTCGCAAGAGGCGCTCGTCGAACGCGACGGGGTTTGGTTCGCGACGATCGAGCGCGCCGGTCGGCTCACCGCCGAGGTGATCGCCGAGATCGTCCCGACCATCGTTCGCGCCTTTCCCTGGCCGAAATCGATGACCTCGGGTTGGGGGACACTGCGCTGGGTGCGACCCCTGCACCGGATCCTGTGCCTGTTTGATAGTGAGGTGGTTCCGTTCGAGATCGACGGGATCGCGGCTTCGGACCTGACCGAAGGCCACCGGGTCATGGGAAGCGGCGCGCCGATTCGCGTCACCGGCTTCGAGGACTATCGGGCCGCCCTCGCCGCCCAGTTCGTGGTGCTGGACGCGGACGAGCGCAAGCGGCGGATTCTCGAGGGTGCGCGGGCTGCATGCAGAGCGCGCGGCCTTACGATGGTCGACGACGACGGCCTGCTGAACGAGGTGGCGGGCATGGTCGAATGGCCGGCGCCTCTGCTCGGCGACATGGATCCGGCCTTCCTCGCCCTGCCGCCGGAAGTGGTGAGGACCTCCATGCGCACCCACCAGCGCTATTTCGCCGTCGCCGGCGAGGATGGACGGCTGGCGCCGCATTTCGTGGTGGTGGCCAACCTCGAGGCGGCCGACGGGGGCAAGCTGATCGCCGCCGGGGCTGCCCGGGTGCTTTCGGCCCGACTCAAGGATGCGCAGTTCTTCTGGGAAGAGGACCTGGCGAAGCCGCTGGAGAGCCGGCTGGAGACGCTGAAAGGAGTCACCTTCCACGCCAAACTCGGCACGATGTTCGAGCGGGTAGAGCGGATCGAGGTGTTGGCGGGGATTATTGCCACAATGATGGAGGCCAATCCCGCAGAGGCGGCACAAGCCGCGCGGTTGGCCAAGACCGACCTCGCCACGGCCATGGTCGGCGAGTTCCCCGAGCTGCAGGGGATCATGGGCGGCTACTACGCCGCCGCCCAGGGCGCTAATCCGGCTGTCGCCGCGGCGATCCGCGACCACTATCGCCCTCAGGGGCCGTCCGAGCCGGTCCCGACCGCGCCGCTCTCCATGGCCGTCGCACTGGCCGACAAGATGGATTCCATCCTGGCGTTCTTCTCGATCGGCGAGGCCCCGACCGGTTCGCGCGACCCCTATGCCTTGCGCCGCGCGGCGCTGGGGGTGATCCGCATCGTGTTGGAGAACGGCGTCACTCTGCCGCTAAACGACGTGATCGGGCACTCGCAATTCGACGGGGAGGGCGTCGCCGCCTTCTTTGCCGACCGCCTCAAGGTGCTGCTGCGCGACCGGGGCGCGCGCCACGACCTCGTGGACGCAATTTTCGCGCTCGGCGACGATGATATCCTGCGTATCGCCAAGCGGGTCGAAATCCTCTCCGTGTTTCTCGACGGTGAAGACGGCGCCAACCTGTTGGCCGCCTATCGCCGGGCCGGCAACATCCTCTCCGCCGAGGCCCGTAAGGGGCCCCTGCCGGAGGCCATACTTCGCCGGCCGGAGGGACCAGCCGAAGAGCTGGCGCTCTACGAAGCCGTGACGGCCTTGCACCCGGCCGTGTGGCGCGCCCTGGAGCAGGACGACTACGCCGCGGCGCTGTCCGCCCTGGCCAGCCTGCGGGCGCCGGTCGACGCCTTCTTCGAGGCGGTGCTGGTCAATTCGCCCGTAGCGGCGGAACGCGCCAATCGACTGGCGCTTCTAACTGGGGTGCGTGAGGTCATGGGCCTCACGGCGGACTTCGCCCGGGTTTCAGGTTAGGAAGGCGGCATGAGTACGCAGACAGTCTCCAAAGCCCAGCGCGTCTACGCTTTCGGCGGCGGGAGCGCCGACGGCGGGGCGGCGATGAAGGAGCTGCTCGGCGGCAAGGGCGCCAACCTGGCGGAGATGTCGGCGCTCGGCCTCCCTGTACCGCCAGGGTTCACCATCACCACGGCGGTGTGCAACGCCTACTACGCGGCCGGCAAGACGTTCGCCGCCGGTCTGGAGGACGAGGTCCGGCAGGCCCTGACGCGCGTGGAGGGCCTGGTCGGGCGCAGGTTCGGCGATCCCTCTGGACCATTGCTGGTGTCGGTGCGCTCCGGCGCGCGCGCCTCAATGCCCGGCATGATGGACACCGTGCTCAACCTCGGCCTCAACGATGAGACGGTCGAAGGCCTGGCGGCGCTGGCCTCGGATCGGCGCTTCGCCTTCGACAGCTATCGCCGCTTCATCCAGATGTACTCCAACGTGGTGCTGGGCCTCGACCATCACCTGTTCGAAGAGATCCTCGACGATCACAAGGACACCCTCGGAGTCTCGGTCGATACGGCGCTCACCGCCGACAACTGGCGCGCCGTGGTGGCCGACTACAAGGCGGCCGTTCGCCAGGAGCTGGGGACGGCGTTTCCTGAGGATCCTTTCGACCAGCTCTGGGGTGCGATCGGCGCGGTGTTCGACAGCTGGATGAACGACCGGGCCAAGTTCTACCGCCGCATGCATGGCATCCCCGAGGCCTGGGGCACCGCCGTCAACGTCCAGTCTATGGTGTTCGGCAATATGGGCGAGACCAGCGCCACGGGCGTCGCGTTCACGCGCGACCCGGCCACCGGCGAAGCGACGCTCTATGGCGAATTCCTGATCAACGCTCAGGGCGAGGACGTGGTGGCCGGCATCCGAACGCCCCAGACGCTGACGCGAGCGGCGCGCGAGAAGATGAACGAGACCGCGCCCTCCATGGAGGAGGCCATGCCGGCCTCATTTGCGGAATTCGGCGACGTCGTGCGGCGCCTCGAGAGCCACTACCGCGACATGCAGGACATCGAGTTTACCATCGAGCGCGGACGGCTCTATGTGCTGCAGACCCGCAACGGCAAGCGCACGGCCCGGGCGGCGCTGCGGATCGCCGTGGACCTGGCCAGCGAAGGGGTGATCTCCCGTGAGGAGGCCATCCTGCGCGTCGAGCCGGCCTCGCTCGACCAGCTGCTGCATCCAACCATCGACCCGGCCGGTGACCGCGACGTGATCGCCCAAGGCTTGCCGGCCTCGCCCGGTGCGGCGGTGGGCAAGATCGTCTTCACCGCCGAGGCGGCGGTGCGCGAGGCGGCCGGCGGCGAAGCCGTGATCCTGGTGCGGGAAGAGACCTCGCCGGAGGACATTCGCGGCATGGACGCCGCCCAGGGGGTCGTCACCGCCCGCGGCGGCATGACCAGCCACGCCGCCGTGGTCGCCCGCGGCATGGGCCGGCCCTGCGTCTGCGGCGTGGGCGAGATGATCATCGATGTGGCCGCTGGCCGGCTCACCTGTCGCGGCCGATCCTTCGTGGCCGGCGAGGTGATCACCGTCGATGGGGCCCGTGGCGAGGTTTTGGCCGGCGCCGCCCGCATGGTCGAGCCGGAACTGTCCGGCGATTTCGCCATCCTGATGGCCTGGGCTGACGAGACCCGCCGGTTGAAGGTGCGGGCCAACGCCGAGACGCCGCACGACGCCCGCGTCGCCCGCCAGTTCGGAGCCGAGGGCATCGGCCTGGCGCGCAGCGAGCACATGTTCTTCGACGAAGGCCGCATCGAGGTGGTGCGGGAGATGATCCTGGCCGACGACGAGGCCGGGCGGCGCGTCGCGCTCGCCAAGCTTCTGCCTATGCAGCGCAGTGACTTCGTCGAGCTGCTGGAGATCATGGACGGCTATCCGGTCACCATCCGGCTGCTCGATCCGCCGCTGCACGAGTTCCTGCCGCATACCGAGGCGGAGTTGGTCACCGTCGCTGCGGCCACCGGTCACGATCCCGCCGACCTGCTGCGCCGGGCCGAGGAGCTGCGCGAAACCAATCCCATGCTCGGCCATCGCGGCTGCCGCCTCGGCGTCTCCTATCCGGAGATCTACGAAATGCAGGTGCGGGCCATCGTCGAGGCCGCCTGCGAGGTGGCCGGCCGCGTCGCCGCCCCGCCGGTCCCAGAGATCATGCATCCCCTCGTCGCCAAGGGCGAGGAGATGAACTACCTGCGCGCACTTACCGACCGCGTCGCCAAGGAGGTGATGGCTGAGCGGGGCGTCACCATCGACTATAAGGTCGGCACCATGATCGAGCTGCCGCGCGCGGCGCTCACCGCCGATGAGCTGGCCAGAGGCGCTGAGTTCTTTTCGTTCGGCACCAACGACCTCACCCAGACCACCTTCGGCATCAGCCGTGACGACTCCGGCCGGTTTCTCGAGGCCTATATCAACAACGGCATCTTCGAGACCGACCCGTTCGTGTCACTGGACGTGAAGGGTGTCGGCGCGCTGATTCACATCGCGGCTGAGAAGGGCCGCACGGCGCGGCCGGACATCAAACTCGGTATCTGCGGCGAACACGGCGGCGATCCGGCCTCGATCGCCTTCTGCGAGAGCGCCGGTCTCGATTATGTCAGCTGCTCGGCCTACCGGGTCCCGATCGCTCGGCTGGCTGCGGCTCAGGCGGCCTTGTCGGTCAAGCGGTAGGGGCCCCTCTCCCCTTGAGGAGAGGGGTTAGGAACTTCAGCGGCACCAGCGATGGTGATGGCGCCAGCCACAGTGGTGGTGGTGGTGCCACCAATGGTGGCGATGATGCCACGGCTGCGCGCTGGCCGCCCCGGCCAGCATGGAGACCGCCAGAGCGGCGGCGATAATGCGAGTCATCTGATCTCTCCGTCCAAGGCCTCGCCCCGAAGGGCGAGGGGTGATCCGCAACTAACGGCAGATGCGGTGATGGTGATGCCACCAGCAGTGACGATGGTGGTGATGGAACATCGGCTGTGCGCTAGCTGCGCCCGCCAACAGCGACACCGCTAAGGCGGCGGCGAGGATCCGGGTCATGAGAGGTCTCCCAAACGATAATGCGCGTTGTTGCGCTCCCGTCCAGATGCGCCCGGACGGCTGACCATTTGCTGAACACATGAGTCGGTCAAACGACATCAACCTAACCTTCGCGTAACAAAGGCAACGCCAGACCTCCGGCCGGGCGGGCCACCAGCAACTCGCGGCGAAACCGGAAGAGTTCGGCCGGACGTCCGCCAGTGCCCGGATCCATGCGCCCGAGGCCTTCGACCAGTCCGGAGCGCTCAACGCCGCGGCGAAAATTCTGTTTGTGGAGCGTCACACCAGCGATCGCCTCAACGGCCCGCTGGAGGGCGGAAAGTGTGAACTCTTCACCCATGAATTCAAAGGCGATCGGTCGATACTTCAACTTGCCACGGAGGCGCCCGAGGGCAGTGGCGAGGATACGGCGATGGTCAGAGATCATCGGCGCGCCGAGCGCCGGATCGAAACGGGTCGGCCGGGTCGCGGGTCCACTAGCTGTCAGGTTTCGGTCGCGCCCCGCCTCAGGGGCCAGCCCAGCTTCGTAGAGCAGCTCGTAACGATCCAGGACGCGCTCCTCGTTCCAGCGCGCTCCCTCGCACGCGAAGAGGAGGGCGGCGCGGCTGCGGCGGGCTTGTGAACGTCCGGCCCAGGTCTGCAGGGCGGGCCAGATGACCCCGTCGACGATCTCCGGGCGGCCGGCGCGCCAGTCTTCCCACGGGAAGAAGCGCGACCATGGCGACCAGCGGGAATCGGGAGCGTTGGTGTCCTCCGCGGCCGGCGCCAGGGCAAGGTAGCCCACCGAGATCACCCGCGCTGCGCCGGCCCCCACGTCGGCAAGCGGCGCCTCTCGGCCCAGGTCTCCAAATGTATAAAGCTGTTCGACATACCCCAGTTCGAAGCGGGTCTGGCGGGCGACGAACTCGCGCAGCGCCAGCTCGAAGGTGCGGTGGCCAGCTGGGTCGAACGGGCCGAACGGCAAGCCTTCGTAGGGCGAGAGAGCGTGGGTCTCCAGGTCGTGCGGCCGCACGGTCAGGACCTGGCCTTCGCCGTGGCGAAGCGCGAGAATCACGGCCGAAAGGCCGATGACGACCAGGGAGTCCGGTCCGGGACTCATTCGGTGCCGAAAGCCGACTGGATCGACGCGAAGCCGGCCGACTCGGACAGGAGCTGAAATCTCTGCAGATAGCGGCCAGCCGCCTCTGCCGGGGAGAGGGGCGCCATGTGAGCATGAAATCCGGGCGGGGCGGGGCCGAACAGGGCCAGGGCTTCGGCATGATCGAAGCCAGCCAGCGTCGTCGCTTCCAGGAAGGCGCTGGCCCGATCGGCGTCCTTGATCAGGGACTTGATCGGCGCCGGCGTCGCGGCTGGAAGGCCAAATCTGATGTGGATCGCGCCTTCGAGGCGAGTCTCGAAATTGCGATAGTCGAATCCCAGCGCGGCTTTGAACGGCGAGATCATGTCGCCGATCACATACTCGGCCGCGTCGTGAAGCAGCGCGGCGAGACGCCAGCGAGGTTCGAGGGCCGGGCGAAGGTGGGCGACGATCTCCTCGACCACCACGGAATGCTGTGCGACCGAGAAGGCGTGATCGCCCACCGTCTGGCCGTTCCACCGCGCCACGCGAGCGAGGCCATGGGCGATATCCTCGATCTCGATGTCGAGCGGCGAGGGATCAAGCAGGTCGAGCCGGCGTCCGGAGAGCATCCGCTGCCAGGCTCGCGGCGCCGGCTGGGCCTCCCGTCCGCGCCCTGGGCCCCTGGCCATGACGGTCAGGCGGCGACGTCGACGGCCAGGGCTTCGCGAGCGTCCTCCACGGCCTGGCGGATCTTGTCGGGCCCACCGGCGTAGAGGATCGAGCGCGAGGCCGAAACGAACAGCCCGTGGCCGTCGGTGCGTCGCCCGGCCCGCACCACGGCTTCAGCCGAGCCGCCTTGTTCGCCGTAGCCCGGCGCCAGGATGGTCAGGCTTGGCGCCGCCGCTCGCACCGCCGCGAGCTCACGGGGCGCAGTGGCGCCGACAACCAGCATCGTCGGCCCAAGCTTGTTCCAGACCTCTTCGGCCCGGCGCGCGACGGCGAGAAAGAGGGGCTCGCCGCCGGCGTCGGCGGTCTGGAAACGATCGGCGTCCGGATTGCTAGTCCGGCAGAGGACGACCGCGCCACGGTCGGGCCACTTCAGGAAGGGAAGCACGGTGTCGTCGCCCATGTAGGGGTTCACGGTCACTGCGTCGGCGCCGTATCGCTCGAAAGCCTCGCGCGCATACATCTCGGCGGTCGACCCGATGTCGCCGCGCTTGGCGTCGAGCAAGACAAAAGCGTGTGGCGCCCGTTCACGGATGTAGGTGATGGTTTCCGCAAGGTCGTCCTCGGCGCCCACGGCGGCGTGGTGGGCGAACTGCGGCTTGAACGCGGCCACGCGTGCGCCGACTAGGTCGACGATGAGGCGATTGAAGGCCAGCACCGGTCGGTCCGCGCTCCGGCACGGCTCGGGCATACGCTCGATGATGGGATCGAGACCCACGCAGAGGGACGTGCCCGACGCCTTCCAGGCGCGGGCGAGTTTGGCGGTGAAATCCACAGCTGACTCCTTTGAGCGGGATCATACACCGCCTCTGCGGGTTCCGTTAAGCGCCGGGAAAGGTTGGCCTCGCTTGACAAACCGCGCGCTCAGGCGGGCAGTGAGACGGGGCGGCAGGGAGACGAAGATGGATTGGGCGAGGATTATGGTGCCGGTTTCGGGCGGGGAGGGCGACGGGCGGCTGGTGGCGGCTGGCGCGGCTCTGGCCGAGCCTTTCGGTGCGGAACTGGCCTGCGTCCACGCGCCAGCCGACGTCGCCGATCTCATCCCCTGGATGGGCGACGGCTTCATGGGCGGGGTGCAGGCGACCGCCGTCGAGAGCATCCGCCTGGCCGCCCAGGAAGGCGAGGCGGCGGCGCGCAGGGTCTTCGAGGCCTCGCCCTATGAGCACAAGAGTTTCATCCCGTTGAAATCGCCGGTTTGGTCGGGCTTGGCCATGGAGGGCCGGCTATCGGATGTGCTGGTGTTCGACGACTCCGCAGCTCGCGGGCGCGGCTCGTTGGCCGAGTCCTTCCAACAGATTGTCGCCGGCGAGCAGCGGCCGACCATTGTCGCCCGGCCCGGCCTCAAGGTGGGGGGGGTGGTCGCCGTGGCCTGGGACGGCGGCAAGGAGGCGAGCCGGGCGATGCGCACCTCGCTGCCGCTGTTGCAGCGGGCCTCCCGGGTAGTCGTGTTGACCGCGCCAAGCCCGTCCTCGCGCAAGTGCGATCCACCGCGCCTCCAGGCTTTCCTGGCGGCCCGCGGCGTGACCAGCGAGCTGGAGGTGCTGCATGTTCAGGGTGAAGCGGCGCCCGCACTGCTCGCGGCGGCCAAGGCGAACCAGGCCGACTTCCTGGTGGCAGGCGCCTTTGGCCATCCGCGCTTGCGCGAGTTCATCTTCGGCGGCGCCACCCGCAATTTCCTCAACGCCGACAGTCCCTCGCTCTTCCTCTCGCACTGACGGAGCTTCGCGTGAGCCTCTCCCGCATCGTCATGCGCCTGGCGCGCAATCCCGGCGCCGGTTTCATCGAAGGCGACGACCATCGCGGCTACGCGCTCGTCGCACCCCTGACCGCCGACACGAGGCTCGACGGCGCGGCTTACAGCAAGGTCCGTGACGCCTGTGTGGCGAGACGTTTCGCGCCCGACGAGGATCCCGTGGAGGGCCGCCTGATGCGTCGCGGCGCGCACTGGTATTTCGACTTCGAGGTCGACGGGGTCGAGGAGGACGAGCCGGTCTTTCGCCTGGGCGATCACCGCTTCGCGGTTGGTGAATATGTCACGGTGACCGATGAAGAGGATCGCCCGCTCACCTACAAGGTGGTCGAGGTCACACCGGCCTAGAATCAAATAGTTGAGTGCGTTCTTGTCGCAGATCCGGTTTGCACTTTTGTGGACCGCGCTCTGAGGATCAGTGGCCGCCCACGTTGATCCGCAACAGCTGAGTGATGTCGTCCTCGAAGCGATCCTGGTCGTCCGTCTTGGCCAGGATCGAGGCGACCACTAGTGGCCCCCCTTGCGGACCGCGCGCATCGTAGCCGGCCACCTTGTAGCCGTTCGGTCCGGCCGTGTCGGACGCGAAAATGACCTTGCGCCGAATACCGCCGTGGCCGTCGTTGATGCGGACCTCGGCGCCCTTGTCATGAGCGGTGATGTTGACCGAGCCTGGTCCGCCGTGGCCGTCGTCGCTGCCGATCTGGACGTTACCGGAGCCGTGATCGTTGTCACGGCCCGAAGCGTGGATATGGATGCCCGGCAGGTCGATGTCGACGCGGCCCTGACCGGGTCCCTGGCCGCCAGCTGTGTCAGGCGCATCCGCCGTTGTCGGGATCTCGCCGCGCAGCTTGGCTTCTACCGGCTGCAGGGTGGCGTTGGGGTCGGAGTCCGTGAGCGAGAGGATCTGCAGGGTCACGACCGCGCCGTCGGGCCCCGAATAGTTGCAGGTTTTGCCATCCGCCGCGGCGTTGGTGCGAGTTAGATCGCCCTCAGTCTGGGGGCAGGTCAGCTGGCTGACCGCGCGCAACTCGCCGAAATGGTGCCGCCAGGGACGGTAGCAGCCGACCAGAGCCAGGCTCGAAACGGCGACGATCAGGACAGTGCGCATGACCAAGTTCTCTCCAGAGCGCCGGAGAATTGAGCCAGTCCGATCCGCCGGTCCAGTGAATTAGCCGTAAGCCGCCTCAGTTCTGTCCTGGCCGCGCCTGGGTTCCCTCACGCCGAGCGAGAAACGCCAGGCGCTCAAACAGGTGGACGTCCTGCTCGTTCTTGAGCAGCGCGCCATGCAGGGGCGGCAGCAGCTTGGTGGGATCGCGCTCGCGCAGCGCCTCGTCGTCGATGTCCTCCACCATCAGCAGCTTGAGCCAGTCGAGCAGCTCGGAGGTCGACGGCTTCTTCTTCAAGCCGGGCACCTTGCGCATGTCGTAGAAGATGCGCAGCGACTCGGCGACCAGCTTCTGCTTGATCCCGGGATAGTGGACTTCGATGATCTCGCGCATCGTGCTGTCATCGGGGAAGCGGATGTAGTGGAAGAAGCAGCGGCGCAGAAAGGCGTCGGGCAACTCCTTCTCGTTGTTGGAGGTGATCACCACCACCGGCCGTACCTTGGCCCGGATCGTCTCGTCGGTCTCGTAGACATAGAACTCCATGCGATCGAGCTCCTGCAGGAGATCGTTCGGGAACTCGATGTCGGCCTTGTCGATCTCGTCGATCAGCAGGACGGGACGCGCCTCGGAGTCGAAGGCGTCCCACAGCTTGCCGCGCTTAATATAGTTGGCGACATCCTTGACCCGCTCGTCGCCGAGCTGACTGTCGCGCAGGCGAGTCACCGCCTCGTATTCATAGAGCCCCTGCTGGGCCTTGGTGGTCGACTTGATGTGCCAGGTGATCAGCGGAGCGTCGAGCGCCTTGGCGATTTCGTAAGCCAGGACGGTCTTGCCGGTGCCGGGCTCTCCCTTGATCAACAGCGGCCGCTCCAGCGCGATCGCGGCGTTCACGGCGATCTTGAGATCCTCCGTCGCGACGTAGTCGCTGGTGCCTTCAAAACGGTTGCTCATTCACCTCGACTCCCGGACGCGGCGCAAATTCGAACGATTGTTCAACCCACCGTATAGGCCGCGGCGGCGCAATCAAGCATCGGTTGCAAGACCAAACGTCGCGCCGGAAAGAGACAAGTCCGGACGACATCGTTATGGAGGCGCCATGAGCCCGGCGCCTCGACACCGTCTCGTCCTGGCCAGCGCCAGCCCGCGTCGCCTCGATCTTCTCGGCCAGATCGGCCTAACACCCGACGCCGTCGACCCAGCCGACATCGATGAGAGGACCGGCAAGGGCGAGACCGCTCGCCGCGCGGCTCTGCGCCTTGCGAATCTGAAAGCCGCCGCCGGCGTGGCCCGGCATCCCGACGCCTTCGTGGTCGGCGCCGACACCATCGTCTCTGTCGGCGGCCGCAAGCTCGGCAAGCCGGCCGAGCGCGATGAGGCGGCAAGGATGCTCGAGCAGCTCTCCGGTCGCGGTCACGCGGTCATCACTGGTGTCTGCGTGATCGCCCCCGACGGCCGGCGCGCCTCGCGCCTTGCGGAGGCCCGAATCCGCATGAAGCATTTCGGCAAGGCCGACTTCGCACGTCTGCTGGACAGCGAGGAGTGGCGCGGTGCGGCGGGAGGCTATCGCATTCAGGGGCGCGCCGGGGCCTGCGTCGTCAGCCTGACCGGCTCCTACACGGCTGTCGTCGGCCTGCCGCTCTATGAGACGACATGTCTGCTGGCCGGCCTCGGCTACCCTATCCCATGAGCGAGCGCGCCTTCTTTCTGGACGAGGGTATCGGCGAGCGCCGCGCCGTCGTCACCCTGCGCGGCCGTCCCGAGCGGCTGCTGATCGAACGCGAGGGCGAGGCGGAAGTCCAGCGGTTGGGCGCCCATCTTGTCGCCAGGGTGAGGTCCGTCGAACGCGGCGCGGGGCTGGCCTTTCTCGACCTGGGCGAAGGGCCCGACGCGGCCCTCAATCTCAAGCCCGACGAGGGCCCGGTGCGCGAGGGCGCGTGGGTCGCAGTAGAGATCCGGTCCGAGGCGCGGCGCGGCAAGGGCGCCTTGGCCCGCTGGCTCGGTCCGGCCGAAGGGCCTGGCCGGGTGATCGCGCCTGGACCCGACCTCGGCGAGCGACTTGCCGCCTTAGCCAAGGGCGCGCCGATCCGAACCAGTGAGACGGCGCGCGCCATGGCCGACCTGGCCCAATCGGAGGCGCTGGAGATTGTCTTCCCCCTGCCTGGCGGCGGCACGGTGACGGTAGAGACCACGCGGGCGCTCACGGCTGTGGACGTGGACCTGGGCGGTCGGGGCGGGGAGGGCGCCAAACGCGCCGCGCGGGCGGCGAACATTGCGGCAGTGGGGGAGGCGGCGCGGGTGCTCCGACTCAAGGGTCTTGGCGGCCTTGTCGTGATCGATCTGGCGGGGCGCGGCGCCGATGGGCCGGCGCTGACGGCGGCGGCGAGATCGGCCTTCGCGCCCGACAATCCGGGGGTGGCGATCGGCCAGGTCTCGCGGTTCGGAACCCTGGAGCTTGCCATTCCGCGGCGGAGCCGACCGGTCGTCGAACAGCTGTGGGACGCGCGGGGCGCTCCGGAGCCCGTCGCTGAAGCCATGGCGGCGCTGCGCGCGCTGGAAAGGGAGGCGCTGGCCGATCCGGGCGGACGCTTCGAGCTCTCGGCGGCGCCGGCGGTCGAGGCGGCGGCGAGAGACCTCCTGCCACGCCTGACGGCCCGCTTCGGCGCCCGCCTGACGCTGGTCTCGGCGGCGGATCGGTCAGGTTATCTCGTGAGGCAGGTGTGACGACCGCCAAGTGTCCAATCTGCGGCAAGCCCGTGGAGCCCCAATTCCGGCCGTTCTGCTCGCCCCGCTGCGCCGACATCGATCTGCACCGCTGGCTTACCGGCGGCTATTCCATCCCGGGCGAGGATGAGGACGAGAGTGACGGCGGCCCGCCGCCGGAGGACCTGGACGAGGCCTTCTGAGTTTCTGGACAAGGGCGAGGGGCTTGCCTATAGAGGCCGCCCTCCCGCGGGCCTGGGTAGCTCAGTTGGTAGAGCAGCGGACTGAAAATCCGCGTGTCGGTGGTTCGAATCCGCCCCCAGGCACCATTCTCTCCGGGGAGCTTACGATCCCTCTCATCCGTGGCGGCCAGCCAAGGGTCGCTGACCGGCCGCGATGCTCAGGGGCTCGCCGCTTTCTTGCGCCGTGCGTGCACAGCGAACGCTCAGCCGCCGTTGTGACGAAGGTTCATCTCGGCTGAACAGTTTGATCGGCTCGCGTGCAATGCAGCATGACCGAGCAAATATCTTCGGCTAAGTCCTTACATTCCACACAAGGCGTGCTGCTGCGATGCAGCATTATCAGCGATCAGGGGCATGGTTTCCTCATATCGCCGTCCGACGGCCCCCTTGACGCCGCAAAAAGGGGTTGCCAAACGTGCCACGCCGCAAGACTAACAGAGCGGTAATCCGGGTGAGGCGCGCGTGCGGTGATCCCGTCCACCTTTTCAGAGCCAGATCAATCAGGAACCGGCCACAGATGCTCGAAATGAAACGCACTTCTCCCATCATCGCGTTGATAGGCGCAGTTGCGCTCCTGTCGAGCGCGCCCGCCGTCATGGCCCAGACGCCCGCGCCGGCTCCGGCCGCCGCTCCGGCCGACAGCGCCGCCCCCGCCGCCCCGGCCGCGGACCAGGGTACGGAAGGCGCCGAAGGCCTCAAGGTCGGCGGCAGCGCTAACGGCAAGCTCACGCCCATCGTGATGTTCGAGCAGGCCGACCTGGTCGTGAAGGTGGTGATGGTGGGCCTGCTGGCCTGCTCGATCCTTTCCTGGACCCTGCTGATCATCAAGCTGGTCGAGTTCAGCAGCCTCAAGAAGAGCTCGGACCGCTTCCTGGAGTCCTTCCGCGGCGCCAAGTCCATCAATGAGATGGGCCGGATCGCCGAGTCCGAAGACTTCGCTGGCAACCCGATGGCCGACATGGCCGCCGCGGCCGCTTCCGAAGTGGAGCTCAGCCGCCAGGCCGGCCTCAACGTCACAGGCGAATTCCGCGACTCCACGCTGATGCGCGCCACCACCGCGATCGGCGCCGTTCAGGCCTCGCTCGCGCGTCGTCTCTCCGGCGGCATGCAGTTCCTGGCCTCGGTCGGCGCGAACGCGCCCTTTATCGGGCTGTTCGGCACCGTCTACGGGATCATGAACTCGTTCATCGGCATCGCGAACACCAACACGACCAACCTGGCCGTCGTCGCGCCCGGTATCGCCCAAGCCCTGCTGGCGACCGGTATCGGCCTCTTCGCCGCCATCCCGTCGGTGATTTTCTACAACTACTTCCAGACGCAGATCACCAGCTACGGTTCGCGCTCAGAAGGCTTCGTCGCTGAACTGGTCAACGCCATTTCGCGGCAGCTCGACAAGGGGGCGTAAGGCTAATGGCCGCTAAACTCTCAGGGCCTAGCGGCGGCCGATACGATGTCGCGCAAAATCACAGTATCAATGTCACCCCCTTCGTGGACGTGATGCTGGTGCTCTTGATCATCTTCATGGTGGCGGCGCCGCTCGCCAGCGTGACGATCAAGGTGAATTTGCCGCCAGCGATGGCCAAGCCGACCCGGAAGCCGCCGAAGCTCGTCTACATCTCTCTGAAGAAGGACGGCCGGGTGTACGTGAACGACAATGCGTCGGATCTCAGCACGCTCGGCGACGACCTCAAGGCGGCGATCGGCGGGTCGAATCCGACCAACATGCGGGTGTTCATCCGGGGCGATCAGGACCTCCAGTACGCGGACTTCATGGGGGTCATGAACAAGCTGCAGGATAACGGGTTCTACAGCGTCGCCCTGGTTGGCGAGGACAAGTCGGGGCTGAAGAAATGACAGACACGCCCCCAGTCCAACCTCCCGCGATGGACATAGCCCATCCGGTTCACAACCCGTTCGACGTCCCGCGGCCCCGCAACAATAACGGTCTATGGATCGGCATTACGGTTGCGGTCGTTCTGCACGGCATTATCGGGTTCTACCTCTGGCAGTGGAAGTTCAAGGCCCACTACCAGGAGTACAGCGACGAGAAGACCAACGCGCAGCTGATCAAGCCGCCGCCACCACCGCCGCCGCCACCGCCGCCGCCGCCGCCGCCGAAGAACCTGCCGCCTCCGCCGCCGGTTCAACCGCGTCCGCCGGCCGTGGTCGCGCCGAATATTCCGGCTCCGCCGCCCTTGCTGATCAGGCCGGTCGAGGCTCCGAGACCCGCGCCCCCGGCCCCGCCGGTGGTCGCCTCCCCGGCGCCGCCACCGCCGCGCCCGTCGGTGATCACCAATCCCGACTGGCTCAGCAAGCCGGACGCGGACTCCATGGCCCAATACTATCCCGATCGCGCTCAGCGCCTTGGGGTCTCGGGCCGGGCGGCGATCACCTGCACGGTGACCGAGCGTGGCACACTGAGCGAGTGTGATGTGAGTTCGGAGGAGCCATCCGGTCAGGACTTCGGCACCGCAGCGCTGAAGATGTCTCGCCTCTTCCGCATGCGGCCTCAGACGCGCGACGGCCAGCCCGTCGGCGGCGCCAAGATCACCGTACCGATCGTGTTCAACCTGCCCAAGGACTGACACGACCGCACAGACGATCCGAAGCCCCGGGGGCCCGCCTCCGGGGCTTCAATTTTGACGCCGGCTTGATCGTCCAAGGCTTCCCGCCTAAACGTCTCGCCGCCCGCGCGCCGCCTTAGCTCAGCTGGTTAGAGCGCTAGATTGTGGATCTAGAGGTCCCCCGTTCGAACCGGGGAGGCGGTACCACGGGGAGGGCCGTGCCCACTCGCTGACTGATGGCGCGGCGGGCGTCGGGCGCCCCAAAACGACAACCGTCCAGACACGAATCTGCAAACCGCCCGTGGGATGACACGGCCGAGTTCCAATTAGGCGGGCGAGACTTTGACGACGACGATGCGGGCCGGCGCGAGCCTCGCTGTTCTGCTGGCCGTGACCGCCGGAACGCCCGCTGCTGCCCAGACGGCCACTCAGCCGCCGGCGACATCCACACCCCAGGCCCATCCCTCCGGCCCCGCCTCGCCGGCGCGAAACAAGCCGCCATCCAAGCGAGCCGCCAAGACGTCACGGCGCCAGGTTGGCGCCGCTGACGAGGACGATCCGGGCGACTCCGAGCACGCCAAGGCCACGACGGTCTCCGGGGTCGAGGTCACCGCCTCCCGCCGCAAGATCTACGCCCAGCAATACGGCGCCGTGGTGGGGGACATTGAACCCGAGATCCAGTTCACCCCGGCCGAGATCCAGAGCTTCGGAGTCAGCACCGTCACCGAGCTGATGAGTGAGCTCGCGCCGGAGACCCGCAGCGACCGCGGCCGCGGCGGCGAGACGCCGGTGATCCTGGTCAATGGCCGCCGCATTTCCTCGTTCAACGAGGTGCAGAACATCCCCACTGAGGCGATCCTGCGAATTGACGTCCTGCCCGAGGAGGTGTCGCTCAAATACGGCTACTCCGCCGACCAGCGGGTGGTGAACATTGTCCTGCGCCGTCGCTTCCACGCCACGACGCTGGAGGCCATCGGCGGCGGCCCGAGCGAGGGCGGCGAGGTCACCGGCCAGGCGGAAGCCGACCTGCTGCACATCCGGCGGGACGACCGGCTGAACCTGGACCTCAAATTCGTCGGGGCCTCGGGGATCACCGATGCGGCCCGCGACACCATCGAGCCGACGCCCGCCTTTCCTTATGACCTGACTGGAAATGTGGTTTCCGCCATCCCGGGCGGTCAGATCGATCCGGCGCTCAGCGCGCTCGTCGGGCGGCCGGTGACCGTGGCGGGAATTCCGGTCGGGGTGAGTGGCCGTCCGCTTACGCTGGGCGACTTCGCGGGTACGGCCGGGACGCCCAATATCACCGATGTCGGCGAAGACCGCAGCCTCACGCCGGCCACCCAGACCCTGACCGCCAATGGTGTGCTCACCCACCCGCTAGGGGCCGGAATCGTGGGGACCGTCAACGGCACACTAAGCTTCAGCCGCAGCGACTCCTTGCAGGGGCTCCCGGGATTTGGCCTCGACGTGCCCGCCGGCGATCCACTCTCGCCATTCTCCCAGCCCGTGATGGTCGATCGCTACGAGGACCGGCCGCTCAATCAGTACATCGAAGGCTGGACGGCCCACCTCGGCTCGACGGTCAACAAGGACTTCGGCCGCTGGCGGCTATCGCTGACCGACGCCTTCGATCACGCCGACACCCAGACCGACACCGATGTGGGGGTCAATACTTCACATGCTCAGGCCTTGCTCGACGCCCGCTCGGCGACGCTCAACCCGTTCGGGCCGATCCCGGCGGGGCTGCTCCCCAGCCTGCCGCAGGACTACGCCCGCTCGATCACCGACTCAGCCAACCTGCAGGTGCTGGCCAATGGGCCGCTGTTCAAGCTGCCGGCGGGCGACTTCTACGTCAGCGGCGAGGCCGGCGACACCCAGAGCTGGCAGGGCGGCTATTCGACCCGAATGAGCGAGGCAGAAGCGACCTGGCTCACGCGCAACGACCTCAGCAGCCGGCTCAACCTGGACCTGCCGCTCACCAGCCGACGCAGGCATTTTCTGCCATTCTTCGGCGAGCTGTCGCTGAACGCCAATATGGCGATCGACCAGCTCTCCGATGTCGGGACGCTCAAAGCCTT
>Ga0302314_10001747_pt1 | contig 40721 bp, 44 predicted proteins | sample III_Palsa_N2_3_FD_200533 | JGI IMG/M metagenome (GOLD analysis project Ga0302314, IMG submission 200533) | Peat permafrost microbial communities from Stordalen Mire near Abisko, Sweden - III_Palsa_N2_3 | ecosystem: Environmental > Terrestrial > Soil > Palsa > Peat permafrost | place: Sweden... | reverse complement strand
TGTTCTGGCGCTACGTCGGCTTCAACACGGTGCTGTACCTCGCGGCGATGCAGACCATCCCCGGCGAGCTCTACGAAGCCGCCACGCTGGACGGCGCGAGCCGCTGGCGGCAGTTCCTGCACATCACGCTGCCCAGCATCAAGCCGATGGTCTTCTTCGGCGTCACGCTGAGCGTGATCGGCGGCCTGCAGCTGTTCGAGGAACCGTTCATCCTGACCGGCGGCAAGGGCGGCCCGCAGCAGTCGGCGATGACGTCCGCGGTCTACCTGTTCCGCGAGGCGTTCGACTTCAACGACTTCGGCGGCGCGAGCGCGATGTCTTGGCTGCTGTTCGTGGTGGTGGCGCTGCTCACGTGGATCACGAACCTCGCGTTCCGGCCGCGGAAGGGGCTGGCATGAGCGCACGCACGGTCGCTCCGAAGGTCGCTCGCACCGCGGGCCGCGGGCCGGAGGCTTCACGATGACCGCGGCGATCGATGCGGCACAGGGTATCGATGTCGACGCTGTCGCCGCGCGCGGCGCGCGCTGGGTCGCGTATCTGGTCGTCGCGATCGGCGCGCTGTTCATGCTGGCGCCGTTCTGGTTCATGTTCGTGTTCGCGACGCATTCGCGCAGCGAGATCTTCAACCTGCCGCCGCCGCTGTGGTTCGGCCACGACCTGGTCCGCAACTTCGACCTGCTCACCGAACGCCTGCCGTTCTGGCGCAACCTCGGCTGGAGCGTCTACGTGGCGGGCATGGCCACCGTGCTGACGCTGCTGTTCTGCTCGATGGCCGGCTACGCGTTCGCGCTGATGGAGTTCCGCTTCAAGAAGGCGCTGTTCGGGCTGGTCATGGCCACGATGCTGCTGCCGTCGTTCATGAACATGATCCCGATGTTCATGATCATGGACGCCCTCGGCTGGATCGACCAGCAGCGCGCGCTGTACGTGCCCGGCGCCGCCAGCGCGTTCGGCATCTTCCTGATGCGCCAGTTCGCGGCGTCGGCCGTGCCCAGGGAACTGGTCGAGGCCGCGCGCATGGACGGCTGCGGAGAGTTCTCGATCTATTGGCGCATCGTGCTGCCGCTGATGAAGCCCGCGCTCGGCACGCTGGCGCTGATCACGTTCATCACGTCGTGGAACAACTTCATCAACCCGCTGATCGTGATGCGCAGCCTGCCCAACTACACGCTGCCGCTCGCGCTGCGCAGCCTGCAGTCCACGATGAACACCGAATGGGGCGCGCTGATGTGCGGCTCCGCCATCGCCACGATCCCGCTCATCGTCCTCTTCGCGATCACGTCGCGCCAACTCATCGCCGGCCTCACCGCCGGGGCCGTGAAGTAGCACCGCCATGTCCAACACCAACGACCTCCCCCGCATGTTCCCGCCCGACTTCGTGTGGGGCGTGGCCACGAGCGCGTTCCAGATCGAAGGCGCCGCCTTCGAGGACGGCAAGGGCGAATCGATCTGGGACCGGTTCTGCCGCCAGCCCGGCGCGATCGCCGACGCGAGCAACGGCGACGTCGCCTGCGACCACTACCATCGCCTCGATTCCGACCTCGACCTGATCGCGAGCCTGGGCCTGGACCTGTACCGCTTCTCCGTCGCCTGGCCGCGCGTGCAGCCGCTGGGCGAGGGCGCGTGGAACGAGAAGGGGCTGGCGTTCTACGACCGCCTCGTCGACGGCCTGCTCGCGCGCGGCCTGGCGCCGCACCTCACGCTGAACCACTGGGACCTGCCGCAGGCGCTGCAGGACAAGGGCGGCTGGGCGGCGCGCGACACGGTGCACCGCTTCGTCGACTACGCGCTGGGCATCCAGCGCCGCCTCGGCGACCGCCTCGCCGCCATCACCACGCACAACGAGCCCTGGGTCGTCGCCGTGCTGGGCAACGAGGAGGGCACGTTCGCGCCGGGCATCAAGTCGCGCAGGACGGCGATCCAGGTGGCGCACCACCTGCTGCTGAGCCACGGCCTCGCGCTGCGGGCGCTGCGCGCCGAAGGCGCCACGGCCAGGCTGGGCATCGTGCTGAACATGGCGCACCAGATGCCGCTCACCGACGCCGAGGCCGACAAGGCCAAGGCCCGGCTCGACGACGCGCGCGGACGCCGCTGGTACGCCGATCCGCTGTTCAGGGGCGAATACCCGGCCGAGGTATTGGCCGAGCTCGGCGCCGATGCGCCCGCGATGGAGCCGGGCGACATGGAGATCATCGCGACGCCGCTGGACTACATCGGCATCAACTACTACTCGCGCGCGCTCTCCAGCGCGGCCGGCCCGGTCGAGGCCAAGGACAAGCCGTATCCCAAGACGGCCATGGGCTGGGAGATCTACCCCGAAGGCCTGCGCGAGCTGCTGCTGACGATGCACCGCGACTACGCGCTGCCGCCCACCTACATCACCGAGAACGGCGGCGCGTTCCCCGACCCGACCGTCGACGGCCACGTGCACGACGCCGACCGCATCGACTACCTCGCCGCGCACATCGCCGCGGTGGGCGAGGCGCTCGCGGCGGGCGTGCCGATGGCCGGCTACATGGTGTGGAGCCTGATGGACAACTTCGAGTGGGCCAGCGGCTACGCCAAGCGCTTCGGCATCGTGCACGTGGACTACGCCACGCTGCGGCGCACGCCCAAGGACAGCGCGCTGTGGTACCGCGACCTGGTCGCGCAATGCCGCGCGCTGCGCCCGGCGGGAGCCTGACGCGATGGGACGCGTGAGCCTGCGCGACGTGCGCAAGTCCTTCGGCGCGGTCGACGTCATCAGGGGCATCGATCTCGAGGTCGACGATGGCGAATTCCTGGTCTTCGTCGGGCCCTCGGGCTGCGGCAAGTCGACGCTGCTGCGCATGATCGCGGGCCTCGAGACCATAGCCGGCGGCGACCTGCTCATCGACGGCCGGCGCGCCAACGACCAGCGGCCGTCCGACCGCGGCGCGGCGATGGTGTTCCAGAACTACGCGCTCTATCCGCACATGACGGTGGCGGAGAACATGGGCTTCGCGCTGAAGATGTCGGGCGTCGGCCGCAAGGAGCGCGACGAGCAGGTCAAGCGCGCGGCCGACGTGCTGCGCATCGGCGACATGCTGCAGCGCATGCCCAGGGAACTGTCGGGCGGCCAGCGCCAGCGCGTGGCCATCGGCCGCGCCATCGTGCGCAAGCCGCGCGTGTTCCTGTTCGACGAGCCGCTGTCCAACCTCGACGCCGCGCTGCGCGTGAACATGCGCATCGAGCTGTCGCGCCTGCACCGCGAGCTGGGCACGACGATGATCTACGTGACGCACGACCAGGTCGAGGCGATGACGATGGGCACGCGCATCGCCGTCTTCAACCAGGGCCGCATCGAGCAGCTCGGCGCGCCGCTGTCGCTGTACAACGCGCCGGCCAACGAGTTCGTCGCCGGCTTCCTCGGCGCGCCGCGCATCAATCTCGTCGACCGGCCCGGCGCCGACGCGACGCCCGTGCATCGGGCGCTGTGGGCGCTGCTGCTGCCCGACGCGCCCGCGCGGGCGTCACGCGCGGGCGTGCGCGCGGAACACCTGCGGGTGGGCGCGCTCGGCGCGGGCGTGCCCGCGACGGTGGCGATGGCCGAACACCTCGGTGACGTCTCGGTGCTGCACCTGCGCGTCGACGGCATCGCCGACCTGCTGCACGCGAAGGTCGACGCGGGCCACGCGCATCTCGCCGCCGGTGCGAGCGTCGGGCTGGCGCCCGTCGCGGCGTCGGTGCTCGCGTTCGACGCCGCCGGCGCGAGGCTCGCGTGATGCGCTGCCTGCTGGCCACGCTGCTCGTTGGCCTGGCGGGCAGCACTGCCGCGGCCGACGCGCCACCGCCGCCCGAGACGCTCAAGCCGCCACCCGGCTGGCAGATGGTGTGGAGCGACGAGTTCGACGTCGACGGCCTGCCCGACCCGAAGAAGTGGGCCTACGACACGGTCTTCAACCAGAAGGGCTGGTTCAACCACGAGCAGCAGTACTACTCGGGGCCGCGCGCCGAGAACGCGGTGGTGCGCGGCGGGGAGCTGATCATCACGGCGCGCAGGGAGACCCCGTCCGCGCAGCCCGACTGGGGCGGCCAGAAGTACACGTCGGCGCGCCTGCTCACGCGCGGGCTGGCTGAGTGGACGACCGGCTTCTTCGAGATCCGCGCCAGGCTGCCCTGCGGCCTGGGCACGTGGCCGGCGATCTGGATGCTGGGCACGCACGGCGACTGGCCCGCCAACGGCGAGCTGGACATCATGGAACACGTCGGCCGCAACCCGGGCCGCGTGATGAGCACGATCCATACCCCTGCGGGCAGCGGCGCGCACGGCGTCGGCGCCGTGGTGACGGTGCCCGACGCCTGCGGCGCGTTCCATCGCTACCAGATGCTGTGGACGGAGCGCGACATCACGTTCGGCGTGGACGGCGTCAACGACCTCACGTATCCGCGGCTGGATGTCGGCGCCGCGGGCGCCGCGCGTGCCTGGCCCTTCGACGGTCCGCAGTTCCTGCTGCTCGACCTCGCGATCGGCGGCGATCTCGGCGGCCCGGTGGACGACTCGATCTTTCCGGTGACGATGGAAGTCGACTACGTGCGCGTCTGGCAGGCGCCGAAAGAAGCGATTCAGGGCGCCAGGCGATAGACCGGCGGCCCCGGCGGCATCGTGGTGCCGACGATCAATTGCGGGATCACGGCCTCGACATCGTCGATCAACCGCACCATGCGCTCCAGTTCGGCGGCCTGCCCGGGCGTGGAGACGCAGCCCTTGAGCCACACCCAGCGGCGCTGGCCTTCGACCCAGATCGTCGTGTCGTCGAACGTGCCGGCGGCGTTGATCGCCTTGACGACGCGGGGGGCGATCTCCTTGTCGTACAGGTAGGCGTTGGGCAGTCGGCAGCGTCCCGACTGGAAGCAGCTCGTGCCGCGTTCGGCGCGCCAGTGCGAGTCGTGGACCATCTCGGCTTCGGTCATCAGCGGCGGGTCCGGAATTGGACAGCCGGGCAGGGCGTGGGTCGCCTGGATGAACGGGTCGTCGAACCAGTTCCTGCGTTCTGCCGCTGGTGCCGAGGCTGCTTGCTGTGCGTGCGTTGCGGCGCTTGCCAGCTGCAGCGCCAGCAGGAGCGTGGTCGTTCTGATGGACGTCGCCATGGTGGGCTGATGCTACTGCTTCGGTTGGCTGGGTTTGCCGCAGGCAAGCACCCCGAAAGGGCAATCTCATGACCATCAGCAGAAATGGCCGCGCTGCGCTCCAATGGCGGCCTTCCCGTCCAACCCAAAACCCGGAGACCCGTCATGTCCCTGTCCATGTACACCGCCACCGTCGTGCCCTACCGTGCGATGCTGAAGAACCTGTCCGCCGTCATGGCCAAGGCAGAAGCCCACTGCGAAGCCAAGAAGATCGACCCGACCGTCTTCCTGACGTCGCGCCTGTACCCGGACATGCTGCCGTTCACGGCGCAGGTGCAGATCGCCACCGACAACGCCAAGGGCGCCGCCGCCCGCCTGGCCGGCGTCGAGATCCCGAAGTTCGAGGACGACGAGAAGTCGTTCCCCGAGCTGCAGGCCCGCCTCGACAAGACCATCGCCTTCCTCGACACGCTCACCGAAGCCCAGTTCGAAGGCGCCGAGGACCGCGACATCGTGCTGCAGCTGCGCGACCGCAAGCAGGAATTCAAGGGCGCGACCTACCTGCTGCAGTGGGCCAACCCGAACGTCTACTTCCACATCACGACCGCCTACGCGCTGCTGCGCCACGGCGGCGTCGAGATCGGCAAGAAGGACTACCTCAGCGGTGGCATGACGCAAGCCAAGTAAGCGCCCGGCTTGCGCCGGGACTGGAGAGGCCCCGCGGGGCCTCTTCCTGTTTCCGGCGGGGCAATCCGCGTCCGGCGTGCCCGGCAATGCCTGGATCTGGCCGGCATCCCACGTTCGAATCCGCCCATTGCCCCGCGAACATCTGTACAACCATTGGCGTTGCGGGGCTTCGCTCCGAGTTGTACAAATCGTCTGCGTGCCGCCGTACCGACACCAGCCGAGCACCCAGGAAGTTTCAGGCATGAGGCAGTTCATCCGGCATCCGCTCGACGTCCCGATCGAGATCCGTACGGATCAGCGCGGGCCCGCGGCGGTCTTCCACACCGAGGACATCAGCCTGGGCGGACTGGCCGTGCATTCGGCGGTGCCCGTCGAGCCCGGTTCGCTGATCGAGGTGCGCATCGCCTACGTCGAGCCGGCGTTCGAAGCGAAGGCGCGGGTGGCGTGGTGCCGGCCGCGGCGCGACGGCGGCGGCCACGAGTTGGGTGTCAGCTTCCTCGACGCCGAGGACGTGTTCCGCGCGCGCATGGTCGCGCAGATCTGCTACATCGAGGACTACCGGCGCTCGATCGCCCGCGCCGAAGGCCGGGAGCTCAGCTCCGAAGAGGCGGCCGGCGAATGGATCGCCAAGTACGCGCACAAGTTTCCGGGCGCCAGCGGCGGCCTGCAGTAGCGGTCGCCGACACATCCCGGCCCTGGTTCCGGGCGTATTTCACGACCCCGTCAATCCCTGTACCCCGCCGGACGCAGCGCCCCGACAATCGCCCGACGGCGTCGCTGCGGACGCCCGAGGAGCACGCGATGAAATGGGAAGGCCAGCGCGAGAGCGACAACGTCGAGGACTTGCGCGACCAGGGCGGGGACGGCGGCGGCGGATCGGGCTTCGGCGGCTTCGGCGTGCGCCACATCGGCATCGGCACGATCGTGGTCGCGCTGATCGGCGGCTGGATCTTCGGCATCAATCCGCTCACCATCCTGGCGGTGCTGAGCGGCGGCAGCGCGCCCGTCCAGCACAGCGCGCCGGCGCAGCTGCCGTCGGGCCAGGCCACGGCGCACGCGCCGGGGGACGACCCCATGAAGGCGTTCGTCTCCGTCGTGCTCGCCGATACCGAGGACGTGTGGACGCAGGTCTTCAGGGAGCGCGGCGGCGCCTACCGCGATCCGAAGCTGGTGCTGTTCCGCAATTCCACGCCGACCGCCTGCGGCCGCGGCGAGTCGGCCACCGGGCCGTTCTACTGTCCCGGCGACGAGAAGGTCTACATCGACCTGAGCTTCTACGACCTGCTGCGCACCAAGCTCGGCGCGCCGGGCGACTTCGCGCAGGCCTACGTGATCGCGCACGAGGTCGGCCACCACGTGCAGAAGCTGCTGGGCATCTCCGACAAGGTGGACGCCGCGCGCCGCAGCTCGAACCAGGTGCGTTCCAACGCGCTGTCGGTGCGGCTCGAGCTGCAGGCCGACTGCTTCGCCGGCATCTGGGCCAACCGCGCGCAGGCGACGAAGAACATCATCGAGCCGGGCGACATCGACCAGGCGCTGAACGCCGCCTCGCAGATCGGCGACGACACGCTGCAGCGCAAGGCCAGCGGCACCGTCCAGCCCGACACCTTCACGCACGGCACCAGCGCGCAGCGCGTGCACTGGTTCAGGCAGGGCTTCGAGACGGGCCAGATCGAGCAGTGCGACACCTTCAAGGCCGGATCGTTCTGACCCGCCGCGGCACTCCACAGGCTCTCAGGCCTCCGGCGGCTCCGCGACGCGGCAGCAGTTGCGCCCGTCGTTCTTGGCCCGATAGAGCGCCTCGTCGGCGCGCTTGAGCCAGCTCGAGCCGGTCTCGTTGGCCGCCAGGCGCGCGATGCCGATGCTCAGCGTCACCGGCACCGGGCACTGGTGGCGGTCGGCGACCTGCAGCGCCTCCACGCGCGCGCGCAGGCGTTCGGCCAGCTCGATGATCTCGATCTCGCGCGTGACGGGCAGCACGATCAGGAACTCCTCGCCGCCCCAGCGGGCGACGGTGTCGGCGTCGCGCGTGCTCGCGCGCAGCGCGTTCGCGACGGCCACCAGCACCTGGTCGCCCATCGCGTGGCCCCAGCCGTCGTTGACGTGCTTGAAGTGGTCGAGGTCGCACAGCATCGCGACGGGCGCGAGATCGAGGCGCGCGTCGCGCGCGAGCTGGTCGAGCAGCTGCAGCGTGAGGCGGCGGTTGGCCAGCCCGGTGAGCGGGTCGGTGGCGGCCAGCAGGTTCAGCCGCGTGGCCTGTTCGCCCTGCACGGTGACGACGTGCTTGAGCCACACCATGCCGGTCAGGCTCACGACGAGCACCGCGTGCGAGATCAGCGTGTTGATCATCAGCGAGCGATCCTGCGCCGCGTACTGCGTGCCGGCGCCGCTGCGCATCAGCGTGCAGTACGCGAAGAACGCGAGGATGGCCGCGGCCGCCATGAAGGCGTGGCGCGTGGCCAGCATGAAGAATGCCATCGTGTAGCACAGCGGCAGCCAGTTCCCGATCGTCAGCGCGTTGTAGTTGCCCAGCAGCGGGCCGGGCGAACGCATCTGGTACCACAGCTCCACCAGCAGCACGAGCGTGATGCTCAGGAAGCCGATCCAGCGAACGTAGTCCAGCACGCCGGGAAAGCGCCACAGCGCGACGAGGCTGGCGCTGAAGACCGCCACCATCGCGGGATAGCCGATGCGATCGATCGCGTCGATGGTGCCGTCGACCGCCTCCATGTGCCAGATCGCCAGCACCGCGAGCACGCCAGCGCCGAACATCAGCAGCACGACGCGGCGCATGAGCCGGTCGATGTGCTGGGTGGCGCTGTAGACGATGTCGCTGTTCTGAACCATGGCCTCTCGGGCTGGCTGGCGGCTCGAACCCTCGTTCGGCCGCCTTTTTCTGGCTTGTCGCCGCATTCTGCGCGCACCGCCGAGCGCGGCGCGTTACAAATGGAGACGGCCCATCATGGCGGCGGCAGGCCACGATCGGCCGGCGCCTGGGCGCGATGGCATGCCCGTGCGTCACGCAGCCGGCGGTTTTCGCGTAGCCTTGCGGGCTGCGCGCGGCGTTCCGCCGGGCGCCAGCCCGGGAGCCCTGATTGTTCGGTTACTTCGAAAGACTCGTCGACCCCTACCCGGAAGGCGAGCCGCCGCCGCCGCCCAAGGGCGTGTTCCCGTTCATCTGGGCTGCGTCGGCCGGCGTGCGCCGCTTCGTGCTGGCGATGACGCTGCTGACCGCCACCATCGGCGCGTTCGAGGCGCTGCTGTTCGCGGTGATGGGCCACATGGTCGACTGGCTGAGCCACGTTCAGCCCGCGCGGCTGTGGACGCAGGAACGCGAGAAGCTGCTGCTGCTGGCCGTGCTGCTCACGCTGAGCCCGCTGCTCGTGACGGTGCAGGCCGCGCTGAAGTACCAGACGCTGTTCGGCAACTTCCCGATGCGGCTGCGCTGGAACTTCCACCGCATGATGCTCGCGCAGAGCATGAGCTTCTACCAGGACGAGTTCGCCGGCCGCGTGGCCGCCAAGGTGATGCAGACCGCGCTCGGCGTGCGCGACGTCATCACCACGATCACCGACATCCTCGTGTTCGTGGTCATCTACTTCGTCACGATGATCGCCGTCGTCGGCAGCTTCGACGCCTGGCTGCTGGGCCCGTTCCTCGCCTGGCTGGCGCTGTACGCCTGCGCGCTGCGCTACTTCGTGCCGCGCCTGGGCAGGGTCGGCGCGCTGCAGGCCGACGCGCGCTCGCTGATGACGGGGCGCATCACCGACGCGTACACCAACATCTCCACCGTCAAGCTGTTCTCGCACGCGCGCCGCGAGGCGAGCTACGCGAAGCAGGCGATGCAGGAGTTCATCGTCACCGCGTACCGGCAGGGCCGCTACATCACCGGCATCGAGATCACGAACCACGTGCTGAGCATGGGGCTGATCATGAGCACGGCCGGCGTCACGCTGTGGCTGTGGACGCAAGGACGCGTGGGTGTCGGCGCGGTCGCGGCGTCCACCGCGCTCGCGTTGCGGCTCAACGGCATCTCGCACTGGATCATGTGGGAGCTGGCCTCGCTGTTCGAGAACATCGGCACCGTCACCGACGGCATGAACACGCTGTCGAAGCCGCACGCGATCGTCGACGCGCCGGATGCGCCGGAACTGGCCGTGCCGCGCGGCGAGGTGAAGTTCGACGACGTCGGCTTCGCCTACGGCGGCAAGCGCCAGGTCATCGAGCACTTCTCGCTCACGATCAAGCCGGGCGAGAAGATCGGCCTGGTCGGCCGCTCGGGCGCGGGCAAGTCGACGCTCGTGAACCTGCTGCTGCGCTTCTACGACGTCGAATCGGGCCGGCTGCTGATCGACGGCCAGGATGTCTCCAGGGTCACGCAGAACAGCCTGCGCGCGCACATCGGCATGGTGACGCAGGACACCTCGCTGCTGCACCGCTCGGTGCGCGACAACATCCTCTACGGCCGCCCCGACGCCGGCGAGGCCGAGATGATCGCCGCCGCCGGCCGCGCCGAGGCCGGCGAGTTCATCGCGGGCCTGGCCGACGCCAAGGGCCGCAAGGGCTACGACGCGCACGTGGGCGAGCGCGGCGTGAAGCTGTCGGGCGGCCAGCGCCAGCGCATCGCCATCGCGCGCGTCATGCTCAAGGACGCGCCCATCCTGCTGCTGGACGAGGCGACGAGCGCGCTCGACTCCGAGGTCGAGGCCGCGATCCAGGCCAGCCTGTACAGCCTGATGGAAGGCAAGACCGTCATCGCGATCGCGCACCGGCTGTCGACCATCGCCGCGATGGATCGCCTGGTCGTCCTCGACAAGGGCCGCATCGTGGAGGAGGGCGACCACCGCGCGCTGCTGGCCCGCGGCGGGCTCTACGCGCGCCTGTGGACGCACCAGAGCGGCGGCTTCCTGGGCGAGGAGACCGACCCCGAGGCGGCGCCCGAGCGCGCCGACGCGCTGGTGACGGAGGACGAGGACGCGGAGTGACTCGCGCGCCGGGCCGTCAGGACGTGGCGTCGGCCACCGTGGCGCAGGCGTCGATCGCCTCGATCAGGTGACGGTGCCAGAACGGGTCGATGTCCTGCCGCTGCTCGGCGTCGGTGCGCAGGCGCTGCAGCGGCTCCAGCAGTTCGGCGCTGGGCATCTCCTCGGCCGCCTCGAGCTCGTAGACCCGGCAGTCGTCGTCGAGCAGCCGCGTCTTCAGCAGCTCGATCACGCGCGGGTCGCTGCGGCGGGCGAGTCCCACGACGGCTTCGCCGCGGACGTCGCGGTACGGGTCGTGCGCGTTCGTCCACAGCAGCGAGCGGATGGCGTCGTCGTCGGCCTCGCTCAGCGTGCCGATCCCGAAGGTCGCCCATTCGCGCACGAGGTCGTCGCGGTCGATGGCCAGGTGCATCAGGGCGGCCGTCGCCATGGGGCCGGGGTAGCTGCCCAGCGTGTAGGCGAGGGCGAAGCGCACGCGCAGGTCGGGGTGGTGCAGGTGCGCGAGCAGCGCGGGCAGCGCGGTGTCGAGCGGGCGATGGCCCAGGCCGCTGATCGCCGAGCGCACGACCCGCGGATCGCGGTCGTGCAGGGCCTCGACGAACATGGACTGCGTCGTCTCGAGCGCGTACGGATCGGCCTCGTAGCCGTGCGAATCGCCGGGCGCGCGCAGCTGCGCCGCGATGTCCAGCCCGAGCACCCGCCGGCGCACGCTGGTGCTGCGGACGAGCGCCTCGATGCGCGCCAGCATCTCCGGCGTGCCGCGGCCCTGCAGCACCGCGATGGCGGCCCGCCCGCGCGGCGCCGACCCGTGGGCCAGCGCCAGATGGATCAGGCGGTCGGTGGTCCAGCCTCGGATGCGGGATTTGACGATGCGTCGCATTCCGCGACTCTACCGTCGCAGGCATGACGCCCGCGTGACGCTCCGCCGCGATCGCCCGGCTTGATCGGCGCCCTGAACTGGCCGGGGCCGTGCGGCGTGGGCACGTCGCAGGTGTTGTCCGGCGCGTCGCCCATCGCCGGCACCCAGCGCATGTCGGGCGTCCGGCCGAACCCGGAAAGATCACGCCTCGTCAACCTCGATGCTGCGGCGCCACGCCCTTCAGCCGCGCCGCCGCCAGCGCCGCGCACGCCAGCGCGGCCATCGCCGCGATGCAGGTGATGCGCAGCCCGGCGCCGATGTGCCCGGCGTCGCCGTGCGCCAGCGCGCCGAATACGGCCACCCCGATCGCGCCGGCCGACTGGCGCGCCGTGTTCAGGATCGCCGCCGCGAGCGACGAACGGCTCTTGTCGACCGACGACAGCACCGTCGTCGTCATCGCCGGCACGGCCAGGCCCATGCCCGTGGGAATCAGCAGGAAGCCGACCAGCATCAACGGCAGGCTGTCGGTGGTCGAGGCGAGCGCCAGGACGCCGAAGCCGGCGAGGTCGACCAGCGCGCCGGCGATCATCGGCGTGCGCGTGCCCCAGCGCGTGATGGCGCTGCCGCTGAGCACGTTGGACAGGAAGAAGCCCGCGGTCAGCGGCAGGAAGGCGAGGCCGGCCTGCATCGGCGTGTAGTGGCGCGCGGTCTGCAGGAACAGCGCGATGACGAAGATCGCGCCGTAGTAGGTGCCGTTGACCACGGTGCCGAAGAACACGGCGTTGCGGAAGTCGCGCAGCATGAACAGGTCGGTGGCGATCACCGGCGCGGCGGCGCGCCGCTCGACGACCAGCAGCGCGGCAGCCAGCACGACCGTCGTGGCCGCGCCGAGCCAGATCAACGCGTCGTGCAGGCCGAGCGCGCGGGCCTCGATCAGCGTGCCGATCAGCGCGCTCAGCGCGAGCGTGGCCAGCACCTGGCCGGCGATGTCCAGCGGCGGCTTCGCGCCGCCGGTGGCGGTCTCGTGCAGCCGCGTCGACAGCCAGCCGCCCAGCAGGCACAGCGGCACGTTGACCCGGAAGATCGCGCGCCAGCCGATGCCGGCCACCAGCAGGCCGCCGAGCACCGGCCCGAGCGCGATGGCGATCGCGCCGGCGGCCGTCCAGTAGCCGATCGCGCGTGCGCGCCGCGCGGGCTCGTGGGCCAGCGCATGGTTCAGCAACGCGAGCGAGTTGGGCAGCATCACCGCCGCGCCCAGGCCCTGCAGCACGCGCGCCGCGTCGAGCGCGAGGATGCCGGGCGCCGCCGCGCACGCGATCGACGCGACGCAGAACACGGCCATGCCGCACTGGAACGCCCGCCGCGCGCCGAAGCGGTCGCCCAGCGCGCCGGCCGACAGCATGAACGCGGCGAACGCGACGGCGTACGCATCGACCACCCATTGCAGCCCCGCCACGCCTGCCCCGAGATCGCGCCCCATCGCCGGCAGCGCGACGTTGACGATGGTGACGTCGAGCTGCCCGACGACGAAGGCCATGGAGGTGGCGAGCACGACCAGGGCGAATGAAGGAACGCCGCGGTCGGCTGGCGCAATGGCGCGTGTGTCGGAGGTCATGCACCGATGCTAGCGATGCGCGAGCGCGCTTGCTTCGTCGGCTGGCGAAGCATGCGTTCGCGATCGGCATGGACACGGTTGCCTTGTGCATGTCAACGGCTGCTGACAAAATGCCCGGATCGCCCACAGCCTGCCGCCTCACGGATGACCTCCCGCCAGAAAGTCCTGCGTCCCGCTCCCGATCTTCCCGTCGCGCTGAACGCGGCCGCCAGGCCCGCGCGCAACGCCGGCGACACCCGCGCCCGCATCCTCGCGGCCGCGCGCGTGCGCTTCGCGCGCGACGCCTACGAGAACGTCGGCACGCGCGACATCGCCGCCGACGCCGGCGTCGACGCCGCGCTGGTCAACCGCTATTTCGGCGGCAAGGAGAAGCTGTTCGACGAGGCCATCGTCGACGCGTTCGCGATCAAGGATCACTTCGTCGGCATGGACATGAGCCGCTTCGGCGAGATCATCACCACGCTCGTGATGGATGGCAGCGAGGAGCGCCGCGAGGCGAAGTTCGACGCGCTGGGCATCCTGCTTCGCGCATCGGGCAGCCCGGCCACGCAGGAGCGCGTCTCCGAACGCTTCCATGCCGACTTCGTGCTGCCGCTGGCGCGCCTGCTGCGCGGGCGCGACGCCGAGCTGCGCGCCGCGCTGATCGCGTCCTACCTGATCGGCCTGGCGACGATGAAGCACGCGCTCGGTTCGCCGCTGCTGGGCGACGCGACGCGGCGCAAGACCGTCGCGACCATCGGCGCGGCCATCCAGGCCTGCGTGAACGGGCAGGCCTAGAGCCTGTCCAGTCCGGTCATGGCCGCGTGCTGCAGCAGCATGATGGTCTTGCCGTCCTGGATCTCGCCGCCGGCGATCATCGCGAGCGCTCGCTCGAGCGGCACCTCGAGCACCTCGATGTCCTCGCCTTCGTGTTCCTCGCCGCCGCCGGCGCCTTGCCGGTCGGCGTCGTCGTACGCCGCGACGAAGAAGTGCAGCTTCTCGGTGACCGAGCCCGGGCTCATGTACGCCTCGAACACCTTGCGCGGCGACTTCACCGCGTAGCCGGTCTCCTCGATCGCTTCGCGCCGCATCGCGGCCAGCGGGTCGTTGCCGTCGAGCTGTCCGGCACAGGTCTCGATGAGCATCCCGTCGGCGCAGCCGTTCACCCAGGCCGGGAAACGGAACTGGCGGATCAGGATGACCGTGCCGCGCGCCGCATTGAACAGCAGCAGCGCGACGCCGTTGCCGCGGTCGTAGGTCTCGCGGCTGACCACCTGCAGGCGGCCGTCGCGGCGGCGGTGCTCGAACGTCGTCTTGCGCAGCAGGTACCAGTCGTGCGCCAGCACGCGCTCCTCGACGATGCGGACGTCGTCATTGCCGACGAAGGGACTCGGATCGACATTCGGTGATGGCATGGCATGATTGCGTAGTTTCGTGCAGTATCGTGCAATCACCGGAATCCGGCAAACCCCCACCGAGATGCTGACCATCCAACGCAAGAAGCTGCTGCTGGCGCGCCTGGCCGCCGAGGGCCAGCTCGTCGCCAAGGCGCTGGCGCTGGAGCTCGGCACCTCCGAGGACACGATCCGCCGCGACCTGCGCGAGCTCGCGGCCGAGGGCCGGCTGCAGCGCGTGCACGGCGGCGCGCTGCCGGCGTCCGCGGCGATGGGCGATCTCGCGCTGCGCGGGCAGGTGTCGGCCGCCGACAAGGTGGCGCTGGGACGCTTCGGGGCCGCGCTTGTCAAGCCGGGGCAGGTCGTGATCCTCGACGGCGGCACCACGGCGCTGCAGGTGGCGCGCCACCTCGCGCCGGGGCTGCGCGCGACCGTCGTCACGCACAGTCCCACCGTCGCCGTCGAGCTCGCGCGGCACGCGGGCATCGAGATCCTGGTGCTGGGCGGCCGGCTGTTCCGCCATTCGATGGTCAACGTCGGCGCCGACGTGATCGCCGCGGCATCGCGACTTCGCGCCGACCTGTTCTTCCTCGGCGCGACCGGCGTGCACCCCGACGCCGGCCTGAGCACCGGCGACGCCGAGGAGGCCGCCGTCAAGCGCGCGCTGCACGAGCGCGCCGCCGAGACGGTGGTGCTGGCCTCGCCCGAGAAGCTGATGTCCGCCTCGCCGTTCGTGATCGCGCCGCTGGCCGCGGCCACCTTGCTGGCCGTCCCGCGCGCGACGCCCGCGCGCGTGACGCGCACGCTGCGTGCGGGCGGCGTGAAAGTTCAGCGGATCTGATCCCGGGGATGCGTCCGGGGGTTTGCGGGATCCTGGATCTCCCCGAACTTCAGGGGAATGCGCCCCATCGCCGACTCGGTCGACAATCGTCCGAACCCTCCCGTCCACGAGCAGCCGACGACCCATGAAGACAAGCCCCCTCATCACCGGCGCGATCGGCACCCTGTTCGGCCTGATCGCCGCCTGCGCGATCGCCCGACCCGCCCCCGGCAGCACGCCGGTGGCCCACGTCGGGCCCATGCGCGTCGCCGTGGCGGCATCGGGCGCGGCCAGCGGCGGCGAGTTGCCGCTCTATGCCAACGTCGACTGGAACCGGCCGCAGCCGGAGGCCACGCGCGCGGTGCTGGTCATCCACGGCGTGGACCGGAACGCGTCGAACTACTTCGCGACGGCGCGCGACGCGCTGGCCATGGCCGGCGACGACACCGCGCGGCACACCGTGCTGCTGGTGCCGCAGTTCCTCACCGAGACGGACGCGCAGTCGCACGACCTCGGGCCGGAGGTGCTGCGCTGGCGCGGCGCGCGCTGGGAAGGCGGCCTGCCGGCGCAGGGCCCGGTGGCCGTGAGTTCGTTCGCGGCGCTCGACGCGATCCTGGCCCGGCTTGCCGACGCGGCGGCCTTCCCTGCATTGCGCCAGGTGGTGATCGCCGGGCACTCGGGCGGCGGGCAGATCGTGCAGCGCTACGCGGTCGTCGGCAACGGCGCCGGCGTGCTGGAGGCGCGCGGCATCGCCGTGCGCTACGTCGTCGCGAACCCGTCGTCCTACGTGTGGTTCTCGCCGGAGCGTCCGCTGCCCGCGGGCGAGTGCCGCGACGCCGACCGCTGGAAGTACGGCTTCGAGGGCAACGTGCCGCCCTACGTCACGCAGGACGCGGCCGCGCTCGAGAAACGCTACGTGCAGCGCGACGTGACCTACCTGCTGGGCAGCGCCGACACCGATCCGCACCACCCGGCGCTCGACGTCTCGTGCGCCGGCGAGGCCCAGGGGCCGTACCGCTACGTCCGCGGGCTCGACTACTTCCGCATGCTGCAGGCGCGCGACGGCGATCGCCTGCGGCACCGCGTGCTGACGGTCGACGGCGTCGGCCACGACGAGCGCCGCATGTTCACGTCGGCCTGCGGCCTGGCCGCGTTGTTCGATCGGCCGGGATGTCCGGCGCATTGAGCGGGCGAGCCTGACCGACTTGCAAGAGATTGCAACGCCGGGAAGAAACCGAGGCCGTCCGTCGTTGTCCCGGGTGTGCGCCGCAGACACGCTGCGGCGGCGACATCCAGGGCTTCCCAATGATCACGCATCCTCGTACGCCGCATGCCGCGGCCGCCATCGCGCTGTCGGCGCTCGCCACCGTCTCCCTGGCGACTCGCGCCGACGAGCCGGCGCCCAACGCCGGCATGCGCTACGTCAGCGCCGGCGCGCAGGCGGACAGCCAGCACAACCAGGAGGCGCTGGCCGTGGTCAGCCTGCCGGTGGGTCGGCACGCGTGGGTGCAGGCGGGCGGCGGCAAGTCGCACAGCGACCCGCAGGCCGGTGGCTATCGGCCGGGCATCGTCACCGGCGCGGCGGGCGTCGCCGGCCGCGGCGTGCAGCTGACGATCAACGCCAGCCACCGCGCCGACGCGGGCCGCTATCGGCAGACCGACTGGGGCTCGTCGCTCGACTGGCGGCACGGCGGCGGGAACGTGGGCCTGGACGTCGCCCACCGACAGCAGCAGGCCTCGGGCGTCGTCGCCGTGTCCAACGCACTGGGTGGCTCGATGGCCGCGCCGACGCAGGCGAAGGTCTCGGGCACCGGCGTCGGCGTGCACGGCGGCCTGCAGGTGAGCGAGCACCTCGGCGTGTACGGCTCCGCCATGCGCAGCCACTACGGGAGCAGCACCCGGCAAGTCGGTACGACGGCGCCGGGCGGCCTGCTGACGCGCGTGCTGCCGGGCGCCTCGTCCCTGGTCAACATCGACGAGGTGGCGCTGAACCGCAGCGCCCAGGTGGGCGCGACGTATCGCTGGTACAAGGTGGCCGTCTCCGGCGAGTACACCACCGGCCAGGTCTACGACGGCGAGGGCGCGATCCACAGCGTCGGCCTGAAGGCGGCGATCGACGTCGCGCCCGGCTGGCGCGTGGCGCCCGGCATCGGCCGCGGCAGCAGCGAGGAGGGCGGCCACGCGAACTTCGCGTCGCTGTCGGCGACCTATGGATGGTGAGATGAATGGCCGACGACTGGCGGCTGCAGGCTGTTCACGATCCTCGACCCTCCGCGCTCAAGTGCCTGAGAGCCGCTCCCGCGGCGGCGTCGCGGCGTCGAACCGCGATCGATAGTCCTCGCGCTCGGTGCCGCCGATGCGATCCCACCACGTGAACCACAGGCCGTAGTTGCCCCGCGCCGTCTCGTGATGCAGGTGGTGGTGCGTGGTGGTGGTGAAGTGGCGCCAGAACGGCGCCCGCACGAAGCCGCGCGGCATGGTCTCGACGGCGGCGTGGCCGTGGGCGTTGCGAACCACCTGATGCACGCCGAACGCCAGCAGCACCAGGCCGTGGACGGGCACGACCAGCAGCGCCAGCGGCGTCACGAGTCCGTTGACCAGCGCCTCGACGGGATGGAACGCGTACGCGGCCCACGGCGAATGGTGGCGCGAACGATGATGCAGGCCGTGCACGCGGCGAAACAGCCAGCGCGTGTGCAGCAACCGGTGCGTCCAGTAGAAGTAGAAATCGTGCCAGACGATCAGCACGGGAAGGCTGGCCCACAGCCACGGCCAGCCATGCCGCGCCGGGGCGCGATAGATCTCGGCATGGCCGGTCGCCACCAACGCGAACACGCCCGCGCCCAGCGCCGCGAAGATCGTCAGCGAGGAGATCGAATAGAGCGCCTCGCGCCACATGTCCGCGCGGGAGGGCCATTGGCCGATCAGGCGATGCGCGAGTCGCCGGCGCAGCAGGACATGGGTCAACGCCCAGACGAGGCCGGCGGCGATCAGGTAGCGGCTGCCCTCGAGCGTCGCGTTGAACAGCCACGAGTGCCGCAGCATCGTCCAGGCGGAGGGGTCGTTCCAGGCGCTTGGCAGCATCGCGATCAAAGCCTCGGGTCAGGGGAATGTCCATGCGGTTGAGCGCGCCGATGGACGGAAGTTCCCGCGGAGTCGTTCGCGTCGCCTGCGAGGGATCCCGGCCTGCGCAGCTCGAGTCCCGCCGCGCGCAGCGTGCCTCAACCCGCGAATCCTTCCAGCACGTTGACCACGTTCTCGCCGACCTCGGCGACCGCGTAGCCGCCTTCCATCGTGAACACGGCGGGCAGGCCGCAGGCGGCGATGGCCGCGCCGATGCGCAGGTAGTCCTCGCTCTTCAACCTGAAGTGCGAGATCGGGTCGCCTTCGAAGGTGTCGACGCCCAGCGCCACGACGAGCGCGTCGGCGCCGAATCGGGAGACGGCCTCGATGCCGTGGCGCAGCGCCGCCATCCACGCGTCCAGGCCGGTGCCGGCGGGCAGCGGCAGGTTGAGGTTGAAGCCGAGGCCCGCGCCCGCGCCGCGTTCGTCGGCGTGGCCCAGGTAGAACGGATATTCGGTCGCCGGGTCGCCGTGGATCGACACGGTCAGCACGTCGGGGCGTTCGTGGAAGATCGTCTGGGTGCCGTTGCCGTGGTGGTAGTCGACGTCGAGCACGGCGACGCGCGCGGCGCCGGCCTCGCGCAAGGCCTGCGCGGCGAGCGCCGCATTGTTCAGGAAACAGTAGCCGCCGAAGAAGTCGGGGCCGGCGTGGTGGCCGGGCGGACGCGTCAGGGCCATCGCGGCGCGCTGCGTGCCGCTCGCGACGGCGCGCGCCGCGTCGATGGCGCAGGCCGCGCCGGCGGCGGCCGCGTCCCAGGTGCCGGCGGTGATCGGCGAGCCGGCGTCGAACGAGTACAGGCCGACGCGCGCGGCGAAGTTGGCCGGCACCACGTCCGTGCGAAAGCCGCGCACCGGCCAGATCGACGGCAGCACGTCGATCCCGGCGTTGGCGGAATCCAGTGCCAGCCAGTCGGCCCACACCGTTTCCAGGAAGCCGACATAGGCCGGCGCATGGATGCGCTCGACCAACGCGCGGTCCAGCGCGCCCGGCACGCGCAGTTCGCCCATCGGACGGCGCTGCAACGCGGCCAGCACGAAGTCCAGCCGCGCCGGCGTCTCGTGGCACGGCACGAGGCGGCCGCGGAACATCTCGTGGCGACCGCTGTGCGCGTGGTGGGCCGGGTTGTGGAAGATCAGCATGCGCGGCGTCCTTGCCGAGACGGGGTCCCGATCCCGGCGCATTCTGCATGAGCGCGCGAGGCGCGCGTCGCGACTCAGAAGAAACGCTGCAGGAACGACGCCGCCGTGTCGGACAGGCCGACGATCTTGTTCGTGGCCTGACGATAGAACTTGAAGTTCAGTTCGGTCTCGGGGCGGCCGTCATCCCAGTGCGCGAAGGCTTTCAGTTCGGCGCGGCCGAGACGGCGCCGAGCGGGCGTGGTCTGCGCGACGGTGATGCTCACGCGCGGCGTCTGCCGCTCGACGCCGGGCCGTCGCGCGACGGCCTCGGCGCTGGCGACGATGCCCGCGGCCACGAGCCCTGCGCCGCCCTCGTTCTCACTCGCGAAGACGAAGACGCGATCGCCCGCGGCGATGCGCTTGCCGCCGTACATCGTCTTCTGGGCAGGGAAGACGAACGTCGCGGCGTGCGGATCGGCGACCGCGGCCTTGATCGCGTACGCCACGGCGTCTCCTGTGCCTCAGGCCGCCAGCGAGTCGATGGCGGGGGCCTCGGTGTCCGCGAAGGCGCGCACGGTCTGCGGGCTCGCGTCGGCGCCGGCCAGGCGCGCGGCCTTGACCATGTCGGACGCCTTCTCGGCCACCATGATCGTCGGCGCGTTGGTGTTGCCGCCGATGATGCGCGGCATCATCGAGGCGTCGACCACGCGGATGCCCTCGAGTCCGTGGATGCGCAGGTCGGCGCCGACCACGTCCATCTCGCCCGAGCCCATGCGGCAGGTGCCCACGGGGTGGTAGATCGTGTCGCCATAGTTGCGGATGAACTGCTCGATCTGCTCGTCGGTGGTGGCGCTCGCCGAGCGCGCGAGCTCCTTGCCCCCGAGTTTCGCCAGCGCGGGCTGGTTCATCACGTCGCGCATCAGGCGGAAGCCGCGCACGAGGCGCTGCATGTCGTCGGGATGGTCGAAGAAGTTCGGGTCGATGCGCGGCGCGGCGAACGGGTCGGCGCTGGCCAGCGTCACGCTGCCGCGGCTTTGCGGACGCAGGACGCACACATGGGCCGAGTAGCCGTGGCCGAACACCGTCTTGCGCCCGTGATCGATCAGCTTGCCGACCACGAAGTGCAACTGCAGGTCGGGGATCGCCTCGGACGCCTGGCTCTTGACGAAGCCGCCGGCCTCGGCGAAGTTGGTGGTGAGCATGCCGCTGCGCCTGTTGCGCCACTCGGGGATCGCCTTGAGCACGCGGCCGATGCCCGACAGCGAGACGCCGAAGGTCTCTTTCAGGTGCGGCGCGTCGACCACCTGCACGGCGTCGACGTGGTCGTGCAGGTTCCGGCCGACGCCGGGCAGGTCGTGGATCACGCCGAGGCCGTGCTTGACGAGTTCCGCGGCCGGGCCGACGCCCGACAGCATCAGGATCTGCGGCGTCTGCAGCGCGCCCGCGGCCATCAGCACCTCGTGGTTGGCGCCGATCTGCGAGAGGCGGCCCGCGCGGCGGAACTCGACGCCGGTGGCGCGCTTGCCCTCGAACAGGATGCGCGTGGTGTGCGACTCGGTGAACACCGTGAGGTTCTTGCGGCCGAGGTTGGGCGTGAGGTAGGCCTTGGCCGCGCTGAAGCGCTCGCCGTTCTTGTGCGTGACCTGGTACGGGCCGATGCCTTCCTGCTCAGCGCCGTTGAAGTCGTCGGTGATCGGGAAGCCCGCCTCGCGGCCCGCGGCTATGAAGGCCTGCAGGTACCTGTTCGGGCTGCGCAGGTCCATCACGTTGAGCGGGCCGGCGTTGCCGTGGTATTCGTCGCTCAGGCGCTCGTTGTGCTCGGCGCGGCGGAAGTAGGGCAGCACGTCGTCGTAGGACCAGCCCTTGTTGCCTTCGGCGGCCCAGTGGTCGTAGTCGGCCCTGTGGCCGCGGATGTAGATCATCGCGTTGACCGAGCTCGAGCCGCCCAGCACCTTGCCGCGCGGCTGCCAGCCGACGCGGCCGTTGAGGCCCTTCTGCGGCACGGTGTCGAAGTTCCAGTTCGCCGTGTGCGTCTGCGCGAGCAGCGCGAGGCCCGCGGGCACGTGGATCAGGATGTTCCTGTCGGCCGGACCGGCCTCGATCAGCGCCACCGACACCGAAGGATCCTCGCTGAGCCGCGCCGCCAGCACGCAACCGCCCGAGCCTCCGCCCACCACGATGTAGTCGAAATTCATGTTTGTCTCTTTCTTGTGGTCAGCCAACGAATGCCTCTTTGCGGATCATGCGCGCCGGTTCAGGCGCGGCGCCCGGGGGACTCGGCGAGACCATGCCTGCGCATCAGCGCGGCACGTCGCCGGGGATGGAAATTGATGCGCGCCGGATCGGAGTGGACCGTCGCGACCAGCCGCGCGTCCATCAGGGCGAACCAGAGCGGCGGGAAGTACGCGATCGTGAACATGCCGAAATAGCCGTTGGGCAGTTGCGGCACGTCGTCGAAGTGGCGCAGCGACTGGTAGCGCCGCGTCGGGTGGGCGTGGTGGTCGGAATGGCGCTGCAGGTGGAACACGGCCCAGTTCGAGAACAGGTGGTTGCTGTTCCACGAGTGGCGCGGCTCGGTGCGCTCGGCGCGGCCGTCTGGGCCGGCCTGTCGCAGCAGGCCGTAGTGCTCGATGTAGTTGGCCGTGGTCAGCTGGAAGTTGGCCCACAGCGACGCCAGCAGCAGGAACACGAGCACCTGCGGGCCGAGCCACGCGGCCAGCGTCGTCCACAGCGCGACGGTGATCAGCGCCGGCTGCAGCAACTCGTTGTGCAGCGACCAGAACGGCAGGCCGTCCACCAGCATGCGCGCACGCTCGAGCTGCCATGCGCGCCGGAACGCGCCGGGCATCTCGCGCAGCGCGAAGCGCCAGACGCCTTCGCCCATCCGCGACGAGGCGGGATCGGCCGCGGTCGCGACATCGCGATGGTGGCCGCGGTTGTGCTCGATGGTGAAGTGGCCGTAGAACGTTGGCGCCAGCACGATCTTCGCGAGCCAGCGCTCCAGCCGCGACTTCTTGTGGCCCAGTTCGTGGCCCAGGTTGATGCAGAAGCCGCCCACCATGCCGGTCGTCATCACGATCGCCAGCTGGCCGGCCCAGGTCAGCGGCGTGCGCATGCAGAACCACGCGCCGGAGACGAACGCGGCCCACAGCAGCGGCACCAGCGCGTAGGTGACGCGTCGATAGAACGGGTCGGCCTCCAGCCTCGGCACGGCGTCCTCGGGCGGGTTGCTGGTGTCGACGCCCAGCGCGAGGTCGATGAGGGGCGCGATGCCATAGACGAAGAGGACCGGAAGCCACAACATGAGCGTCGTCGGCCAGGCGCGGTACAGCAGCGGCCCCAGCCCGACCAGCGCCGGCACCAGCAGCGACAGCACCCACGCGTGACGCTTGCGGTCGACGTAGGGGACGGACGGATCGGTGGCGTTGGCGAGGCTCATCGTGACGGCCAGTGTGGGCGGCGCGGTCCAGGGCTGACACCGATGCAACTGCCAACAAATCGTCATAAAGTGACAAACAGGCCGCGCAGTGCCCCGAACCAGGGAAGACACTGAGGGCGCCGCACCGTCCCGGAACATGTCCCGCCCCGCCATCGCCCATCCGCCGTTGCCGCAACCGGCCTCGCTCGTGCCGCCGATCTACGCCCGGCTGCTGCGCATGCTGCTGCAGCATGCGGACGTCGACGGCGATCGCGTGCTGGCCGCCGCCGGCCTCGACTGGGCGACGCTGGTCACCGACGACAAGCGCCTCGGCCGCGACACCATCGTGCGGCTGGCCGAGGGCGCGATGGCCGCGATGCGCCGCCCGTGGCTGGGCCTCGACCTCGGCGGCGGCGCGCCGGTGTCGGCGCACGGATCGCTCGGCTACGCGGTCGTCACCAGCCGCGACCTGCGCGAGGCCTTGATGACGCTCGCCCGCTACGGCACGACGCGCAACGACGCGATGGCCTGGACGTGCACCGACACGCGCGACGGCATGACGATGCAGGCCGCCGAACGCACCGACCTCGGCGCCGTGCGCGGCTTCGTCATCGACACCGTGCTGAGCGCGATCCTGCGCATGGTCGAGACCGCCGTCGGCCACGTGCCGCACGACCTGCGCATCGAGCTGCCGCTGGCGAGCCCCGCGTGGCGCGAGCAGTACCAGCGTTTCGGCGTCGCCGACGTGCGCTTCGACCGCCCCGCCTTCGCGTTCCATTTCGCGCAGCGCGACCTCGCGCTGCCCTGCATCGGCGCCGACGCGAAGGCGCATGCGAGCGCCTGCCGCGAATGCGAGGAAGAGCTGGCCGAGGTCGCCGGCGCCGGCATGGCGCAACGCGTGGCCGGGTTGCTGGCGAGCGTCGACGACGGCGCCTATCCGCGCATGGCCGACGTGGCCGCGCGCTGCGGCATCTCGTCGCGCACGCTGATCCGCCGGCTGCACGGCGACGGCGCCACGTTCCAGCAACTGCTGGACGCGGCGCGCAAGCAGCGCGCGCTGTGGATGCTGCTGCACACCGCCGAGCCGGTGGAGGAGATCGCCGCGCGGCTGGGCTACGCCGACACCTCCAACTTCAGCCGCACGGTGCGGCGCTGGTTCGGGTCGACGCCGCGCGAGGTGCGCGAGGGCGGCGCGGCGAGGCCGTCGCGGTCGTAGAGAATGGCGCCATGTCCCTGATCCCGTTCGGAACCAGCCGCTCGCGCGCTCGCGGGCGCTGGAGCCCGCCCATGAGCGACGCCCGGCCGTCCGAAGGCGCTCGCATCGCAGCCGACCGGCCAAGCGCGGCCCCATGACCGCGCGCGACGTGCTGCTGTGGATCCGCGGCCACAAGGCGTCGACCGCGGGACTGGTGCTGGTCGCCGCCGGCTGCATCGCGCTGGTGGGCCTGTCGAGGCGCGTGCATCACCTGAAGCCGCGCGCGGCGGCGGCGGGCGTCGCGGCCCCCGCGAGCGGCGGCGCGGCGACCGCGGGCGACGGCAAGCTGACGCCGTCGGAGCAGGCCGGCACCGAGCAGAACGCGCGCTCGGCCAGGATGCGCAGCGAATTCGAGGGCGCCACCAGCTACCTCGACTTCATCCAGCAGGCGATGAGCCGCCCGCAGGAAGGCGGCAAGTTCTACGCGCTGCTCGCGTGGAAGCGCTGCAACGACCTGACCCAGCACGCCGGCATCGCGCCCGAGCACACCGGCGACGACGGGTTCCACGAGGCTTCCGTGGCGCTGATCGAGGACATCGAGAAGCGCTGCACCGGCGTGCTCGAGACCTGGCCGAGCGTCGACGCGTTGTACAAGGTCGCGATGGAACAGCGCGGCGGCCGCGACTTCCTGCTGCCCGCCAACGGCCGCGGCATCGTCGTGCCCGCGGGGCGCCAGACCGCCGACGCCGACATCGACGCCGCGCTGAAGACCGGCGACCGCTGGGCCGCGGCCGAGGCGCTGCAGAACAACGCCGACTTCCTCGACGTCGGCAACTCCGCCGGCGACGACGGCGTCGACCGCCAGCTCCACGAGTGGGGCGCCGAGATCGTCGCGTGCGAGCTGGTGAGCACCTGCCACGGCGGCATCGAGGTGGCGCTGCATTGCGTGGGCACCGGCGACTGCGCGCACGACGACTACCGCGACGTCATCCTCGCCAAGGTGCCCGACACGCACCGCACGATCTTCGACACGATGCTGGCCGGCATGCACCAGCGCGTGGGGCTGGTGCCGGGCGCCGATGCCGACAAGCCTTAGTTGATGCCGACCAGCTCGACCTCGAACACGAGCGTCGAGTTCGCGGGGATCAGGCCGCCGCCGACGGCGCGCGGGCCGTAGGCGATCGCCGACGGGCAGGTCAGCCTGGCCTTGCCGCCGACCTTCATCTTCTGCAGGCCTTCGGTCCAGCACGGAATCACCTTGTTCAGCGGGAAAGTGAGCGGGCCGCCGTGGTCGGCCGAGGCGTCGAACTTGGTGCCGTTGGTGAGCATGCCCTTGTAGTTGGCGTGCACGGTGTCGGTGGCCTTGGGGCTCGCGCCGGTGCCGTCCTTGAGCGACTTGAACACCAGGCCGCTGGCCGTGACGACGGCGCCCGGTTCCTTGGAAGCGGCGGACAGCGCGGTCGCGTCGTCGGCGTGGGCGGCGGCGAAACCGGCGGCGAGCGCCAGCGCGGCGGCCAGGCGAACGGAACTCAGGCGGGAAGTCATCGAGGCATCTCCGGAATGTTTTGCGAGGCGCGAATGATAGTCGCGGCGCCGGTGACCGGCGTGACCGGGCGTGTCAGCACCGAGTCGTGGTGGATCCGGCCGCCGAATTCGAACTCGTGCGTGCCGATGCGAACGAAGCCGCGGCGCGCGTAGAACCGGAGCGCCCTGACGTTGCGGTCGTAGGCGCCCAGCCACACCGTCGCGCCGCCGAGCGCGGCCGCCTCGGCGATGGCGGCGTCCAGCAGCGCGCCGCCCAGGCCGGTGCCCTGCGCCGATGGAAGCAGGTACAGCCGCGACAGCTCGACGGCCTTGCGGTCGGCCACGCAGGCCGGCACCCTGGCGCTGCGCACGTGCGCGTAGCCGGCCGGCACGTCGTCCCTCGTCGCGACCAGCGTGCGCGCGCACGGCTTGCGGAACCAGGCCAGCACCTTCTCGCGCGTGAAGTTCGCGTCGGCGTACTCGTCGACCTCGCGCGGGTCGCTGATCGCGCTGTAGGTCTCGCGGAAGGTGGCCGCGCCGAGGCGGCAGAGCAGGTCGACGTCGTCGACGGTGGCTTGGCGGATGAGCGGAGCGGTCACGTTGCGGGGCGATTCACCTGGACAGGAAGGCAGTGTGTCAGACGCGCGCTGACAACGCGTCGTCCGCCGCGACTACACGCGCTCGGGCATTGCGACTAGGCGCCGGATGGAAGTTCTCCGATGCCGCGTCCGCGAGGCCGCATGCACACTGGTTCCATCCTGGGCTTCGTCCCGGGTGCCCCAAGTCCTCATCCGCAACATCCGAGGCCATCATGATTTCCCACCCGCTGCCCGCCGCCGAATCCATCGCCCGCTACGAACTGCGCTTCCAGTCGCTGTTCCACACCGGCCGCGGACTGGCCTTCCCGTGCGACCGCGACGGCGAGGTGCACTGGGACACGATGACCGACGGCGCCCGCGCCGCGTTCCTGCGCGCGCAGGGCAGCGTCGGCCGCGAGTATGCGTCGCCGGCGGTGCAGCTCAGCGACCTGCACTGAAGTGGTCGGCCAGGCGTGCGATGAGATCCGCGCCGATGCCGAAGGCCGCGGCGAACAGTATTGACGCGGCGACCCAGAGCACCACGGCGCCCAGCAGCGGCTGCGTCCATCCGCGTCGCGGATATCGACCGCCGTAGCGCTCGCCGACCCATTTCGCCTGCGGCCGGGCGCTGCCGAAGTACCAGGCGACGAGCAGCGCGAAAGACACGAACGGACGCAGCCCGATGAGTCCGCTCAACGGCATCAATGCGCCGCCGAGCGTGAGGCCCACGAGCAACAGCGTCGTCACCATCAGCCATGTCTTGGCCGACTCCGCACGCTTGGTCTCGCCGAGGGCGCGCCAATTGAGCATGTGCAGCCAGGTGCCGAAGATCGGCGAGAACAGCAGGGACCAGTTGGCGGCGGCGTTCGGATTCCAGAGTGCCGGCGCGGCGCCGGCGTCGAGGCTCGCGCCCTCGACCTCGGCCTTCGGCGGTGCGTATCGCTCGTCCTGCACGACATCCTCCCTGTTGATGTTCGCGGTTTATACCTGCCGAGCGACCCGCCCGCGCGACAATCGCGACTTCTTCGAGCCCCGGAAAACCCGTGCCCACCTTCGGCCGTTCCTTTCTTTCCCACTGGTGGCTGGATCCTGCGATCACCTACCTCAACCACGGCACCGTCGGCGCGACGCCGCGCGCGGTGCTGGACGCGCAGCACGCCTGGCAGCGCCGCATCGAGGCGCAGCCGGCGGCCTTCCTGTTCCGCGAGCTGATGCGGCTGACGCCCGACGACGTCGCCGCGCCGCGTCCGCTGCTGCGCCGGGCGGCCGACAGCGTCGGCGAGTTCGTCGGCGTGCGCGGCGACGACCTCGTGTTCGTCGACAACGCGAGCACCGGCGTCAACGCGGTGCTGCGCTCGATCGCGCTGCAGCCGGGCGACGAGATCGTCGTGCTCGACCAGGCGTACGGCGCGGTGATCAAGGCGGCCGAGTTCGTGGCGCGCGCGGTCGGCGCGAAGGTGGTCGTGGTGGCCACGCCGTTCCCGGTGCAGGGCGATGCTACCGAGGCGTATGCCGACGCCGTCGAACGCGCGCTGACGCCGCGCACGCGGCTCGCGATCCTGGACCACATCTCGTCGCACACCGCGTTGACGCTGCCCGCGGCGGCGATGACGGCGCGTTGCCGCGCGCGTCGCGTGCCGGTGCTGGTCGACGGCGCGCACGCACCCGGCGCGATCGCCCTCGACATCGCCGCGTTCGGGGCGGACTGGTACGTCGGCAACCTGCACAAGTGGGCCTTCGCGCCGCGCGCCTGCGGCTTCCTGTGGGTCGCGCCCGCGCAGCGCGCCGCGACGCATCCGCCGACGATCTCGTGGGGACTCGACGTCGGCCTGACGCAGGAGTTCGACTGGACCGGCACGCGCGATCCGTCGGCGATGCTGTCGGCGCCTGCGGGCATCGCGTTCATGCGCGACGTGCTGGGGCTGGGCGCGATGCGAACCTGGAACCACGACCTCGTCTGGCGCATGGCGCACGAGCTGTCCGCGCGCTGGGGCCAGCCGTTCACGACGCCCGAGTCCATGGTCGGCTGCATGGCCAGCGTGGCGCTGCCGGAGCGCATCGCCAGGCTCGGCGAGGCCGCGGCGCCGGCGCTGAAGGACTGGCTGTTCCACGAGCGTCGCATCGAGGCGCAGGTGCTCGCGATCAACGGCCGCGCCTGCGTGCGCCTGGCCGCGCAGGTCTACAACGACGAGTCGGACTACGAGCGCCTTGCGGAAGCGGTCGACGAGTGGCCGTTGTGAACCTGTTGCTGCTGGCCCCGATGGAAGGGCTCCTCGACCATCCGCTGCGCGAGGTGCTGACCGCGGCCGGCGGCATCGACCGCTGCGTGTCGGAGTTCATCCGCATCACCGACATGCTGATGCCCGATCGCGTGTTCACGCGCATCGTGCCCGAGCTGCTGCAGGGCGGGCGCACGCGCGCGGGCGTGCCGGTGCGGCCGCAGCTGCTGGGCTCCGACCCGGGCTGCCTGGCGGAGAACGCCGCGGCGCTCGCGGCGCTGAAGCCGGACGGCATCGACCTGAACTTCGGCTGCCCCGCGAAGGTGGTCAACCGGCATGGCGGCGGCGCGTCGCTGCTGCAGGATCCGGAACTGTTGCTGCGCATCGTCGCGGCCGTGCGGCGCGCGGTGCCGGCGGCGTTGCCGGTGTCGGCCAAGATGCGCCTGGGCTACGCGGACGCGTCCCGCGCGCGCGAGTGCGCGCAGGCGCTCGCGGGCGGCGGCGCGAGCGAGATCGTCGTGCACGCGCGCACCAAGGCCGACGGCTACCGGCCGCCGGCGTACTGGGAGCGCGTGCCGGCGATCCGCGAGGCGGTGGCGATTCCCGTGATCGCCAACGGCGAGATCTGGACGCCCGCCGACGCCGAACGCTGCCGCCGCGTCTCCGGCTGCGACGGCTTGATGCTCGGGCGCGGCATGGTCGCCGATCCCGGCCTCGCGCTCGCGATCCGCGCCCAGCGCCGCGCGGGCGGCCCGACGTCGACGACGTTGCCGCCGCATGCGACCGAGGCGCGGCTCGATGCCCGCGGCTACGCGAAGGCCTCGGCCGGCGGCCCGCATGCGCCGGACGCCTATGGCGCGCCGCCGGCGCTGCCCTGGGACGACCTGCTGCCCCTGATCGCCGACTTCTGGCGCCGCGTGGGCGCGCGCGTCGAGCCGCGCCACCGCGCGGGCCGGCTCAAGCAGTGGCTCAACCTGCTGCGCCGCCGCTATCCCGAGGCCCAGCGCGCGTACGACGAGCTGCGGCTGGTCAATGACCCTGCGCAGCTGGGCGCCGCGATGTTTGCTAACGTGCGGCCGATCCCCGTTCCCGAATTCGAGACGCCATGAAATTCCTCCACACGATGCTGCGCGTCGGCGACCTGCAGCGCTCCATCGACTTCTACACGCGCCACTTCGGCATGAAGCTGCGCCGCACCACCGACCGGCCCGAGCAGCAGTACACGCTCGCGTTCCTCGGCTACGGCGCCGACGACGGCGACGGCGAGGTGGGCTCGGCCGAGATCGAGCTGACCTACAACTACGGCGTCGCCGACTACGAGATCGGCACCGCCTTCGGCCACCTGGCGCTGGGCGTGCCGGACGTCGCCGCGGTGTGCGACAGCGTGCGCGGCGCGGGCGGCAAGGTCACGCGCGAGCCCGGGCCGGTCAAGGGCGGCACGTCGTTCATCGCGTTCGTGCAGGATCCGGACGGCTACAAGATCGAGCTGATCCAGGTCGCCGGCTGAGCGCATGAAAAAGGGCCCCGACACGCTCCCACGCGTCGAGGCCCGAGGATGCTTGCCGCGGCGCGACTACTTCTTGTCGCGCATGCTGCTGGACAGCCCCAGCAGGTTGTCGTGCAGCTCGGCCGGCGTCTTGCCGCCCACGTACATGCGCAGCATCACCTTGGCCAGCAGCTCGCTGTTGATGTAGGGCGACGGCGCGCCGTGCGCCTGCAACTGGGTGCCGTTGAGCGTGGCGAGAAGGCCCTTGCCCGGGATCCAGTCCATGGTGACGACGTCGCCCTTCTTGATCTTGGGCAGCGAGCTGTAGATGTCGCCCACCTGCGAGACCTCGGTGATCAGCTTGGCGAATTCGGCCGGCGTGGCCGAGGCCTCGAAGTCGATCAGGAAGTAGCGCGAGGCCTGCGAGCCCGTGACGTCCTGCTGGATCGTCAGTTGCACGCGCTTGACGCCGGGGGCGTTCTCGACGGCCTCCAGCGTGGTGGCCTTCTGCTGCAGGTACAGCGCGGTGACGTCGATCTTGAAGTAGCCGCGCTTGCGATAGCCGGCGCCGTTGAGGTGCAGCGGCACGCCGCCGACCGTCACGGTCTCGTCCAGCGGCACGCCGGAGACGTCGATCTCGGCCCACGCGCCGGAGACGGCGCATCCCAACACCAGCGCCGACACGAGGCGGCGCAACGATTGCATCTTCATGATCAACTCACCCTCACTCTAGGCGCGGCGATGTGGGCCGCGCGGGAACGATGCCGTCCTCGTGGAACGGGGCGTCGCATCCCCTTGTTTCGGACGGAAGCCGCGCCGGATGAGCGCCGGACGCGGGTCCGGCGCGCTTGGCGTGAACTTCTGCCGCCCGCTCAGAACGGCTTGGACAGCGTCACGAACGCCGTGAAGCCCTTCGGGCGGGTTTCCGCGCCGAATTCCTTCATGATGCGGCCTTCGAGCAGGTAGTCGCCCGCGCCGTGGATGTAGGCGATTTCCGGGCCGGCGCCGAAGACACGGCCCTTCTGGTCGAGCGTGCTTTCCTCGCGGGCCTGGAAGGCCGCGTCCTTGGCCGCGAACTCGGTGGGGGTCAGGCTCGTCGAGTCCTTGTTCAACTGGTCGACGGCGTAGGCCGACAGGCCGACGCGGGTGGACTCGCTGACCGACTTCATCAGCGCCAGGTCCCAGTTCAGGTAGGCGCCGCTCTTGTACTCCGTCTCGACGTTGCGCGTGTTGTACGAGTACGCGACACGGGTGCCCGCGTCCCAGCCGTCGCCGATGTAGCTGTACTGGATGGCCGGGCGGAACGTCCAGAACTTGCCGGCGCTCGGATTGGCGGCGCGTTCCGGGTTGTAGTCGCCGGTCGGCGCCACGACGGTCATGACGAACAGCGTCTGCGTGTTCTCGGTGCTCCAGCGCAGGATCGGCGAGACCTCGAGGTCGCCGATGCCCCAGGTCTTGTTGGAATTCGCGGCGGTCAGCGCGGAGGCTTGCACGGCGGCGCCGGCGTTGACGAGTCCGACCAGTGCGGCCTGGTTGGCGGCCGGCAGGGTGGCGGCGAGGCCGTTCAGCGTCGTGGTGATGCCGTGGACGCTGGCTTCGCTGCCCTTGGTGACCAGCGGCAGCAGCACCGTGCCGCCGAGCGTCGCGCCCAGGAACGTCGTCGAGCTCATGTAGCTCAGGCGCGGCAGCAGGCCGTAGACGTTGATCTGCTCGTTCGTGTGGATGACCGTGCTGGCGCCGGCGGAACCGGGGGGCAGCGCGGTCTGCAGCGCCTGTTCCAGCGCGCCGGTCAGGTCGGTCGACACCGTCTGCGTGCCGCGCACGTTGCCGCTGTAGGTGTAGGCATGGGCCTGGAAGACCCAGCCGCCTTCGAACGGCGCGGACATGTCGGCGGCGCCGTAACCCGGCGCGTAGCGCAGGTCGTAGTCTTCCGTGGCGGCGGCGGAGCCGCAGGCGACCAGGGCGGCGATGGCCAGGGCGGTGTTCTTGTTCAGGAATGCCATTTCAGTTGTCTCCGTACTCGTTTTTTCCAATGGGCGGAGTCTAGTCGCGCTAATTGCCCGCGGGCGCGCCATTTGCGCGAACAACTGCACGTACGGGGGGACGTACGGGCGAAAATGTTGCGTGTTGATGACGGATGCACCCAAAGGGGCGAGTGCCGGAGAGGGAGTCGTGCCCAGGAAACGACTCGAGCCGGCAAGGGCCGGCTCGAATGTGAGGGAGTGCTCGCGGCGTGTCTGTCGCGTCAGCGACGACCCGTCGTAACTGTTGCGCGCAAGCGTCAGTGCGCCCGTGCGCGCAGGCTGGAAATCAGCTCGCTGGCGGCCATTTCCGACGCCACGGCCGCGTCCAGCGGCGACTGCGACAGCCCCGAGCGGTCGTAGTGCATGTTCTCGTACAACACCGCCGACGCCGGGCAGGCGCGCAGCACCGCGCGCAACGCGTCGTCGGGCAGGTCGTCCTCGGCCAGCAGCGTCTTGACCGTGCCGACGAGGTTCAGGTACTGCTGCGCGCCGACGATCGTCGGGTTCGCGTCCACGCGCTCCAGCAACTGGGCCATGGCGATCAGGTTCTCGATGCGGTTCTTCAGCGCGGCAGTCATCACGACTCTCCTAGAGGTCAGGCAAGGGCGGCACGGAGCCGCCTCGAACCTCACTTAGGGACGTCGCTGCTCAAATCAAGGGCCGGGCTCACTTGCCCCAGCTGTCCTTGAGCGTCGTCACGCGGTTGAACACCGGCCTGGTCGCGGTGTGATCCACGCGATCCGTCACGAAATAGCCGTGGCGTTCGAACTGCACGCGCGTCTCGGCGGGCAGGCGGCCGGCGGACGGCTCGACGTAGCCCTGCGCCACGCGCATGCTGTGGGGGTTCAGCTCGGCGGTGAGCGAGTCGGCGCTGCCGGGCTGCGGCACCGCGAACAGGCGGTCGTACAGGTTCAGCGTGACAGGCACGCCGTCGTGCGCCGACACCCACGTGATCGTGCCCTTGACCTTGACGAGATCGGCGCCCGGCGTGCCGCTCTTCGTGTCGGGCACCACGGTGGCGAGGACGGCCGTGACGTTGCCGTCGGCGTCCTTCTCGCAGCCGGTGCATTCGACGATCACGCCGTACTTCAGGCGCACCTTGTTGCCCGGGAACAGCCGCTGGTAGCCCTTGGTCTGCACTTCCAGGAAGTCATCGCGCTCGATCCAGACGGTGGGCGCGAGCGCGAACTCGCGCTGGCCCATCTCCGGATGATGCGGATGCGCGGGCGCGCTGCACGGCTCGGTGGCCGCGGCGCCGAACACGTCGGCCCAGTTGGTGAGCTTGAGCGGGATCGGGTCGAGCACGGCCATCGCGCGCGCGGCCTTGGCTTCGAGGTCGTCGCGCAGCGCGATGTCCAGCCAGGCGTAGTCGATCCACGTGTTGTTCTTGGTCGCGCCGGTGCGCTCGGCCAGCAGCTGCAGCGCGCCGGCCGTGTAGCCGCGGCGGCGCATGCCGACCAGCGTGGGCATGCGCGGATCGTCCCAGCCGCTGACGTGCTTTTCCTCGACCAGCTGGCGCAGCTTGCGCTTGCTGGTGACGACGTAGGTGAGGTTCAGGCGCGCGAATTCGTACTGTTTCGGCAGCGGATGCGCCAGCAGCCCCAGCTCGACGAGACGTTCCAGCAGCCAGTCGTAGAACGGGCGCTGGTCTTCGAACTCCAGCGTGCAGATGCTGTGCGTGATGCGCTCGAGGGCGTCCTCGATCGGATGCGCGAACGTGTACATCGGATAGATGCACCAGCGGTCGCCCGTGTTGTGGTGGTGCGCGCGGCGGATGCGGTACAGCGTGGGGTCGCGCAGGTTGATGTTGGGGCTCGCCATGTCGATCTTCGCGCGCAGCACCATCGAGCCGTCGGCATGCTTGCCGTCGCGCATCTCGCGCAGGCGGGCGACGTTCTCGTCGGGCGTGCGGTCGCGGAACGGGCTGTTGGTGCCGGGCGTGTTGAAGTCGCCGCGGGTGGCGCGGATCTGGTCGGCCGACTGCTCGTCGACGTAGGCCAGGCCGGCCTGCGCCAGCGCCTCGGCGGCGCGGTACATGAAGTCGAAGTCGTCGCTGGCGTAGTACAGGTTGCTGCCGAGCGGCGATTCCCAGTCGAAGCCCAGCCAGCGCACGTTCTCCTTGATGCCGTCGACGTACTCCTGGTCTTCCTTCTCGGGATTGGTGTCGTCGAAGCGCAGGTGGCAGACGCCGCCGTAGTCGCGCGCCAGGCCGAAGTTCAGGCAGATGCTCTTGGCGTGGCCCACGTGCAGGTAGCCGTTCGGCTCGGGCGGGAAACGCAGGCGCACGCGCGCCGCGTCGGGCACGCCCGCCGCATGCTTGGCGGCGTCGCCCGGGCCGCCGCCCCACTGTCGATTCGCGTACGTGCCCGCCTCGAGGTCGCGCTCGATGACGTTGCGCAGGAAATTGGCGGGCTTGACGGCTTCTTCGGCCGGCACGAAGGCGGAGGTGGCTTTGGGCGTGTTCATGTCCCTGCAATTCTAGTGGGCGAGGGTGTGTCCGCGTCACAGGTGGCGTCGGGCAGTCCCCTCTCAAGAGGGATAGCTCGGCGGCCCGCGGTTTTCCATACTCGCGCCTCGGCAGTTCGGAAGGTCGAATCTGCCAACGAACCAGGAGTCAGCCATGCAGCACGCGATGACGATGAGTACGACCGCCCGCTGGATCGATACCGGCGCCCAGGTGCTGATCGGCGCGACGGCGATCGTCACCGCGTGCATCGCGTTGACGGGCACGGGCCTGCGCAGCGACGACGAGGTGCCGCAGGGACGTTTCCGCGTGGCGATGCAGGCGTATGAGGCGCAGCAGTGGCCGCAGGCCTATGCGCAGCTGTCGGCCGCGGCCGACGCCGGCGACCCCGCCGCGGCGCGCGTCGCCACGATGATGGCGCGCCAGGGTCCGCTGCTGTTCGGGCAGCGCTTCGACGTCAGTCCCGAGCGCCTGCAACGCTGGGACGACGCGATGCGCGGCCAGGCGCCGCGGGCGGCCGTGACGGTCACATCCCCCGGAAAAGATGCGCATACAGACGGCTTGCCACCAGCCGTTCTGGTCGCTGGCGCAAGGTAAGAGAGACCTTGCCCGAGTCGTCGCGCGTGGCCGTGGCGACCGCGTCGGCGCGCACCACGGTGCCGCGATGGATCTGCCAGAAGCGCTCCGCAGGCAGCCGCGGCAGCAGCTCGCGCAGCGACATCCGGATCAGCGCCTCGCGTTCGGCGGTGACCACGCGCACGTACTTGTCCGCGGCCTCGAGATAGACCACCTCGTCGACGGGAATCATGTGCAGCGTCGCGCCGACGCCGGCCTGCAGGATCGTCAACGGCGCCTGCGCCGGTTCGGGCGGTGCGGCGAGCAGGCTGCGCAGGCGGCCGAGCAGCGCGGCGTCGTCGGTCGGCGTGTCGGCGCCGCGAGCCGCGGCGCGCAGCGCGAGCGTGTCCCGCAGGCGCGCGCAGCACGCGGCCAGGCGGGCCTGCTGCACGGGCTTCTGCAGGTAGTCGACGGCGGCGCGCTCGAAGGCCTGCAGCGCGTACTGGTCGTAGGCGGTGACGAACACGATCAGCGGCAGCGCGCCGGCGTCGGCGGGCCATTCCTCCACGATCGCCTCGGCGGCCTCGAGCCCGTTGCGCTCGGGCATGCGGATGTCCAGGAAGACGACGTCGGGACGCTGCTGCAGCGCGCGCGCGACGGCCTCGTCGCCGTCCCCGGCCGGCGCCAGCACGTGCAGCGCGGGCCATGCACGGCCCAGTTCGGCGCGCAGCGCCTGCGCGAGCAGCGGTTCGTCTTCGGCGATCAGGGCGGTGGTCATCGTGGCGATCCTGATTCTGATGCGGTGGGACGGGTGCGCAACGGCAGGCGGATCTCGGCGCGCGTGCCGCCTTCGTCGCGCGGCGCGAGCGCGAAGGCGGCGGCGTCGCCATGCAGCGCGTGCAGGCGTTCGCGCACCTGGGCCAGCCCGAATCCCGAGCCGGGGTCGACCGGCTCGCGCGCGCGCGCCGCGGCGGCGGCCTCGAGCCCGCGGCCGGAGTCGGCGACCACCAGCACCAGCGTCGCGCCGTCGAGCGCGGCCTCGACGCGCAGCTCGCCGACGCCGCGTTGCGGCTCCAGGCCGTGCTTGATCGCGTTCTCCACCAGCGGCTGCAGCAGCAGCGGCGGCACGGCGATCGTCGCGAGCTCCGGCGGCAGCGCGAGGCTCGCGTGCAGGCGCTCGCCCATGCGCACCTGCATCAGCGCCAGGTAGTCGGCGATGCGCGCGAACTCGTCGGCGAGCGGGTGCTCGGCGAGACGGCTGGCGGCCAGCGTCGCGCGCAGGAACGCGATCAGGCGATCGAGCATCTCCTGCGCCCGCAGCGGATCGGCGGCGATCAGCGCCCGCAGGTTGGCGAGCGTGTTGAACAGCATGTGCGGCTCGAGCTGCGACTGCAGCAAGGTCAGCCGGGCGAGCGTGGCCGCGTGCGTGGCGGCGGCGATCCGTTCGCGCTGCTCGCGTGCCTGTCCACGCGCCCAGAAGCCGCTTGCGACGATCGCGCAGAACACCACCGTCGGGCCGAAGTCGCGCATCAGCTGCGTGGGGTTGCGCAGGTAGTCGCGCCAGCTGGAGTAGCCGAAGATGGCGTCGGCGATGGTGGTGCCCGCCGCGTAGCCCAGCGTGCAGCCGATCGCGATCAGTGCCGGTCCGCGCCAGCCGGAGGGCCAGCGTCGCGTGCGCCGGGGGTCGAACTGCCGCCCGAACTCGACGATCAGCCAGATCGACAGCCCGATGCATTGCGCATACAGCAGCACGTGGCCAAAGCGGCCGCCGTTGATGGTGGCGATCAGCCCGGCGATCGCCAGGTTGACAAGCGCCACCTGCGCGCCGTGCGACAGCAGGGCGGCGGCGCTGGAGCGCTGGAGCGCGGAATCGATGGGAGGTGGCACGCTGGCGGTCGGCATCGCGAAGAGGAGGCTGCCCGATTGTGGCCTCACGCAGCGAGCAGCGTGCCGCGATCGCGGCGCGTCGCCCAGATCTTGCGCGAGCGCGCCGCCAACAGCCCGGTGGTCAAGCCGTAGGCGATCGCGGCCGCGGCGGCCGCCGCCGGGTCGTGTCCCAGCGACGGCTGGATCGCCAGCGCGACGTTGACCACGTAGCGCACCATGAACACGCCGACGAACAGCAACAGCGGCGCGATGCTGCCGCCGACCGTGAAGCTGCCGTCGGCGTTCGCGCTGACGCGGCGCGGCAGGTCCAGCGACCGGTTCGACACGAAGCCGAGCGCGGCGCCGACGACCCAGCAGGCGCCGGTCAGCACCGGGCCGGCGGCGGCGAACGCGACCAGCGCGCTGGCCAGCGACGCCGCGCCGACGATCGCGGGCACGAGCCAGACGCGCGTCGCGGACATCGCCTGCGTGCGCGTCTGGCGCAAGCCCACCAGCACCATGGCGGCGAGTCCGGCCCAGACGGCGACGGGCGTGTGGGTGACGATGTCGGTGAGGGAGGTCATGCTGCGGCTCCTTGCGTGGCGGTTGGAATGCACGCATGGTCGCGAGAGCGTCCGCGCGGCGCCAGCGGCAGGCGACGAGTCGACGCCGGGCGTCGCCGGATGCGCGTGGCGCGCCGCAAGTTGCGGCGACCCTTGGGGGGAACCCTGAGGCCGACTGTCGATCGCCTGTCGATCGCGTGAAATGCGCCGCGTTGCCTCGTGCAGGGGCGCCGATCGTCGACCGATCTCCCCAGGAATCGCCGCGGGTCCCAGGCTAAAATGGCCCGTTGGAAGGGGAGGCCGCGCACGCGTACCCGCCGGGCTTTCGGCAGGGGTGTGGAGCGGACCTGGAAGTCACGCGGCAGGAAGTCGCGGGCAAAACAAAAACGGCGCCGCAAGCCGCGGCGAACGTCGGCGTCAGGGCTAGCCAATTGAGTGTTTCATTCGTCATCGAGTCCTGGGCGGCGTGTGCGCCCGGCGTGGACACGCCGCAGCGCTGGTCGCAGTGGGCGGCCGCGCCATGGCTGCCCGAGGGCGAGCCGCAGGTCGCGCTGGCGGCGGTCGCGCCGATGCTGCGCCGCCGCTTCGCGCCGCTGGGCCGGCTGGCCGCGCAGGCCGCGCTCGATCTCGCCGGCGACGAGCGCCTCGACGCCGAGGCCGAGATCGACGACAACCCGACCGTCTACGCGTCGCGCTACGGCGAGACCGGCCGCTGCCTCGAACTGCTGGCCGACCAGGCGCGCGGCGATGCGCTGTCGCCGACGGCCTTCGGCCTGTCGGTGCACAACGCGATCGGCGCGATGATCGCGCTCACGCGCGGCGATCGTCGCAACGCCTCGGCCATCGCGGCCGGCCGCGCGACGGCGGCGGCCGGCGTGGTCGAGGCGATGGCGCTGCTCGACGACGGCGCGCACGGCGCCAGCCTCGTCGTCTACGACTCGCCGCTGCCCGCGGGCTACGCGCAGTTCGAGGACGAGCCGTCGGCCCACTTCGCGTGGGCGTGGCGGCTGCGCAGGCCGCGCGCCGGCGAGCGCGCGCTGCATCTCGAGTGGCGGGCCGCCGACGGCGCCGACGACGCGATCCATCCGCAACTGCCGTCCAGCCTGCAGGCGCTGTGGTTCGGACTGTCCGACGCCACCGAACTCGTGCAGCAGGCCGACGGCCGCCGCTGCGTCTGGAGCCGCGATGCGTGAGACCGCCGCCGTCGCGACGCCGCCGCGCAGCTCGCTGCTGAACCGCTGGTGGCGCGTCGTCGCCACCGGGTTCTCGTTCGCCGCCTTCGGCCTCGGCGGGCTGCTGCTGGGCCTGGTCGTGTTCCCGCTGCTGCTGGTGGTCGTGCGCCACCGCCAGCGCCGCTCGGCGCTCGCGCGCCGCGTCATCCACCACCTGTTCCGCGTGTTCGTCGCGATGATGTGCGGCCTGGGCGTGTGCAGCCTCGAGGTGCGCCAGCGCGACCGCCTGAAGCGGCGCGGCCTGCTGATCCTGGCCAGCCATCCGTCGCTGATCGACGTGGTGTTCCTGATGGCGCTGGTGCGCGACGCCGACTGCATCGTCAAGGCCGCGCTGCTGCGCAATCCGTTCACGCGCGGCCCGGTGCGCGCGGCGGGCTTCGTCTGCAACGACTCGGGGCCGGCGCTGATCGACGACTGCGTCGCCTCGGTGCGCGCCGGCAACAACCTGATCGTGTTCCCCGAAGGCACGCGTACGCCGGCCGGCAGCGCGCTGGGCCGCCTGCAGCGCGGCGCGGCCCACCTGGCGGTGCGCGGCGGACTCGCCATCACGCCCGTGCGCATCAGCTGCTCGCAGCAGCTGCTGGGCAAGAACGACAAGTGGTGGCGCGTGCCGCGCCATGCCGGGCACTTCGTGATCGACGTCGGCGAGGACATCGCCATCGCAACCCACCTGGCCGAAGACGGTGCGCAAGCGCTGGCCGCACGCCGCCTCAACGACGAACTGGCGCGCCACCTCGGCGCGGAGAGACCCCATGCAGCAGCTTGAGAACGACATCAAGGAACTCATCATTTCCTCGTTGGCGCTGGAAGACATCACGCCGGCCGACATCGATGCCTCGGCGCCGCTGTTCGTCGACGGCCTGGGCCTCGATTCGATCGACGCGCTCGAGCTGGGCCTCGCGCTGCAGAAGCGCTACGGCGTGAGCCTGTCGGCCGAGTCGGAAGAGGTGCGCGCGCATTTCGCGAGCGTGAAGGCGCTGGCCGCCTTCGTCATCGCGCAAGGCAAGGCCTGAGGACACGCCCATGACCAAGGACGACATCTTCGCCCGCATCGTCGAGATCCTGCACGAGACCTTCGACATCGAACCCGCCCGCATCACGCCCGAGTCGCGTCTCGGCGAGGACCTCGACATCGACTCGATCGACGCCGTCGATCTCATCGTGCAGCTCAAGCCGCTGGTGGGCAAGCGCCTGCAGCCCGAGGCGTTCAAGACGGTGCGCACGGTGCAGGACGTGGTCGACGCGCTGTACGGGCTCGTGCACGAAGCGCCGCACGCCTGAAGCGCGCCGTGACTGCTTCGATGGCCACGCCGGCGCCCGCGACCGCCCACCCCCGCAAGACGCCGCCGCTGCTGGCCGCCGTGCTGCTGGCGGTGAGCCTCGCGTATCCGGTCGTGGTCTACCTCGCGCTGGGCCACGTCAGCCCGCGCTGGATCGCGCTGCTGCTGGTCGTGCTGGCGCTGGCGCGTGCGTGGGTCACGCGCGAGTCGTTCTGGCTCGCCGCGGCCGCGCTCGCCGCGGTGCTGGCCGCCGCCGGCGCGCTGGGCGATCGCTGGGGACCGCTGAAGCTGTATCCGGCGCTCGTCAACGGCGTGATGTTCGGCCTGTTCGCGATGAGCCTGTGGCGCGGCCCGAGCGTCGTCGAACGGCTGGCGCGCCTGCGCGAGACCAACTTCCCGCCGGCCGCGATCGCGTACACGCGCCGCGTCACGCAGGTGTGGTGCGGCTTCTTCGTCGTCAACGGGCTGATCGCCGTCGCGACGGCGCTGTGGGCCAGCGCGGCCGTCTGGGCGCTGTACAACGGCCTGCTGTCGTACGTGGCGATGGGCGCGCTGATGGGCGGCGAGTGGCTGGTGCGCCGGCGCGTGCGCGCGCGCATCGCCGCCGCGGACGCCGCGCGCGGCGGAGCGCCGCATGGCTGACGCGGCGACC
>Ga0302314_10001746_pt1 | contig 40721 bp, 39 predicted proteins | sample III_Palsa_N2_3_FD_200533 | JGI IMG/M metagenome (GOLD analysis project Ga0302314, IMG submission 200533) | Peat permafrost microbial communities from Stordalen Mire near Abisko, Sweden - III_Palsa_N2_3 | ecosystem: Environmental > Terrestrial > Soil > Palsa > Peat permafrost | place: Sweden... | reverse complement strand
TGAACGACGAGGTCGGGTGCAGTGACGATCGGCGTGTGGTCGACAGCGTGCGATCTGACCGTCGCTTCCATGCGGTCGGCCATGAAGCGCTGAGTGTCCGGAACAATCATGCGGTCATGCTCAGCGACAAGATACCAGGTCGGAACGGTCTTCCAGAGCACAGGCCCCGCCGTCGGAACGGTCATGCACGAGAAACGGAGCGGCCGCTGCACAGCCGCCAGCACGCTGAGCTGCTCCGCCGAGGCGTTTGGCGCGAAGGCCTGCGGAAAATCGCGCTCTGCAAGCCAGAGCAGGTTGTCTTCATCCGGGGCGAGCTTTGGCGCCAGCGGATGCGGGTCGGCACGGAAGAACAGGTCGGCGAGGGTCTCGCCCTCGTCCGGCGCGAATGCGGTGATGTAAATGAGCGCCTTTACCCGCTCGGAGCGGGCGAGCCCGATGACCGCGCCGGCGTAGGCGTGGGCGACCAGGACAACGGGCCCTTGCGTGCGGTCGATGCTGCGGTTGAGCGCGGCCACATCGTCGGTCAACTCGGTGAGCGGCAGCGCGGCGGCGACAGACTTGATCCCTTGGCCGGCCAGCCGGCTGATAACGCCCGCCCAGCTGGACCCATCCGCCCAACCGCCGTGGGCCATGACGACGGACACATCCTTCATTTCCATCTCCGCGTCGCGCAGCGCAGGCGTTCACTGCTTGCCGGAAGCTAGACGCCGCGCCTCATCGGTGGAAATGCCGCTTGGCTACGGAATTGATAGGCTCCGGCTATGGACGGACTTTATCGGCGTGGCGAAAAGCGCAGGCTCGCAAATCAGGCTCTTTGCCAACGGGCGCCCCGCAGCATGTTGAGCAGGGCAACCGTGGCATTGCTGCGCTGGCGTCCGGCCACAGTATAGGCCGATACGGTCAGGCGCAGATCCAGGTCTTGAATGGGGATGTGGCTAAGGCCATGCATTTCAGCACCGGCCACGGTCACGATCGCGACTCCGAGATTGGCTTTCAACAAGGCCAACTGATCTTCACGCCGGGAGACGTGGTGAGTGCGGGCGCCCGAGACTCCGTGCGCAGTCAATCGCGCCCGGAACTCCTCGGTCAATTCGCAGCTGATATCGATGATCAGGGTTTCGGGCGCGAGGTCCCCGAAGGTGATCACCTTCCTGGCCGCCAAGGGGTGATCTGGGCCGGTTCCAAGCTCGCACGGCTGGTCAAACAGCGGGTAGGCCTCCAGCCTGGGCCATACGTCGCCAAGAGGGCCGGCGATGGCCAAATCGGCCAATCCTGACTTCAGGTATTCGGTCACTTCCTGCCGTGAGCCCCGGTGCACCTTGAGCTCCAGGCCAGGAAAGGCGCCAGAGAGTTCCTGCAGCATGGGCTCGATTGCGATCAGCCCGATCGTGTGCGACAGCGCCAGCGAAAGCGGGACGATCTCCCCGTTTTGCAGGGATCCGGCCACTGATTTCGCCGAGACCGCGATCTCGTAGCACTGGCGCAGCATCGGGAGCACCCGTTGGCCGAGCTCTGTCAGGTGCGATAGATTTCGCTCCCGGCGGATCAACTCACCTCCCAACTCATCCTCAAGGGCCTTTATGGCGCGCGTAAGCGATGGCTGGGCGACATGGCAGCGCTCCGCCGCCTTGGTCAGGTTGAGGGTTTCACTGACCGCCAGAAAATAGCGGATTTGGTGCATTTCCATCGAGCGATGTCACCAGCTTCTGAAGAGTTGAAATGCCCACTCGGGCGAGCGATTGGAGTTCGCGCTCGACAAAGGCGATCCCTTTCCGCGTATCGCATGGAGGTGAAAAAGCCCTCATGGCCGATGCAGCTGACGTCGAAAACAAGGTCGCGCGCGCCGCGCGCCGTGTGCCAAACGACGATCAGCGCGCCGCGACCTTATCGACATAGCGGCGAAATTCGGGGGAAAATCCGAAGGGGTTTTCGGTCCACCATGCCCGGACGGCTGCCGACGAGAAGACGGATTTGATGCCGTTCTCCTCGGCGATGACGATGCCTGAGTCGCCGGCTCCGAGAGCCGCCTGCACATACATGGTCTCGCAGACATGCATGTAGGCGCGAAGAGTCGAGTCAAAGCGCCATTGATCTTCCGGCGTGAGCGCGGCTCGATCGCTAAGTCCGGACAGCCAAATCTTCGCAAGGTCGTCACTGCGCGCCCATAGAAGATTGAGCCGATTCAAGGCCTCCGAAACGGCGTGATGGGACGCGGCGCGAGTCGCCTTCGTATTTTGACTGAGTTGGACGCCAACGAAGATCAGGGAGGCTACAACCGCAGCCGAGCCGACCATTTGGAAGATTTGTGAAATCTCGGCGAGCGTCATCAATCCTCTACCTTACCCGGGGGCGCCTTGACGCGAAGAGCCATCGCGGCGACCAGCTGATGGAACGGATGCTCCGCTTAGCACCTCGCTTTGGTATGTACGACCGAGGTTGCGGTGCTGAGTCAGGTAGCTGCCCGGAAATGTCCGATTCCTAGAGCGGATCCGACTCCTGCTTCTGACTGAGGCTGTGTAAAAACTCGCAGCCTATGGGGCTGACGCTGCCCGAGGCGCGGCAACCTCTCAGGCTTGGATGGCGGCGATGAGCGGGCCGGTCCCGAAGATCTGCATTACGCGCTTCAGATTGTAGGCCAGGACGTGGAGGCTGATCTCGGTCTTCACGTTGGGCAGCCGCTTCATCAGGAAGTGGGTGTGTCCCATCCAGGCCTTGATCGTGCCGAAGGGGTGCTCGACGATCCTGCGCCTGAGCTTCATCGGGCTCTGGGGCGCCAGGTCCATCCGCCGCTGCATCGCCTCTATCACCGCCTCATGCTCCCACCGGGTGACGCGCCGCATCTTGCTTGGAGTGCAGGCCGGTTTCAGGGCGCAGCTCGCGCAACTGGCCTGATCCCAGTACCGATGCAGCGTCAGCCCCTTCTCGACGGTGGTCATGTGATGGCGGAGCAAGCGACCCGCCGGGCAGCGATAGGCGTCCTCGTCGGGGACATAGACGAAGTCCTGCTTGCCGAAGCGGCCGTCGGCCTTGGCGCCCGAGGTCTGCGGCTTGGGCACGAAGGGCGTCACGCCGATGGCTTCGCAGGCCACGATCTCTTCGCCTGAGAAGTAGCCGCGGTCGGCCAGCACATCGAGCGCATCCATTCCCATGGCGGCCTTGGCCTGGCCGCTCATGGCCGTAAGCTGCTGGCGATCGCTGCCGGTCATCACCACCTCGTGGGCGACGATCAGATGGTGACCCGCCTCGACGACGGACTGGACGTTGTAGCCGACCATCCCGCTGCCCCGACCGCTGGTGGCCATCGAACGGGCGTCCGGATCGGTCAGCGAGACCTGGCCATCGGGCGAGGCCGACACCTGGGCCTCCATGGCCTTCAATGCCTGCATCTGAGCACGCAGTGTGGCGATCTTGTCCTTCAGCTTGCCGGCCCGAGCCTCGGCCGCCTCGCCATCCTGGCGGTCGGCCGTATCCAGGTCCTGAAGGTAGCCGGCGATGTGCTCAGCCACCTGCTCCATGCGCTTCTTCAGCTTCGTGGCGGTGAAGTTCTTGTCGCGCGTGTTCACCGCCTTGAACTTGCTGCCGTCCACCGCCGCCAGGGCCTGGGTGAACAGGCCGATCTGGCGGCACAGCACCACGAACTGCGCGCACGCCGCCTGGATCGCAAGGCCGTGGTCCTTGCGGAAGTTGGCGATCGTCTTGTGGTCCGGCGCCAGCTTGCCCGTCAGCCACATCAGCTCGACGTTGCGCCCGGCCTCCCGCTCCAACCGCCGGCTCGAAGGCGTCCGGTTGAGGTAGCCGTAGATGTAGAGCTTGAGCAGCATCGCCGGGTGATAGGCCGGACGCCCCATCGCCGCCGGCGTCACCTCGAAGCCAAGGTCCGCAAGGTCCAGCTCGTCGACGAACACATCGACCACTCTGGCCGGGTTGTCTTCGCCTACGTAGTCATCCAGGCAACTGGGCAGGAGCGCCGGCTGTCGCCGATCCTCGCCCTCGACGAAACGGCTCATCCCAAGCCCTCCGACACCGCGATGTCAGGAGCATGAACTGCTTCGCGTTTTTACACAGCCTCGACTCATCTCGGTCGCTGGGAATGTCCGCTAATTGGAATGAACGCACGTGGGATGAATCCCAAACTGCAAATCAGCCGGCCATCCTGCCCCGGTAGCCGAGAGCGAGTATTCGGGCGAGTGACTTTCGATCTAACTAATTGAATTAGATAAAATATTACCATATCGCAGTCAGGTCTCGGCTTGAGCCGCAACGGGCGGTCAACACATGGTCAGCACGCGAGCATCGATCTCTGACGCGAGCTGCGTTGCAGACTCGTGGGCCGCTCTGACAGCGCGGCCGCGATCATCGCGGCAGCCTGCTCTTTATGTTATTCGAGAACGGCATCACGGTCATGGATGAGTCATTGACGCTGAGATTGCACCTGAACAGGGCTACCGGACTCGACCGCGTCCGTACGGGTGATAACGAGATATCGCCGCGCCTCAGCCGCGTCGCCCTGGATGACCTGCCTGATCGGGCCGACGGCGTTGACGATGGCGGCTCCTGCCGCATTGGTGGTGAAGGCTGCCAGTGGGGTGCGTGCGCCGGAGCCATCCGCCCGGGCAGAGAGCGCCAGGGTGTAGCCGGCTTTCGGGGCCAGCCCGGTGACAGCCGCCTCCAGCATCTGGGTCAGCCCCTGGTCGAACAGCGCCACGCTAGTCGGCGGCTTTCCGCCGGCCACGCCAGGCGCCGCGAGCCAGAGGTGCGCCGCTTCGCCGGCCAATCCCAACGGCTGCAGGTTCTGGGCGTTGCCGCCGTCGCGCACCGCCTCCGGCACATAGGTCAGGGCCTGGGCGCCCTGGCCGAGCGGGCTGGTGGCGACGACCGTGTTTGTATGGGTGTCGATCGCCACCAGCCTGTCGCCGTTCTCCAGACCGACGTAGACGCGGGCGCCATCGCCTGAAGGCCAGATGCCGTGCGGGAGATCGCCGACCGGTATCGCCGCGACCTGGGCGAAGGTGTCGGTGCGGAACACCTTCACCACATTCAGGCCGCCGATGGTGACGTAGGCGAACTGGCCGTTGGCGTTGCGCACGATGTTGACGTGGTTGGTGATCGGGCCGGTGTCGAAGGTGGTGAGCACCTTGAACGGCGGCCTGGCGTCGAACACCTCAACCTTGCCGGTGTCCTTCAGGGTCAGCCACACCTGCGCGCCGTCGGGGGTGGCGGCGATGTTGGGACAGAAGGGGCTGGCCTGCGCGACCTTGCCGACGATCTGATGGTCGGCGACGCTGATCACCTCCGTCTCCGGCGTGAACGACGAGCAGACGTAGCCGTATTTGCCGTCGGGCGAGAAGATCGTCATGCCGGGACCATTGGGGACGGTGATCCGCCCCGTTTCCGCGAAGGTCTTGGCGTCCAGCACCGAGACATAGTTCTCGCCGCGAACCGTCACCCAAACCTCGCGCCCGTCGGGGGTGAAAAAGGCCTCGTGCGGAGCGCGACCGACATAGGCGATGTGTTTAACGGTGTTGGTTTCGGTGTCGATGAAGACGACTGCGTTGGAGCCGATTGCGACCACAGCCAGGGTATGGTGGTCGGGCGAAAAGCCCATACCGTGAACCAGCAGCTGGCCCTTATAGAGCGGGCTCAGGTTGCCCGGCTCCGGATCGCCCAGGCGGATCACCCCCAGCAGGGTGTTGCTGGCCGGATCGGTCACCGACACCGTGTTGGAAAACTGCTCGGCGGCGTAGACCCGGTCGCGGTGCGTGATTGGAGTGTCTGGCTGGGCGGCCGTTCCAGGCGCTTGACCGGCCAAGGCGCTGTTGGCGAGGAGACTGGCCGATAGCAGGGCGGCACGGCAGGCGTTGCGGATCATGGTCGGTCGCTCATCTTCTTCATGCCAGCCATGTCGGTTTGTGCGGATCCCGTCGGCGCGGCGATGGGCGGTGGGGGTGGTTCGCCGACAGCAAGCCGCATGGCGACGATCTCCTGCTGCTGGGTGACAATGATCTCCTGCGCCAGGCGTCGGATCTTCTCATTGTGGCCATACCGCAGCACGGCGACCGCCATGTCGACGGCGCCCTGGTGGTGCGGAACCATCATGTCGACGAAGTCGCGATCGACGTCGCCGGAGGGCCTGACCGCCATGTCCGACATCATCCTGTGCATCGCCACATCGTTCTGGGCCAGGTAGGGGGCTTCTGAAGCGCCGCCTGGCCCGGCGGCGGATCCGCCCGAGGCAAGCAGCGCCGCCGCGCCGGCCGCGGCGACCAGGATCGGGCGCAGGCCTTGCCAGCGCCGCGTCAGCATTGGACTCATGAGGTCACCCTTTCGCCCGCTTCCGCGGCCAGGGCGGCCAGGGTGCGGGTCATCGCGCCTACAACCGGGTCACCTCCGATCGCGGCGCCATGGCGCTGCACGATCCAGTGCGGGTCGTTGTAGCCGATCCAGCTATGGCCGCTTTCGTCCTGCCAGACCAGGATCTTCAGGGGCAGATCGATCCCGGTGGTCTGCGCCGCCTGCATCAGCACGGTTCCGGCCTGAGGGGCACCGAATATCAGCACCTGGGTCGGTCGCAGCGTCAGTCCCACCTTGGCGGCCGCTGCGGAATGATCGATCCGGGCCATCACCGTCATGCCATGGGCGGCGACCGCCGCCACGACGCGTTCGGCGGTCTCATCGGGGAAATACCGGCTCGCGACGATGACCAGGCCGGCGGGGGTCATGTCTTGAAGCCAGGCTGAGCCGGCGCTTCCGGCCAGCGCGCCTGAACCTCTTTCATCTTGAGCGCAAAGGAGGTGGGCGTCAGCAGCTGCTTGCGAAACAGGATGTTGGTGAAGGCGACGATCCAGCGTTCGTAGTAGGACAACTTACCGACCACATCGGCTCCCAGGGCCTCAACCCCGCAGCGCTTTTCCTCCGTGCTGATGATCTTGTGGAAGTCGAGCACGTCGGCGAGGGCGTGGCAGCGCTTTTCCCAGGCAAGCAGTTCGCGATCCGCCTGATCGATCGCCGCCGCCGAGGCGCCGCCGACATCGTTGGGCAGACGCTGGATAAGAGCTCGGGTATCGGTCATGGCGTGGTCCTCGCTTCCAGGGCGGCCGGTACAACGCCAATCATGGTGTCGCGTGTGACCAGGCTCGCCAGGTCTTCCTCGGTCATGCCCCCGGAGCCTTTCGGTCGCATCGGCATGACCATGAAGCGCATCATCGCCGTGGAGTCGCCGACCCGGACCGCGACATCGTCGGGAATGACCGTGCCGAATTCCGCCAGCACCTTGCGCGGCTCGCGCACGGCCCGGGCGCGGTAAGGCTTCTGCTTGTACCAGTCTGGCGGTAGGCCCAGCACCGGCCGCGGATAACAGGAGCATAGGGTGCAGCAGATCAGGTTGTGCACCTCGGCTGTGTTCTCCAGCACGATGAGGCTGGTGTCGTCATAGAAGGTGACCCCGAACTCCTCACAGGCCCCGCGGCCGTCGGCCAGCAGGCGCGCCTTGAACGCCGGATCGACCCAGGCCCGGGCGATGATCTTCGCGCCCAAGGCCGGTGTCCGTGAATCCAGCACCTCCAGCTGTCGGCGAATTTCGGCCGGGCTGATCAACTCCTTCTCATAGAGCAGCTCCCGAACCGCCATCTCCATCATGGCGTAGTATCCGGGGACCTCGTCGCCGGTTCCGGCGCGAACGCCGTCATGGTCATGGACGTGGTCGTGTTCATGATCGTGATCATGCTCGTGTGGGGACGCGCTCACCGGTCAGACCCTTCCAGCCAGGTTTCAAAGACTTCGATCTGCAGCTGGTCCCGGATCGGGCCTTCATAGTCCGACCAGATCTCGGCCATCGGGAAGAGGACGCTGTAGTAGTGGCGACGCATGCCCGCGTTGCGGCCATAGCCTTCCGCCTCGTTGTCGATGGCGGTCGGGCTGAGAACCTTGGCGACCGTCCCGGCCTTGCCGCGGAGGTAGGTTGGGACGCGGTAATGACCGATGGGGACCCGGTTGGCGACTCGTATGCGTTCGCCTTCGCGGAACAACGGCGTTTCCCGATCGGCGGGGACGATCTCAGTTTCGCTTATCGAGATAGACCCGGTCATTGCTGCGAAGCCGTCTTTTCGCACCAACGGTAATCGGCGCGGTCTAGCGTTCCGGCGCCGGTGCGATGAGTGAATGTGATGCGCGAGGAAGTGCGAACCGTGACGGTTTGCGCCTCGGTGTAGGACAGGGTCGGCGACCCATCGCCGGCGGCCCCGCAGGTGCTCTGCAGGACATATCGGCTTCCTTGGATGCTCCTGACGGTCGTCGAGCAATTGCTGGTGTGCGCACCGGTGAAGCTCCGGCCATCGTAGCTCAGGCGCGCGGCCAAGGGGGCGCCCGCGCAGGCAAACCCGGCCCGGACATAGTCGCCCGGCTTTAGCGGGAGGGTGGCTGCAGCCGCGCTGACCGCCAATGTCGCAAGGGCGAAGGTCGAGCCTAAAAAGTGTTTTACATTCGGGAACATCGACATTTCCTTTGATCCAAGGGCGCCGTGCGGCGGGTCCTAGGCCGGGGGATTGACCGGCGCGGCGACGGCGAGCGCCTCGTGGGTTGTGGGATGACCATCGATGGAGTCCACCATGGTCTTGGCGCGCCCGAGGGTGTCCAGAAGTGACCGGGGACCCTGAAAAGGCAGGCCGCCGATGTGCCAGCCGTCGGTATGGAGTTCTTCGATCAGAACCCAGACCACCTCGCGGAAGGCTTCCGAGCCTTCGTGCTTGACCATGACATCGGTGATGTCCTTGGCGATGGCGTGCTTTTGTTCGGGTGTGAAGACACCGTCGATGAGCTTGATATTGACGAAGGGCACAGGGCTCTCCCGTTCGGGCGGAGTGTGACGGCCGGCTTCGCTGCCGGCCAATGAAAGTCCGGCGATCAGCTTGCGGTCTGATCCTCGTGCGCCGTCGCGAAGGCATCGAGGGTGCGCGTGCTGTAGACGAGCGCAGCGCCCGCACTGATCGAGACGGCGACGCCGAGCGCCTCGGCGATCTCTTCCCTTCGCAGTCCAAGCTTGCGGGCGGCCTCGGTATGGACGGCGATACATCCATCGCAGCGCAAGGCGACGGCGACCGCCAGAGCGATCAGCTCGCGGGTCCTTGCGTCCAGGTGATCGGTCTTCGCGCCGGCGGCGCCGAGCGCGGCGTAGCCCTTCACCGTGTCCGGGCTAAGCTTGGCTAGATCGCTAACCCCGGCGCCGATCTGTGTGCGGTATCCGGTCCAGTCTTTCATAGGCATCGCCGGCTCCTGGGCATTGGCTGTCGTCTGTTGCAGCGATGATGGTCTGGGCTCGGCCGGGCGTCTTCGACGCGCGCACGATAGTTTGCGGTTTGACCGACCGCCGCGCGGCGATCTGTTATCGCCGCTGGATGGCCGCCGCGGCCTGCTCACCGATCATCACGCAGGGCGCCATGGTGTTGCCCGTGGTCACCCGCGGCATGATCGAGGCGTCCGCCACACGCAGTCCGTCGAAACCGTGAACCCTCAGGCGGCCATCGACCACCGACAGCTCATCGTGGCCCATCCTGGCTGTGCCGCACGCATGCCAAAAGGTGCCGAGACCGTTACGGATATATTGCTCTGCATCCGCCCGATTGCCCGGAAAGGCGGGCCGTTTGGTAAAGGGGCGGAAGGCCGGCGCGGAGCCGATCTCGCGGCACATCTCCAGACCTGCCAGCATGTCGTCCAGGTCCTGAGGCTCCCGCAGATAGCCATTGTCCACCCTTGGCCGATCGGCGGCGCCGGGACCCGCGAGCCGCACCGATCCAGTGCTTTGCGGCCGCATGCCGAGCGCCAGGGACCAGGCCTTTGCTGGCGCCGGGAAGCGGGCGGCGTTTTCGGGGGTCTCGAACGCGCCGGCGTGGGAGTAGGTGAAGAGGTTGGGCGCATCCAGCTCTGCGCGGCTCTTCCAGAAGGCCACGGCCTGGCCGCGGGGCTCTGGCGGCAAAGCGGCGTCGGACGCCTCGAAGACGCAGCCCAGGGCGATGTGGTCCTGGAGATTCTGCCCCACGCCGGGAAGGTGCTGAACCACGGGGACGCCGAAGCCTCTGAGGTGTTCCGCATCGCCGATGCCCGAAAGCATCAGGATCTGCGGCGTCTTGATCGCCCCCAGCGACAGGACAATTTCTTCACGCGCATCCGCGCGAAAACGCCGGCCCTGGATGTCCAGCTCCACCGCCACAGCCCGCGTCTTTTCAAGGACCACACGGGTCACGGCGGCGCCGCTCAGGACCGTCAGGTTCGGCCTGTCCAGGTAAGGGTAGACGTAGCTGCGAAAGATCGACTGGCGACGGCCGTCGTGCACGATCTCGTCCAGAAAGGCGCAGCCGCCGTCGGCCTGCATCATTGCCCCATTGGGGTTGCCGTATCGAGCTAACCCCAGCTGCTCGGCCGAGGCGAGCAAGGCCTCGAAGAACGGATGCGGCTGCTGGGCGGGTTGGATGAAGACCGGCCCGTCGACGCCGCGCTCGGGGTCCGCCGACCCGCCGCTCCAGCCTTCGACAGGTTTGTAGAGGTCGAGCACCGCCTTGGGGCTCCAGCTCGGATTGGCCGCCGCCGCTTCGTAATAGGCCCAGTCCGCCACATGCCCTCGCGACCAAGTCCCCACATTGATGCTCGAGCCGCCGCCGAGGACCTGCCCCATGGAAAACAGTACCTGGCGCCCGTTGAGCCGCGGGTTGGGATCGGTCTGGAAGGCCCAGTCCAACGGGCCGCCAAGCACGGTGGGCCACCGGTTGACATCCATCACGGCGTCACCCTCGTCCGGCCCGCCAGCCTCGATCAGCAGGACGCGGACCGCCGGATCCGCCGAAAGCCTGCCGGCCACCACCGAGCCGGCGCTACCAGAACCGCAGACAATGTATTCGTAGGGTGTCTGTCCTCCCGAAAAGAAGCGCTCGCGATGGGCGGCCAATATATCGGACAAGATGCCGGCGTTGTCCTGGGCGTCAGTCATCGGCTTTACCTCTGAAGGTTGGATCGGAATGTCGGGGATGCGAAACCCGACGCGGTGAAGCGCTCCGCAGCGCTCGGCGCAGCGGGTTCGGTAAATATTTTTTGGAGTCAGATAGTTATGGGCGTCGGCGTGTCACCAGCCCCTTGCCTCCCCCGGGTTTGGCGGCCGTGAGTTCGGCCATGCTTTTAGCGCCGCTCATCCAGTCTTCGGGCTCAAATTCAGTCAGGAGAACTCTGACCGCGCCCTCCGGAACGTCCAGCCGGCGGACGACCAGTTCAACGAGGTCCTCCAGGAAGGCTTTCTTCTGCGCGCCGGTGCGGCCGCGCAGGATTTGTGCATTGATGATCGGCATAGCGTCCTCCACTAAAAGTCACGACACAGCGACCGCCTAGGCGCGGGGTTGGTAGATTCAGCTGCTAGCCGCCAGCATGCCGTGGTCTCTGGGGATGGTCTTCGAGCGCCGCACGGCGATTTCCGCTTCAACCGCCGGCATCCCGGCGTGGCGAAACCTAAGCGGCAACCACGCTCCACCCAGTCGCAGCCGCGGTGAGATGGACCGGCGCGACGAACCGGTATCCGCGTCCGGGGGCATTGACGATATAGCGCGCGCCGTTCTCGCCCTCTCCCAGGGCTTTGCGGAGCGCCACCATGTGCACCCGCAGACTGACCTCCTCGACGACGGTAGTCGGCCAGACTCGGCGAAACAGGACCTGCTTTTCGACAATCCTCCCGGCCTGTTCCACCAGGCATGTGAGAATATCCAGGGCCCGGCTTCCCAGGCGGACGGCCGCGCCGTCTCGGAGCAGCAACGCCTGCTCCGGCAGGTAGGTGAAGGCGTCGAAGCGGAATGCCCGGTTTTGCGCCGTGCTCTCGGGCGCAAACAGCGGGGCGACCAGATATGAACTCAAGGTGGATTGCTGCATCGTAAGACCCTCCTGAATCCAGGAACGTCAGCCCGACTAAAACCCGCACATGTTTGTCTAAAAACTTCAGCCAGCAGGGCGAACGGCCTTGAGGGGCAATCAAGGACAGGCTGACGTCCGATGTCGGGACAGTCCTGCCGCTCAGTCGGCTCCTTTGAGGATGGCGCCGCCATCGGGGCGATCCTGGACCTTTACAGGATAGATTTCCGCCAGCATGTGCGCGAACCGCCTTGGATCGCCGGCGCGGAACCGGCCGCTGACCTGCAGATTGCCCAGGCCGGAGGCGACCACGGGAGGGCCGCCATAGCGGTTGATTTCGGCGACGGCGTCCGCAAGCGGTGTTTCATGGAAAACCAGCAGACCGGAACGCCAAGCCAAGTCGGTGTCAGGGTCTGTCTGGGTAATATGCTCCGATCCATCGGCCGCGATCTGCAGGCTTTGGCCGGGGACCAGCGTCTGTGGATGGGCCGCCTGAGCAGACCCGACCGATACGCTTCCCTCGACAAGGGCCACCGTGACGACGCTTTGGTTCATGCGAACGGCAAATTGGGTGCCCATGTCGTTGACCCAGCGATCGTTGGCCTCAACCCGGAAGGGCCGCTGCTGATCATGCACCACGTCGAAGAAGGCGCGCCCTTGCAGGAGCCGGACGCCCCGGTGCGATGGGTCATAGGCGACGGCCATGGATGAGCCGGCGTCCAGGGTGACCTTGCTGCCGTCGGCCAGGACAACCGTTCGAGGCAGGGCCGTCCCATTGCTGAAGGCCGCCGCCGCGTTGGCGGCGACCCAAGGCTGCGCCGAAGAAGGATACAGCCTTGGTAGTAGAAGGACCGTCCAGCTCAACACTCCCACAAACAGGACGGCCGCGATTCCTGCAGCCGCCCGCAGCGGCCAGGACGCCGCCGGCGCGGGGCGCGCCATCAGGGCGTCCCGCCGCATGGCGTCTAGCAGCGGGTCGGCGGCTTCGGCGCCGCCCACCAGGTCCCAGAGCCGTACGCCCTCTACCCAGGCCTTGGCGTTCTCTGGCGACGCGGTAAGCCAGGCGGCGAAGGCCTGATCGGCTTCCACGTCGTGACCGCCCGCGCGGCGTACGATCCAGAGATCCGCCGCCTCGGCCGCGCCAAACGGCCCCGTTTGGCCGGTGCTGGAGAGCGGCTCGCTCATCGATCATCTCCAAGCCGGATGCGGAGCAGGCGTACGGCGCGCAGCATGTGTTTCTCGACCGCGCTGAGCGAAAGGCCAAGGCGCACGGCGATCTCGCGATAGCTCATGTCCTCAAGCCGTCGCAGGACGAAGACTTGGCGGGTCCGCTCGGGCAACTCCATCAGCACCGCGCTCACCGCCCCCAGGGCCTCGCGGCCAAGGAGGGCCTCGTCGGGCCCGACCTGCGAGCCGCCGTGCAGATCAGGTTCGAACGCCTCATGTCTATCGGCCGCCCGCACCCGGCGGTGGCGATAGCGATCCTTGAGCACGCTGGCGGCCGTCTGAAAAATGTAGCCATCAAGGTTTTCAAAGTTTTCGGCATCCCCTCGTCGGACGATGCGCAGGAAGACCTCCTGCACCAGATCGTCAGTCTCATGCGGCGGGCAGCCTTGGCGGGCGAAATAGCGGCCTAGCGCGCTTCGAAGGACCTGGGACCGGCCGGCGATTGTCTGAGGCGCTCGAATATTTTTGTCGGCGTCTGTCAATGAGAGGCTTCGCACGCTCCATCGCCCAACGGCGATCCCGCGCGCCAAGCTGGGGACAGTTTGCGCTGAGCGATGCGCCGGCGCAATCCAGGAGGCCGTCATGGTCGCGCCGGCGATCAGCTTAGCCCGAGCAAACCTAAGCGCCACCCGCTCCGTTTCGGCCATCGCCAGGTGCGGGAAGGAAGCGGCGAATAAGGGCGGCGATTTCCTCGGCGTGCGTCTCGAGCGCGAAGTGACCGGTGTCGAAGAGTTCGATCCGCGCGGCCGGCAGGTCGTTCTTGAAGGCGCGGGCGCCCTCGACGCGAAACGAGGCGTCATTCTGTCCCCAGACGACAAGAAAGGGAGGCTGACAGGTGCGGAAATAGGCTTGAAAGGCCGGGTAGAGCGCAACATTGGTCCTGTAGTCGAGAATGAAATCGAGCTGAATCTCTTCGGCGCCGGGCCGAGCCATGTAGGCGATGTCCAGCATCATGTTGTCCGGCGACATCCGCGCAGGGTCCGCGCCGTGCAGATATTGAAAGTCGCGGATCGTCTCCGGCGAGAGGGATTGGCGGCAGGCCTCGCGGGTCTCAGGCGAAGGTGAGCGCCAATAGGCTTCCCATGTCGCCCAGCCTGGGTGCAGCCCCTCGGCATAGGCGTTGCCGTTCTGGTCGATAATGGCGGTCACACGCTCAGGACGGGCCATGGCCACCCGAAAGCCGACCGGGGCGCCGTAATCGAAGACGTAGAGGGCATAGCACCCCAGGCCGAGGACATCGGTGAAGCGACCGATCACTTGAGCCAGATTGTCGAAGGTGTAGTCGAACTCGCCGCGGGCTGGCGCTTTTGTCTGTCCAAATCCCGGCAGATCAGGGGCGATCAAGCGGTAGCGCTGGGACAGGCGGGGGATCAGATCGCGGAACATGTGGCTGCTGGTAGGGAAGCCGTGCAGGAGCAGCAGCACAGGGGCGTCGGCGGGGCCGGCTTGCCGGTAAAAGATCTCGACGTCGCCAACCTGAGCCGTTCGATATTCCACCTTCATAGCGAATATCCTTCCCGCGGACCGGTTGACGCCTCGCCGAACCGCTGCGTCGACGCTGGCGGCCGCGCAACCTCGCGCCTGGCGCGCCGCCAGCGGGCCGGGGTGTCGCCGGTCAGCCGCTTGAAAACGGTGGTGAAATGGGCCTGGGCCAGGAAGCCGACGCTCAAGGCGATCTCCACCAAGGACAGCTCGGTTTCCATCAGCAGCCGTTTGGCGGCTTCAATCCGCTGGACGAGCAGGTACTCGTGCGGCGAGGAGCCCGTGGCGGCCCGGAATTGGGCGGCGAAGTGCATCCTGGATAGGCCGGCGGCGGCGGCAAGATCGCTAAGGGTCAGCGGCTCGGCGAGTTGGGCGTCCACCAGGGACTGAACCCGCCGCAAACGCCATTTTGCCAGCGCCCCCACCGGCGCCCGGTTCTGGGCCAGATGAAGAATGCGGGTGAGCAGGGTCTGGGCGATGGCGGCGGCATAGATGGTGTCGTCCCGCGCGGCGTCGGTCAGCAAAAGCCTCGCCAACTGATCGACCAGGGTGTCGCTGAGGGTGCAACCCTCGAGGGCGGCGAGGGCGTCGTCCCGGGCGCCCATGCCGTCGAGCCGGGCCTGCAGAAGTTGGGTTGGGACGTGCAGATGAAGAATGTCGCAGGGGGCGCTCACCTGGGCCGAGAGGCGCCGGCCCGGGCCGGTAAGGTGTAGGGCGCCGGTTCGCATGACGCCGCTGAACATAGTTGCGGCTCCTGACCGCAGCTCCAGCCGGGTCGCCCGGAGACAAAGGCTGACCAGATGCTCAGTGGGCGCCGAACTTAAGTCGTGGACTGAACGGGGCTCTTCGCTCAGCCAGCGGGACATCGGCAGGCCGTCAATGAGCGAGGGCGCGGGTGCGGCGCCGCCAGCCGGAACCGTCGGCTCAAGCGCGAGAGCGGAAGCTTCTCGCAAGGGATCCTGCATTGCGTGAGAGGTCTGCGGCATGTCGCCTCCGGGGTCTTCGGAGGCCACTATGCGAATACCGGTCGGTCGATGCGCGTTGCACCGTGTTGCCGCCTGTTAAGAGTCGTTGCGTGGGGCGTCTGCCGCTGGTGCGCAAAGAACGGCGTTCGTTCTGGAAAGACCTCTCGGGACGATCATCACACTCTCATGCGCATCCCCAGCCGGGGTGAGCGCGGAGGAGCTGTCATGGCGGAAAAGACGGAGACAGGCGATGATCGGCCTTTCCCCACGGCTGTCGTGATCGATCGCGCCACGGGGACAACATCCCATGGTCTGCTGTTGGCCCCCGTCGATCCGGCAGACCAGAACGCAAGGTTGGCCAGCGCCGGGCTGATGTCAGCCGGCCTCGCCCACGATCTCGGCAACCTGATGCAGATTATTGACGCAGGCATTCGCGGCATGGAGCGCCGCTTCGGTCAGGGCGCCAATCCGGAATTGCTGTTCCTGGGGCGGGAGGTGCGGGGCGCCGCCGCTCGAGCGGCGGCCTTGACTCGTCGCATGCTGGATCATGCCCGGGGCGTGGAGGACGCGGCCGACGCCGTCGACATCGGTGCAATCATTTTACAGATGCGCGCCTTGCTCGGCTGGGCCGCGGGCCCCGCCGTGCGTTTGATGGTTGAGATCGAGCCTCGCCTTCCACTCACGCGCTGTTCGCCGACGGACCTTGAATCGGCGGTGATCAACCTCGTCGTCAACGCCCGCCACGCCATGCCCGACGGCGGTGCGCTCACATTGTCGGTCTGCAGCAATGGTGACGAGGTGATGTTGCGCGTGACCGACACCGGTTGCGGCATGTCATCGGAGGCGGTGCGGCGGGCCTGCGAGCCGTTTTTCACCAGCAGGCCGGGGGCTGGCGGCAGCGGCCTGGGCCTGGCCATCGTCAACACCTTCATTCGCGCCCTGGGCGGGGCGATGCGTGTGGACAGCACCCAGGGACGAGGCACGGCGATCATGTTGGTCTTCCCCGGCGCCGACAGCGCCGGGCAGCGCTGACCCGGCGCCAAGGCAGGCGATGCTTAGCGTCTACAAGGCAAAGTCAGCTGCCGCCGCCGGGCATGATCAAGCCTTTTCGGACGACGGGCGGGCCGAGGTCAGGGAGATCGCCAACATCGCGAGGGCAAGCCCCGCCGCCTGAGCAAGCAGATGCAAAAGACTGTCCGTGGGTGACCGCGCCAACCCAGACGCGACCGCGGCCAAGGTGATGGCGGGGTTAGCCGTCGGACCCGAAGGAAGCGCGACGATCGACATTGCGACCCAGCCGCCGACGGCGAAAGGACCGACGCCGGCGGGCCGCATTCGCGGCGCCGCCAGCACGATGATCATCAGCCCAGCCGTAGCGAAGGCCTCGGCCGCGCACAGTTGGATCGAGGGCGGGGAGGGGGCCCGGCTCGCCAGGTCTGCGTGAAAGGTTGCGAGCGCCGCCCACGCTGCCAGGCTCGCGCCCAGCAGCTGCGCGCTCACATATGCGAACAAGCAGCTTGTGGCCCGCCGACCGGAGAACCACTGGGCGACGCTGATCAGGGGGTTGTAATGGCCGCCGGACACCTGGCCGAAGACCAGGATTAGTCCGGTCAGGGCAGGCCCCACCGCCAGGGCGCGCCCGATCGGGCCGAATCCGGCTGCGCCGGCCCAAGCCAAGGCTGCGGAGGCGCCGGTAAAGACGAGGAGAAAGGATCCGATGGCTTCCGCGGCCGCGCGGCGCGCCAGCGACGAGTCTGGGTCAGCCTCGAAGAAGCAGGTCCCATCGCGACGAGGCGGCGGCGTGGTGATGACGCGCGGCGCCAACGGCTTATGGCGCATCGGCGAGGGCGGCGTCGGCGACCTGCTCGCATAGGGCGGACAGCTCCAGGCCCAGTGAACGCAAAGCCTCGTTGCCATAGCGGCCGAAGCTCGCCACCGGATCGAACCAGCGCACGACAACGCCTGGTCCGTCCGTGAGGATCAGGAATTTGAGCGGCGCCTCCAACCCAGCGGCCGGATCCGCATCCAGCAGTCGCTTCATGTATCGGGGATGGAAGAAAAGGAGCTGGCGGGCCGGCGCAATCTCGATCCCGCCCCGCCGAAGCAGCGCCTGCGGATCGATCTCATGCAGCACCCAGACGTCGGCCGCCGTTATGGCCCTCTTGAGGGCGGCCACGACCGTCTCCACAGCCAGCGAGCTATCTCGGCTTCTCTGAAAGGTGTGGGCTGTGGTCATTTCGCATTCTCCATCGGCTGGGACGATGGCGGCTGAGCCTTCATGGGTATTTGCCGTGAGCACGCCGGCTTTTCTTTTCGAACGACGGCCGCCGACGCTGGCGATGTTCAGCTTACGGAGTAGCGGAATCAGTAACCGTGCCGCGGCCTGATCTTTAGAACCGGCTGCTCAGCACCAGCTCGAAGCGGCGCCGCAGGGGGTCACCGAACTGGCTGTAGCTAGGCGCGTTGATGCCGACAGCCGTAACGCGGGGCGGGGCGGTGTCGAAGAGGTTCTCGACGCCGAAATCGACCTCCAGGTTCTTTGCGAAGCCTGATCTCGGCAGCGGGAAACGCTCACTGATGCGAAGATCGATATAGGTCTGGGCGGGTACGTCGTCCGATCCCTGAACGGCTGCGTCCAAGCCATCGATGAAAGCGTCGTCGGCAGCGGGATACACGTAATATCGGCCGAAATACTGCACGTTGGCGCCGATCGTCAGCGTCCCCCACGACCAGTCGGCGCCGGCGTTTGCACGCCAGACCAAAGGGCTGTTGACGTATCCGGCGGTCTGCACATTCGCCTGAAACAGGCCCCCCTCCGTGTCGTCGAAATGATAGGTGGCGGCGCCGTAGATATGAAGACCGCCGATCGGCAGGGACATGGTCCAATCGAGGCGCGCATCCACCGTCTGGACCAGAAGGCTGGCGCCGTTGATCGCGGTCGCGTCGATCTCCGTAATGGGGCCGCCGGTGTAGCCCAGCGCCTGGTCGGCGGCGGTCAACGGGCCGCGCTGGATGCGCCAGAGCCAGTAGGCCGCGTGCTCGAGGACGATCTCCGGGCTGAGCAGAAGAACGTCATAGGTCTTGCTGATGCGCGAGTAGTCGAGGGACAGCCGAGGACCGTGCGAGCCGAGCGGGGTCAGAATGACGCCGGCGGAGATTGTATTGGCGAGCACCAATCCCAGGTTCGGCGAGCCACCGGATTTGACGAGAACGTTTTCACCGCCGCTCAACAAGGAGCCGCCACGCTGGGGGTCGGGAGCGAAGACCGAGGAGTTGGGAAGTTCCACCTCGACAAGGTCCTGCAAGGGCGGCGGCGTTTCCCCCGTTGCGTAGCTGGCGCGAAGGGTGAGCCACGTCAGCGGCGATGTCTTGGCGCCGGCCGTGAAGGCGGCGCCCGCAAAGGTGGCGTGCATCCTTGGGGAGCCGGCCAGTATAGGGTCCGTTGTAAAGCTGTTGGCTTCGATATCGTCGCGCACGGCCAGTTGAAGCTCCAGGTCGCGGAGCAGTGGCGACGGAGCCGTCTCTCCGAACAGGCGCGACCTCAGCTCGGCGTAGACGGACGTGGTGTCGGTAGTCCGAGGCGCGATGGCGAGATCGTATCCTGACAGGTCACCGGTCGCCGACGAGTCATACCCTGGAACGTCCTGCGTTTGATGCTGGGCCAGCAGAGTCAGCGTCGCCGGACCGCCTGGGGCGTTGAACACTGGCCCGGCCAGCCGCAGGGATTGCTCGGTATAAATATTGGCGGCGCGCAGGCGGAACGTGCTGTCGGTTATTTCGCTGGAGAGGCCGTGCTGGACCTGCGCCCAGGGGCCGAAGGGATTGATGTTGGCGAGGGGACTGCCCGTCAGGACCACCCGATCATCCTCGTCCATCTCATAGTCCGCGAAGCCCAAGGTGGCCTCCGCCGTCGCTCGCCAACCGAATGGAATCGGCGATATGGCGCCGACCGTATATCGTCCGCTGTCAAAGCTCGATTGACGGCCGAGCGATGCCCCCGATACCGGCAGCGAAACGAGGACATCCGTGGTGAACGGATTGTAGGGGGATGACGCTGGCAGGAAATCGGTCACCCCCGGGCTGCGGTCGACATACTGACCGTGGTTCCAGAGCATTATGCCATCGAAGTAGGCCTCGACGTCTCCGCCGAAGTCATGACGGACATTCATCAGCACGGAGTCTGTCTGCGGATATGGACCCAGGTCGCTCGACGCTTCGCCCGCCGACAGGCCGAGGTTGAGCAGGCCCGCGTGGCCGGCCAGCGCGGCGGCGAGCGCTTGCGGTCCGCCGGCGAAGCTGTTGGTCAGGTAGGTGTAGGTTGAAGGCAGCGCGGCGCCGCCGAGCTGGGGTTTGAGCACGAGGTCTGGGTAGAAGTTGAATACGCCAACCCCATTCCCGTGCAGAAAGTCATAGGTCAGAATCTGCGGATCGACCTGATCGGTGACCTGCCGATCACGGGCGAGGTCGCCGGCTTCGCCGACGGTCAGCGGCTGGGCGTTGGTGAAGCTGCCGTCGAACGAGACGTCCGTTTGGCCCTGATCGGGTGAGAACTCTAACCGGGCTTCCAAAGCCTGGCGGGCCCCGTATCCGCGCGAGCTTATCCCTTCGGTAAGGTAGGCCTCGGCGCCAGGACGATCATGCGCCAGCACGACGTTGACCACGCCGCCCAGGGCCCCAAAACCATAGATGCCCCCAGCCGTGCCCGTCAAAACCTCGATCCGGTCAACCGCGTGTAGTGGGATCGCGTTGAGGTCGGGCTGAAGGAAGCCGAACTCGGCCGCCGGAAGTCCCGGCATCGGTCGGCCGTCGATCAGGACCAGCGTCTGGTCTGGACCCAGCCCGCGAAGGTCGATCTCGGAATTGGTCGCGCCACTGTTGTACGCGGTCGCGCTCGGCGCCCCCGGAAACTCGGTGTTCGATGGAACGCGGCTGTTGAAATATTGATCGATATTGTCGCGGTGCGACTCCGCGAGCTCCGCGCCGGTCGTCACCTGGTAGGGCTGAATGTCCGTCTCCAGCCTGCGGATGTCGGCGTTCTGGGTTCGGCGCCCTATGACCAGAACCTCCGAGACGGCGACGTCCTGGCGCGCGAGCGGCGTTGCCGCGGCGAACTCGATGATGAAGGTGCTGGAGTCCATTTCACGGACCTTCAAGTCCGTGTTGGCGATCGCCTGCCGAATGGCGATCATCGCCGTTGCATGTTCATCGAGCTTCGGTGCGCGCAGGCCGGCAAGCCGACTGGCGTCGAACAGTAGCTGAACGTTGGTTTGGCGGGCGATCTCCAGCAAAACCTGCGGTAGGGGACCCGCACTGACTTCAATCTGTGTTGAGGGCGAGTCTGCCAACGCCGGCCTGACAATCAGCGCCGACGCCAGGCACAGCAAAAGTGCGGCTCGATAGCCTAGCAAGCGCCCCCCGCGAGAGTTCGGATATCATGGTTACGTAGGTCGTCGCCTTACGCAGTTTGAAGTCGAAGGTATAGCGGCAACTCATATTGGCTCACCTGGACGCCATGGTCGAAGCCGCTCGCCGGCGTGCAGTCGGCCAAACGCCGTGCGGACTGGGAAGGCCGAGCGGATGCAACGTTCATTATGGCCGTCCAAGCGGAGCAGCTGAAACCCGTGCATCGGAGGGTCGCTCGAGGACGGCCAACGACGCCGATCTCAGGCAGGAAGACGATTGCTGCGCGGCGACGCCAGATTCCGTTGACGGACAGCTGGCTCGAACGGGCACTGTCCGGGGCCACTGTTCAGCCGGCGTCCTTGGGGGGCGACCAATGAGTTCAGACCATCCGCGCCTGACGGCGGCGGTCGCCCTTCTCGTCTGGCTTGCCGCAAGCAGCCAATCGGTGTGGGCGCAGGCGGCGCTCCGGCGTTACGACATCCCGGCCGAAGATCTCACCAGCACCTTGGATCGCATCGCCAAGGCGGCTGACACCAGCCTTCTGTACGATCCGATTCTGGTGAGCGCCCTGAAGGCGCCGGCGCTTCATCTCACCGGATCGCCCGAACAGGCCTTCGCGGCGGCCTTGGACGGCTCTGGGCTCGCGGCGAAGCGGATGGGGCCTGGCGCCTATGCCCTGGTCCGCTTGCCCTTAACTGAAAAGCCGGCGCCCGCCCCGCAAACCATCACCACCGTCCCGGAACTCCTGATCGTGGGGCGGCGGACCGTGAATGCCGATCTTCCCAGGCGCGCCAACGACGTCCAGCCCTATCGCGTTTTGGGCGCCGACGACATCGCCGGGATCGAAGGCGGTTCGACGGCCGAGTTACTGCGCGATCTGTCGCCTTCCAACCTCACCCAGGTTTTGGATATCCAATTCCCGATATATGACGGGGGTATAATCAATTCTTCGATCGACCTGCGTCAATTGGGTCCTGAGCAGACGCTGGTGCTGGTGGACGGACGCCGATTGCCAAGCTCGCCGGACCTGGCCGGCTTCAACCAGTCTGATGTCGCCGGCATACCGCAGGCGGCGATCGAGCGGATCGAAACCCTGAGCGGAACGTCGGGCGGCCTCTACGGCCCTGGCGCCACCGGCGGCGTCGTCAACATCGTCCTCAAGCACGACTTCGCCAGCCCGTGGATCGAGGTTCAGGACGGCCTGAATCGCCAGGGCAGCGGCCAGGAGAGCCGGGTCGACGGCGGCTTTTCCTATAACAGCCCGGACGGTGGGACACGGTTCAGTCTACTCGCCGACTATGGCTCGGATGCAGGTTTGACCTACGGCGAGCAAGACTTCGGCGGCAGAGGCCTGCCCGCCTTTCCTCAGCAACCTTATGGAGTCGATCCGCGCTATTCGAGCAACATCAACGTCATGTCGGTTAATGGCAAACCGCTGGTGTTGATACCAAGCCTTGGCGGCGAGTCGCTTGGCTCCAGCATCACCAACCTGGCGCCGAATTCAGGGGGTGCCGGCGGAAATGAGGCCGCCCTGCTGCTGGCCGGCGCCGGGCATTTCGACGATCAGCTCAGCGACGATGGCGCGGGCAAGGACGCAAGCGTCCTAGCCGCCTCGAAGACCGGCGCCGTCATCGCCGATCTCCGCCAGGACGTGGGCGGCCGCCTGGAGCTGTTCGGCGACCTGTTATTCTATTCCGAACTGGGGATCGCCACCGGACCAGAGGTCACGCCCACCGAATTCACCCTGGCGCCCGGCGCGCTCGGGAATCCGTTCACCAGCGCCATTATGGTCACTGCCCCAGCGCCGGGGCTGAAGTCTGACTATATCACCGTGGATCAGACGCTGCGGGTCACCGGCGGCGCGATTGTTCACCTGACAGCGGGATGGAGCGCCGACTTCGACGCTACCTGGGAACAGTCCTCCTACCACGCACGCCAGCCGGCCAACCTTTTGACGCTGCAGAGCGCGAACGTGTTTTCACCGGGTTCCGGCCTTAGCACGGCTCTTGCGGCGCTGGGGTTACCCGAATGGATCGGTGCCCGTCTTGATGATCAGATGGGCGACTACAGCCTGCGGCTCGCCGGGCCGCTCGTCGTCCTGCCTGGCGGCCCCACGACTCTGAGCCTCGCGCTGGAGCGCCGAGACGAAACCAATCCCGGAGAAGTGGCGGATGCGGATTCCGAGCCGGTGCAGGATTTCGGTCGCCATAGCCTGTCTGTGACCTCGGCGTCGGGCGAGCTTCGGGCGCCGCTGATCAGTTCAACATCGCGAATGGTTCCTCTGCGCGGACTGGAGTTGCAACTCGCGGGACGTGTCGACAGGGATGACATCCTTCAGCCGGACGAGGACGACACCTATCCCGGCGACGCCAAGGCCGATCTGCAGGCTCACTATACGACCCTGGCTTTCACCGTCGGGGCGAAGGCGATTCCACTAGCGGGGCTGACCCTCCGGGCCAGCCTCGCAACGGGCAATCTCCCGCCGACGCCCGACGACATTCTCCCGACCATCGATCAAGAGGCGTTGCGCGTACGCGACCCCGAGCGGCCGGCCACTGCCAAGGCGGACCGCAAGCTGGAGATCAAGGTTGTCAGCGACGGTGTTCCGAGCCTTCAGCCAGAACAGGCCCAGACGGTGTCGGGAGGTTTCATTGTCGCGCCACCGCAGGTCCCCGGCCTGCGGTTTTCGATCGACTACACGCAGATCGCGCTGTCGAACCAGATCACCGATTTTGCATCGGACGATTTGGATTATTTCGTCAAGCATGAGGCGGCGTTTCCAGGCCATGTCATCCGCGCGCCGCTGACCGCCGCCGACGCGGCGCTTGGCGACACCGCCGGCGTCATCACCGAGATTTACGCGACCGACCTCAACACTGGGCGCACCACAGTCGGTGCGATGGATTTCGACCTGAGCTACGACCACGTTTTTTCCTTTGGCCGAATTCATCTCTTCGCTAGCACAAGTTGGGAGCCGCGATTTCAGACGCGGACCGACCCCTTCAGCGCATCGTCCCAACTAGCCGGTACATTCGGCGGCCCTGTCGAGTGGAAGGGCGATAGCGGCGTTCAGTGGCGGCTGCGGGGCTTGAGCGCCTCGCTCACCGGTCATTTCATCGACAGCTATCCGATAACCTCGCCCGAAAATTCCGCTGCGGAAAACCAGGAACTGATCGCTGTCGTGGGCGGGCCGTCAGTGCCTGCGCAGGTCTATCTTGACGCCACCTTCACCTACCAGTTCACCGCCGCGGGCAGACATCCGGTTGCTGTTCGGTTTGCTGTCAACAACCTCCTTGATAGGATTCCGCCGTACGACCCGACCTATGGCTTGGGATACAGCCTCTACGGCGATCCCTCGGGGCGGAGGTTCGTGATGTCCTTTTCCGCCGCCTTCTAGATCATCAGGCAAAGGTGTTGCCGCCTGACCGGCGCCGGCCGACTCCGTCCGCCGTGGTTGGCGTACGTGCGCACGCCCAAATCCCGTGCGGACTTGGAAGCCCCAAGCTGCGCGGGCGTCTATTGGCAGCTATCGCAATGCGCCCACGCGAGCATCAAATGAACGCCGAAGGGCCGCAAACGCCGCCGATCGACCGCGACAAGCGCAAGCTGGCGACGCTCATGGGCATGGGCGCGGCGATGTCGCCCCTTGGCGCCATAGGCGCCTCCGCCGGAGCGGCCGCGCCAATCAAGGCCATCGCCTTCGACGCCTTCGCCATCTTTGATCCGCACCATGTCATCAACGTCGCCAATGCCGCACTGCCTGGACGCGGCGAGGCGTTGGGGCGGGACTGGTTCCGGTCGATTTTCGCCGACACCTGGCTGCGTACGAGCGCGGGTCGGTACAGGCCCTTCATCGGCGTGGCCGCGGAATGTCTAGAGTCCGCATGCCGGTCCGCAGACCTGTCCCTGAGCCCGGGCGCGCGCGACCAGATTTTGGACGCCTTCTCCAATCTGGCCGCCTGGCCCGATGTGAAAGAGCAACTCGACAGGCTGCGGACGCGCGGCCTCAGGCTCGCGCTGTTGTCGAACCTCAGCGAGTCCGCGTTGCACGCCAACACCCGGCGCAACGGTCTCGACCAATATTTTGAGGCTATCCTCAGCACCGACAGCGTCCGAAGGTTCAAGCCAGCGGCGCAAGCCTATGCCATGGCGATGGCCGCGTTCCGGCTTCGCAAGAACCAGATCGGCTTCGCCCCGTCCGCGGCCTGGGATGCAGCAGGATCCGCTTGGTTCGGCTATCCCACGGCCTGGGTCAACCGTCTGGCGCAGCCGCCTCAGCCAGGCGCTATCGCCGTCTTGACCGGCCCCGACCTTCGCGTCGTCGCCGAACTCGCGGGCCTTCCGGCCGAAGCAGGCGTGGCGGCGATCGCCGCCACGTCCACACCATCTCGTGGAGACACCAGCATGTTGAGCCAAACGGAAAGCAATAAGGCCCTCGTTCAAGCCGGTTTCGACCGCTGGCGCGCGGGCACGGGCAGTCCGTTCGAATTGCTGGCGCGAGAGGCTGACTGGACCATCGTCGGCTCATCGCCACTGTCGAAAACCTATCCCAACCGGCAGGCTTTCCTTGACGAGGTCATCAATCCCTTCAACGCCCGGATGGCGACGCCTCTGGTCCCCTCCGTGCGCGGCGTCTATGCCGATGGAGACATGGTGATCGCCTTCTTCGACGCCTCCGCCACGACCAAGGACCAGCAGCCCTACCACAACACCTACACCTGGTATTTCCGCATGAAGGACGAGAAGGTCGTCAGCGCCGTCGCCTTCTTCGACACCCGCGAATTCGACGACTTCTGGAACCGGGTCAGCCCGACCTAGCGGCCGGCCGACCGCAGCCTGCCATTCGCAATCGCCGGTGATTTGACCCTGGAGCTGACGGGAACAGGCAAGCCGGGAGGGCCCGATTGGAACCTCTTGGCTGAAATGTGGGTGCCTACTGGGCCGCTCTCTCGATGAGCGCGGCGATCTCCGCCGGGTGGGACATGTAGACGGCGTGGCTCGAGGGCAGTTCGATCACCGTGGAGTTGGACCGCTTGTACATCGACCGCTCCAGATCCGGATTGATCGACCGGTCCATGCTCGCCACCACGGCGAAACTGGGCTTGGCCTTCCAGGCCGGCGATGTGGCCGTTCCGGTCGCGGCCTTCACCGAAAGCAGGACTTGAGATCGCGCCATGAAGTTGGCCTCCGCGGCGGGAAGGTCGGCGGCGAAGTCGGCGTGGAAGGCCGCCGGATCGATATAGAGGAATCCGTCGGCCGAGGCCTTCAAAGGCGCGCCAGCGGGCGGTCTGCCGCCTCCGAGGGACGCGATGCTTTCGCCAGTGTCCGGCTGGAACGCCGCGACATAGACCAGGCTCTTCACATGGGCGTTGTCGCCCGCCCCGGTGATGATGGCGCCGCCATAGCTGTGTCCGACCAGCACCGTGGGCCCATCTTGGGCGTCGAGCACGCGTTTGGTCGCGGCGATGTCGTCGTCCAGCGAGGTCTCCGGCGGCTGGACGATGCTGACCCTGTAGCCATCCTTGGTCAGGATTTCGGACACGGCCTTCCACCCCGAGCCGTCGGCGAAGGCGCCGTGGACCAGCACGACGTTTTTCACCGCCCCGGCCGGGGCGGCTTGCGCCGAGATAGCGCCGCCCGCCGCGCCCAGGACGATGGCAGCGGATAAAAGCATACGAAGGTTGTTCATGGTGGTCTTTCCTTGAAGGACGGGGCGACTTAGTCCGTGATTCGAACGCTGCGCGGCGGGGGCGGACTCGAACTAGATTTGACCGAAGACCCGCTCCACCTGAGCGGCCAGCGACAGGACAGGTAGATCGGCCTCGCGCGGTATGACGTGGCGCATGGCGCCGTCATCGGCGAGCAGGGCGGCGCGCATTTCCTCGATGTTCGACAGAATCTTCGACAGGTCCTGGCCTGCGTTTTTTCGCCTCTCGACCTGCGCCAACAGGGCCTGGAAGAAGGTCCGTTGCCGGCTGAGCAGGCCGGCGTCCCCGCGCTCGCCGTGACCGGGGCAGACGACGAGCGGCGTCAGCGTCTCCAACCCTTGCAGAAATTCCGGCCAGCGGCGCATCTCGCCGTCCCTGACGATGTTGAAGGCGCCGTTGGCCACCAGATCGCCAGTGAACAACACCCGGTCTTCCGGCAGCCAGACCGCGGTGTCGCCGCGTGTGTGTCCCCAGGTCAGGTGCAGCAGTTCGACCCGGCGGGCCGAACCCTCCAACACCAGTCGTCGGTCATAGGTGATCTTGGGGGCCATGATCGGCGTCGCGGCCACATCGGGGCGAAGCTTGGCCACCTGTTCCCAGCGGCCGGGAGGACCGCCGAACGCGCCGGTCTCATAGCGCTGCAGCTCCTCGACCATTTCGGCGCAGGAGATGATCGTCGCCCCTGTGCGTTCGTAGATCGGACGGTTGCCATAGATGTGGTCGCCGTGATGGTGAGTGTTCACCAGGAACCGGATGGGCTTGTCGGTGGTGCGGCGCACCTCGGCCAGCAGGGCGTCGGCGCGTCCGGGCATATTGGCGTCGATCAGCAGAATTTCGTCGCCTAGGTCGACCCAGCCGTTGTTGCACATCAGGCTGTGGATCGCGCCGGCGGGGCCGGTTACGGCGCCCTCCTGGAAATAGCGGATAGCCCCCTTCAGGAAGTAGACGCCGGCCGCCAAGGCCTCGGCTACGCCAAGCGGCTCGGTTTGAGGCGGCGCATCCGCGCGGGCTTCGGGCGTGGCGCCAGCCAGGGTCTTGGCGTCGTGTTCAAGCAGACAGGATTGGGTCATGACGGTCTCCACGCTCCATTTCAGCGGATCATGGCGGCCGGTCTGGCCAAGGTATTTGGCGATCGCCCGCCAATTGCCAGGACGAACGGCGTCGACGTGATTTGCGTCCAGGCGTGGCTTTAATCGGCGATGTCGACCACGAGCTTGCCGAAGGCTTTGCGATCCGCAAGAGCGCGATAGGCGTCCTCGATGGTCTCGAGGACGAACCGCTGCGGATCGACGAATGGCGCGACCTGACCCGCCTCGATCAGGCGAGTGGCGTAACGCAGGATATCGCCATGATGCGCTCGCCCTTCACCCGTCAGCAGGGGAAGAAGGGTGAAGACGCCGGAATAGGTGGCCGCCTTGAAGGACAAGGGCGCCAGGGCGTGGGAGCCCCACCCCAGGCAGCTGACCACGTGGCCGAACCTGCGCACCGCCGCGAACGAGGCGTCGAGCACCGCGCCGCCGACGCAGTCATAGACCAGATCGAAACCACGGCCGTCGGTATGTCGGGCCACATAGTCGGCGACCTCATCATTCCGGTCGATCGGGACGGCGCCAAGATGGCGCAGGGCTTCATGCTTGGCGAGCCCGTCGGTGGCGTAGACCTCGGCCCCGCGGGCGCGGGCGATCTGGATCGCCATCCGGCCGACCCCACCTGCGCCGCCCTGGACCAGCACCCGTTGGCCGGGATGAACCTTCGCGCGGTCGACCAGGCCTTCCCACGCCGTGATGAAGACCAGGGGCACGGCGGCGGCCTCGCGCAGGCTCAGGTTGGCGGGCTTCAGCGCCAGAAGATCGGCGTCGACCGCGGCGAATTGCGCCAGCGATCCCGGCACGGCGCCGACGCCGCCGGTCATGCCGTAGACTTCGTCGCCTGGCTTGAAGCGGGCGACACCTTCGCCCACGCTCTCGATCACGCCTGCCAGGTCAATACCCAGGATGGCGGGCAAGGGGTGGCGCGCGTGCGCGGCCTGACCCTGGTGTATCTTGGTGTCGAGGGGGTTCACGCCACTGGCGACAATCCGCACCAGCACCTCACCAGGCCGAGGCGCGGGTCGCGGAATCTCGCCTATGCTGAACGGAGCGCCGTAATTTTCCAGGACGGCGGCCTGCATAGAAGAGGAGTTCATGTCGCGCGCTCTACTGCTGCCTAGCGTCAGCTTCGGCCTTCTTGGGCATTTGGAACACCGGCGAATGTGCAGCCGCTGAACGTGACCGTTCATTCAGGCAAAAGCCGACAGCCGGGGAAAATACGCGACCGCGCTGCTCGACGACGTTGGCGGCAATTACAGGAGCAAACCATGACCGCGATCGACTGGAAACTGGATCTCGGCGATCGCGGCGTCCTGGCGCCCGGACGCTGGCTTTGGGTGCGGGCGATTGCGTGGGCGCTGCTCCTGTTCGCCATGGCGCTGGTGGGCTTTTTTGCCTCGTTTCAACTCAGCGACTGGCTGAAGCTGCCAGACGGGTCTGACTATTTCACCGCGTCGATCCTGCCTCTCCTCACCATAGCCGTCTATGTGGCGAGCTTGCGCTTCGGCGAAGATCGGCCGGCGAGCGAGTTCGCCATTCGCAAGGCGCCGCTTGAACTGATCGCCGGCGGCCTGCTCGGCTTTGCCTTCATCGCCGCCAGCCTGGCGATCTTGTGGTCGCTGGGTCTGTACAAAATCCAGTGGGGCCATTGGCGGCATTGGTATAATTTCTTTTTATTCAACGCCTATGTATCCGGCCTGCTCGAGGAGCTCGCTTTCCGGGCGATCCTGCTCCGCGTGCTAGGGCGCATCGTGGGTCCGGTCGGCGGCCTGCTGATCTCCGCCGCCCTGTTCGGCCTCGCCCACGCCAGCCACGCGCCGCCGGCGGCGGTCATACAGACCGCCGTCAATGGCGGCCTCATCATGGGGCTGCTCTATATGGCGAGCGGGCGGCTTTGGCTCTCGATCGGCATGCATATTGGCTATGACTTTACCGAATGGTCGGTCATGGGCGTCGGCGAAAAAAGCGGCCTGCTCGCCATTTCGCCGGCCCCTGGCCATTGCGCCTTTCTGACCGGCGGAGCCTTCGGACCCGACGGCTCCGTCTTCGCCAGTATCGTAGGCGTCTTGATGATCGTCGGCCTTGTCGCGGTGGCGGCTCGGCGATCGGCGCCGGCCGGGCTGCCGGCCGCGGCGTGATGGCGGTTTCGCGCCCGCATCCCGTCGATCAGGAGCCCTTTCGAATGAACCAGTTCAAGGTGGCGATTACGATCATCGCGGTCGCTCTTCCGCTGTTCATCACGCAGCCGTCCCAGGCCGTCGCCCAACCCGATGCGGGGGAGCCGGCGAGCCGGCGCGCCTTTGGTGTCGATCTGGCGGGGATGGATCCGACGGTGAAGCCCGGTGACGACTTCTATCTCTACGCAAACGGCGCCTGGCAGGCCAAGGCGAGCATCCCGGACGACAGGCCGCAGGTGGGCGCCTACTCCTCGCTGATAGATTCAGCCTTTGCCAGGGTTCATCACATCCTCGCTGCGACGTCCGCGGGACGACGTTCGAAAGCCGGCCAATTCTACGCGAGCTATATGGATGAAGACCGCACCAACGCCAAAGGGCTGGCGCCGGTTCAGCCGGTAATGGCTGAGATCGCAGTGGCGAGAGACAAGGTCGCGCTCGCTTCGATCATGGCTGATCTCCAAAAGGACGGTGTCACGGGCCTGTTCGCGCCGTTTGTCGAACCCGACGACAGGAACCCGACCGCCTATGTCCTCTACTTCGAGCAGGACGGCTTGGGGCTTCCGGATCGCTCCTACTATTTGGAAAACGACCGGGATTCCACAGCCGGCCGCGCCGCTTATGCGGCCTATATCGCCCGCCTTTTCGCGCTGGCCGGCCAGGACGACGCCGGTCGTCGGATCGCGGCCGTGATGGCGTTTGAAACGGGGGTCGCGCGGACCCACTGGGACGGCGTGGCGGAACGGGACGAGCTCAAGGTCTACAATCGATACGGGGTAAGTGAGTTGAAGGCCGATGAGGCCGGCTTCGACTGGGACGCCTATCTGAAGGCTCTAGGCGCCTCGACCCAGTCTTCCGTCATCATTCGCGAGCCCTCGGCGTTCAGCGCGGCGGCCCGCAGCTGGTCGCAAACGCCGTTGGCGGTGCTGAAGGACTGGCTCCTGATCCGTTACCTCGACCAGAACGCCGGCTATCTGCCGGCGCCCTTCGCCGAAGCGAGTTTCGCATTCCACGACACCACGCTGTCGGGCACGACGAAGGCCAAGCCGCGCTGGGAACGCGGGGCCTCACTCGTCGCTCACAAGATGGAGGACGGCATCGGCCGGGCCTATGCCGAGGCCTACTTCCCACCGTCCGCGAAAGCCCAGATCGAGGCGATCGTCTCGAACGTGAAACGCGCGTTCAGAGAGCGGCTTGCCAACGAAACCTGGATGAGCGAGGCGACGCGCCAAAAGGCGATCGAGAAGCTGGACACCTTCCAGGTTGTCGTTGGCTACCCAGACCGCTGGCGCGATGACTCGGGCTTGCGGATATCCGCTAATGACCTGGTCGGGAATGTCGCCCGCGCGGAACGCTATACCTTCGCCGACCGGCTGCGGCGACTTGGGACGACGGTGGATCGCCGCCAGTTCGACAATAGCGCGGCTTTGCCTTGGGCGTGGGCGACCCCCACCTTGAACGAGATCGGCTTTTCGGCGGCCTTTTTGCGGTCGCCTTATTTCGATCCCGAGGCCGATCCCGCAATCAACTATGGCGCCATCGGGGCCGTGATCGGTCACGAACTCAGCCATCACTTCGATGACCAAGGCCGCAAACATGACGCTCAGGGCCGCCTCGCCGATTGGTGGACACCGGAAGACGCCGTGAATTTTGCCGCGCGGACGAAGGCTCTGGTTTCGCAGTACGACGCCTACCAGCCGCTGCCCGGGCTGCACGTCAACGGGGCGCTCACCCTCGGCGAAAACCTGGCTGACCTCGCCGGTCTGAACATAAGCTACCAAGCCTACATCGAGTCCCTGGGCGGCAAACCCGCTCCGGTGATCGATGGCTTCACTGGCCCGCAGCGGTTCTTCCTCGGCGATGCCCAGTCTCGCCGCAGCAAGCAGCGCGACGCCGATTTGCGCAATCAGGTCCTGTCCGATCCCCACCCGCCGGAAAAGGAGCGCTCGCAAGAGGTTCGCAATATCGACGCCTGGTACCAGGCGTTCCACGTTTTGCCAGGCGACGCGATGTATCTTCCGCCAGATCAAAGGGTCCGGGTGTGGTGAGGAGCGTAGGTCGGTCATCAGGCCGGCGCTTCAGTCTAGCGCGCACATCTCTTCACGTTTGTTGATTTCATTACGGCGACGGAAACGGACGCGTGCGATATTAGAAGACTTCGGAAGATCAGGACGTAAATATTCTCTGGTAATTCAGGAGGATACGACTTGTCTTCAATCTTGGAATATGCCGAGGATCTGGCTTCGCGGCGATCAAAAACCCGCCTTCGCGCTCTGAGAAACGTGCTGCTGACGGGGCTTGCCGCCGTCGCCGGGCTCCTCGGGCAGCCGGTGCGAGGTTCAGCCGAAGTTCCGCAGACCCACTATCGGCATGTCGAGGTCGACGGCCTGAGCATCTTCTATCGGGAGGCCGGTTCGCCGAACGCGCCGACCATTCTCCTGCTGCACGGCTTCCCGACCTCTTCGCATATGTTCCGGGGTCTGATCCCTTTACTGGCCGACCGGTATCATCTGGTTGCTCCGGACTATCCAGGCTTCGGCTATAGCTCGACCCCCAGCGCCGCGACGTTCAACTATACGTTCGATCATCTGGCCGACGTGATCGACCATTTCACCGACGTGATCGGCCTGAAGCGCTATGCCCTCTATATGCAGGATTACGGCGGTCCCGTCGGCCTGCGGCTGGCGACACGCCATCCAGATCGTGTGACCGCCTTGCTGATCCAGAACGCGAACGCCTATGACGAAGGGATCACGCCGGAACTTCGCCGCGTCGTGCTGCGGCTTGAGACCGACCATGGCGAGGAAGCGACCGCTTCGCTTCGGCGGTTGTTCGAACTGCCGGCGACCAAGGAGGGCTACCTCGACGGGGAACCCGACCCCACTCTTGTCGACCCGGACGCCTGGACCCACGCCCAATGGGGTATGGCCCGGCCGGGCAACAAGGACATTCAGTTCGCCCTTCAAGCCAACTACTGGAGCAACATCCTGCTCTATCCGCAGTGGCACGCTTACTTCCGGCGCTATCAACCGCCCACCCTGGTGACCTGGGGCAGGGGCGATCTGGTCTTCGCCGTCGGCGGCGCTGCCGCCTATCGTAACGACCTGCCGAAGGCGGAGATCCACATTCTGTCGGCGGGCCACTTCGCCCTGGAATCCCAGAGTGGGCCCATCGCGGACTACATCCGCGATTTCTTGGCGCGCCAAGGCGCGGATCAACATAGCCACTGACTCAGAACCCGTCCCCTGGCGGTCGGTCAGCTTTCGCACACCGAACTCAAAGGATGCCCCATGACCTCGCGTCGCGCCGGCCTTATTGGGCTGGCCCTATCCGTGCTCGGCTCGCCCTCGTCGGCCTTCGCCCAGACGCCTATGCCGAAGGTCATCGCCAATCCCGCCGGCGCGATGGCTGGCGAGTATAAGCTCGACCCGCATCACGCCTCGGTGACGGTGAAGCTCGCCCACATGGGGCTGTCCCGCTACACTCTGCGGTTCGATGGTGTCGACGGTCACTTCGCCTATGATCCGACCCGGCCGACCGCGACCCAGGTAACGATCTCCATAGACCCGAAATCGGTCGATACCGGCGACCACGCTTTCGACCAGCTGATCGCCAACCGGTACTTCGAAGTCGCCAAGTTTCCGACCATCGGCTTCACCTCGACCGGCGCCAAAGCGTCCGGCAGCCATGGCGTTGTCGACGGTGTGCTCAATTTCCACGGCGTACGAAAGCCTGTTGCGCTGGACGTCACCTATCGCGGCTTCACGGACATGGAAGGCCAGCAGCGGATGGGCTTTTCTGGCGAAGCCACCTTCCACCGCTCGGACTTCGGCGTGAACGCCTACGTCCCGCTGGAAGGCGACGAGGTGAAGGTGCTGATCGAAGTCGAGTTCATTCGCCGCTGAGCGTGTTGACCCGGTGCTGACCAAGACTTAGGCGAGCCGAACCGCTCGAATATAAACCTACGTTTTTCAATTTGTTGTGCTCGACTTCGGCATCCCACTTGCTACCTCTATTGAGATATCAACGTCGATTGGAGATTCTTGTAGGACGGACCGGCGCTAATGCTCGCATTCCGCACGCGCGCCGACTTCCGCTCCAGGCGCAACGTTGTGACGACGCTGATGCTGCTAGGTCGGGCGGCGCACAGAGGTTTGAAATGAACGTGCCACCCGGCCTAGCTGCTGTTGTTGACCAATTAGGCAATCTCACAAATGAGCTTGGAGCCCGATGTGAAGGGATGGAGGCGCAGTCGCACGATCCGTTTCTCTATTCGGCTATGCTATTCCTGCGGCTGCGCACCAATATGCGTGGCTACATGCTGCTGTGGCATGACGGCTCCTATCTCAACGCCGATATCCTCCTGCGCTCCATGGTCGAATGTACGATCTGCCTCGCGGCGATTTCCGTCATGGGTGCAGGTTTCATCGAACAACTGCGCGCCGATGCCGCCAGTAGCCTCAAAGGAGCGATCAAGGTGTGGCGGGACGAAGGGTTTGTGGAGCTTGTTCAGGGTGGCGAGAAACATCTGCGCGAGGTGTTCGGCGGGGAAACGGGCGAGGCGGCCGGTCCGTTGAATTGGAAGGAACTAGCCGAAAAAGCAGGGCATCCGCGCCTGTACAACCTGCATCGGATGCTTTCGATGGCGTCGGCCCACCTCACGGGCCTCTCGCTGTTGAGGATGATCGACGATCCTTCTGAAGGGTCAGCGGAGGGGATCAACCGCCTGAACGAAGCAAGCGGCAGCTATAATTTCGCGGCCATGGCTTCGACGGTCGCACTTGCCTGCCGGCTCCAGGCCAAGATTGTCGGCACTAAAGAGTTTGACGTGCCGCTGGACGAGATCGAAACCGAGCTGAACGCAGTGGCTGGAGAGTGGGCGCCGCCTGTTTGAACAATGGAGGGCGCTCGAAGTGCGAAAAGGACGGAGCCCTTCGCGGAAGTCCTGTTTCCGGAGGGGGCAGGAGTTCCGGTCATGGAGCGTCTTCCTCGTTGATGATCGCCAACTCGAGCGCCAGGAAATTGACTACTCGAACTATCGCAGGAAGGGGCTATCGAACCCACTGCATGGAATGAGCGGTTATGTTCGCTGACTTCATCGGGGAGGTCCGCACCTATCGAGACAAAGTGATCGCGCACGCCGACGAACATGACGGGGTGGACATCCCCTCGCTCACCATAGCCATCAACAGCACAATCTATCTCTATGAGCGTCTGCGCCGCTTTCCCACGAGGACGAATGGTTCATGACCGTGGAGTTCACGGATTTGAGCGACGCTGCCAAGTTTCGGATGATGTTTGATTAGCCTCTTCGCGTTCGTCGAGTTTGCCTCGAAGCTCTTTGGCCGTCCCGTAGTAAAATAACCACCCGATCCCGCAAATTATGGTGGAGAGGAATAGGAATATTTCCCCTGTATTCCCGTTATCGCGGCCATTTAGATGGTCCAACCACGACGCTATCATGAGCAGCCCGATCACGGAGCCGATGAAAATCGTCCACTGCTTAAGCGAGTGAACGGTTGCCGCCCGCTGCGCCAAGCGTTGTTGATATTTTGCCACGGTCATCGGCCACGCTATCCGCTCCCAAGCGTCACCATCATGCGGCGGGATGGGCGTTTCTATTTTGAACATCATCGTAGCCCCTGCTTTGATCAGGCGGCGGATCGGGTGCGAAAGCCTCTGAAGATCCAATGCACCGCTATGCCGCACAGCAGCACGAGCGCTGGAAGCCCGACGCTCTGAACGGCGACGGCCCAATAGAACGGAATGGGATTGGCCAACCGACCAAGACCGCAGTATTCATCACCGGTCGGAAGCCAGCCGAGGGTAGCAAGTGGACATGATAAGGGCGTTCGCCAGATGCGGTAGACGGCCCATAGCACTGAGAGAGCGATCCAAGCTCGGAACAGACCAGACCGCATAGTCATAGGACCCTCATCGTCCGCGCCTTCGCCACAACCCAGCGTCGCACGTCACGATTATCATCCGATTATCATCCGATCATTCTCGGATTATCACGCTACCGGTGGCAAAATCCCGGTGCGCGGTGAATGTGAGAATAGCCGCGTTTGCGGCATTGGTGCCTGAAGACAGCGAAGGCGGCAATCTGATCGCGAGCCTTCAAATCGCGCCTTCGGGTTCGGCGATTGAAGACCTCTGTCCATGTGACGGTGACCACCGAACCCGCAACGGCGCCCAAGGCGCCAGTCGCGCCGCTGATCCATTCAACGGCGTGGCCGGCTTCGAAAATCTTGGCGTGCGTGATCCACTCAAACATGGTGTGCCCGGATCGACGCGACCGTCAGGTAAAGGTGTCGGCCGCAGGATCAATGGCCTTGGCGGGTCTGCCGCGAGGTTTCGCCTTAGCCTTCGCTGCCGTTTTCGCAGGTTTCCGGCCGCCCTGTCCGAGGCCCATCGAGATTGCGAGAGCGGATCGGCTGGCCGCATAGTTCGGGCACACCATTGGGTAGTCCTTCGGCAGGCCCCATTTCGCGCGATACTCATCCGGCGATAGGTTGTATTTTGACCGTAGGTGACGCTTCAGCGATTTGAATTTGCGGCCGTCTTCAAGGCAGATGAGGTAGTCAGGTTGAAGTGATTTCCTGATGCTGACAGCGGGCACTAGTTCGACCGGCTCAGGTGTCGCCTGGCTGGTTGTCCCGCTCAGCGCATCATGAACACTTCGGATCAACGCGGGGATTTCCGCCGCACTTACATGGTTTGCGCCGACATACGCGGAAACAATGTCCGCCGTCATTTCGATTATTTCAGAAGACAATGCGATTCCTCACCTGTGGATGATTCAGCGTAGGCCGTGCGGTCACGCTTGACGAGGAGAACGGAAGCAGAACATCTGCGGTGATGATCCCGCGTTGGTCCCAAAACGTCGCTTACCTGCTCGCGCACCAAATCCATGATGGTGGCCGGGCATGGCTGAACTGCACGCGGTGCAAGACGCGACGAGAGGTGGACCTTGCCGCCCTCATCATCAAAATGAACCCGCTATATTCCCTCTGGGAGCGGCGACCGCTCTGCCCGACCTGTAAGGGCGCCATGTTCGTCAATGCCACATGGTCAAACAAAGGTGCGTTCGTGATCCCGCTGATCGGTGCTGATGCTGCCGACCTTCACGCAGCATGGCATCGGGAGCAAAGACGGCTGGCGGGGTGGAAGGATGGCTGACGCCGTCGCGAAAGGGAGCACCTCCGAACCGAAGAAACGCGACGCGGCGCCGGTCACGGCCGCCCACGAAAATGAAGACCCTCGGGGAGCTCGCGAAGTGCGAGCGGAGGAGTGACGATGCGTTTTCGAGGACGCCCCAAGGGCGCGCGAAGCGGCAGTCCCGTAGGAGCGCGAAAGGCGCGGGACCGAGCCTGATCGGCGGAAACGCTCCGCCTGATCCCCGGCGCGGATCACCCTGCGCAACGGATCTTAATCCGCCGCCGGCCTCAGTATTCTGAGGCCAGCATGATCGTCAGCACCCGGCACGTGACGTTCGGGTCCGCGGGGTCGGGCGACCCGAATTGCAGATTTCCGTCGTAATAGTCGATCTTCCAGAGCAGGCGTTCGCCCGCGAGTTCGAACGCTCCAAAATCGTGCTCGCCGTAAGGATCGTTCTCGGCGGTGAAAGCCGTGAACGAGCGGACGCAGCTGACCGCGGCAAGTTCGAAGACGGGTCCTTTAGCCCGGACGTCGGCTGTGATCATCCAGCCCTTGCCGGGATTGCGGCGTAAGTCGTCATTCAAGCGGGCGACAGCTGAAGCGGGCGATGTGGCGCTGGTGGTCATGACGGTCTTCCTTCGGTGAAGGAGGCCGCCCCATGCGGCCTCGCAGGCGCACCGTCCGGAGCCGATGGCGGGAAGGGTTCACCCGCAGGGGGAACGGGAATTTTGCAGCGTCAGCGGCCCGCGAGGAATGACGCCTTGGCGTCAGGGGAAAATTCTCGTTGAAGCCGGAGCGCGAGGCTCCAGGTTGCGCGTCAATGCGAGGTCGAATGGAACGGCTATAACCCGTCGGAGACAAGGCCTCCGCCGCGCTGTCGACCGAGTCATGTTGCTGTAATCGGTGTGAATCGGCTTTGGCAGCCGCGCCAGCACTATCCCGACTGCCATTACAGCCGACTAGCCACCATCGGGCGGCACGGTCAGGACGCATCGCTGCGCCTGCCCCGAGATCTGCGCGGCCGCCTCGCACTTGGCCAGCGCCTCCCGATTGGTCCGGACCAGCCGATCGCCCTGGACCGCAAGCTGGAACCCTGGCGGGTTGGCCCAGCGCATCAGCCTCTGCCCGGCGCTCCAGCCGTCGAGACCCAGCGTCGCGGCGGCCATTTTCTCCGGCGCCGCCCAGCTTGTAGGCATCGCTCGCGCCAACGGTCCGGACAGGCCGACCCACAGGCCCGCCCCGACCACCAGGCCAGCCGCCGCCGCTATGGCCAGAAGCCGGTTCTGCCTGTGTCGGTCGCGCGCGCCAGCCAACCGCCCCTTGAGGTCGCGCGCCACGCCGTCCAGTCCCTGTATCACGCCATAGAATTGTTGCTCGGCGCGCTTCTCCACCGCCTCGCTGGCGGCGCGCAGCGCCTGGCCGTACTGCTGCGGCGTCATGCCTAGCGCGGGATGATCTTCGATCGCCTGCAGCCGCTGCGCGATGACGCCCAGGGTCTCACTGCAGTCCAGCCGTCTGAGTTCTGCGGCCACGCTGTTCTGGCTTGCCAGCAGCTCATCGCGGAGCCTGTCGAACGCCGCCTCCGCGGCATCGCCTGTCTCGTGCTCGTCCAAGCTGTCGTCCAGCGCCATGGGGGCTCCTAGAGGTCGATGTCCAAACCCGGTGCATGCTGGCGCCCCGGGCCTAACGACCTCTCAAGGTTGCATGATGCTCGTTACTGAATGACTTGACGCCTCGGCCAGATGAGATTGCGTCTACTGCTGAAGCGCTCTGGCGGCCCGGATTTTCTCGGCAGAAGAGCGAGCCTCTATGGCTGAGCTTCCCGGCGAGCGAAATCCATCCCAACGATAGCGCCGCCAGTCTCTCTAAAACGAAGGCCCCCAGTCTCGAAGACTTGCCTCATGGCCTTGATGTTGTTCGGGTGCGGCTGGCGCGCGCCTCGCTCGAAGTCAGCGACCGTCTGAGGCGCTATCTCAGCTAAGCGAGCGAGTTCTCGCTGCGTGAGATTCATGGCGCCCCGTGCCGCACGGCAGACATCCGGTGTCAATTTAAAACACCGACATCAATGTTTTGCATTGACGTAATCGCGAAACCCCTTACGTTGTGTTTCAGGATAGCTCGCCGTTCTTACGGGAACAGAAAGATTCAGGCCATGGACTCTCGCCGAAACGCGAGAAGCGCGGCCGTGCGCCTACCGAAACTCACGAGGCGCTCGGTCATCGCGGGTACGTCGGTCGCCAGTTTAGGCGGCATAAAATCCGCCTTAGCCTCACCCATTTCCGATGAGGGCGCTAAGGCTTGTGCGCGCTGGCTGCGGCTCAACGCCCACATCGAACGCCTTCAGGCCCGTTGGGCCCGACTGGAAGCCTGGCTTGTGAAGGAGCATTCCTGGGGCCAGCTCACCACAGCCGAGCGGCAGGCCTTGCCCTGGGCGCGGGAGCTTCGTGACATCGATGGTTGTCTTGAAGTCCTGTTCGAAAAGCGTGATGCCCTGTTGGCCGCCGTACCGGCCACGGGTTCAGCCAGTCTCGAATCGGTCATCGCCAAACTCGCCGTCACGGAGCGGCTGATCTGGCCGGACGATCACCCCGAGGCCCACGCCTTGATCGCCGGGTCTGTAAAAGACCTCCTCGCTTTGACCGGGAGGAGAGCTCACGCACAGCGCTGAAGCCTGCGTTCGTCCTGGGTCGTCGAGCGCCGCCATAGGTTCGCTCTAACGATCGATGTCCAAACCCGGCCCATGTTGGCGCCCTGGCCCCAACGACCTCTCAAGCATCTGACCGATGCTGAGCGGCGGCGCGGCCATCAGTCTGGAGCCTGATGGCAGACCCAGATCCTTGCCGCGCGACGTCAATAGCTTCGCCACCGCCGGATCCCGGTCGAGGCCTTGCGCGAGGTTGCGCAACCGGGTCTCTAGCTTCACGCGGGCATCGCGATGGGACGGGCTGGACAGTTCGGCACGCCGCCCGGCCAGTCGGGACCAGTCCTCGACAAAGCGGTCGGCGCGAAGCTGCGGATCGCCGCGCACCCTGGCCTCCTGGGCCATCGCCTTGCCGATCGCCTCCCGTCCGCCCGGCTGGTCGATCCGCCCGGCCAGGCCTGGATGCCGCGAGAGGGCCGAGCTGAGATCTTTCGCCGTCTCCGGGCTGGCCGTCTCCAGTGCACCTCGCGCTTCCCGCATCGCCTTTTCCTGATGCGGCAAGGCGGGCAGACCCCTCTGGATCATCCGCTCCATGTCCGCGCGCGCCGCCGCATAGGCGCGCACCGGCGCGGTCAGGTTGGGCGCCAAGCCATCCGTCGTCACTTCGCGAGGCGCGGCTTCTCGCGGCTTGAACCCAGCAAACCGCGAGGTCTGGCGCGGCGCCGGCGGCAAAGCCCGCTCCAGCGACCTCAGGACGCCCGGCCCATCCACACGCCCGCCATCCACCCCGCGCCGCTCGGCGAACACCGCCCCGTAATCCAGGCTGGTGTCCTTGGCCCGCTCCCGGCCCAGCGTGCGCGCCAGCTGATCCCGGTCCTTGAAGTCCTCGACTCCGTAATGGAGGCTCACCGCCTCTCGATGCCGGCTCAACCCCACATAGGCCGCGTGGCGATCCAGGCCCTCTGTCGCCAGAAGATGCGCCCGATCCACCGTCA
>Ga0302314_10001745_pt1 | contig 40732 bp, 41 predicted proteins | sample III_Palsa_N2_3_FD_200533 | JGI IMG/M metagenome (GOLD analysis project Ga0302314, IMG submission 200533) | Peat permafrost microbial communities from Stordalen Mire near Abisko, Sweden - III_Palsa_N2_3 | ecosystem: Environmental > Terrestrial > Soil > Palsa > Peat permafrost | place: Sweden... | reverse complement strand
GAACGCCTTCCCCTACCACACCCGGCCGGTGACCAGCTGGAACGGCCGGGTGGAAATCTCCTGGCCGGCGCCGGCGACGCCGATGATGATGCTCTCGCCCCAGCCGCGATGGCAGCACTCCAGCGCCTGGCGCATGGTGTGGATGTTGCCGATGCACTCGAACGAGAAGTCGGCGCCGCCACCGGTCAGGGCGACCACCGCCTGGACGACCTTGTCGCGACCGACCTCGTCGGGGTTGATGAAGTGGGTCATGCCGAACTTGCGGGCCATCTCCTGACGCGCCGGATTGAGGTCGATGCCGATGATCCTGTCGGCGCCGGCCATGCGCGCGCCCTGCAAGACATTGAGACCTATGCCGCCCAGGCCGAACACCGCGACGTTGGCGCCCGGCCAGACCTTGGCGGTCCAGATCGCCGCGCCGACGCCGGTGGTCACACCGCAGCCGATGTAGCAGATCTTGTCGAACGGGGCGTCCTCGCGGACCTTGGCCAGGGCGATTTCCGGCATCACCGTGTGGTTGGCGAAGGTCGAGCAGCCCATGTAGTGGAAGATCGGCTGGCCGTTGATCGAGAACCGGCTGGTTCCGTCCGGCATCAGTCCCTGGCCCTGGGTGCCACGGATCGAGGTGCACAGGTTGGTGCGCCGTGAAAGGCACGACTTACATTGCCGGCATTCGGGCGTGTAGAGCGGGATCACGTGATCGCCCGGCCTGAGCGTCGTCACGCCGGCCCCGACCTCCAGCACGACACCGGCTCCCTCGTGGCCGAGGATGGCGGGGAACAGGCCTTCGGGATCGCCACCCGAGCGGGTGAATTCATCGGTATGGCAGATGCCGGTAGCCTTGATCTCCACCAGCACTTCGCCGGCCCGTGGCCCTTCCAGATCGACGGTCTCGATGCTCAGGGGTTCGCCGGCTTTCCAGGCGACGGCGGCGCGGGTCTTCATGGCTCGAGATCCTCGTTCACTGGGCGCGGAGTGTCATGTTCGCTAGAAGCGGTGCGATGACTTCCCCACTTGAAACGCTCACGCCCGGTATGCCCATCCTTTTCGGCGGCGACAAGCTCACCCATGTCTCCGCCGATCTCGCGGCGCGGTTCGCTGCCGGCGACCGCCTGATCGTCGTCCAGGAAACCGGCGCACTCCTGCACGTGCCTCGTGCGACGCATGAAATTGCCGGCGCGGCGGTCGGACGAGCGGCGGACGCCTTCGCGGCCCTGGCAGGCGTCACCGACGCGGCGATTACCGGCTTCTTCGAACGTTTCGCCGAGGCGCTGGAGTCCGAGACTGTCTGGGCGCCGATCGCCGACGCCAACGCCGCCGATGTCGCCGACGCCACGGCGCGAGGACGCCCGACCACGCGGCTGCTTGCCGACGCGCGGATGCGTGCGGACATGATCGCCGGCCTGCGCACCTGGCGGGACGCGCCGGCGACGCGCGAGCGGGTCGTGGGATCTGTCGATCACGACGGCTGGTCGGTGGAGCAGGTCACCGCGCCGCTCGGTGTGGTTGGTTTCGTGTTCGAGGGCCGGCCCAATGTGTTCGCCGACGCGGCGGGCGTGATCCGGGGCGGCAACACGGTGGTGTTCCGGATCGGCAGCGACGCCCTGCGCACCGCGCGCGCCATCTCGCAACACGCCCTGACGCCGGCGCTGGCGGCGGCGGGCCTACCGGCCGGCGCGGCGGTCCTCATCGACAGCGCCGAGCACGCGGCAGGATGGGCGCTGTTCGCCGATGCCCGCCTGTCGCTGGCGGTGGCGCGCGGATCGGGCGCGGCGGTCGCGCAGCTCGGCGCGGTGGCGCGCCAGGCCGGCACGCCGGTCAGCCTGCATGGAACCGGCGGCGCCTGGCTGTTCGCCGACGTCAGCGCCGATCCTGAGCGTTTCGCGGCGGCGGTGCTGCATTCCCTCGACCGCAAGGTGTGCAACACCCTGAACGTCTGCTGCATCGCCCGCGCGAGGGCGATGGAGCTGACGCCGATCTTCCTCGACGCGCTGCGGCGCGCGGGCGAGCGGCGCGGCCAGGGCGCGCGCCTGCATGTCGATCAGCCGGGTCACCCCGGCGCGCCGGGGATCACCGTCGAAACCCACGCCGAGCTCGATCTCGGCCGCGAATGGGAGTGGGATCAGATCCCGGAAGTCTCGCTGCAGCTGGTGGGCGATCTGGACGAGGCGGTCGCCCTGTTCAACCGCCATAGCCCGCGCTTCGTCGCCTCCCTGATCGCCGAGGATGCGGCCGCCCAGGCAAGCTTCTACGCCACCGTCGACGCCGCTTTCGTGGGCGACGGCTTCACCCGCTGGGTCGATGGCCAATATGCGTTCGAGCGGCCGGAACTGGGCCTCTCGAACTGGCAGGGCGGCCGGCTGTTCGCGCGCGGCGGCGTGCTCAGCGGCGATGGTGTCTTCACCTTGCGCACGCGGATGCGGCAGCGGGATGTGACCGTCCATCGCTGAGCGGAGCGGGAAGGGCACAGGATGCAGTCACTTTTTACGGCGCGCCGGTCGCTCGGTTGACGCACTTCGAATCCGCGACGACATTCCGCCCATCGGGGCGCGACGTGGAACTTGCCCAACTCTTGGAGGTTGCGCCGCTCGACGCTAAATTGCAGCGTGATCTGGCGGCAAACGGCTATCAAAGGAGACGACAATGTCGGCTGGGTCGGACGTCAAGGCGCGCTTGCAGGGCTATATGGACAGCCTTGCTTCGGGCGACGTGGACGCGGTGATGGCGCACTACGCCGAGAACGCCACCTGCGAGGATCCCGTCGGCGGTAAGCTCTACAGAGGCCTGGAGGAGATACGCGGATTCTACGCGCAGGCGATGGCCGGGCAACGGTTGCGGATCGAGCCCCTGACGCCTTTGATCAGCACCACGACCAACTACGCGGCAATGGGCGCGCGCGTGATATCGAGCCGTGGCGTCATCAATTTCGTGGAAACCCAACTCTACGACGACGCCGGCAAGATCATCGAGATGCGCGCCTACTACGATCCGGCGGACATCGAGCCCGGCTGACACGCCGGGCCGATCGCCGACGGCGGCGGTGCGGGAATGAGGCTGACCGGTGGTGGGAGCGTACAGCCCCTGCGTGCCAGCGACGGTGAGGCATCACGGCGCAGGGACAGGGACTCACCTTGGGGCCGTCGCGAGCGCTGTTGTGCTGGTTGCGTGAGAGGAGCCGTCATTCCCCAGGTCCGGTCAGAGACCGCCGCGCATGCCGATCACCAACGGCGGGAGGCGGGCGGCAAGCCAACGGTGAATTTCGACCCGTTGCGGACACTCGTGGGCTGTCTGATTTTTCGCCGCTGTCGCCTGATTCGTGCAAAGAACCCCACCCCCCGCTCTCCCCGGCGAAAGCCGGGGTCCAGGCTTTTTTTGTTTCATGCCGTTCTTCGTCTACATGCTCGCGAACCAACGAAACGGCACGCTCTACCTCGGCTACACCGACGACGTCTTCCGTCGGGTGACCGCACACAAGGCGCATAGCCTCCGCGGCTTTACGGCAAAATACAACGTCGAGCGGCTCGTCTGGTACGAAACCCACGAGTCCCGCGAGAGCGCCTGGACGCGCGAACACCAGATGAAGAAATGGCGCAGAGCTTGGAAGCTCGAACTGATCGAGCGCTTCAACCCCACATGGCGAGACCTCTTCGAGGATTTCAACTAACAAAAAAACCTGGGCCCCGGCTTTCGCCGGGGAGAGCGGGAGGGGAGGTGTGGGTCAGGAATCCACCCACCTCTGCCCTTTGGAAGGTCCGGTAGCCGACCGCGGGGGTCAAAACTGGAAGGTGCTGAACCTCACTTTGGAATGCAACCAAAACAATAGCCTACGCGAGCCGAAACAGCACGCGCATGGGCGGTGAGCGATTTCGTTGTCGCGCGCCCGATCATGGTTCGCCCGCGTTGCAGCGGAGCGAGCCGCTCGCGCGGCCTCTGCGATCCCGCCAATCGCTGTGACAACGGTTGACAAAGCGAAAATAGTTGCAATATGTATCTTCGAGGACGCTCAAGTGGAATGGCGGCGACCTTGCGATTTCAGAAAGGCGCCGAGGTCATGAAAATAGACAATTATAACAACAGATTAACTCTAGAACCGGTTGCCCTGAAGCTGCCAAATGTTGCCCCGATGTTGCCCTGCCGCTGCCCGTCCGCTGCCGGCGGGTTGCCCGCTTGTTACCTGCAAGTTGCCGATAGGCTGCCCTGACGTTGCCCAAAGCTGCCGATCCGCTGCCCACTTGTTGCCTCACCCTCGCTCGCCGCAGGCCGAGGGGGTCGCTCCGCCCCCTCCTCTCACCCCACCTATTGGAACCAGGGGCGAACCGATCCATATGTCATCCATGAAGCTGAATTCGCCAGAATCGCTCAGATCGGCCGGCATCGTGTTCCGCAGCTATGGCGGCAGCTGGACGGCGGCGCGTGAGGCGGGGCATCGGGATGCAAGCGGGGTCCTGGTGATCCCGGTGAGGCGCGGCGAGTTGAACGGCGCCTCCGATCAGGCCAACGATCAATCTGCGAAGGTCGCCGCGCCGCGCCGGAACGGCTCCGGGAAATAGATGCGCGGCCTCGCGCCGCCGCGGCCTTAGGTCCGTATGTCTTTCAGTTTCACATTGGTTCTCGGGCTGCTTCTGCTCGCGCCGGGGCTGGCTCTCTTCGCCGCCATTTACCACGGCAGTCACCTCGGCCCGGTGAAGTCGCCGCCGCCGCGTCCGGGCTCGATCCTGGCCCTGGCCATCATATCCATCGGCGCGCTGTTCGCCCATCTGGCCGGCGCGACGCTCTTCCTCGTCCAGGACCTCGTCTGCCACAGGCTCGGCGCCTGCTTCGCCGTGGAATTCAACCCCAACGCCTATGTGGTCCTGTTCAACGCCGCGCATTCGGCGCAGGCGGTAACCGGGCCGGAAGTGGTTTGTCTGATGGCCGGCCTCGCGGCGCTGACGGCGGCGACGTTCGCGCTCGCCCGGCTGGCGGGCGCCTCTCCTTGGGCGCCGCGGTTGCTGCACGGTCTGCTTTACGGCTGGCTGGCCGATGTCGCGGTGGCCAGCGGACCCGACGAGGCGGTCATCGCCTATGTGCTCAGCGACGTTCAGAACGACGGGACCATCGTCGGCTATGAGGGCACGGTCGCCAACATGACCACCAATGCCGACCGCGAGATCAGCTCTATCCTGCTGGCCGATTGCGAGACCTTCTACCTGCGCGTGACGCAGAAGGGAGTCGCCCGGCGCGAGGCGTTGCGCACCGACAGCATTCCGCAGCTCTATCTCGACCAGTCGCGGATCAAGAACATCGCCTTCGAGAAGGTACGGTTCGTGGAGGACGATACGGTCTCGCCCAGCTGAGAGAGACTACCCTGGGTCGCCGTCAATAACTCTTCGGCAGCCCCAGCACCTTCTCCGCCACGAAACTCAGGATCAGCTGCTCGGTGATGGGCGCCAGCCGGTTGATCGCCGATTCCCGGTAGAGCCGCTCCACGTGGTATTCGCGCGCATAGCCGAAGCCGCCGTGGGTCGCGATAGCCTGCCAGCAGGCGTCGTGGCTGGCGCGGGCGGCGAGGAACTTGGCGCTGTTGGCTTCGGCGCCGCAGGGGCGGCCGTCGTCGTAGAGCGCGGCGCCCTTCATCACCATCAGCCACGCCGATTCCAGGTACATCCAGCGCTCGGCCAGCGGATGCTGGATGCCCTGGTTCTGGCCGATCGGCCGGTCGAACACCACGCGCTCGCGGGCATAGGCAGTCGCCCGGCGCAGGGCGTCCTGGCCGATGCCGACCGCCTCGGCCCCGATCAGGATGCGCTCGGGGTTCAGGCTGTGCAGTATGTAGCCGAAGCCCCTGCCCTCCTCACCGATGCGATCTTCCTCCGGCACGAACAGGCCATCGATGAACACGGCGTTGGAGTCGACCGCCTTGCGGCCCATCTTCGGTATCCGCCGCACGTCGACCTTGGCGCGGTCGAGGTCGGTATAGAAGATGGTGATGCCGTCGGTCGGCTTCGCGCAATCCTCGAACTTCGTCGTGCGGGTCAGCAGCATGATCTTGTTGGCGACCTGCGCGGTCGACGTCCACACCTTCTGTCCACGGACGATATAGCCGCCCGGGACCTTCTCCGCGAAGGTGGTGATCCGCGTAGTGTTCAGTCCGGCGTCCGGCTCGGTGAAGCCGAAACAGCACTGGTCCTCGCCGCGCACCAGGCGCGGGACCCAGCGCGCCTTCTGCTCGTCCGTGCCCTTGACCACGATCGGGTGCGGACCGAACAGGTTGATGTGGATCGAGGACGCCGCCGCCATGCCGCCGCCGTGACTGGCCACCTCGTTCATCATCACCGCCGCCTCGGTCACCCCCAGGCCGGACCCGCCGTATTCCGCCGGCATGGTGATCCCCAGCCACCCTGCATGCGCCATCGCCCGGTGGAACTCCCGCGGGAACTCGCCGTCGTCGTCGCGGGCCAGCCAGTAGTCGTCGCCGAACCGCGTGACGACCGCTCGCACGCCCTCGCGGATAGTGGCGAGGTCGTCCTCGGTCGGCGGGGTGCGGGGTTCGCTCATGCCGACGCCAGTGTTCGGCGCGCGGCCTTCAGATGAGGCACGTCGTACATCTTGCCGTTTAGCCCCAGCGTCCCGGCGTCCGGGTTGGCCTCGAACGCCGCGACGATCTCGCGCGCCTCGGCGATCTCCGCCTCGCTCGGCCTGAAGCAGGCGTTGATGGTGGCGATCTGGTCGGGATGGATGGCGATGCGGCCGGTGAAGCCGTCGCGGCGGGCTTCGCGGCAGGTTCGCTCCAGGCCCTCGAAGTCGCGGAAGTCGGCGTACAGCGTCTCCAGCGGCGCCACCTGCGCGGCGGCCGCGGCGAACAGGCATTGCGTGCGCGCCACCAGATAGGGAAAGGTCCAGCTCCCGTCCGTCTCGCGCGCCGTCGTCGCGCCCACCGCCGCGCTCAGGTCCTCGCCGCCCCAGGTCAGGCCGACGAGACGCGGATGGGCGGGGGCATACCCGCCCAGATGGAACATCGCCTTGGCCGTCTCGGTGCAGACCACCGCGATCTTCACCGTGCCGACCTCCATGCCGGCTCGCGCTTCCAAAGCGTCGAGATAGTGGCCGATGCGGACGATGTCCCAGGCGCCGTCGGTCTTGGGGACCATCAGCCCATCCAGCCCCGGCTTCACCACCGCCGCCAGGTCTTCCAGCGTCAGGCCGGTGTCGAACGGATTGGGCCGCACGAAGAACGCCCAGTCGCGCGCCGACCGATCGTCCAACAGTTCGGCCACCATCGCCCGCGCCCGCGCCTTCATCGGCGCGGCGACCGCATCCTCCAGGTCCAGGATCAGGGCGTCGGCGCCGATGCCGCTCCCCTTGGCGAATTTGCGTTCGCTATCGCCGGGGACGAACAGCATCGAGCGCAGCCTCACGCCGGCGTTCCCAGCATCAGCCCCAGGCGCCGGCAGCGGATCACTTCCTCGTCGCGCTGGTTGTAGGCGCGATGCTCGAAGGTCACGATCCCCTGGCCTGGCCGCGACTTGCTGGCGCGCTTGTCAAGCACCGTCGTCTCGGCGCGCAGCGTGTCGCCGGCGAACACGGGTCTCGGGAAAGTGACGTCCTGAAAACCCAGGTTGCCGACCGTGGTGCCCAGCGTCGTGTCTTGCACCGACAGGCCGACCAGCAGGCCCAGCGTGAACATCGAGTTCATCAACGGCCGGCCGAACTCGGTCGACCTGGCGTATTCGTGGTCGATATGGATGGCCGCCGGATTGTGGGTCATGGCCGAAAAGAAGACGTTGTCCGCCTCGGTGACGGTGCGGCGAATCTCGTGGCGGAACACCTGCCCGACCTCGAAGGCGTCAAAGTAAAGCCCCGCCATCGCCGTCTCTAGCCTCCCTCGCCGAGATTTTAGACCTGACGAGGAGATGGCGCGCTCGGAGCGATTCGAACGCCCGACCCCCAGATTCGTAGTCTGGTGCTCTATCCAGCTGAGCTACGAGCGCTCACCGCCTCGTCGGCGAAGGCGCGGAAACTAGTCGGGTGAGCGGGAAAGTTCAAGGCTTGGCGAGCGGATTGGCCATCGCCGCCGCCGCGTCCAGCCGCGTGGTTCGGAACTTTGGGCGGACATTGACCCCATCGGCCCCGAACTCCAGCACCGATTCCTTGGCTGCCTCGAACCTCGGCCAGCGCACGCCCCCGGCGGCGCCCGGATCGCCGGTCTTGGCGAAGGCGATCCAATAGGCGTGCATGGCCTTGGCGATCGCCTCATCGTCCGCCGTCGCCGCCGGGATCGAGCGTTCGCCCAGCTGGATCGGCAAGGGCGGCAGATTGTCGAACACATAGGGGACCTCCGCCCCGTGCCGCGCCCCGATCTCGTCGCCGCGCTGCGCCGCCGGCACGTAGGAAAAGAAATACACCCAGACCGGGACCTTCGCCTTGACCATCTGGCGGGCGAGATGGCGGTCCGGTTCGATCATCAGCTGATCGGTGACCAGGTCCGCGGCCAGTCTGGCGTGATCGTCGCCGTCGCCGTAGAGCGCGATCGCCTCCGGCTCGGCGCCCAGCCTGGCGATGACGAGGTCGGGATATTTGCGCACCGGCGGGAAGAGGCTCGCCTCCCAGCTGTTGCCGCCTTCCAGGAACGGGACCCTGGCCTGATGGCCGGCGGCGAACGCCTGGGCGACCTGTTCGCTCAGCACCACGCCATCAAGGACCGGGCGCAGGAACATCGTGTCGGTCACCCCGGTCGGCTGGCCGACCAGCGCCTGGGCGGGCAGGGCGCGCAGGGCGGCCGCGTCGGCGCCGTCCTTGGCTCCAGCGGCTTTGGCGATCCGCACGCCGGCGTCCTCGGCGTTGGCCAGCGGCGCGGCGGTGAACCGCCCGAACCCGGACTCGCTGATCGCCTTGGCGAACAGGCCCCGCGCCAGGGGCGAGACCATCAGGTCGTTGACCGACATGGCGCCGGCGCTCTCGCCGAACACCGTCACACTGGCGGGGTCGCCGCCGAACGCCGCGATATTGCCCTTCACCCACTTGAGGGCGGCGATCTGGTCCATCAGGCCGTAGTTGGCCAGCGGACCCTTGGGGCTCTCGGCGGTCAGCGCCGGATGGGCGAAGAAGCCGAACCGGCCCAGCCGGTAGTTCAGCGTCACCAGCACGACGCCTGCCTTGGCGAATCCCGCGCCGTCATAGACCGGGCTCGCCCCAGACCCGTAGACGAACGATCCGCCGTAAATCCACACCATCACCGGCAGCTTGGCGCTCGCCCGATGGCTGGCGGGCGCCCAGACGTTGAGGGTCAGGCAGTCTTCGCTGGTCGGGATCACCGGCCACCCCGCCCTGGCCGGCTGCATGCACGCCGGCCCGAACGACACCGCCTCGCGCACGCCCTCCCAATGGAGAGGCGCTTGCGGCGGTTTCCAGCGCAAAGGCCCGACCGGTGGCGCAGCGTAGGGGATGGCCTTGAACGTGACGACATCGCCGTTGCTCGCGCCAAGCAGCGCGCCCTGCGCGATGGTTACGGCGTCTGGGACGGCGAGAGCGTGCGAGGCGAACAAGATGAACGCCACCGCCACCGCCACCGCCACCGCCCACGGTTTCCTCGATCCGTTCATTGTCGCCACTCCACAAAACGCCTCTCTTCTCCCAGGGGAGAAGAGAGGCGTAGTGATCCTACCTCACATACGCCTTCAACCCCTCGACGAGGTGATCGAACATCAGCCGCATCCGGCGGTTCGATTTCAAATCTTCGTGCATCACCACCCAGGCCTCCAGTTCGAAGCTGAACTCCTGGCTGAGGATCGGCACGAGGTTGGGGTCGCGCTCGGCGATCGCCGGCTGGCAGCCGCAGATGCCGAACCCGGCGCGCATGGCGGCCAGCTGCGCCAGGTCGCTGTCGGTGCGCAGGGTGAAGAGATCGCGGGTCACCTCCACGTCGATCTGTGCGAGCGCGTCGCGCGGCGGCGGGAGGCGGTCGTAGCCGATCATCACATGACCGGCGAGATCCGCCATGCTTTGTGGCATGCCGTGCTTCTGCAGATAGCTCCGGTGGGCGTAGAATCCGACACGCACCGCGCCGACGCGCCGCGCGGTCAGCGCGTTCTGGCTCGGCCGGGTCATCCGCACGGCGATGTCGGCGTCGCGGCGCAGCAGGTCCTCCTGCCGGTTCGACAGCACCAGCTCGATCGCCACCTCCGGGTACTGTTCGTGGAAGTCGGTCAGGATAGCCGGCAGGATCTCGGCCCCGACGATGTCGCTCGCCGTCACCCGGATCACTCCGCGCACGCCTGCCGCCTCTCCCGAAGCGGTCCGCACCAGGGCCTCGGCGGCGGCGGCCATGGCCTGGGCGTGCGGGGCCAGGGCCTGCGCCGCCTCGGTCGGACGAAGGCCGCCTGGGCTGCGGGTGAACAGGGCCGCTCCGTCCAGCGCCTGCTCCAGCGCCTCGATGTGCCGCCCGACCGTCGGCTGCGCGATGCCGAGGCTCCGCGCCGCGCCCGACAAACTGCCGGTCTCCAGCACCGCCAGGAACGCGCGGTACAAGTCCCAGTCAGGTCCGGCATCGCTCATCTGAAAACTGCGCTCATACAACTTCGTATAGCCGTCGCACGGGTTTGGGCAATTGGCGGATAGGGTTCGGTGGACGATCTTCCGGTCACCGCAACGGAGTTCAGCCATGCAAACTCATCCCTCCTCCAAGATCGCCCTGGTCATCGGCGCCACGGGCTCGTTCGGCGGCCATGCCGCCGCCGCGCTTCAGAAACACGGCTGGACCATCCGCGCGATGGCGCGCGACCCGGACGCCGCCCGCGCAAAGGCTGGCGCGCACATGCCGATCGACTGGATCAAGGGGGACGCCATGGTCGGCGCCGACGTGATGACCGCCGCCGCCGGTACGAGCCTGATCGTCCACGCCGCCAATCCTCCAGCCTACAGGAACTGGCCGGGCCTGGTGTTGCCGATGGTCCGCGCAACCATCGTCGCCGCCAACGCCAACGGCGCCCGAATCATCCTGCCCGGCACGGTCTATAACTTTGCTCCCGACGCCGGGGCCCGCATCACCGAGGACGCGCCGCAGCGTCCCGTGTCCCGCAAGGGCAGGATCCGCGTGGAGATGGAAGAAGCCCTGCGCGAGGCGACCCGTGGGGGCGCCAAGGTCCTGGTGGTCCGCGCCGGTGATTTCTTCGGGCCCGCCGCGCCGAACAGCGCACTCAGCTGGCTGACGATGCGCCGCGGCGGCGCTGTCCGCTCGGTGATGCGGCCCGGCCCGGTCGATGTCGGCCACGCCTTCGCCTACATGCCCGACCTCGCCGAGACCGTGGCCCGTCTGATCGACCGCGAGAACGATCTCGCCGACTTCGAGGTCTTCCACTTTGCAGGCCACTGGCTGGCCCGCGGCGACGGTATCGCCAGTTCGATCCGCCGCGTCACCGGCAATTCGAAACTGCCGATCCTGCCTTTCCCCTATCCGCTGATCTGGGCTCTCGCGCCGTTCAACGAGACCTTCCGCGAACTCCTGGAGATGCGTTACCTGTGGCGCCGCCCAATAGGCCTCGACAACAGCAAGCTCGTCCGCTTCCTCGGCGCAGAGCCGCACACGCCGCTGGACGCCGCCATGACGGCGACGCTGGCGGATATGGGCTGTTTGGGTGGGCAGGCTCTTCCTCCCTCCCCTTCATGGGGAGGGACAGGACGCGAAGCGTCCAGAGTGGGCCCCGCCGCAGCGTAGAAAGCGTGGGGTTTGCTTGCCACACCCAACTCTGATCGCTTCGCGATCTGTCCCTCCCCACAAGGGGGAGGGAGGAAGAAAACTTGCCGCGACCCACCTCGACCCCTTACATGCCGGGCATGTCCGGCCAAACGCTCTATGACAAGATCTGGGACGCGCACCTCGTCTCGACCGACGCCAACGGTGAGGCGATCCTGTACATCGACCTGCACCTCATCCACGAGGTCACGACGCCCCAGGCCTTCGCCGGCCTGCGCGCCGCGCACCGCCCGGTGCGCCGTCCCGACCGGACGCTGGCCGTGGCCGACCATAACACCCCGACGGATGGCCAGGCGCTCGGCGTCGCCGCGGTCGCCGATCCGGAGGCGCGCCTGCAGCTGCAGACGCTGGAGCGCAACGTCGCCGAGCATGGCATCGAGTTCCTGCCGATGGGCGATCCGCGCAACGGCATCGTCCACGTCGTCGGGCCCGAGCAGGGCCGCACCCAGCCCGGCATGACCATCGTCTGCGGCGACTCCCACACCTCGACGCACGGCGCATTCGGCGCCCTGGCCCAGGGAATCGGCACGTCCGAGGTCGAACATGTCCTCGCCACGCAGACCCTGCGACAGTTCAAGTCGCGGAACATGCGCGTGACCTTCACCGGGACCCCCGTGCCCGGCGTCGGGGCCAAGGACTACGCCCTGGCCCTGATCGGCCGGATCGGCACCAGCGGCGGCACGGGCTACGTCATTGAGTATGCCGGCGAGGCGATCTCGGATCTGTCGATGGAGGGCCGCATGACGCTGTGCAACATGACCATCGAGGCCGGGGCGCGGGCCGGCCTGGTCGCGCCGGACGAGGCGACCTTCGCCTATGTCATGGGCCGTCCGTCCGCGCCGAAGGGCGGGGCGTGGGAGCTTGCGGTCGCCAGCTGGCGGGACCTTATCAGCGATCCCGACGCGACGTTCGACGCCGAGATCGCCATCGACGTTTCCACGATCGCGCCCACCGTCACCTGGGGCACCAGCCCCGAGGACGTCGTCGAGATCACCGGCATGGTTCCCGACCCCGCGCTGTTCGAAGAGGCCCGCGCGACCCAGATCCGCCGCATGCTCGACTACATGGGCCTCGAGCCCGGCCAGCCGATCGCCTCGGCCCGCGTCGACCGCGTGTTCATCGGCTCGTGCACCAACAGCCGCATCGAGGACCTGCGCGCCGCCGCCGCCATTGCTAAAGGCCGCAAGGTCGCCGACCATGTGCGCGCCATGATCGTCCCCGGCTCCGGCCTGGTGAAGGAGCAGGCGGAGGAAGAGGGCCTCGACACCATCTTCAAGGACGCCGGCTTCGACTGGCGTGAGCCGGGATGCTCGATGTGCCTGGGCATGAACCCCGACCGCCTCGCCCCCGGCGAACGCTGCGCCTCGACTTCCAACCGCAATTTCGAAGGCCGCCAAGGCCGCGCCGGCCGCACCCATCTGATGAGCCCTCCCATGGCCGCCGCCGCGGCTATCGCCGGCCATATCGCGGACGTGCGGGATTTCCTGTGAGTGACCGCTCTCGCCCTTCAACGGGGACGATGACGTCCCCGGTCCCATCGATTGGCCCGCTCAATTGGACCGTGGGCGTCCCGAGGCTGTGAATAAATCAAATTGCAAGGTCAGCGACTAGAATAGTCTTCCACGATTCCAGCTCCCTTAGCGCCTTCGCAGCAAGAATGGGATCATATGCACCCAAGAATGGCATGTTCTTGCTGCGCATTTTGGCACATCCCAATTTATTCCCAGCCTTTCCCGCCCACGCCTTGCTCCGCGGGACGGGTGATTAATCCTTGACCAAGTTGGTCAAGAAGCGCACCGTCGCCTCATGAAACAGGTCAATCTCTACGAGGCGAAGACCAGCCTGTCGGCCCTTGTCGACGAGGCCGCCGCCGGTGAGGAAATCATCATCGCCAAGAACGGCAAGGCCAAGGCCAAGCTAGTGGCCTTGACGAAGGCGCCCCGCAAACCTCCGCGCTTTGGTTTCTGGGATCATCTCGGATGGAAATTGCCGGACAACTTCGATGATCCCGATCCCGAGATCGAGGCGTTGTTCTACGGGGACGGCAAGCCCGAAGGCGAACTGTGACCCGCTATCTGTTCGACACCAGCGCCATGCTTCTGGCTGGCCTGGAGCACGAACGGTTCAAGCCGGCCGTCAGGCGGATCGTGGCGGATGGCGATCGCTACGTCAGTAAGGTCTGCGCGATCGAAATCGCGATCAAATTCGGGAATGGTCGACTCGCGTTGCCTGACCCGTTCAAGATCGATTTCGGTGCGGCGTTTCAAACCATGGTCGATGAACTGAGCGCTGATGTTTTGGACATCGAGCTCCTCGATATGAATCGCCTGAGCAACTTGCCCCATATCCATCGCGATCCGTTTGACCGGCTGATCATCTCTCAGGCAATAGGAACCGGGATGACGGTCGTCACTTCTGATCGCATGTTCGCGTCGTATCCCGGCCTGGATGTTCTTGAGATCTGAAACCATGACCCCCTTCACCCACCTCACGGCCAAGGCCGCGCCGCTCGACGTCGCCAATGTCGACACCGACCAGATCATCCCCAAGCAGTTCCTCAAGACCGTCGAGCGCGAGGGGCTGGGCAAGGGGCTGTTCTACGACCTGCGCTTCGACCCGGAGGGAAACGAAAAGCCCGGCTTTGTCCTCAACGATCCGCGCTATGCCGGCGCGGGCGTGCTGGTCGCCGGCGACAATTTCGGCTGCGGGTCGAGCCGGGAGCACGCGCCGTGGGCCTTGCTGGATTTCGGCATCCGCTGCGTGATCTCCACCGGCTTCGCCGACATCTTCTACAACAACTGCTTCCAGAACGGCCTGCTGCCCATCGCCCTGCCGGCCGAGCAGGTGCGCGCCCTGATGGCCGAGGCCAAGGGCGGCAACCACGTGTTCGAGATCGACCTGGAAAGCCAGACCGTCAGCGCGCCATCCGGCGCCAGCTTCTCCTTTGAGATCGATCCGGGCCGCAAGGAGAAGATGCTCAAGGGTCTCGACGCTATCGGCGAGACCTTGCAGGCCGCCACGGCCATCGACGACTATGAACGCCGCCAAGCCCTGGCGCGCCCCTGGCTGGAGACTGTCTGATGCTGGTGATCGCCGGAACCGTGCGCGTGCCGCCGGAAAACCTCGACGCGCTGCGCCCCCACATGCAGGTGGTGCTGCAGGCGAGCCGCGCCGAGGACGGCTGCGTCGTCTACAGTTTCGCCGAGGACGTGGAGGATCCGGGCCTGATCCGCGTCTTCGAGGTCTGGCGCGACCGCTCGGCGATCGGTGCGCACGGCAAGACGGCGCACCTCGCCGCCTGGCGCGAAGCCGGGCGCGAGCACGGGGTTTCCGACCGGCGTCTGACCCTCTACGAGGTCAGTGGCGAAACTCCCCTCTGACGAGAGCCTGACATGCCCACACTGCTGCTCCTGCCCGGCGATGGCATCGGACCCGACGTCATCGCGCAGGTTCGCCGCGTGGCCGCCGTGCTGATGCCGGAGCTGACACTTGAGGAGCGCGCGTTCGGCGGGGCCAGCTATGAGGCGCACGGGACGCCCCTGACCGACGAAGCCCTGGCGCTGGCCAAGGCGAGCGACGCGGTGCTGATGGGCGCCGTCGGCGGTCCGCAATGGGCAGGGGTCCCGCGCCATCTGCGTCCTGAAGCGGGGCTGCTCAACCTGCGTTCCGGCATGGGCGTGTTCGCCAACCTGCGCCCGGCCCTGTGCTTCGCGCCGCTGGCCGACGCTTCGACACTGAAGCGTGAGGTGGTCGAGGGCCTGGACATCATCATCGTCCGCGAGCTGACCGGCGGCGTCTATTTCGGCCAGCCGCGCGGCATCGAAAACCTCGGCGGCGGCCAGCGACGCGGCGTCGACACCCAGGTCTACACCACCGCGGAGATCGAGCGCGTCTCCCGCGTCGCCTTCGACCTCGCCCGGGGCCGCCGCAACAAGGTCACCTCGGCCGAGAAGTCGAACGTCATGGAAACCGGGTTGCTGTGGCGCGAGGTGGTGACCGCCCTGCACGCCCGCGAATTCCCGGACGTGAAGCTCGAACACATGCTGGCCGACAACACCGCCATGCAGCTGGTCAAGAACCCGCGCCAGTTCGACGTCATCCTGACCGACAATTTGTTCGGCGACATCCTCTCCGACGAGGCGGCGCAGCTCACCGGCTCGGTCGGCATGCTGCCCTCCGCCGCTATCGGAGCCACCGGCGCTCCCGGTCTCTACGAGCCGGTGCACGGCTCCGCCCCCGACATCGCCGGCAAGGGGATCGCCAACCCCCTGGCCGCCATCCTGTCGTTCGAGATGGCCCTGCGCTGGTCCTTGGGCCGGACCGACCTGGCCGATCGCCTCAACACCGCAGTCGCCCGCGCACTGGAGGGTGGAGCGCGGACGCCGGATCTCGGCGGCGCCCTGGGAACAACGGCGATGGCCGACACGGTGCTGGCTGTGCTCTGACGTCGCGATACCTCGAGTGGGGTGCGAACCTCGCCCAGTTGATCGGTAGGGTCGAGCAAGGCTGCATCGATGACGTGAAACGTCAATTCGATGACGTGATCGGTCACCAGACTGGCCGCTCTTGCGGCTATCATCGCCCTCAGCTCCGGCATGCCGTCAAATTCGGGCTGACGGAAGACCGCCAACAGGGAAGGCCTCGAATGGCGACGCTGACGAAGCAAAGGGACGCACAAGCCGATTTCCGCGCCTATGCCGGGCCGTATCGGCGCGACGGCGTCACGTTCCTGAAGGGCTGTCTCGACGCCGATGCCGTTGGATTGGTCCAGGCCGCCTACGACTGGAAGCTCGCCAACCCCGGCCCATTCGCCCAGCGGTTCTATCCTGACAGTGGCGCGACCTTTCTGCAGGCCGGCGGCGATTCGATCGACCAGCCCGATTTCAACCGGATGCTGAAGGAGAGCCCGATCGCCAGGATCGTCGCCGACCTCTTCGGTTCGGGCGATGTCTGGTTCATCGGCGAACAGCTTTTTCTCAAGGAGGGCGGCAGCCCGACCGCGGTCACCCGTCGCACGCCTTGGCACCAGGACTCGTCATACCTTCCATTCGAGGGCGAGAAGATCGCAGTGGTCTGGATCCCGCTGGATCATGTGCCCAAGGCAGCGGCGCTCGAGATCGTGCGCGGCTCGCACAAGGGCACGACATACAACGGCTCGATGTTCCACCCCAAGGACGACACCGCGCCCCTGTACAAGGACGACCCGATGCCCCGGCTGCCGGACATCGAGGCCGACAGGGACCGATGGAACGACCAGATCGTCTCCTGGGCGTCGGGGCCGGGGGACGTCCTGATCTTTCATACCGCGTCGCTGCACGGCGGGGCGGCGACCCTGCCCGGCATGCGGCGCCGCAGCCTGACCCTGCGCTTCGTCGGCGACGACGTGGTGCGGGTCCCACGCCCGAGGAGCCGGTCGGACGACCCGGAAAACCGTTACGAGAGACTGCCGGTCGGCGCCCCGCTCTGGCACAGCGGCATCCGCAGGGTTCATCCCTGGAATTGACCGCGACACGACCTCGACCGACCAAAATCGACGCATCCACGCAGGGAACGACCATGGACGACGCAAGCCCGATCAAACACTACTCCCTCAACTTCGACCCCGATGCGCTGCGCGACAAATATCAGCAGGAGCGCGACAAGCGTCTGCGGACCGACGGGGCCACGCAGTATATCGAGATGTCGGGAAGGTTCGCCCGCTACGAAGTCGAAGACCCCTATGTGACGCCGGGCTTCACTCGCGAGCCGCTGACCGACGAGGTGGAGGTGGCGATCGTCGGCGGCGGCTTCAGCGGTCTGCTGGCCGCCGCTCGGCTACATGAGCAGGGCGTCAAGGGCGTGCGCATCATTGAGGCCGGCGGCGATTTCGGCGGCACCTGGTATTGGAACCGCTATCCCGGCGCCCAATGCGACATCGAGAGCTACTGCTACCTGCCTTTGCTGGAAGAACTAGGGTTCATACCGAAGGAGAAGTACTCCTTTGTCACCGAGATCTTCGAACATTCCCAGCGCATCGGCCAGGAATATGGCCTCTACGACCTTACCTGCTTCCAGACCCGAGTGACCGGGCTGCGCTGGAATGACGGCGCCAAGCGCTGGACGATCCACACCAACCGCAACGACGAGATGAAGGCGCGGTTCGTGATCATGGCCCTGGGCACCGCCAGCCGCGCCAAATTGCCGGGTATTCCCGGCGTCGAGGATTTCGAAGGCCACACCTTCCATACCAGCCGCTGGGATTATGGCTACACCGGCGGCGACACCAACGGAAACCTGCACAAGCTGGCCGACAAGCGGGTGGCGATCATCGGCACCGGGGCGACGGCGATCCAGTGTGTGCCGCACGTCGGCCGCGACGCCAAGGAACTCTACGTCTTCCAGCGCACGCCTTCCTCGGTCGACATCCGTGGTAACAAGCCGACCGACATGGAATGGGCAAACACCCTCAAACCCGGCTGGCAGCGCGAGCGCCGGCACAACTTCGCCGCCATTGTCGAGGGCCGTCCGTTCGAGGAGGACATGGTCGCCGATTCCTGGACCGACATGTTCCGTGCGCTGCAGAATGTTCCCGGTAAGGAAAAACTGAGCCCCCAGGAATTGGCCCAGGAACTCGAACTCGCCGACTTCCGGAAAATGAACCAGATCCGCGCACGCGTGGACGAGAGCGTCCAGAACACACAAGCGGCCGAGGCGCTGAAGCCCTGGTACCGCCAGTTCTGCAAGCGGCCGACGTTCAACGACCATTATCTGCCGACCTTCGATCGGCCTAACGTCACGTTGGTCGACACCAGCGCCGCCAAGGGCGTCGAGAAGATCACCGCCCAGGGCGTGGTGGCGAACGGGATCGAATATCCGGTCGACTGCATCATCTTCGCCACCGGCTTCGAGATCACGCCCACCAGCTTCAAGCGCGGCATCGGCTTCGACATCTTCGGCCGCGACGGCAAGTCGATCTACGAATACTGGGCCGATGGCCATCGCACCTTGCACGGCCATTCGACCAACGGCTTTCCCAACTGGTTCTACATCGGCATCTCGCAAAACGGCCTGTCCGTGAACATGACCGCGATGTTCGACGATCAGGCCAAGCACGTCGCCTACATCATCAAGGAGGTGCGGGACCGGGGCGCGGCGACCGTCGAACCCGCCGTCGAGGCCGAGAACGCCTGGATAGCGAATATTCGCGAACTGGCGTTGGACACCAAGGCGTATCAGGAGGCCTGCACACCGGGCTATTACAACAACGAGGGCGCGGTGAAGGGCGGCATCAGAGCCGAGGCTTACGCGCCGGGGCTTAACGCCTTCAACGATCTCCTGGCCGAGTGGCGGTCCAAGGGCGACCTGGAGGGTCTGATCCTGAAGTCCTGAGCCGACCCGGTCCGCGCGAAAAGCCCGCGAGACGGAGACAAAAATCGGAGTTACGAGAGCTTGCGTCGCAGCGATCGCCCGTCGTCGCCGAACCGTTGCTTGAGGAAGCGGCTGACCGCGCTGGGCTCGGAATAGCCGAGCAGGGTGGTCAACGGGCCGATAGGCTGGTCCGCGCCCCTGGACAGGTAGGCCAGGGTGATCTCGGCCCGCACGTCGGCCAGCAGGGTGGCGAAATCGGCGTCGAGGGCTCGCAGCTTGCGTTGAAGCGTTCGCGGCTGCAAGGCGAGCACGGTGGCGGTCTCATCGAGCGTGGCCGACCCGCTGCGAAGCAGCCAGGATATCGTACGCTTGACCTCGACGGTGAGGTCGGCTGGCGTGGCTGACACCCTGTCATCCAGAAACCGTTGAATGATTGCGGCCATCACCTCGTCCCCGCCGCCATGGCGGACACGCAGGTCGGGTTCCGGAAAAACGATGGCGTAGTCCTCGCTTTCCGCCCGAACCGGGGCCCTGAAGCATTCGTGCATTCGTCGCTGCGGCGAAAGCAGCGGGTGCTGCAGCTCGATACCCAGGGGTCGCCAGGCCCGCCCGAGCAGGTTGCGCACGACCTTTACGCCAAGGACCAGAGTGGCTTCCATGAACTGCTCGGAACCGCGTCTCAGTTCAGGCGTCAGGGCGTATACGACGCGCGCCTCGGCGCCACTGCGCTCGACCCGGAACATCACCCCGGAATTGTTCAATGGCAGGTAGCGCTCGGCGCCCTTCAGCAGGTCCTCCAGCGTCGGATAGTGTTCCCAGAGCTGCGCCAGGGGGCCCAGGTCTCGCATCGAGACCCATTCACCGAAAGTGATCCCAAAATCCGGCAGCGCCAGGCATTGTGCGCCGCGGTCGAAGAGGTTGACGACCAGTTCCGCTGCGACAAAGTCTCCTGGTCGGCTCCTCGCAAGTATCCGCAGCACCGCCTTGTCGAATACGGTCGACGGCGCACGCCCCAGGCGATGTTGGACGAATCGGACCACTTCCTGCGCGAGCGCCACGTCAGACAGCGCCGCCGGCGAATTGCGCGGAGAGCTCATGTCGTCATTAGTGAAACCAATGGCGCGATCCGTCAACGCGCCCGATCGGCCACGGGTCGAGATTTCCGGTCGCGGGGCAGGCCGGAGAACAGCGTCCGATTTCCAACTCGGCTGATGCTAGGATGTGGAACGATGAGCGGCAGCGAAGACTCTCAGGTCCGGTTCAGTTTTCAGGCGGAGGTCATCTATTGGTGCGGACCGTCTCCGTTTTTCTTCGTCGCCATTCCGCTCCGGGAAGCCGCGGAGTTGCGGCATGTCGCGCGGGCGGTGAGCTATGGCTGGGGGATGATCCCGGTCGAGGCGCGGATCGGCGATGTCGGTTTCACCACCTCGCTGTTCCCAAAGGACGAGACCTATCTGCTGCCCGTGAAGGCGGCGGTGAGGCGGGCGGCCGGGGTCACGGCGGGTGACGCGATCCTGGTCGAGATGACGGTTCAGGCGGTTCGGCGGTAATCGCCGGTCGACCGAACGCGACAGGGTGAAAATCAGGGTTTCGTTCCCATATCACCGGCCGTGACCCAGTTTCCTACCGACGACCTCGTCGCTCCGTTCGCGATTGAGGAGCAACCTGTCCGCGGCCGTGCGGCGCGTCTCGGGCCTGCCATCGACCAGATCCTTACCCGGCACGACTATCCCGAGCCGGTCGCCAACCTGCTGGGCGAGGCCTGCGCCCTGGCGGCGCTGGTCGGATCGAGCCTGAAATTCGAGGGCCGGCTCATCGTCCAGGCCCAGGGTTCCGGCCCGGTCGCCTACGTGGTCGCCGACTACGACACCAACGGCGCCTTGCGCGGCTATTGCCGGTTCGACGCCGAGCGCGTGGCCGCCGCGTCGTCCGGTTTCGTGCGCCGGGGCGCACGATCCCTGCTGGGCGAAGGGGTGTTCATCATGACCGTCGATCCAGGGCCGGGCATGGAGCGCTATCAAGGCGTCACGCCGATCGAAGGCGAGACCCTGGCCCTTTGCGCCGAAACCTACTTCGCCCAGTCCGAGCAGGTGCCGACCCGGGTGCGGCTGGCTATCGGCCAGGCGGACACCGGCGAAGGCGCTCACTGGCGGGCCGGCGGTCTCTTGATCCAGAATGTGGCCGAGGACGATGCCCGCGGCTCGACGCAAGACGCGTGGACACGGGCTCAAGCTCTGTTCGAGACCGTCGGCGAGGACGAATTGATCGACCCGACCATCTCCACGCAAACCCTGCTTTGGCGCCTGTTCCACGAAGATGGCGTGCGGTTGTTCTCGGCCACCCCGCTCAGCGGTTTCTGTCGGTGCACGGAGGAACGTGTGATCGGTATGCTGATGGCCTTCCCGCCTGAGGAACGCGCCGACATGGCTAAGGACGGCCGCATCGAGGTGACCTGCGAATATTGCTCGCGCGTGTATGCTCTGCCGGTGGACGCGGTGGGCTAAGGCGGACTACCTCTCTGTGCGCCGACGGAGGGAGGAATTCACAGCCCGCCTAGCAGCACGTACTTGATCTCCAGGTAGTCCTCGATGCCGTATTTCGAGCCTTCGCGGCCGAGGCCGGACTGTTTGACGCCGCCGAACGGGGCGACTTCGGTGGAGAGGATGCCGTCGTTGACCGCGACCATGCCGTATTCCAGGGCCTCGGAAACGCGCACCACACGGGCGAGGTCACGGGCGTAGAAGTAGGCGGCGAGGCCGAAGATGGTGTCGTTGGCCATGGCGATCGCCTCGGACTCGTACCGGAAGCGGGTCAGGGTGGCGACCGGACCGAAGATCTCCTCGCGAGAGATGGCCATGTCCGGGGTGACATCGGTCAGGATGGTCGGCTCGAACCAGGTGCCGCCGAGTTCATGGCGATGGCCGCCGACGACGGCGTTGGCGCCCGCCGCGACGGCGCTGGCCAGCAGTTCCTCCACCTTCTCCACCGCCTTCATGTTGATCAAAGGCCCCTGGCTGACGCCGGCCTCCGCGCCGTCGCCGACCCGCATGGCGACGACCCGCTCGGTCAGCTTGGCCTGGAAGGCTTCATAGACGCCGTCCTGGACCAGGAAGCGGTTCGCACAGACGCAGGTCTGGCCCATGTTGCGGTATTTCGAGGCCATCGCCCCATCGGCCGCGGCGTCGAGGTCGGCGTCGTCGAAGACGATGAACGGCGCGTTGCCGCCCAGTTCCATCGACACCTTCTTCACCGTGTCGGCGCATTGCACCATCAGGAGCTTGCCGATCTCGGTCGAGCCGGTGAATGAGAATTTCTTCACGGCGTCGTGCTGCGTCAGCACCTTGCCGACTGCCGAAGAGCTGGCTGAGGGGATTACGTTGAAGACGCCCGCCGGGATACCCGCGCGATGGGCCAGTTCAGCGAGCGCCAGGGCCGACAGGGGCGTTTCCTGGGCCGGCTTGATCACGAAGCCGCAGCCGGCCGCCATCGCCGGTGCGCACTTGCGGGTAATCATGGCGTTGGGGAAATTCCATGGGGTGATCGCGCCGACCACGCCGATCGGCTGCTTGAAGGTTAGAATGCGTTTCCCAGGTTGGGTTGCAGGAATGACGTCGCCGTAGACCCGCTTGGCCTCCTCGGCGAACCATTCGATGAAGCTGGCGCCATAGGCGATTTCGCCGCGCGACTCCGCAAGGGGCTTACCTTGCTCGGCGGTCATCAGCTGCGCTAGGTCCTCCTGCGCGGCCATGATCAGCTCGTACCAGCGGCGCAGGACCTGGGCGCGGTCCTTGGCGGTGCGGGCGGCCCAGGCCGGCATCGCGCGGGCGGCCGCTTCGACGGCGGCGGTGGCGTCTTCGGGCCCGCAGTTGGCGATGGTGGCGATGACCGCGCCACCGGCCGGGTTGGTCACGTCGAACGTCTCGCCTGAGCGTGCGGCGATCCAGGCGCCGTCGATATAGGCCCCGGTACGGACCAGGGTGGGATCGTTCAGTGTCGGCATGGCTTTCAAGTCTTTCCTCAATCGAGCGTATCGTCCAGCAGGGCGGGCAGCGATCGCGCCAAGCCGTCCAATGGCCCGGACGACAGCAGGAGCACAACCTCGTCACCCGTCAAAGTATGGACAAGGTCGCCCAGGATCGAGGCGCCGTCCGCAAAAGCGTCGGCTCTCACGCCGACGGCGCGGATCCGAGCGAGGATGCGATCCTGGGTCAGCTGGTCGTGGCTGCCGGCGCCGTGCTCGGGGGTCGGCAGCAGGAGGACGCGCGCTACTCCCTCGAACACCGTATCGTACCAGGCGAGCGAGGCGCTATTGCGCCAGCTGAAGGTATGGGGCTCGAACACCACCACGGCGGGACGGGTCGGAAAGTGCAGGGCGATCGCCTCGATCGCCGAGCGGGCCTTTTCATAGGATGAGCCGAAGCCCTCATACACGGGAACGCGCGAAGCTCGGGTCTTCTTGTCCAGGCGGCGCTCGACGCCGCGGAACTTGGCGACGCCGCGCTGAAGGGCGTCTGCATCGATCGCGCCGCGCTCCAGCAGCAGGGCGGCGGCGCCGACGATATTCTCGATATTGTGCAGACCCAGCTGTCCGGTTTGCAGGGCGATGTGCGCGCCGCCGGGCGTGACGAGGTCGAAGCGGGTGATCTCACCGATCCGGATGTCGGCGGCGTGATAGCCCTCGCAGGGTTCGAGGCCGTACCAGACCACGCGACGGCCCTGCGTCAGTCGATGAAGGGCCTCGAAGCCGTTGGCGCAGACCAGCAAGGCGTCGGGAGCGAGCATGGCGATCAGTTCGGCGAACGCGGCTTCGTAGGACGCCAAGGTCGGATATACATTGAGGTGGTCATGGATCAGCGAACTGATCAGCGCGCAGTCGGGGTGATAGAGGACGAACTTCGGACGACGATCGTCCTCGGAGATGATGTACTCGTCGCCCTCGATCAGGAATGTCGGGTCGGCGCCGGAATGGCCGGTGGTCGGCAGGTCCAGGGGCACGGCGCCGATGAAATAGCCGGGATCACGCCCCGCCTCGCGCATCAGCAACGCGACGAGGGCGGTCAGGGTGGATTTGCCGAAGCTGCCAGCGATGACGACGTTGTCGCGGCCCTGGGTATGGAGGCCAAGGTATCCAGCGAACGAATGGCGCGGAACACCGCGGGCGGCGAGTTCGGCGAGTTCGGGATTGTGCGCCAGGTCGAGTTTGGCGCTCGAGCCGATCACCGCCGCGTCGATGTCGTCCGGCACAAGGCCAGCGTCGAAGCCGACGTGGTAGGGGATGTCCAGGCGGTCGAGATAGGTGCTGACCGGCGGGAACACGCCGTCGTCCGAGCCGGACACCCCGCACCCTTCCGACGCCAGCACCGAGGCCAGCGCGCTGACGCCGGCGCCGGCGATACCGAGGAAATAGACGTTCATACTTGGCAGTGGGCGGACGCCCCCTCCACCACTTCGTGGGTGAGGATAACTCCATCCTCCCCCTCAAGCGCAGCGCCGAGGGGGAGGTGGCGCGGCGCTCTTTCTTGCGCCGTGACGGAGGGGGCGTCGGCCACCGCCACTATGTCACCCGTCCCGGCGCGCGTTCCGCCTGCTTCCGCCACGCCTCGTCGCGCATGACCGAGTGCAGGATCTCGACGGCCCGCCAGACGTCCTCATGCCCGAGATAGAGGGGTGTGAGGCCGAAGCGCAATACATCTGGGTCGCGGAAATCGCCGATCACGCCGCGAGCAATCAGCGCCTGCATGATCCGATAGCCCTCCGGGTGGGAGAGGGAGATGTGGCTGCCGCGCGCGGCGGGGTCGCGTGGGCTGATGAGTTCGAAGCCGTATCCGGCCAGGCGCACATCGATCCGGGCCGCGAACAGGTTCCAGAGCGCGGCCGACTTGCGGGCCAAGTCGGCCATGTCGGCTTCGAGCGCGATATCCACGCCGACTTCCAGCGCCGTCAGTCCCAGCACCGGCGGCGTGCCGCACAGGAACCGTTGGATGCCATCGGCCGGCTGGTAGTCGTCAGAGAAATCGAACGCCGAAGCGTGCCCCATCCAGCCGGACAGCGGAGAGCTCAACCCATCCTGCAGAGGCTGGGCGACGAACAGGAAGGCGGGGGCGCCGGGTCCGCCGTTCAGGTATTTGTAGCCGCAACCTACGGCGAGGTCGGCGTCGCAAGCGCGCAGATCGACCGCGACAGCGCCGGCGCTGTGGCTGAGGTCCCAGAGCATCAAGGCGCCGGCAGCGTGGGCGCGGGCGGTGATCTCCGCCATGTCCCAGCGCGCGGCGGTCTTGTAGTGGACGTGCGTCAGCATGACGACGGCGACGTCAGAGTCGATCGCGTCGAACACCTCCTCGCGAGGCAAGGCGCGGACTTCAGCGCCCGGAATCGACTCCGCTACGCCCTGGGCTATGTAAAGATCGGTGGGGAAGTTGCCGGCTTCGGTCAGGATCACTCCTCGGCCTGGCCGGGCGCGAACGGCGGCGGACAGCAGCTTGAAGAGGTTCACCGAGGTGGAATCGGCGGCGACCACCTCGTTCGGCGCCGCACCGATCAGCCGGGCGATCTTGCCACCGACCCGCGCCGGCGCGGCGATCCAGTCGGCGTCGTTCCAGCTTCGGATGAGCCCTTCGCCCCACTCATGCCGGAGGGCGGCGTCGAGGCGTTCCCGGGTCGCGCGCGGCAGAGGACCGAGCGAATTGCCGTCCAGGTAGATGACGCCGTCCGGCAGCACGAAGCGATCGCGGAAGTTGCGCAACGGATCGGCGGCGTCCGCCGCGCGCGCTTGTGCCTCGGTTTCGATCATGATCGGCCGCGCGATAGCACGCCTCGCGCGGCCGGTCGAACCTCAGTGATCGGCGCCCCCCTCAGGCCAGGCAGGGGACGAGCAAGTCCGAGTGCGCCGTCAGTAGAATACGCCGTCGACCACGTCGAGAATCTCGCCAGTCCGGATGTTCACCAGGACGACGTCGGGTCCATACCTCACCCACTGATAACCGTAGGGCGGCGCGTCCAGGCCGAGGGAGGCGTAGTCGGAGAAATAGAAGGCGGCGCTGAAGAGCAGCTGAGGCAGGGTCTGGCCAATGCTCCAGCGACGATAGGCGTAGCCCGGCGGGTAGCGGAACGCGCCAAGGCGCAGGCGATGGCCATTCCAGCGACCATAGATGGGACGATTGCCCGGCCGATGCCCCGGTGCGGGCGGACGGGTGGGACGACCGCCATGGGGCGGGCGCGTCGTCGGAGGCCTGGGGCCGGGCCTTCCCGGCGTGGGCTTCGGCGGTCCGGGTCTCGGGGGCGGGCCACCGCCCGGGCGACCGGGTCCACCTCCGGATCCAGGGCCTTTCGGCGGCGGGCCGACCGGCTTCGCCATTCCCGGCGGACGCTTGTCCATCGGCTGGGCCTGCGCAATTGACTGCAGGGCGGCGCTCACCGCCAGCAGGGAAATGACGCCGTAAACAAGAATACGCTTCATCGCCGATCCTCCATTCGCGCGATGACGGCGAATGGCCATTCTCCGCGCTCCCGTTGCCCGACTGCACGATGCGCTCATGCCGAAAAGCGGTCAAGCCGACAGCAAAAGCGGTTTCTGCGATGAGCCATGCCCAAGCGGATCGCGCCGCTTCCCGCTACAGATCCATATGCAGGAACTGGCTGAAGGCGCCGGGGGCGTAGTCGGCGAAGGCGTCGCCGTCGGTGAAGCCGTGGGTCCGGTAGAGCGCCAGGGCCGGTTCGAAGGCAGTGCCCCGACCGGTTTCCAGGCTAAGACGCTCGAGACCGCGTTCACGGGCCACGACGATGATGTGCTCCAGCAGCGCCGCGGCGACGCCCTTGCGCAGATGGCGCGGATCGGTGCGCATGGATTTCAGCTCACCGAGGCCGTTTCCCAGTTCCTTCAACGCGCCGATGCCCGCGAGCTCGCCTTCATCCCAGACAGTCCACACCGAGACGCCCGGCGATTTAAGTCCGGTGAGATCGAGTGCGAAGACGTGGCCCGGCGGCGAGTTGGCGTGCATGCCTCCCAGGTGCAGGGCGAGCAACGCCTGCGTCGCCTCACCGGAAAGGTCGTCCTGACGGATATCGAACATCACCAGGGCCTTTTCACGATCCTTGCAATTCGCGCAACACCGCCCGCACCGGCGAGGCGTCCAAGTCCTCCAGCTTCAGCGGCAAGGCGATCAGCTCGTAGCGGCCGGGCGGCACGTCGTCGAGGACGAGGCCCTCGAGCACCCGCATGTCGGCGGCGAGGACCGCCTTGTGCGCGTCCATGGTCTTCGACGCCTGCGGATCGAGCGACGGCGCATCCACGCCGATCAGTACCACACCTCGAGAGGCCAGGTAGGCGATCGCCCCGGCCTCGACCGCCGTGAAACTGTCGGGCCAGGCATCCACCGGGAACCGCGTGAAGGTGCGGAACAGCACCCGGGCCTCGGACGTCGGCAGAACGCGTTCGACGAAGTCCCGATCGATCAGCGGTCCGCAGCCCGTCGCGTCGACGACCACGCATGGACCTATATAGGCGTCAAGGCCGACCTCGGCGGCGCTCGCCCCATCGGCGTGATAATGCAGCGGCGCGTCGGCATGCGCGCCGGCATGGACGGTGGTCTCGAAAGCCGCGACATTGACCGGCGAGCCGTCGGCCATAGACCAGCGCGGACGATGGGAAAAAGCCGTGTCGCCCGGCCAGACCGGCAGGGCCGGCCGCAGGGTCTGGCTGATGTCCCATAGACGTGGGGGCATTACGGTCCCCCCGGCCGCGGAGGCGCCAGTTCCTGGATCGTCCACTCCAGCGGCTCGATATCCACGCGTATCGAACCAAGCCGGGGCCGACTCAGATCAACGGCCAGCACCATGGCGCCCACCCACATCGCCAACAGCAGCGACGAGAGCACAGGCTGGCGGTGACCAGCCAGTCCGAGCTGGAAACCCATGGCTCCGATCGCCAGGATCGATCCGACGACCAGCAATGTAAGGATGCCAGGAGGCACACGCCCGGCGAAGGCGAAGCGCTGCGACATAGACGCGTCGAACATGGTGTTGAGGGCCGAGACCAGGTTTGCAGTGATGGGCGTCGGATCGCGGCGTGCGATGACGGTCGCGAGATCCCAGATGCGTCTCTGGTCCCCCTCGGCGCGAGCCAGGATTCGGTCGACCGGCGCTATGAACTCGGCGCGGGTGAATTCCAGGCGCGCGTGGGCGTAGTCGCCGATCAGGGCGGCGATGGAGTCGCCTTCCGCACCACCGATCATCCGCGCGCGCAGGCCTGCGGTGCCGATCGCATTGGCCTCCTCGACGACGAGGTCGCGCCGCGCTTCGTAGCGGTTTTCGGCGAAACTGACCGTCAGACCGAGCATGAAGGCGAGCAGGGCGAGCATGCCGCCGGTCAGGATCGACGCCGCGCCGATTTCAGCGTCGCTAGGCTCGGATTCGCCGCGCCGCCAGCGGCCTACGCGATAGCCGACCTCACAGGCGATCGAGAGGATGACGAACAGGACCACGGCGAGCGCCGCAGTCCCCGCTTCGATGACCGGCAAGAACCAGGAGTCCAGCAACGTCGGCGCCCCCACGGCAGAGATGGCCAAGCCATCGGAGTTTGGCGGCCGCGAGAATGCCCTCGATCGCGAGCGGCGCCCAGCCCGCCACGGCCGCAATTGTTGGATAAGTCGAGAACGCCCCTGGTCGTCCAGGCGTGGCGCACCCCATATTCGCCATCATGACAAAGCTCTCCGTTCTCGATCTCTCCCCCATCGTCGAAGGCGCCGACGCCGGGCAGTCCCTTCGCAACAGCCTGGATCTGGCGCGGCATGCCGAACGTCTGGGCTATCACCGGTTCTGGATGGCCGAGCACCACAACATGCCCGGCATCGCCAGCGCGGCGACGGCGGTGGCCCTGGCGTTCGTCGGCGCGGGGACCTCGACGATCCGCATCGGGGCCGGCGGCATCATGCTGCCCAACCACGCACCGCTGATGGTCGCAGAACAATTCGGAACGCTCGCCGCCTTGTTCCCCGGCCGCATCGATCTGGGTCTCGGACGCGCACCCGGGACGGATGGATTGACCGCCCAGGCGCTGCGCCGCCACCTGTCGGGCGGGGCCGACACCTTTCCGCGCGATGTCGTCGAGCTGCTGCACTACTTCGATCCGGCCAAGCCGGGACAGGCGGTGCGCGCCGTGCCGGGCGAGGGGCAGGCCGTGGAGACCTGGATTCTGGGGTCGAGCACCTTCGGCGCGCAACTGGCCGCCATGCTGGGCCTGCCCTATGCCTTCGCCTCGCATTTCGCGCCGGCCGAGCTCGATCGCGCCCTCGCGGTCTATCGCCAGCAGTTTCAACCGTCCGAACGCTGCCCCAGGCCGCATGTCATGCTGGGTGTCAACGTCGTCGGCGCCGAGACCGACCGTGAAGCTCGCCGGTTGCTGACGTCGCTGCAGCAGGCCTTCATCGCGCTACGCACCGGCAACCCGGGGAAACTTCCGCCTCCGGTGGACGACATCGAGGCGCGGCTCGAGCCGATGGCGCGCGCTATGCTGGATCAGGTGCTGTCGACGGCGGTGGTCGGTTCGCCGCAGGCGGTCCGGACCGGTCTCGCCGCATTTGCCGAACGCACCGGGGCGGACGAGCTGATGATCACCAGTTCCATCTTCGACCACACCGCGCGCCTGCGCTCGTTCGAGATCGCCGCCGAGACCCGCGCCGCGCTCGCCGCCTGAGCAGCCGGCATAACCGTGTCGTCGCCCGTTGACAAAGCCGTGATGGTGGCGCGGGCGCACTCGACGCCGGCGGTGACGTCGGATAGGAGGCCCGCGAAAACCCAGGGCGCTTGGATGTATCTGGCTTTCGGCGCAGCCGATGTCTCGTCCGTCCGTTCCATGAGAGCGCCGCCTCGGCGCCACAGAAAGGCCTGACCCGTGAAAACCTCAGACATCGTCCTCCTCGGTCTGGGGGTGGCGGCATTCACCGCGGCGCCGCTGGCGAGCCAAGCCGAGGAATGCGAAGGCGCGCCGAGCGCGAACAAACTTTCAATACTCATCGAGGGTGTCCGCTCAAGCCGGGGGCAGATGACGGCCTCGCTCTATCCGGACGACAAGACGAAATTCCTGGTCAAGGGTGGCTCGCTGAAAGTCTGGCGTGTTCCGGTGGAAGCGCCGGTGACAAAGATGTGCATCTGGCTCAACGCGCCTGGAACCTATGGCGTCGCCGTCTATCATGACGCCAATGGCAACGGAAAACTCGACCTCGGCATGTTCGGGCCCAGCGAGGACTACGGCTTCAGCCGCAATCCGCGTATCCTGTTCTCGAAGCCGTCGTTTGCCTCGGTGCGGTTCCCGACCGACGGCGCGGAGACCACGCTCCATATTCGCCTCGATCGCGGCCATTAGCTGCGTGGTGAAAAAGCCGGGCGACGCACCCGCGGTCCGAGTGACACCGGGGCGGCGAGGCGCCATCTACGCCATTCATAAATGCGAGGAACGAGCGGCATGGCCGGCGTGACATTGGCGGACGGACTGAAGGTGGCGGTGAACGTCATCGCCTCGAGGCGCCGCCCGATGCTGGCCCACCTGGTGGTGACCCGCTACTGCAACCTCGATTGCGCCTATTGCAGCGAGTACGACAAGGTCTCCAAACCGGTGCCCCTGGATGAGCTGCTGGCGCGTGTAGACGCCCTGGCGCGGCTGGGCACCCAGATCGTCACCCTGACCGGCGGCGAGCCCCTCACCCACCCTGGACACGACGAAGTGATCGCGCGCATCCGCGAGCACGGCATGGTCGCCACCACGATCACCAACGGCTTTCTGCTGACGGTGGAGAAGATCGCCGGCATGAACGCGGCCGGCTTGCAGGAAATGCAGATTTCCATCGATGGGGTGAAGCCGGACGCGGTGTCGAAGAAGACGCTGAAGTCGCTGGCCGGAAAACTCGAACTTTTGGCCCAGCACGCCGCCTTTCACGTCAACATCAATTCTGTGCTGGGAATCTCCGAAGAGCGCACCCAGGACGCTCTGGAAGTCGCGCAGGCGGCCAAGGACTGGGGCTTCAGCCACACCGTCGGCGTCCTGCACGACGCCGAGGGGACACTCGCGCCGCTGTCGCCCACCCAGCGCCAAGTATACGACGCGCTGATGGACAAACGTTCGGTGGCCCACCGCATCAATTTCCTGATGTTCCAGAAGAACCTGATGGCCGGCAAGCCGAATAGCTGGCGCTGCCGCGCGGGCGCGCGCTATCTGTACATCTGCGAGGACGGTCTGGTTCACTATTGCTCGCAGCAGCGCGGCAAACCGGGGATCCCGCTGTCGGAGTACGGCGTGGCCGACATTGTGCGCGAATACGCCGCCGCCAAGCCGTGCGCGCCCTATTGCACGGTCAGCTGCGTCCACCAGGCCAGCTTCCTGGACGCCTTTCGCTCCCCACAGAGAGCGACGGCGGCCTGATCAAGGCTCCCAGTCCACCGCCGTCCGCCGCGCCCCCCGCGCGGTGATGGCCACGGCCTGGGCGATCTTCAACGCCCCCGTGGCGATCCAGCCTCGGATCGTCGAGATCCGATGCGCGTCCCCCGGGAGGGCGGTGTCGAGGGCGGGGCGCACAATGCGCGCCACGAAATCGGCGATGGTAGCGGGGTCGCCGACCACCACCATCAGCTCCTCCTCGGCGGCCAGGCTGACGAAATCGAAGTTCGACGAGCCGATCACCAGGCGGGCGCCGTCGATGAGCAGCCCTTTCAGGTGGATCATCTCCCTCAAGAGGATGATCTCGAAGCCCGCCCGCCGTGCGGTGGCGAGCAGATGGTCGCGCACGGTGGGCTTGTTGTTCGGCCACGGCGTGATCAGCCGCACCCGCACGCCCCTCCGCGCGGCACGCGCCAGGGCCCCCGTCACCGGAAACGTCAGATAGGGGCTGATCACGACGATCTCTCGCCGAGCGGCCCCGATCATTGCCATCAGATCGCCGAATGCGGCCGCGTTGGTGCGGCCATCCAGCGAGCGGAGGGTCAAGCCGGGCAGATCGATCTCGCCCGCGCGGGCCCGGCTTTGCCAGGTCGCCTGGAAGTCTTCCGCCAGCCAATCGGCCGCCTGCGCCCCCTCGATGCGCAGCATGAAATCGTGCCAGGCGAAATTGTGGTCGCTGAAATTGATCCCGCCGATGTAGGCCGCGTCGTCTGCGACGATCAGCTTCTTGTGGTTGCGGGCGGGATAGTTGGTGAACAGCCGGCCGATCGGATTGGTCCGCCGCACCCCGACCCCGCCCCGCGCCAGACCGGTGAACATGGCGTGCGTGACCTCGACCTCGGCCCTCAGCGCCGCAGGCAGTTTGTCAGGCCGGCCAGCCACCCAGCGATCGCTGATCACGAAACGTGAGTAGTCATCCACCAGCACCCGACGTTCGACCGCGCCGCTGGCTTCGACGGCGTCGGCCGCGGTCTGGCCTGCGGCGTCACCCTCGAAGGTCATCGCCTGAACAAGGACCCGCCGTTTGGCGCGTTCGATGTCGCTCGCGGCGCGGGCCCAGAACGCCGGCGCCCCGATCAGAAGTTCGAAAGTGGTCACCTGCGCCTGCCTTGTTCTAGTTTGCCATCAATATTCAGATTGCTTCGACCCATACCTAGTGGCTAGAAGCCAGTTTCAGGCAGTCGGGCCGGGGAGAAAGCATGACCGAACGCACGCGCGTCATGCTGCTGCTGTCCTCGTTGAACGGTGGCGGAGCCGAACGGGTGGCCGTTCATCTGATCAACCGTTGCGACCCGGACATCGTCGATGTGCGCATCGGGTTGCTCAACAGGGCCGGTCCCTTTCTCGCCGACGCCGATCCCGCCCGGATCGATTCCTCACCGATCGGAGAGAAGCTTTTGCCCTACGCGGGCCATAATTCCAGCTTCTATCGGCCCGACAGACTCGCTGCCGCCATTGGCCTCGCCCCACTCAACATCCGGCGCATGATCGAGGCGCACCGGCCGCACGTGATCATGAGCTTTCTCAAGGGTATGAGCCTGCTCACCTGGATCGTGGTCAACGGCATGGGGCGCGATGCGCCGCGCTGGATCGCCCGCGAAGGCAACAACACCGACGCAGTGATCGATGACGAACTCGCCAACCCGATCGCGCGCTCGCTCGTCAAGGGCCTGACACGCCGCGCCTATCGCAGGGCTGATTGCTTCCTGGCCAATTCCCATGAAATGGCCGATGGCCTGCGCGATGCCCTGTCGTTGAACGCGGCCCGCATCAGGGTCATCCACAACCCCATCGACGTGGCCATGGTGCGTCGGCGGGCCAACGAGCCCCTGGCGCACCCTCCCTCAAGGCCGTTCATCGTCACGGCCGGCCGTCTCGAATACCAGAAGGGTCACGATGTCCTGCTGAAAGTGTTCGCCGCTAGCCACGCGGCGCGCGGCATGGATCTGGTGATCCTCGGACGCGGCACACTGGAGGCGTCACTCAAGCGACAGGCGGCGGAACTGGGCGTCGCCGAGCGGGTCAGATTCCCGGGGTTCACCGACAATCCCTGGGCCTGGATCGCCAAGTCGGAGCTGTTCGTGCTGCCGTCTCGCTGGGAGGGATTTCCCAGCGTCGTCGCCGAGACCCTGGCCTGCGCCGCGCCGGCCCTGGTCACCGCTTGCGATTTCGGACCGCGCGAAGTCGTGGAGCATGGCCGCAGCGGCTGGGTCGTGCCGCCGGACGATGTCGGTGCGTTCGGCGCCGCCATGGACATGCTGCTGCGTCGCCCCGACCTCACCCAGCAGTTCAGGCGTAACGGCCCCGTCCGCGTGGCCAGTTTCGACATCGACGCGATGATCGAAGCCTATACGGACCTGTTCCTGGAGCAGGCCGAAGCCCGGCTGGTCCCCGCCGCCCGGCGCGCTCGTCCCCGGCGTTCCGCCCTGCGGGCCCGCGCCGCTATTTCAGGCTGAAGCTGGCGGGGGGCTCACGCCGCCCGCAGCGTCAGGCGCTCAATCTGACCGCGTGCTCGAAGGCGACAGCGTCATCGACGTCCAGCCAGAACCGCTCGCCGATGTCGAAGGTCGTCGCCAGGCCGCGCTGCGCCAGGCGGGTCATGCCGCCGGAGATGCCGCCTGAGCCGCCGGCGGCGATGTCGTCGCCGATCGCCTCGACGAGGCCCGCAGAGGCCAGAAACACGCCCGTATCGAATGCATCGTAGGGCTGGATCAGCTTGCCGATAGCCTCGATCGCGCCGTTCGCATCCGTGCTGACCCGGGTGACGTCCTCGAGATCGACCAGAGGGTTGTCGAGGCGCCGGTCGACGGCCAGGACAACGCCGCCGCGTGGGACGGGCGTCGCCAGCAGATCGCTCAATAAATGAGCTTCGAACATGTGATCGGACATCATGAGAACGAAGGTATCGTTCAGAAAGGGCGCCGCGGCTGCCACCGAGTGACCGTTCGCCAGAACCCAGTCGGCGTTGAACACCGTACGGATTGGAATGTTCGTGCGCATCGACAATCGGCGCAGAAAGGCGTCGACCCGCGCGCCCTCATAGCCCGTCACCACCACGAACTCGTCGATGCCGCCGGCGCTCGCCGAGAGGATCACATGTTCGATCAGGGGGCGGCCGCGCACCTTGGCGAGCGGCTTGGACGGCGCGATGTCGCGCAGACGGGTGCCCTGGCCAGCGGCGACGATCAGTCCCTGCACGACGGCGATCTTATTCGGCGGCCACGCGGTGTTCGGCGTCGATGAAAGCCTCGGTCATGCGTTCGGCCTCGTCGTCGGTGAACTGTTCAGGCGGATGCTTGCAGAAGAAAGCCGACGGTCCGATCAGCGCGCCGCCGACGCCACGATCCAACGCAAGGCGGCAGCAACGGATCGCGTCGATGACCACACCGGCCGAATTCGGAGAATCCTCCACCGACAGGCGCACCTCGATGTTCATCGGCACATTGCCGAACAAGGCGCCCTCCAGCCTCAGGAAGCAAAGCTTGTTGTCGTTGAGCCACGGGACGTAGTCACTGGGGCCGACATGGATGTTCTCGTCGGCCAGGCGCTCGGCCATCACCGACTGCACGGCCTCCGTCTTGGAAATCTTCTTCGACATCAGACGGCCGCGATCCATCATGTTGAGGAAGTCGGTATTGCCACCCGTGTTGAGCTGATATGTGCGCGCCATGCGTACGCCGCGCTGACGCATGAGATTGGTAAGCGCCCGGTGAACGATCGTCGCGCCGAACTGAGCCTTGATGTCGTCACCGACGATAGGGATGCCCTTGGCCTTGAACCGCCGTTCCCACGCCGGATCGCTGGCGATGAAGACCGGCATGCAGTTGACGACGCCGACGCCGGCTTCCAAAGCGCACTCCATATAAAAGCGGGTGGCGTCCTCCGAGCCGACCGGCAGGAAGTTCACCAGAACCTCGGTGTGGGTGTCGCGCAATGCCTGAACGATATCGGCCTTCGACGGCTCGGCGGCCGAGGACTTCACGAAACTGCGGTCGGCGGGCATGTTCTCCATATGCTCGGCCATCCCGTCAAGTACGGCGCCCATACGCACCGTTACGCCAGATGCGGGCACCTCGGCGAACACGGCGGTGCAGTTGGGTTTGGCGAAGATCGCCTGGGCAAGGTCGGCCCCGACCTTGCGCGCGTCGATATCGAATGCGAGGACGAACTCGATATCCGTGGGTTCAAAACCGCCGATATTGTGGTGCATGAGGCCGACTGTGTTGTCGTTGGCCGCCCGGTAGTAGGCGACGCCCTGTACCAGCGAACTCGCGCAATTGCCGACGCCGACGATGGCAGCGCGAATTTTTCCCATAGTGTTTTCCTTCGGGGGGTAAAAACCGTATGTCCACCGAACGTCCCCGAGGGCCCGGTCCGACAGTTTGTTGTCCAATGTTGCCAACTTACGCTATCGCGTACCGATCCGTGTCACAAGACTGACATCGAGGGCAATTGCGTAAGGGACAAAACGGCGTGATGCAATCCAGCGCCAGCCCCGCGGCGCCAGGGCGGCCGCGGGAAATCGAGGCGTGGACCAACCTGCATCTTGTGCATCCGGTCTCCCGCGTCGTCGTCGACCGCCTGCTTACGACGCCGGTGACGCCGAATCAGGTCTCGCTCGCCAGCGTGGTCTGCGCCGCGGGCGCGGCGGCCTGTTATCTGAGCCTGGCATGGCCGTGGGCGGCGTTCGCGGGCCTGGCCTGCCAGTTCGCCTGGCATGTTCTGGACGGCGCGGACGGCGACCTCGCACGCCGCTCAGGTCGCGCCTCGCCATTGGGCGAGCTGATCGACGGCGTGTGCGACCATCTCAGCCAGGTGCTCATCTATGTTGCGTTCGTTTACATTCTGCAGCGCCACGGTTGGGGATCGTGGTCCTCGTGGGGGATCGCCTCGATCGCCGGCGCCTGCCATTTCTTCCAGGCCAACGTCTATGAAACCGGCCGCAAAACCTATCGGCGATGGGTCTATGGCGCCGACTGGATGCGGCAGACGGTAACGGCCCCGGCCGGGCAACGGGGCCTGCAAAGGGCCCTGGCCAGCCTCTACATGGCCGTCTCGAACCTCGCGAACCCGGGGGAGGCCCGCATCGAGGCGGCGATGGGCCCGGTCCTGACTGCGGGCGCGGCCTCAGCCGCCAGGGCCCGTGGGCTCTATCGAAAACTCTATGCGCCGCTGGTGAAGGCCAGCGGTCTGTTGGACAGCAACACCCGTACGATCGCCGCTTTCACCAGCATACTCGCCGGAAGCCCGCTGTGGTTCTTTCTCTTCGAGATCGCGGTGCAGACCGCCGCGCTCATCTGGCTCGGCCGCGAGCGTCGACGTCGCGACGACCAGCTCATCGCCCAGTTGGGAGCGTCGGCTCAGGCCGCCTCGGCGCCGAACTGGAGTCTGGCGAGTCGGGCGTAGAGCCCGCCCCTGGCGAGCAGTTCGCCGTGACGGCCTTCCTCGACGACGCGGCCGGCATCCATCACCACGATCCTGTCGGCCTCGAGCACGGTGGCCAGGCGGTGTGCGATGACCAGAGTGGTGCGGCCCACCATGGCCCCATGCAAGGCGTGCTGAACCAGACGCTCGTTCTCGGCGTCCAGCGCGCTGGTGGCCTCGTCGAGCAGCAGTATCGGCGAACGGCGAATCAGCGCGCGGGCGATCGCGATCCTCTGCCGCTGTCCGCCCGACAGGGTCTTAGCGCGCTCGCCGATCAATGTTTCAAACCCTTCCGGCAATGCGTCGAGGAAGCCTTCGGCCTGAGCCGCTCTGCCGGCCGCCCGGATCTCCGCCGCCGTCGCGTCACCGCGCCCAAAAGCGATGTTGTCGGCGGCCGAGCCGGAGAACAGGGGCGCGTCCTGGGCCACCAGAGCGAGACGCTCGCGAGCCTTGCGCGGGTCGGCGTTGCGCAGATCGACCCCATCGATCCTCACCGCGCCGAAGTCCGGATCGTAGAAACGAAGCAACAGGCGAAACACCGTGCTCTTGCCGGCGCCAGACGGCCCGACCAGAGCTACGCGCTCGCCCGGACGAACCTGCAGGGAAAATCCGTTTAAGGCCGGCAGGTCGGGCCTCCCCGGATAGGCGAACCGGACGCGGTCGAAGCTCACTTCGCCGCGGGTCGGCGACGGCAGAGCGAGCGGCTGGGCGGGGGCCGCGATGATCGGCCGGGCGTCGATCATCGCCGCGATGCGCTGAGCCGCGCCGGAAGCCTTCTGAATCTGGCTCCAGACTTCCGACAGATCCTTCAGCGCATTGGCGGCGACCAAGGCAAGAACCAGCAGTTGAAACAACGCGCCCGGTGACATCGAGTGGTCGATGACGACCGCGATGGCGCACTGATAAAGCAGGACCAGCATGCCGGCGAAGATCAGGCTGATCATCAGGCTGGACATGAGGCCACTGAGGCGGATCTGAGCACGAGAGGCCGCGAAGGCGTTCTCGATGGCGGTGTCGAAACGCGCCGAGACGGCGTCCTCCTGGCCGAAGGCCTGCACCGTCTCGAGCGCTTCAAGTCCCTCGCCGGCATAGCCGACGGCCTCCGCAAAGCGGTCCTGGGCGCGCACCGACAAGCGCTGCATGCGCCGCCCGATCAGCAGCAGGGGCGCCAGCAGGATAGGAACCAGCACGAGGACCAGCCCGGTGAAGTGCGGGCTGACGAGAATCATCAGGGTCAGCGCGCCGCAGAGCGTCAGGGCGTTGCGCAGGGCGACCGGAATGACGTTACCCACCGTCCCTTCGACGATGGTCATGTCGGTGGTCATCCGCGACAGCACCTCGCCGGTGCGCAAAGTCAGAAAATGCGTCACGTCGAGACCCAGAACGTGCCGGAACACCACCTGGCGCAGGTCCGCCACCACGCGTTCACCGAGCGTGTACAGAAAATACATCCTCAGTCCGGTCGCCAGGGCGAGCACCGCGGCGCCGGCTCCGAGCACGAGAAACACGTGCGCCAGCGCGGCGCGATCATGCACCTTGAACCCCTGGTCGATGATCAGCCGGAACCCGGCGGTCAAAGCGAGCAGAGCGGCAGACGACAGGACGAGAAAGAAGGCGCCGAGCGCGGCGTCGACGCGATGGGCGCCAATGAACGGGATCAGGCGTCGGAGAGGTCGAAGGTCGCGGCCACGTTCGCGGCGCCACGTATCAACCCTGAAGGCATCCTTCATCACGGCGCCCAGACTTGGGCGCCCGTTGTTCATCATTCGGGCGCCGCCCGTTTCCTTCATCGCCATCTCGTCTCCTCGTTCCGCCGGCTGACACCGGTGAACGAAAGGCGTATTGCCCGCCGCCACTATCGACTAACAGGTCGTACGTCATTGTCGATAATGACGTGAGGGTCGCCCTCGTGCCATATGGGACGCTCACGCATTGAATTATGCAGGTATCGATTGGACCAACAAACTTGACGCCGACGCCCACCGCGCCAGAGCGCATCATGCGTCTCGGGGATTTTTCGACGATCGCCGAGGCCTTGGACTTCGCCGCCAGCCAGCCCACCGGCATCAACATCCATTCGATCCGCGGAGAACTGATCGAGGTCCTGCCATACGCGGTGCTGCAGGAACAGGCGCTGGCCCTCGCGACGCGCCTGCTGTCGGCCGGGCTGCAACCGGGTGATCGCGTCGCCCTCGCCGCCGAGAGCGACGGCGACTTTCTGCGCGCTTTCTTCGCCTGCCAGTACGCCGGCATGGCCCCCACGCCCACGCCCCTGCCCGCCCCGTTCGGCGGCAGGGACGCCTACATCGCCCATATCCGGCGAATGCTGATTTCGTCGGGGGCCCGCGCCGCCTTCGCGCCGGCATCGCTCGCCGAATGGTTTGTGGAGGCAGGGGAAGGCCTGGATCTCGTCGCCACCGGAACAGTCGCCGGATTGCCCGAGGCGCCTCGGCGGGCATTGCCCCCGCAGGATCCAGCCGGTCTGTGCTATCTGCAGTTTTCCTCCGGAAGCACCCGTTTCCCGCTTGGCGTCGCGGTGACCCAGGCGGCGCTGATGGCCAATCTGCGCGCGGTCGGCCGCGACGGGCTGCGCGTCACGGCCGAGGATCGCACTGTAACCTGGCTGCCGCTCTATCACGACATGGGCCTGGTCGGAATGCTGCTGAACAGCCTCGCCTTCCAACTGTCCATCGACCTGCTGCCGACCGGCGCGTTCGTGCGTCGTCCGAGTCTGTGGCTCGACCTGATTTCCAAGAACCGGGGAACCGTGTCCTACGCTCCTACGTTCGGCTACGACCTCGCGGCGCGGCGCGCCGGGGCCATGGCGCTGGAATCTCTGGATCTCGGCGCTTGGCGCGTGGCCGGCCTTGGCGGCGACATGATCCGGCCCGAACCGCTGCGAGCCTTCGCCGACGCCTTTGCGCCATGCGGTTTCGATGCGCGCGCCTTCGTCGCCAGCTACGGCATGGCCGAGGCGACACTGGCGCTGACGCTTTCGCCGCTGAACCAAGGTCTGCATACCGACCTGGCGGACATCGATCGGCTCGAACGTCAAGGATGGGCGGCCGCGCCTTCGTCGCGCGACGCCCGCTCGCGCGAGTTCGCGCTTTGCGGCCAACCCCTGGTCGGCCATGGGATCGAGGTTCGCGACGATGCCGGCGTGAGGCTGGAAGAGCGGCAGGTCGGGCGGGTGTTCGCCTCGGGACCGAGTCTGATGAAGGCCTACTTCGGCGAGCCCGCCGAATCCGCGAAAGTGCTCTCCGGCGACGGTTGGCTGGACACGGGCGACCTCGGCTACCAGCTTGGCGGCCAGATCGTCATTACCGGGCGGGCCAAGGACCTTATCATCGTCAATGGACGCAATGTCTGGCCGCAGGATCTCGAGTGGACTGCCGAGAAGGAAACGGTCGGACTGAGAGGTGGCGACGTCGCCGTGTTTTCCGTATTCGACGACGACGGAGAGCGGGTGGTGGCGCTGGTTCAATGCCGGGTCAGCGACGAGACGGCCCGTGCGGAGCTGAGCGCACAGATCGCCAACCTTCTGCGCGCGCGGCACGGTCTCGATGTTCTGGTGGTTCTCACGCCTCCTCACAGCCTGCCGCAAACCTCTTCGGGCAAGCTCAGCCGGACACGGGCCAAGGCGCTGTATCGGTCCGGGGCTTTCGATTCCCGGCCGGTGCGGGTCACTGCATGAGGGGCCCGCGAGACGTCCGAGGCGGTGGCGGCGGGCCCTGGCCGGTCGCGCGCTGTTGAAGCCCCAGTCGCAAACCTGTTACGGTGATTCGGGGCTCGCGCCTCGTGGA
>Ga0302314_10001744_pt1 | contig 40740 bp, 40 predicted proteins | sample III_Palsa_N2_3_FD_200533 | JGI IMG/M metagenome (GOLD analysis project Ga0302314, IMG submission 200533) | Peat permafrost microbial communities from Stordalen Mire near Abisko, Sweden - III_Palsa_N2_3 | ecosystem: Environmental > Terrestrial > Soil > Palsa > Peat permafrost | place: Sweden... | reverse complement strand
CGGGCTCGTCACCCGCGCACCGAAGAACCTCTGTAGCTAGCTGTCCTGCCGCCTCGTCCTGCGACTGCGCCAAGTCGGATCCAATCAGCGGCTTGCCGAGCTGCGCGAGGCGGGCATCGTGGAACCCGGCCCGGGCGGCTTCGGCTTGACGACTGAGGGTCAGGAGCTGCTCGTCGCCTACGCCCCAATCTCAGCCTGGGCCGCGCGATGGGCGCCGCGCGCGGGCGCCGCGGACCCTGCACGCCAGCACGAGGCCGGTCCATGCCTCAGCTGGCGATGATGTAGCCCCGCATGTAGCCGACGTGCGACATCGAGTAGGGATCGCAGGGGTACATGCAGAACCACTCGAAGCGTCCCGCTTTGCGCACAAGCAACGTGTAGCTGTGCACCCCCGGTTTGACTGTGATGCTCACCCCGGCGCCGGGAGCTGTGATGCTGTGATCCGAAGTGTCGGTGTTGTTGATGACCAGCTTCACGGGCTGTCCGAGATGGGCGTAGAACGTGGTGACGCTGAACGCATCGTGCAACTTGCCATCAGGCCCGGGCTTGATACCGGGAGAGACGGTGAGGTAGACGGTCGGCTGAACTGTGGGGGCGGCCGAGATCTTGACGACCTGCTGCACCTGCCGAGCCTGAGCGGGCTGCACGCCGTTGACTAACACGACGTCGATCGCAATCAGCGCGAGCACAACCGCGACGCCGCCCAACACTGAAGTCGTCCCAAGCGCGAACCGATGCTTGACCCTGGCAAGGACCTCTTCAGTTTCCTGATCTCTGTCTGCGCTGCTCATTGCGTTGCCTTCCGCGGATTGTCTCTCCACCGTAGGCCGTAGGTGCCGCGCCGCAGTCAGCGATTGTCCACACGCGAGATGCGGCTTTACCGCAGTCGCGGCGCAACTCGGACACAGTCCGGGCGCGGTTCCCGACAGGAGCTACGCGGAAAACGAAAGGCCCGCTCCGCGGGGCTTCAAAATCGACCGTGAAGGAATCGGACCTTCAACCTCGGGCTAAGGGCGGCCCATACGAGAGCCAACGCCCGCAGCTCCGACTACTCATCGCTTCTTCTTCAGCGTCCGTTGATGGAAGCTCACGGTCCGCGAGAGCAGGGAGGTGGGCGTCGCATCGACGCCGACGGTCTCGGTGATCGCCAGCGTCAGGCTCAGATGACCGCGGCGTGCGAGGAGCGCCCGTCCCGCCTTGTTCAACCGGAGCACGAGCTTGCCCCTCGAGCCACCTTTGAGCGTCTTGATCAACTCGGCGTAGATCGTCCGTTTGGTCTTGGCGGCAGATCGCGCGCCGCTCGCGGACCGGCCGTCAGCTGCCTCCAGTACGCCCTCGACCTTGCAGCTGCTGCTGGCAGCGCCGCTGCAGCTCAGCCCAACGGAGACGTCGCTGGAGCTCACGGCGGGCGACGTGGTCACCTCGGCCGAGGTCGGGAACTGGGTGAGATAGAGGTCGTTGACCCAATCCTCGCCGGAATAGGAGTTGCCCTGGAAGGCCTGCAAACTACTGACGCCCCAGGCTTGGCCCGCGGCGTTGGCGGCGACCGGACCGAGGCCCGGGATCACCCCATCCGGCGTAGTTGGCTTTCCATCGGGGGCGAAGTTATTGCTCATCACAACGATCGGTCCCGGGATCACACCGTCGATGATCCTGCGCTCGACCGTGCACTCGGTTTCGCTGGGGTCGACGTTCAGGCAGCCGTCGTTGCCGCCGCTGACCTCCCACGCCGCGTACAGGTTGCCCTTTGCGTCCTCAAAAAGCGGCGGCAGATCCTGCCACGTTCCGTTGCCGTCATTGGGGTCGATCGCGTCGTCGTCGACGTCACCGATGGTCGCCACCGGCTTTAGCGCCGTGCCGCGGAACTCATACAGCTCCATCGGAATCGTCAGCGCGGCGAATGACTGGTTGATCTCGACGTTCAGTAGATAGGTCCCTTCGGAAGGCGAGAACACGGTTTCAAACGCGCTACTTACCCCCAGCGGCATCTCCGGACCGAACGTCCCGCCGGCCACCGGCTGGACGTACATCACGACCGGCGGCCCTCCGCTAATGGTCGACGCCGCCTCGTTGTAGGCGAACACAGCGGCGTCGCCGTTTGGCAGTTCCGTCACCCCGGCGAGGGCCGGGACCTCGGTGTCGCAGAGGATCCCGGCCGGGAACACCGGCGGCGCCGACGCTCCTGGCGTGAACGAGTCAGCCTCGTAGGCGGGGGGGTCGCAGTAGGCGTTGTCCGCATCCGAGTAGTCGAAGTCGCTGCCGACCACATCGACCCCACCGGCCCCCGGTGTGAGGATCACATCGCCGCCGCCGAACGACAGGTCGCCGACGTCTAGGCCGCTTCCGAGTGCCGGGCCGAATACCTCGGTCTCGGGCCCGTTCGGCTGACCGGATAGTCCGACCGCCAAGTACTCGCTGCCACCCGCGCCAGCCAGATATTTGAGTGCATCGATCGAACCCTCGCCGCTTGAGACCTCAGACGTCGCCAGCGAGGTGACAGCGCCACACTGGCTCGCGCCCGTCGCCAGAGTGCACTCGTCGATGTACCCGGTCTGTGAGCTGACGCCGTCCGGTCCTACGGTGCCCGCGATCCACGCGATGTGGGCGGCGCCGCTGGAGTCGACATAGAGCGCGGTGTTGCCACCCTGCGCACTCGTCGAGCCGCCGCCGGTGAAGCTGTTCGACGCCACCAGAATCGGACCGGCTGCGGCGGCGACGCCGGGCTCAGCGAAAGCGCCGACCGCAAGCACTACTGAGACAATCAGCGAGCACACTCCGATGCGCGTTCTCGGCAGCTTCACGCGACTCCTTGGCGTTGGTGACGGTGTGGCCAGCAACCCTACAGCGGTCAGGCGCTGCGAGGCGCAGAATCCGCAGTCTGCCACCGCGGGGCAGCGTCAAATGGGCCGTGAAGGAATCGAACCTTCAACCTTAGGATTAAGAGTCCTCTGCTCTGCCAATTGAGCTAACGGCCCGGCGGAGAAGATGATGGTAGCTGCTGTTTGGCGCTCAGCAGCTGAGAGCCAGAGCGCTCGAGGTCTTCGCCTCAGCGAGCTGCGATTTGATATCAGGCCGCTGCAGCTTCGGTGTCAGCGCGAGCGTCTGAGTCTCGGCAAGGCCGGCGACGCGGGTTTCCTTCGCGGCGTAGGCGTTGGCCGTCAAGCAGTAGAAAGCGCTCTCGGCATGCTCGGAGCTGGCGACGTCCTGCCAGGCGAGCGTGGCGCCCGAGAAATCGCCGAGATGCTCCTCGGCGCGTGCAGCAAGGATCGAAACATCGACGCTCGGCGTCGAGACCAGAGCCTGGTAGCGACTCCAAGCCTGCGCCAGCAATTTCAGCTGCTTGTCGCCGGAGGTGGTGTAGCTCGAGGCCGTCGAGTCGTAGTTACTGCCCTGGTCGGCGGCCGAGAAGCGAGCCTCGACCAGCGCCGCCCACGCAGCGGCGGAGCTCGGATCCTTTCGAGTCAACTTGACCGCGGCATTGACCGGGCCGTAATCGACTCCCGTCGTGCCGTTCGAGCCGTTGTTCTCAAGGCCGTTCAGCAGACCGCCGCTACCGCCGGTACCGACACCGACGAGCAACAGACCGCTGACCATGATCAGCGCCAGGAACGAGTAGATCACTTTGACCGCGCGGCGGCGGCCCTTGCTTCGGAGATCGAAGAGCATTGGAGTGAAGAGGCTAGCTGGCGGCGGGTGGATCTGGTGGGGTACCTGCCGCAACGTCGGCAATCAGGCTCTTGCGACCCTGTCGTTCGACGAACCGCAACAGGAGGATGCTGGCCAGATACAGCAGGATCAGGGGAAACGTCTCAAACGTCATCGAGACCGGATCAACGCCCGGAAGCGCCGCCGCGATGATCGCGATGATCACGATCGCGTAGCGCCAGTGCAACGTCAGCGTTGAAGCGGTGATCACGCCGATCTTCTGCAGCGCCAGCAACAGCAACGGGATCTGGAAGGTCAGCCCGATCCCGGCCATGATCAGGATCTCGAACTTGTACAAGCTGCTCGCCTGAACGAGGACCTGGAACTGCTTGTTGTTGTAGCCCTGGAGGAAGTGGATCGCGGGCGGCAGCACCTCGTAGAAGCTGAACACGACGCCGGCCGCGAACAGAACCGGTGCGGCGAGCATCGCCGGAAGCGCGACCTTTCGCTCGTTCGGCCTCAGCGCCGGCAACAGGAAAGCGTAAAGCTGATAGAGCAGGAACGGCATTGAGATCAGCACCGCGAAGTAACCCGCCACGACCAACGTCGTCGTGAACGTCTCACCAGTTCCGATCGTGATCGGGAGCGTTTGCGTCTGGCCCAAACCGTGGACGTAATGGGCCGCATGGGCCGCGGCGTAGGCGATGTTGGCGGCACCCTGGGCGGCGGCAGGGGCCAGATGCCGAGTCGCCGCGAGCCCCCGCTCCAGTTCGCGGGCACCCACAGCCATCAGCCTGAGGAAACGGTTGAGGTATGCGTCCTGCCGGCTCTGATCGCCGAGCCCCGTCTTCGGCGGTGCCGGGAGCGACCGGTTGAGTAGCCGGATCAGCGAATGGTTAAGCGCAAAGCAGCCACAGAACGCGACGAACACGACGCCGACGCTGACGAACAGGCGGGTGCGCAATTCATCAAGGTGATCGACGACGCTGAGCCGATCATCGTGGCCGATCGGCCGCAGTCTTGCCATCGTCGGTACTGGTTGCTACGAGTTGGCGTCCGGGGACGTCTCAGATGACGGTGCCTCGTCCGAGCTTGAGCCGTCCTTCAGCTCAGGCTTCTCGTGCGAGTTGCCAATCCCCGTCTTGAACTCGTTGATGCTCTCGCCAATCGAACGGCTAAGCATCGGCAGACGCTTGGGGCCGACGAACAAGAGCACGATTATCAGGATGACGATCCCGTCGGCAAACGGATTGCGGAACATGCGTCAAGCGTACTGACTTGTCAGCTTCCGCGAGCATCTACCTGGGGTGTCAGCTATCTGACCTAAAGCTCTGTCGCGCACTGTCGATAGGGAGGACATGGGTAGCAGGCACGTCCACCCACGCACGCACCCGGCCGAGAGTGTCCGACAGCTGCATCTCTGCCCGTCGTGTGACTCCGGTCTCGTCCAGCCAAGCGACTGGGAGCCGGTCGCCGGCCAGCGCTGGCGACTCACCCTGTTCTGCCCGAACTGCGGGCGACTCGAGCGTGATGTATTCGAGGCCGCCGAGGTAGCGATGTTCGAAGAGCAGGTCGACTCCGGGGTGACCGCCTTGATCGACGACCTGCGAGTCCTGGCAGCGTCAAACCGCGCGTTCGAGATTGAGTGCTTCGGTAAGGCCCTCAGCCATGACCTGCTGCTGCCCGAAGACTTCTAGCAACGATTCTCAGCTGTAGCGCTCGACGACGCCGTCGGCGACGAGCTCAAGCGTGACCCGTTGCGCCTCGCCCAGCGAGGCCGGCAACACGGCCTTAGCACCGGCGACCCACTCAAGCGCCCGGGTACGGACCACGCCCAGCGCGCCGGTCTCAGCGATCGCGTCACAGACCGCGGCAGCCTGCTCGGTCGTCCGCACGGAGCGCAGATCTAGCTCGGCCAGTTCGCGGTCACGGCGCATCGCTTCGATCAACGGCAAGGTGACGGTGCCGTCGAGCAGGTCCGTGCCACGCGGTTTACCGGTCCGCTCCGGCGGGCCGCTGACATCTAGTACGTCGTCAAGCAGCTGAAAGGCGATTCCAACCGACTCACCGAAGCGCGCCAGCGGCTCCACCGGACCATCTCCGCTCAAGGCGCCGAGTTCGCAGGATGCCCGGAACAAAACCCCGGTCTTCAGCCGGCAACGCTCGAGGTAGCGCTCGAGCGACAGACTCATGTCCCAGCCGTCACCGCGCTGCATCAGCTCCCCTGCGGCAAGCTCCGCTGCTGCGCGTGACAGCACCTGCACGGGCGCGAGCACACCGCCGGCGGCCAGCTCGTGGAACGCCCGTGAGAGCAGCAAGTCACCGGTGGCGGTCGCCATCAGCCGACCGCCGGATGCATAAACCGTCGGACGGCCCCGTCGCAGTGCGGCGTCGTCCAGCACGTCGTCATGCACAAGCGTCGCCGCGTGGATCAGCTCGACCGCCACCGCTGCGCGCACGAGCTGCTCGCTGCGAACGACCGGCACACCGGAACTGACACAAACGAGCAATGGGCGCAACCGCTTGCCACCCGCCGCGATCGTCGCCGCGGCGTAGCGCCCGAGCTGATCGCCGTGCTGCCCGGCCAACTCAACCATCCGCCCCTCGACGGCCGCCATCACCGCCGGAGTCTCGCCGCCCCCTGCGTTCGCGACCGCCTGAACTGAGGCCTCAGCCTGCGCGCTCATTTACCTACGGTACCGACGTGCAGCGCGATAATCCCGCCCGCAGTCAGTACGTAGCGCACGTCCTTGAGCCCGACGGCCGCCATCCGGCCTGCCAGCTCGGCCGGTCCGGGGAACCGGCGGACCGAGTCCGGCAGGTACGAGTAGGCCTCCGAGTCGCCGCCGACGCGACCGAGCAACGGCACGATCTTGTCGAACCACAGCTTGAAGAAAGATGACAGCGGCGGGCGCTGCGGTGTGGTGATCTCGAGGATCACCACTTTGCCGCCGGGACGCACGACGCGGGCCATCTCCGCCAGGCCGCGGTCAAGGTCGGAGAAGTTGCGCACGCCGAAACCGACGGTGACCGCGGCGAATTCGCCATCCGCATACGGCAGCGCCAACGCATTTGCCTGCTCCCAGCGGATCGCGCCGGACGGGTCCTTGACCCGCGCCAGCTCAAGCATCCCTTGGGAGAAATCCGCGCCGACCACCTGACCGGACGGACCGACCCGGCGAAGCAGTTCAAGGGCGAGATCGCCAGTGCCGGTGGCGACGTCGAGGACCCGGTCACCGGGCGACACCGCAGCAAGATCGGCTGCTCGCCGACGCCAGCGGTGGTGCAGCCCCGCCGTCATCACCGAGTTCAAGCGGTCATAGACGCCGGCGATGCGGTCAAACATCGCCTCCACTTGCGGCTCCGGCAGATAGCCGGGGCCGCGAGGCTCCTGGTCAGGCACTACTGCAGCTCAGACAGGAAGGTGACCAGATCCTTGAACTTTGTCGGGGTCTGGATCGACATCGCCTTGAACGACGGCATCGGTGCGGTCGGGTTGCGCAGCGTCGCTGCAAGCGCACCGGGGGCGCGCCGCGATCCGATCGTTGTCAGCGGCGGCCCGGGGCCGTTGTTGCCGTTATCACCGATCGTGTGGCAGGCCAAGCAGCCGGACTCACCGACGACGTACTCGCCAGCGGTAAACGTTGCCCGTTGGGCAGCCGTCAGGCCCGCCGGCGGCGGCAATGTCACCTGATTCGGGGAGCCGGTGCTGGCACCCTCCCAGGTCAGGAATGCCATCGCGATGATCGTCGCAACGGCCGAGGCGAACGCCACCGGACGACGGGTGATCAGACGCTCCGGGCCGCGGTCGTACAGCGGCAGCAGGAACAACAGGATCATGCAGATCGTCGGCACGCCGATCGTGCCCATTGGCGTCATCTTCGGCACGTTCTTCATCACGCGCAGAACTTCGAACAGGAAGAAGAAGTACCAGTCCGGCCGTGGTACGTAGGTCGTCGAGGTGAGGTTGACCTTCGGACCGAGCTCGGCGCCGAACTCGAGCGACAGGAACATGATCACCAGCATCACGAGGAACGCCATGATCGAGTCCTTGGCGACCGCGTAGGGGAAGAACGGCTTGCCGGCGTTCTTCAGCGTGGAGTACTCGCGGAGGTACTCCTCCTTCTGTTGCTGATTCATCGCCTGCTACCTCAGACTTCCACGGTCTCGGTGATCGCCGCCGGCTGCGTCGCCCGAACCCACGGCGGAGCGGAGATCCCCAGCTTCGTGACGAGGTACAGGTGAAAGCCGATCAGGGCGGCCATGATCCCGGGGATCAGCATCATGTGGATCGCGTAGAACCGGGACAGCGTGGTGGCGCCGAACTCAGGTCCACCACGTAAGAAGTCGGATAGGTAGGGGCCGATGAACGGACCTGTGCCGTTGATGTTGATGCCGACGATCGATGCCCAGTAGGAGCGCTGGTCGAACGGCAGCAGGTAGCCGGTGAAGCCCATCGCCATCGTCAGGATCAACAGCACGACGCCGATGATCCAGGTCAGTTCACGCGGGTACTTGTAGGCGCCGAAGAAGAACACGCGCCCCATGTGCAGGAAGATCAGGACGATCATCACCGACGCGCCCCACTTGTGCATGCCGTGCACAAACTGGCCAAGGAACACGTTGTCGTTGATGTTGCGGATCGACTCGTAGGCGCCACCGTTGACGTCCGGGCGGTAGTACATCGCCAGGAACACACCGGTCACGGCCTGGTTGAGGAACACGAACAGCGTCGCTGAACCGAGCGTGTAGGCCCAGTTGATCCCCTTCGGCACCTTGCGGAACAGCATCCACCGCAGGCCCGGCGAAAGCTGGGTGCGCTCGTCGATCCAATCGACGACGGTCAGCCCACCCTCGACGGCGGCGTCGACCGGGTGCACCGGAGGTGTCTTCGGCTTGTCCGTGGACGTCGCCATCGCCTAGGTGCCCGGGATCGTGGGGGGCAGAGGCAAGTTGTTGGTCGGCGGCAGCACCGAGGTGTCGAACCGCGCCGGGTACATGTACTGACCGATGCCGTCGAGCGGCTGAGCCGGGTCGCGCGGCGAGAACCGCTGAAGCTCGGAGTTGACCGAGTAGCGCGGGCCGATGTAGACGTAACCGTCGTGCTCGAGTGTGTAGAACCGATCAAGCGGACGGACCGGAGGGCCACCGGCGACCTGGCCGCGGAAGTCGTAGACGCCACCGTGGCAAGGACAGACGAAGCGCTCGGCTGCCTGGACGTAACGGACGGAACAGCCGAGGTGCATGCACCGCGACGACAGCGCGATGTAGTGATTGAACTTGTCCTGGGTCCCGATGTTGTCGATCGCCGGGTCGCGCTTGCGGACGTAGGCGAGCCCCTTGCCGGCCTCGCCGATGCCGTCAACGATCGTGATCACCTTCGACGCGTACTGGGTCTCGGTGAAGTCAGCCGGGGTGCCGATGATCTGCCACTCGAACGGAACGCGCTTGAAGATCGGGCCGATCGCAAAGGCGAGTGCCGGCAGCGTGAACGCAGCTGCGGCAAGACCGCCGGCGGTCTGCGCAGTGACGTTCATGAAGGCACGTCGAGTGACGGTTTCGCCCTCGAACGCGCCCGGCATTCCCCGGTCCATCGTGTACTTGGATGACTTTTTGTGTCGGTCGGCTGGCATCTCTAATGGGGTCAGTCGGAGTCGAAAATCGCGCTAAGCCTACCGTCAAAGCCGACGAGGAGTCTCGGCGAGCTCAGCTCGATCCCTCGGTGATCGCGGCCGCCGCCGCCAGCAGTGCCTCGGCGGCATCCGGATTCCCTGCACGCGCGAGGTTTTTTGCCGACTCCAACTGCTCGTTCGTGCCCCAGCCCACGGCAGCCACACCGGCCTGCCAAATCGCGTCCGCGAGCGCCGCATCACCGGCGGCGTGAGCCTGCGACAGCAGCGAGATCAGATCGCCGAGCTCAATCGTTGCCTCGAGGTCACCGAGCTCGGCCAGTCGCAACAGTCCGTGGGCGTAGCGCTGGTCGCCGAGCAGGAGGTCCAGATCGGCATCGGTGCCGTCTGAGGCGTAGTGCAGCCGAACCCCGGCATTGATGTCGTCAAGTAGCTGCGCGTACTCCTGCGCGTGAGCTGCCGCCCGCGGACCGAGCTTCAACGGATCGCCTCAAACGCCGCGGCCGCAGCGGCGATCGTTGCCTCGACGTCCTCGTCGCTGTGCGCAAGCGACGGGAACCACGCCTCGAACTGCGAGGCCGGTGGGTACACGCCGCGCTGCAGCAACGCGCGGCACCACGCCCCGTAGGCCTGTTGGTCGCAAGCAGCGGCATCCGCGTAATTGCGCACCGGTGTCTCGGAGAAGAACGGAGTCAGCAGCCCCGGCACTGATTGCACTTGCAATTGGCGGCCTGTACTCGCCGCGGCTTCGTACAGGCCGGCGACTAGTCGCTGAGTGACGGACTCAAGACGGGCGTAGGCCGCGCCATCGAGACGGCGCAGAGTGACGAGCGCGGCGGCCACCGCCAGTGGGTTCCCGGACAGCGTGCCGGCTTGATAGACGTCACCGGCAGGAGCGATCCGCTGCATCAGGTCGCGGCGGCCACCGGAGGCGGCGGCCGGTAAGCCGCCGCCACAGATCTTGCCCATGATCGTCAGGTCCGGCATCACGCCATAGAGACCCTGGGCGCCGCCCCGTGACACACGGAAGCCGGTGATCACCTCGTCGAAGATCAATAGTGCGCCGGCACGCTCGCTGGCCTCACGCAGCAGCGCGAGAAACCCATCCGCCGCAGGCACCACACCCATGTTCGCCGGCACCGGCTCCACCAGCACCGCCGCGAAGTCGTCCAGCGCAGGCAGCGCAGGCGGAGCGTTCCAGGGAACGATCACGGTCGCGGCGGCTGCCGATGCGGGCACTCCGGGGCTTGACGGAATCGCCAAGGTCGCCAGCCCTGAGCCGGCCTGTGCCAGTAAGCCGTCGACGTGACCGTGGTAGGCGCCTGCGAACTTCAGCACCTTCTCACGCCCGGTTGCCGCCCTTGCGAGCCGCAGCGCGCTCATCGTCGCTTCGGTGCCGGAGGAAGTCATCCGCACCATCTCGACCGCCGGCATCCGCTCGGTGATCTCCTGCGCAAGCCCAACCTCACCAGCGGTCGGGGCCCCGAACGTCGTGCCTTGGCTGGCAGCCTCCGTCACGGCGGCGAGCACCTGTGGATCAGCGTGGCCGAGCACCAGCGGGCCCCACGAGCACACCCAGTCGATGTATTCGTTGCCGTCGACGTCACGCAGCCGCGATCCGGCGCCCGAGGCGATGAAGATCGGATCCCTTCCGATCGCTCGCATCGCCCGGACTGGGGAATTCACGCCGCCCGGCAGGTAGGCGAGTGCGCGCGCGTAAAGCTCCGCTGAGCGGGTCGTGTCGACGGCGCTCAACGGCTCAGACGCCCGCGTTCTGGCGTTCCCAGTTGCGGTAGTCGTCGGTGAAGTACAGCAGTCGGATCTTCTTAAATTCCGTTGACGAGTAGAGGGTGGAGCGCTCGGTGATCCCGGTCTCTTGCGCGATCGAGTCGAGGATCGTGTCGCACTCTTCCTTCGAGCGGCCGTGCGCCATTGTGAACACGGAGTAGGGCCAGTCGGCATAAGTCGGACGCTGGTAGCAGTGCGAGATGCCGCGGAACGCCGACATCCGCACGCCGATCTCAAGGATCCGCTCATCCGGCACCTTCCATACACCCATCCCGTTCGCGCTGAAGCCCGCGCGGCGGTGGAACAGGATCGCGGCCACCCGGCGCAGCAAGCGGCGCTCCGCCATCCCCTCAAGGTGGGTCAACAACTGCTCCTGGGGGATTCCCAGTTCGGCGGCCGCGGGCGCGAACGGCTCCGGGATCACCGGCAGGTCGCCCTGGGTCGCACGCACAACCGCCTTGTCGAACTCGTCGTAGGGCTGGCGTTCGGTCTCGGCAGGCGCCACTGCCTCGGCAGCCGGGCTCGCGAGCGTGTCGGTCCCCGCCTCCATCTCCAGGTCCATGCGGATCTTGAACAGCTTCAGCGTCGGCAACTGACGGACCGACTCGGCACCGGCGAGCTTCGCCAGCGTCTCAAGCGTGCCCTCCAGCCCAAGCGGTGAATCGGGCTCGGTGGCGATCGTGAACCAGATGTTGAACTCGTGATTTCGCAGGTAGTTGTGCGACACGCCGGGGTGCTCGTTGATCACGTTGGCCGAGCGCCACGGGTTCTCCGGGTCGACCTTCGCCGCCACCAGCATCGAGCTGTAGCCGAACGCACGCGTGTCATAAATCGGCGTGACCTGGCGGATGATCCGCTCGTCAAGCAGTCGCTGGACACGCGCCATCACCTCGGTCTCGCTCAGCTCGGCCTTCGCCGCCACGTGCTGGTAGGGGCGCTGCGCGATTGGGAACGAACCCTGCATCAGGTTGAGCAGGCGGCGATCGGTGTCATCAAGCGCCACCGCGGCGCCGTCCTTGCGGGCCCGAAGCTTCGGCCCAAAGCCGCTGCGCGCTTCCTCTACTGAAGCCATTTGGCGGCGTCCTTTGCGTGGTAGGTGATCACGATGTCGGCGCCTGCGCGCTTGATCGAAGTGAGCGCTTCAAGAACTGCCGCGCGCTCATCAAGGTACCCGGCTGCGGCAGCTGCCTTGATCATCGAGTATTCGCCGCTGACGTTGTAGGCGGCGATCGGCATCGCCGTGTCGCGCTTGATTTCTTTGATCACGTCGAGGTAGGGCAGCGCCGGCTTGACCATCACCATGTCCGCGCCCTCGGCGACGTCAAGTCGCGCCTCCCGCACCGCTTCGCTGCCGTTGGCGGGGTCCATCTGGTAGCCGCGGCGGTCGCCGAACGCCGGTGTCGAACCGGCCGCCTCGCGGAACGGTCCGTAGAAGGCGGAGGCGAACTTCGCCGAGTAGGCGAGGATCGGCGTCTCGCTGAACCCCTCCTCGTCAAGCGCCTGGCGGATCACGCCGACGCGGCCGTCCATCATGTCGCTGGGCGCAATCACGTCAGCTCCGGCTCGAGCTTGCGAGACGGCAGTGCGGGCCAGCAATTCGAGCGTCGCATCGTTGTCGACGACACCGTCCGGGCGCAGTACGCCGCAGTGGCCGTGGTCGGTGTACTCGCAGAGACAGAGGTCGACGATCACCAGCGTGTCCGGATGAGCCTTCTTGATCGCGCGCGTGGCGAGTTGCACGATGCCCTCGTCATCCCAGGCGCCAGACCCCTCCGGGTCCTTGCTCGCGGGGATCCCAAACAGCAGCACGGCGGGAATCCCGAGCCCGGCGACCTCGCCGGTCTCGGCCACCGCGTGTGCGATCGACAACCGCTCGATGCCCGGCATCGCAGCAATCGGCTCGCGGCGATCAATGCCGGCCGCGATAAACATCGGGTAGACGAGATCGGCGGGAGAAAGCTTGGTCTCACGGACCAAACCGCGCAGTGCGGACGATGCGCGCAGACGGCGCATCCGGGTCTGAGGAAACGGCATCAGAAGTTGAGGATACGCTGCTTAGACGAGATTCCAGGGCAGGATCTTGTGTGAAAGAACCAGCCCAGCTTCGCCGTAGGGGTCGCTGGCGACCCACGCTTCAACATCCTCAGGCGTCACGCCGGTGAATTGGATCGCACCGCCGTTGGGCGGATCGCCGGTGGCGCCTGCGAGGCCAATCTGTCCCGCGGCCTGCGCGCGCTTGATGTGCTCAAGGTGCGCGGCGCGGTAGGGGCCGCGGCGCTCGCCCATGTCAGCCACGTACTCGTAGATCAGCAGAAGGTTGTCGCTCATGCGATCGATCTTGGCAGGTGCTCCACGCCCGCCGGCCCCTCGGAGTAGGCTCGTCGTAATGGCGTATACCCAAAAACCGGGCGGCAACCTGACCCGCCGCCAGCGTGAGAACACCGCGTTCCGTGTCGTCGTGCTCGGCTCAGCCATGGGCGTCGCCGCAGTGATCACGTTCGTGCTGAACATTGCTGGCGTCCTCAACTGGCACCCGTGGGTGGTGTTGACCGCCCTAACTGTCGTCCTCGCGTACCGCTTCACCCGCATCACAACTAAGCGCTGAGCGCCGCCGACACACTTTTTCTGCTTGTCGCCGGGGTGCTCGCGGGCATCTCAGGTACGACCGGCGGGATTACGACGCTGGTCTCGTATCCAGCGCTACTGATCGTCGGTCTCTCACCGCTGGCGGCAACCCTGACCAACACAGTGGCGATCGTCACTGCCCTACCGGGCGCGTTGCTCGGCAGCCGCCCGGAGCTCGCCGGCACTGCGAGCTGGCTAAAGCGCTGGGCGATCGTCGCGGTGCTCGGCGGTGCCGCCGGCGGTGCGCTGCTGCTGGCGACACCGTCAACAACGTTCAAATGGATCGTGCCGGTACTGGTGCTGGCCGGGGTGGTCGCGTTGGTTCTCGAGCCGCGGATCAAGCGCGGTGGCGAGCAATCACCGAGCAGACACCGGTTGCAGCTCGGAGGTTGGCTACTGGTGATCTCGTTCTACGGCGGCTACTTCGGCGCCGGCTCCGGCGTGATGGCGCTGACCGTGATCCTGATCCTCGTCGATCGGCGCCTGGTCTATGCCAACGCGCTGAAGAACGTGCTGACTTATGCCGCGGTAATCCCGGCGGCGATCTTGTTCGCCGCCACCGGCCGCGTCCACTGGGCGGCCGCCTGGCCGCTGGCGCTCGGCGTGCTGATCGGCGCGCGGCTCGGTCCCTCACTGGCGCGGACGCTCCCCTCCGCGATCCTCCGCGCCGCAATCGCCGCCTGCGGGCTGGCGCTGACCGTAGTCCTTGCCATTCAGGCCTTCTAGCCCAACCCTAACTACACGAACCCCACCCCTGCCAGGCGGGGTAGTGCCGCAGAGGTTGCTCTGTAACCCCACAACCACCACCCCGCACGAGATCAGCAGGGGTAGTGCACCTAGCGTTGCTGGCTAGGCCAAATCGAAGCGGCGCAGCGCCAACCGGCCGAGCGCGCCAAACACGACCGCCAAGAGCAGCAGGTGTAAACACTCCCCGAGCAGGCCGCCGCCGGTCCCTGACAGCGCGTTCGACACCGCGTCGAGCGCGGCGCGGAACGGGAATGCGAAATCGACCACATCAAGCAGCGTGCCCACGCCCGAGGAGACAACGTTGTGCGGAATCAGCGCGACGAACGTGACGGGCAGGGCGACGCCGATCGCCAGCAGCGATGCGGCGCTCAGGTCACGCGCGAGCGATCCGAGCGCAACGCCCAAAGCACCGAACGCAAAGCCGGCCAAGCCGATCGTCACGACCCACAGCTCAAAGCGACCCCACTCGAGCGGGACGAAGGCCGACACGACCGCCGCCAGCACAAGCGCCATCGCGGCGCCGCAGCCCCCGGCCACCAGCGTCTTCTCGGTCAACAACGACGCCGGTGAGACCATTCCGCGGACCAGACGGCGGTAGGTGTTCTCCGCGCGCTCGAGGGCGATCATCGCCGAGCCGAGCAGCAACGCGACGAACATCAGTGAGACCGCGACGGTGATCGCCAGCGCGTAGGTGGCGGTCGGCGTCGTGTGCCCATCAAGCTCAACTCGGTGGACGGTCAACGGCGTCGCCAGCCCACCAAGCGCCGGCCCGGCGAACGCCAGTCCTTCGGTCGCCAGCGTCGCGAAGCGCACCACCCGGTGGAGCTGGGCCGCCAATGGCGATCCACGCGGCAGCGCCGCCGCCGCGTGCTCGGCTATCGACTTGGCGGCTTGCAATCCCAGCAGCGAGTAGTTCGCACCAAGCAGGTTGATCGAGCCGCCGGTCAGCACCAGCTGCAAATCGGACACCGCCACCTTCAGGATCTGCCGTGAGACCGCGCCCTCGACAGAATCGATCCGCGTTTGGATCAGTCCGTTGACGAGCGCGCGCTCGAGCGGATCGTGATCGTTCAAAACGACCTCTACGGTCGGATTGCCAACCCCGTTGCGGATCAGGTCGTCGAGCTGCGCAGTGATGTCATGGGGAACGATCAGCGCCGCCTGCGCGCGCCCCTCGCGCACTTCCGCAATCGCTGCCGCCGGCGAGTGCACGAAGATCGGATTGACCGACGCATACAGCTCGTTGGCGTACTTACCGACGCTGATCTTTGATGAGCCGAATGACAGCTTGCCCTGGCCCTTGACCACGCCGCTGTAGATCGCGACCTTTGGCTTCCCCGGCGGGCTTGAGACGGCAAGCCCGATCATCAAGGCGATCGCCACCGGGTAGACGATCAGCAGCCCGGTCAGTAGCGGCGAGCGGCGCAGCAGCCGCAGGTCTTTGAGCAGCAACCAGCGCATCGCGACTAGTGCCCCCGTTCACGTAGGAAGTCAACGAATGCGCCTTCAAAATCCAAACCGGCACCCTCGCTCAAGACGCCCGGCGCGCCGTCGAACAGCAACTCGCCGTCAGCCATCACCAGCACCCGGTCGGCGTAGCGTTCGGCTTCCAGCACATGGTGGGTCGAGTACAGAACCGCTGTGCCGCCCGTTGCCAGTCCCGCTACGAACTCCCACAGCCGCTGGCGCTGACGCGGGTCAAGCGATGAGGACGGCTCATCCAAGAGCAAGACACTTGGATCCGCCAATAGTCCGATCGCGATGTTGACGCGTTGGACATTGCCGCCGGATAACCGCGCCACCAGCTCCCCGGCGCGTGGCGCGAGGCCGGTCACTTCAAGCATCCGTGCGACCGCGCCGTCGACGTCGTCCAACCGTTCGAGCCGCGCGAATAGCCGCAGGTTCTCAAGCACCGTCAGCCGCCGGTAGAGGGCGGGCTGCTGAGGCACCCAGCCTGTTGCTCGCCCAGCAAGGCGAGCAACAGAGCCACCACTTGGTTCCAGGGCACCAGCCAGCATCGACAGCAAAGTCGTCTTGCCGGCACCGTTGGGGCCGACGACAGCCACACGTTCACCTGCTTCCAGCGAGAAGCTGACATCGCGGACGGCGACGCGCGCGCCGAACGAGCGGCTCAGGCCAGAGGCGGAGAGGACGCTCAAGTTGACGGCTCGAGCACGAGGTGAGCGCGGAGGTACAGCACGATCTGGCGGATCACGGTAGCCAGCGGCAGCGCTATCAGCGCGCCGACGATCCCGTACAGCTGCTCGCCGATCAGCAGCGCCAGGATCACGACGATCGGGTTGATCCGCAGCGAGATGCGGAACACCTGGGGGGCGACGATGTGTCCCTCGAGCTGTTGCAGGCCGAGGAACATCAGCGCCGTCCAGACCGCTGAGATCGGGTTCGTGAACAGGGCGACGAGGACCGGCGGGACGGCGCCGGCGATCGGGCCGAAGTAGGGGATGAACTCCATCAGCCCATAGAACGCGCCGAAGAACAGCGCGTATTTCTCACCTGCCGGGAACACGCCGGTGACGCCGATCAGCCACAGGCCTAGTGAGGCACTGAGGCCCATGATCAGCGTGAACAGCAGCTGACCGCGGACGTAGCCGGCCACCGCGTGCTGGACGAGTGTGGGGAAGTCGTCCTCAGGCGTACCGTTGCTGCGGGGCATGATCGCACGCGCCAGGTTCGCGATCTCGCGCCCATAAACCAGCAGATAGACGGACAGGACGAACACCAGCACGGCCTCGACCGACAGCGTCAACAGCTTGCCGAGCAGATCACGTGAGAATGAGACGATCGTGCCGGAACTCTTCAGCAGACGGTGCTGGAGGTTCTGCAAGGCAGTGTGACCTTGGCTTGCGAACTGCACGTGGATGCCCTGCTGGCGCAGCCAGTGCTGAATTTGGTTCAGGTCGTGGTTGGCGCTCCTGATCAGGTGCGGAATCCGCGCTTCAAAGTGGTTCAGCTGGCTGGTGATCGGGTTGGCGAGAACCACCACGACCCCAGCGAAACAGGCGAGCACGATCAGATAGGCGCCGGGGATCGCCAGCCCGCGCGGGAGCTTGCGCTCAAGCTGCTTCATCAGCGGGTTGAGGATCATCGCGACGGTCGAGGCGACCAGCACGATCGGGAGCACTGAGCCGGCGGCCAGCGCCAGCGCGACAAAACCGATGATCGCCAGTGGCAGCAGCACCGCCTGAACCCAGCGCGGGACCACCGTCTGCGGGACATCGATCGGCTCGGCGGTGTGCGCCGCTACGTGCATCCGCGGAACGGTCGGAAGGCGAAATCGCTTTCTCAGCGCGCGAAATCGCAGGTTCGGTCGGCGAAATCGCATCAAGCCTGGAAGTATGCGCCTATGCAAGACATTCGGATCCTGTTCATCGGTGACGTCGTCGGTGCGCCTGGGCGGCGCACGCTACTTGAGAAGTTGCCGATTTTTCAGCAGCGGCTGAAGCCGACGTTCATCGTTGTCAACGGCGAGAACGCGGCCGGCGGTCTGGGCATCACCTCGAAGATCGCGCGCGAGATGTTCGCTGCGGGCGTCGACGCGATCACGCTCGGCAACCACACCTACCACCAGCGAGAGGTCTACCCCTACCTTGACCAGGAGGACCGGATCATCCGGCCGACCAACTTCCTCAAGGGCCAGCCGGGGCACGGTTCGACCGTGGTTTCGAAAGATGGTGTCCGGCTCGGTGTCGTCTCGGTGATGGGCAACCTGTACATGAGCCCGTGCATGCCGACGTTCGCCGAGACCGACGCGGCGCTGTACGGCCTGCGCGACCGCTGCGACCACATCCTGGTCGATGTCCACGGCGAGGCGACAAGCGAGAAGGTCGGGATGGGTTGGCATCTCGACGGCCGGGTGACTGCGGTCGTCGGCACGCACACGCACGTGCCGACCAATGACGCCCGGGTGCTGCCGGGTGGCACGGCCTACATCACCGACGTTGGGATGACGGGGCCGCGCGGCGGCGTGATCGGCGTGAAGAAGGAACAGGCGATCGCCTCGATGCAGACGCACATGCCGGTTCGCTTCGAGACCTCCGAGGATGACCCGTGGATCATGGGCGTGCTGATCGAGACCGGCGCCGAACCACTCCGCGCGACGGCGATTACGCCGGTGCTGGAAGCGGCTGGCCCGTCAAGCTGAGATCGGCCGACCATAGCCCGGGCCCGGCTCCCTGCGCCCCCTGATCTGCCGGATCGACCGGGTGCGCCGCCGCCAACGCGAACACCGCGAGCGGGAAGAACCAGACGATGTACAGGTAGAACCAGTAGGCCAGACAGCACTGGATGGCGATGATGATCGCGGCGCCGAGCGCAGCCACCTGGACAACGTCCCGCCGGCCGCGGGGGAAGTACGCCGCCGACACGGCAAACAGGATCGTCGCCAGCTCGAGTAGCCGCTGCTCGGGTCGCAGTGAACTCGGCGGGTTGATCTGCGCGCCGCCCCACAGCCCCCAGATCGAGAATGGGGCCGGACGGTTGAACTGGTAGTCGATCGTGTCCTGCCAGAACGCGTGGAAGTTGCCTTGGAAGAGCACCTGCGCCATCGCCACGAAGATCGCCAGACCAAAGGCACCAACGTAGATCGCGATCTTCTTCTTCGACGGCGCATCGCCGACCCCGCGCAGGAAGAGGGGGGCGAGCGCCATCGGTGCGAACTTCGTCAGTCCGGCAAATGCGGCAAACACGCCGCGGGCGGGAGCGCTCGTTACGACCAGCAGCGCTAACACGGTCAATAGCCCGACAAGCGAGTCGTTCGAGTTCGAGCTCAGCGTGTAGGTGGTGAACGGGAAAGCGGCCCACATGTAGGCCATAACGATCCCCAGTGACGGGCCGCGCACGCGCCGCCCCAACAGGAACAGGCAGAGCATCGTCAGCAGGTCGAAGAGGATCGCCGCAGCATGGGCAGCGGGCAGGTTGTCCCACGTGCCGCTCCAGCCGAAGATCGCCACCGCCGGCACATATGCGTAGTAGTTCACCGGCCCGTAGGTGTCGCCCGCTGGGTTCGAGCTGGGGAAGTCGCCGTACAGCTTCTCGCCGTGGAGGATCTTGTCGCCCCCGATCACACCCGCGTAGCCGACATCGATCACGTTCGAGTTGGTGACGTTCAGCCCGATCCGGAAGCCGACCAGGAAGACCAGGCCGATCACCAGATACGCGGGTGGGATCAACAGCCGCAGTGGGGCGCGCGGCCGCCCGCGGCCATAGGCCAGCAGTACCAGCCGCACTAACAGGTACAGCAAGAACGGGTAGACCAGCGGCACCGAAATCCCGAGATCGGACTTGTTGAAGGCGTCCAGCGAGATCGAGAAGCCGAGCAGCATCAGCAGATCGAGATGCCACAGAGTCGGACGCCGGCGCCAGGGGACGAACGGCAGCAGGAAGGCGATGCAGAGCGCGACCCACAGATACCAGCGGTTGATCTTGCGGCCGAACGCACCGGTGTAGCCGCGGGCCATCGTCCAAGCCACCTGGTAGCCGGTCCAGGCCTGTGTCACGGTCGCGGTCTGATCATCGACGTAGACCTCGATCATCTCCCGCTGGGGCTGCTTGCCGCCCGGCGGGGTGAACCAGCTGACCTGCCAGACCGGGTAATCGCGCGTGTAAACGTAGGAGACCCAATGAGGGTGCCCTACGAGGTTGTCGATCACGACCGGATTGCGCCGGGCCAGCGACAGCACCTGATTGCCGGTCAGTCGCCAGCCGCTCGGCGGCTTCGTCATCGAACTGACCAGCGCCGGCGTGCCGGGCGGTGAGGTGATCGGATTGGTCGTGCCCGGCGGATGCCACGCCAGCGCGGTGCTCGGCACGATCGCCGCAACCCCCGCCGCGGCGCTCGCCGCAACGATCAGCACCAACAGCAGCCTCCCGGCACGCGAGCGCTTGTGCGCACGCGGGCCGACGCGGAGCCTCAGCTCTTGAAGCTCCACAGTTTCTGGGCGATGAAGGAGAACGGCGTCACCAGGATGTAGGCGATCCCTTCCGCCAGAACCTTCTCCATGCCGGTCAAGCTGAGCAGCAGCTCATAGACGCCGTACGCGGTGAGCGCGACCAAGCAGGCCACGGTCAGGAAACGGACACCCTGCTTACCGATGTGATGGTGCGTAGCGTCGAAAGTCCAACTGCGGTTCCACCAGAAATTGTTCGCCATACCGGCGAGCGAGCTGAGCACAAACGACACCGTGTCGTTGATGCCGGCCGCGTGGACGAGCAGCGCGAAGGTAACCGTTGTGACGACGTAGCCCGAACCACCAACACAGACGAACCGGAACGCCTGCTTGTGGTTGTTCGGGTGACGGACGAAGTCCAGCGCCTGTTGCAACCGCGTTCCCTCAGGATCCGGCGTCAGATTCGGGTGGTGATGATGCCCGGCGACCGGGTTCGGCGGCGGCACAACTGTTGCGAATTCGTCGGTCACAGACACAGTTTCAAACCTCTTAGGAAGTGGCCCCGAAGTGCGCTCGTACGAGCGGCGCAACATCACGGAGGGACCATTGCTCTCGCCCCTCACGCGAGCTCGGACCGGTGCCGCAATATAACAGTGCCGCATTGGAGTCACTGGCATGGAGCGAGCCGTGGCTGCCGCCTCCGACGTGGTCAACACCACCCCAGTCGACGAATTCGTACCCCGGCGCGGCAGATGCCAGAACGTCGCCTGAGGTCTCGCAGGTCAACGCCGACCACACCCGCGTCAACGCATCGGGGTAGTCAGGCGCAAGGAACCGGCCGTCCTCAATCCGCGCCTCTAGTGCCTCCAGCGACCCTTCGACGCTCCAGTGCTCACCACGGAGGTCGACCAGCCAGCCGCCGGGGGCGAACCGCAGTTCGCCACGCGGCGAACGGATCACCGCCTCACCGCCGGTGGTCCGGAACATCGTCAGATCGACTCCGTCAAGCCCCTCAACGACCTTCGCCGCTCGCGGCAGCAGCCGTGCGCGACGTTCAGCATCGAGCACATATACCGCCATCGCCCGTGAGGACGGGCAGACGGCGAGCTCGGCGCCCTCGCCTGGGCCGCTCGTCCCAGCCGGTGCAACATCAAACTTCTCAAACGCCGGGGCCCACGCGATCCGCTCCTCGACCATCGCCTGGGAGTGATCCGAGCAGACGATCACCGCGTGGTCCGTCAGGAACTGCTCCGGCCCGCCGCCCGCGTGCATCAGCCGTTCGAGCTGCCGGTCGGCGGCGGCGATCGAGACAACCTGTGCAGCCGGTCCGTGCTTGTGCGACCAGGCGTCGTTGTCCGGCAGCGAGAACAGCATGAAGTCGAACAGGTCGTGCTCGAGTAGATAGGTGCCGACACAGCCGGTGTGCTGATCCCGGATCCCGGGCAGTCCGAGCTGCGAACGGCAACCGGTCTTCCGGCTCGCATAGATGTCGGCGTAGAACAGCTCCCGCGGACCATCGACCGTGCGCTTGAACAGCGTCGAGGTGACGATCCGCGCCAGCGTCGACTCCTGCGCCACCTCGTGCGGGTGCCGTCCCCGGTAAATCAGATAGGTCGTCCCGGCAGTTCGAACATCGGGCAGGTCGTCAAGCGACTCGAACACGGTCTTCACCTCAGCGTTCAAGTGCTCGGAGTTCAGCCGATACACGGTGTCGGTCAGCGATCGGATCACGCCCGCTTGCCGCGAGGCCGAGAAGCTCGTCCCGTACTCGACGTAGCGCTGCTCTTCTCGGTGGTACCAGTTCATCCCGGGGATCCGGTGTTCAGCCGGGCCGACCCCGGTGGTGATCGTCGCCGCGCAGACCGGCGTCACCGATGGGAACGGCGCCGCGCACTCGTCGATGTAGACCCCGTTGTCACGGATCCGTTGCAACGCCGGCGCCCGTCCATCAGCGATCGCTCGCTCGAGCATCGCCGGCTTCATCGCGTCGATCACGACGAGCACCAGCTTCTTACGCTTGGTGGCGTCGACCGGGCTCAACGCCAGCTCACCGGAGGATTCGCAGACCTGCGTACTTCTGTTCGTCGCGGCCCCGGCCGCGATAGATCAGCCACAGCACCCCGAGCAGCGCAATCACGCCAACCGGCGGGGCCACCACCGACAGCACCGCGATCAGCAGCGCCGACCCGTTCGCCACCAGCGGAACCCCGACGGCCGCGGCGTCGTGGTCAAGACGGGCGCGCAGCCTGGTCAAGAACAAGCGGGCGGCTATGTACCCGACGAAGGCGCAGAGCGCCCCGCCGAGCAGACCTGGCCAGGCGATGTAGCCACGCCCGCATAGTGCGCCGGCAAAGAACACCGCTCCAACCATCAGCGAGATCAAGCCGAGCGCGATCGCACCAGGCTGTCTCCCCTGGATCCGGCCCGCCCACGGGCTCTGCTCCTGCACCAGTAAAACCACCGCCAGCACCCCAAGAACGATCAGGAATGGCGCCCCCTGGAGGAAGCTGTACTTGCTGTGGTCGAAGTGGATCTCAACGTCACCGAGCGCCAGCGCGCCAACGGCTAGCCCGGGCAGGAACGGCCGGATACCGATCGCGCAGGCGATCCCAATGCCCTGGAATATGTAGAAGGCGAGATGCACTGTCCTGTACCGTGACCCTGGTGACGATATCCGAGAGGACTCCGACGGTCCTGACTCGTCGGCGCCCGAGATGAACCCGCCTGGCCGGCGTCCGCGCTCGGCAGCGCGAGACCTTGAACGCTACGCCGGGCTGTTTGCCGAGCGCACGAAGGTGATGAAGTCCTCAGCGATGCGCGACCTGATGGCACTGACCGAGCGCCCTGACGTGATCTCGCTGGCCGGCGGCCTGCCCGACACCAGCACCTTCCCGCCCGACAGCTACGCATCGCTGATGGGCACTGTCGCGGCGCGCTCCTGCGCCCGTGCGCTGCAGTACGGGCCGACGGAGGGCCTGGTCGCCGTCAAACGCTGCATCACGCAGGTGATGGCGGCCGAGGACATGCACGTCGAGAACGCCGAGATCCTCGTCACCACCGGCGGCCAGCAGGTGATCGACCTGGTCTGCAAAACGCTGCTCGATCCCGGTGACATCGTGATCACCGAGGCCCCAACCTACCCGGGCGCCGTACCCACCTTCTGCGCCTACCAGGCCGATGTCGTGCAGATCACGATGGACCGTGACGGAATGGTGATCGACGAGCTCGAACGCAAGCTGGCCGAGCTCGAACAAGCCGGCCGCAAGCCGAAGTTCATCTACACGGTCCCCAATTTTCACAACCCGGCCGGCGTGACGATGTCGCTCGAGCGGCGCGAGGCGCTGGTTCGAATCGCCACACAGCGCGAGATCTTGATCCTCGAGGACAACCCATACGGGCTGCTCCGCTACGAGGGCGAACCGCTGCCGACGCTGTACTCGCTCGACAACGAGTTCGTGATCTACGCGAGCACGTTCTCGAAGATCCTCTCGCCCGGCGTCCGCCTTGGCTGGACCGTCGCGCCGGCGCCGGTGCTGGCGAAGATGAACATCGGCAAGCAGTCCTCGGACCTCTGCTCCTCGTCGGTCTCGCAGTACTTCGTCGAGGCGTACTTCGACTCCGGTCCGTGGGAGGACTACGTCCGCTCGCTGATCGAGATCTACCGCAAACGCCGCGATGTGATGCTTGACGCGCTGGCCGAGAACCTACCGCGTGAGGCGCGCTGGACCCACCCGCAGGGCGGTCTGTTCCTGTGGGTCACGCTGCCCGACTACATCGACACCACCGACCTGCTGGCGCGGGCGCTACAGGAGCACGTGGCCTTCGTCCCGGGCCGCGCCGCCTACCTGGACGGCCGCGGCGGCAGCGAGATGCGACTGAACTTCTCCGGCGTCGATGAGGATCAGATCCGCGAGGGCGTCCGCCGGATCGGTGAGGTGATCCGGGAGCAGGTCGCGATGTACGGCACTTTGACCGGCATTGCGCCGAGCGCCCCACTCGGTGCCCGGCTGACTGGCTCGGGCACCTCGGCCAAGCGCGCCAAGGGTCCTACTCCTGATCCGCAGCCCGCCGCGCCTGACGCGGAGCTCGCCAAGGTGCTGCAGATGCCGCGCAAGCGCGCCGGATGAGTCGCATCGCGGTACTTTCTGGCGGCCACTCACTGGAGCGGCAGGTCTCGCTGAAATCGGGAGCCCGGGTTGCCGATTCGCTGCGCGCGCTCGGCCACGAGGTCACGGCGATCGACGTCGGCGCCGATCTCGTCACCCGCTTGCAGGAGGCGAAACCTGAGGTCGCGTTTGTCGCCCTGCACGGTCGCGACGGCGAGGACGGCACGGTTCAGGAGCTGCTTGAGGTGATGGGGATCGCCTACACCGGTTCACGCGTTTCGGCCTGCATCCGCGCCGCCGACAAGGTCCTTGCCAAGCACGCCTTCCGCGATGTGGGAATTCCAACGCCCGAGTTCTTTGCCTTCAACGAGACCGCGTTCAAGGTGCTCGGCGCCGGCCAAGCGCTGCCCGAGGTCGAGCAGACGCTGGGCTTTCCAATCGTCGTCAAGCCCGCCAGCCAGGGCTCGGCGCTGGGGATCAAGTTCGCACGGAGCACGTCGGAGTTGCCGGCGGCGCTCGTCGCCGCGTTCTCCTACGACCGCAAGGTGCTGCTTGAGCGGCACATTGCCGGCCGTGATCTGGCGGTCTCGATCCTTGACGGTCCGGACGGGCAGGCGCAGACCCTGCCGATCGTCGAGGCGATGCCTGAGCAAGAAGATTTCTATGACTTCGAGTCCCGCTATGAGATCGGCCGCACCCGCTTCGCCTGCCCCGCGGAGCTACCGGCGGCGGTTGCGGCGAAGGCGAATGAGCTGGCGCTGGCCGCCTACAACGTGCTCGGCTGCGGCGGTTTCGCCCGGGTCGATCTGATGCTCGACGCGCAGAGCTCGGAGCTGTTCGTACTTGAGGTCAACCCGATTCCGGGGCTGACCGAGACAAGCCTCTTGCCGCAAGCCTCCGACGCCGCGGGGATCGACTTCGATCAGTTGATCGCCCGCATCGTCGCCGCGGCAATTTCCTAACAATTCGTTAACCTGCCGCGTTCCTGTTGTCGCGCGCTCGTCAGATCTGTCTGCTTTTGCTGCCCACCGTGGTTGTCGGTGGGGTCGTCGCGATCACGGTCCATCAGCAGTTCCACATGTTCGGCGATGCCAACGGCTTGATCCACTTTGGCTCGTATTTCGCGCCGTTCACGCACCCGCCGAAGAATGCGATCACCGGCGGTAAGTACGGCTACGACGGCCAGTGGTACTGGGTGCTAGCCCACGATCCACTGCTGTTGTGGAAATCAACGCTGGCCCACCTCCAGTTCCAACGGTTCCGTGCCCAGCGGATCGGCTACCCGGCACTTTCCTACGTGGTCGCACAGGTGCTGTCGATCCCGACCGCCACGGCGATGTTGCTGGTCAACATCGGACTCGTCGTTGGCGGCACGTTCGCCTTCAGCCTGTACGCCGTCCGCCGTGGCTGGTCGCCGCTGTGGGGACTGGCCGTTGGCCTGCTGCCCGGGCTCGTGATTGCGACCTTGTACGACCTGACCGACCCGCTCGCCGCGCTGGCATTGATGGCCGGATTGATCGGCTGGTCGCGCGGCTCACGGCGGTGGGCGCCGCTGATGCTGGCCGTCGCTGTGCTCGCGCGCGAAGTGACCGTTCTCGTCGTGGGCGGGATCGCGCTTGAGGCCCTGTTCCGCGCGTGGACGCAGCGCCATGAGCCCGGGGCGCTCGGGCGAATTGCGCGCGATGCCTGGCCTGGCGTCGTGGTGCCGGCAGCGGCGTTCCTCGGCTGGCACTTCTACGTTGAGACGGTCGCGATCGGCCACGTCGGCACGGCAGCGTCAACGTTCCCGTTTGACTCGTTCATCCGCGGCTGGAACCGTGCGCTGCACCTCCACGGCACGATGAAGATCTGGGACATCCCGTTTGAGGTGAGCATGTGTACCGCCGCGGCCGTGGCGCTGATCTCGGTCTGGCGCGACCACAGCGCGATCAGCCTGACCGCAGCATTGATGGTGATCGGCCTTGGGGTCGCCGACTACGGCGTGATCCAAGGCGATAGCCGTGACAGCGTGCCGCTGTTCCTGCTGCTGCTGGTCGCCGGGCTCGAGCGACGCAGCTGGTGGCGGCTCGGGCCGTGCGTGGCCGCGGCAGTGATGACCGTCTTGATGGCGTTCCTGCTGCCTGGCATCTTCGCCCCCCAGGCGTTGCTCTGAGTCTCCGGGCCGGCGAGCCGGCGAGCCGCCGGCCCGGCGAGCGCGCGGTTTAGTCCTCGCCGAGGAAGTCGTCGGGCTTGACGCTGTCGAGAAAGTCCTTGAACTTCTCGACTACTTCCTCGGTGTCCTCGACGTCATGCTCGAACTCGATCGCCGACTCGGCGATCACCTCGTCCGCGGCGAAGATCGGCGCGCCGGAACGCACCGCCAGCGCCAGCGCATCGCTGGGACGCGAGTCGATCTCAAGCTCACGGCCGTTAGACCGCAGGCTGATCGATGCATAGAAGGTGTTCTCGCGCAGCTCGGTGACCGACACGCGGGTGCATTCGATATCGAGCTCGCCGAGCAGATCGGACAGTAGATCGTGGGTCATCGGCCGTGGCGTCGAGGCGCCCTGCAGTTTCATCAAGATCGCCGCCGCCTCCGGATGCCCGATCCAGATCGGCAGGAACTTGTTGTTCTCGACGGTCTTCAGAAGCACGATCGGCTGCTTGCCGACCATGTCGAAGGACACACCGTAAATCACCATCTCCTGCAAGAGACGCGCTCCAGACTGCGGGTTGGGGCTCAAGTATAGGTTTCACGCCCCTCTGTGAGGCCGCTCACAAGACGGTTGCGAAGCCGTCACCTGAGCCTACATTGGTGTAGTTATCGGTGACGGGGACCCCCGTCACAACCCTTATTCAACGACCTAGGAGGCAAGATGACTGAGACATTCACAGCGGTCGTAGTCGTAGTTGCCGTGGTCGGCACGGCGCTGTCGTTCACCCGCTACTTGTGGCCGTTCGACGCCGCCAACGAACTCGGCAAGACCGGTGCTTGGTTCTCCCATGAAGAGGACCTGCCACTTGAGAGCCGCCACGACGGCAACAACAACGACCCGGCGATCAAGCATCGCCGGATCCGCGGCCGCTAGACAACCTTCGGTGGACCCGCGCGCGGAACTCCACCGCGCGCGGCTGCTGTATGTGCCGCGTACGCTTCGCGGCGATGAGCGTTGACACGCCCGCGACAGCCACCGAACGACAATGGCCGCCGCCGCCGAAAGCGGAGCACCTATGGCCGACCCAGCTCGCGATCGCCTTGGCGATCGCGCTGCAACTGTTGCTGCCTGACCGCCTGACCGTCGGCTCGAAGTGGATCCTGCCCGGGCTTGAGCTGTTGCTGCTTGGCGTACTCGCAGCAACTTCGCCACTTCGCCTGACCACGCCGCACAGTCGACGCCGCCAACTGGCGCTGACGGTGGTGGTCGTGGTCAGCATCGCCAACGCGATCTCGCTGGCGCTGCTGGCTCACTTTCTGCTCAATCACAACGTCACCAACGGCCATGAGCTGATCATCGCCGGCTCGCTGATCTGGCTGTCCAACGTGCTGCTGTTTTCGCTCTGGTACTGGGAGCTTGACCGCGGTGGCCCCGGCTTGCGGGCGTGCGGTGCCGACGAGGACCCGGACTTCCTGTTCCCGCAGATGGCGCCGGACTCGCCGGCGCCGAACTGGCGCCCTCAGTTCGCGGATTACCTCTATGTGTCGCTGACCAACGCGATCGCCTTCAGCCCCACGGACACGATGCCGCTGAGCGTGATGGCGAAGTTCGTGATGGGTCTGCAGTCGTTGATCTCACTGGTCACGATCGGTCTCGTGATCTCTCGTGCGGTCAACATTCTGTGACGCTTCCGACGTTGGGCGCTCAATTCCGACCGCTAAAGTATGAGATGCAATGAGCGCGGCCGGAACTGCTGAGAACCCCCTGCGCGTGGCGGTTGTCGGGTCGGGGCCTGCGGGCTTCTACGCCGCCGGACAGCTGCTCGCGAGCGAGGACCCCGTCGTCACCGTCGACCTGTTCGATCGGCTGCCGACGCCGTGGGGTCTGGTCCGCTTTGGCGTCGCACCCGACCACCCGAAGATCAAGTCGGTGACCCGGATCTTTGAGAAGACCGCGCAGAAGCCGGGCTTCGCCTTCCACGGCAACGTCGAGGTGGGCCTCGACGTCAGTCATGACGAGCTGGCTGCCGCCTACGACGCCGTGCTCTACGCCGTCGGCACACCAGACGACCGCAAACTCGGGATCCCGGGGGAGGATCTACCAGGCAGCGTCTCCGCCACCGAGTTCGTCGCCTGGTACAACGGCCACCCGGATTACTGCGAGCTGGAGTTCGACCTGGCCGTCAAACGCGCGGTGGTGGTCGGTGCCGGCAACGTGGCGCTCGACGTGGCGCGGATGCTGGCGCTTTCGGTCGAGGAGCTGGGCGTGACCGACACCGCCGACCACGCAATTGACGCACTGCGCCGATCCGAGGTCGAGGAGATCGTCGTGCTCGGCCGACGTGGCCCGGCGCAGGCGGCATTCACCAACCCCGAGCTGCGCGAGCTGGCCGAGCTCGAACTGGCAGACGTGATCGTCTACCCCGAGGAGATCACGCTTGATCCCGCCAGCGCCGCGACGCTTGCGGATGCCGACGCGACCACCAAGCGCAACATCGACACGCTCAACGAGTACGTCGCGCTGACACCGGCCGGCAAGCCGCGCCGCGTGATCCTGCGCTTCCTTCAGTCGCCCGTTTCGATCGAAGGCGACAAGCGGGTCGAGGCGATTGTGATTGAGCGCAACGAACTTGTCGCCGGTGACAACGGCTCGCTGCGGGCGAAGCCGACGGGTGAGCGTGAGCGGCTGGAGACCGGCCTCGTCCTGCGCTCGATCGGCTACGTCGGTAAGCCGCTGCCGGGCGTGCCGTTTGACTCGCGCCGCAGCACGATGTTGAACGACGGCGGGCGTGTGCTTGACGCCGAAACGCTTGAACCGCTGCCGGGCGTGTACGCGGCAGGCTGGATCAAGCGGGGACCCTCCGGCGTGATCGGTACCAATAAAAAGTGCGCGCACGAGACCACCGATCTGCTGTTTGAAGACTTCGCCGCCGGGCGACTGCCCGAGCCGACCGCCTCGGCAGACGAGCTGCTCGCACGCTTGCGCGCGTCCGGCCAAGTCGTTGACTACGCAGGCTGGGAAGCGATTGATGCGCATGAGCGCGGCCTCGGCGAACCCGCCGCGCGCCCGCGCGTGAAGCTGGTCAAGCGTGCAGAGCTGCTCGCGCTGGCCGCCTCCGAGCAGCTGACCGCCTCCTAGCTATTCCCCATCGGCCGCGCGCCGGCTCGCTACCCGGCCGGCCCCGTCCCGGCACTCGCCACCCCGCAGGCCGAATCACGCTCTCGGCTCCCAAACTCGGCCCAAAGTGTCCTTTCGACCGCCCCGTGGGTTCAAAAGTGCGCTCTCGATGACATCGCAGAGGGACGAAGTGCTGTAGGTGGTCTGTGAGACACCCCTCAGCACTTTCGATTTTTGGACTGCATCGAAAGTGCGCTTTGGGCCCCCGGAAGGGCACTTTCGCCTTGGGCGAGGCATCGAGAGCTTGCGTCTGACCCGGTGGGGGTGATTTAGGTCGTCAACCCGGGGGTGGACAGGTGCTTGCAACTCCACCTGAAGATCAGCCCGTGCGCCGATGTGCAAAGGGCTTTGGCGGAGGAGTATCCATTGCATGAACCCAACCGATTACATCCTTGACTCAGCGCTCGTCCTGATCGTCCTTCTGCAGATCCGCGAGCGCACCCTGACCAACCGTTCGCTGATCCGTCCGCTGGTGATCGTCGGGATCGCCGTCGCCTCCTACCTCAACGGCTTCCCGACCGCCGGCAACGACCTCATCCTTGTCACCTCAACAGTCCTGCTCGGCACCGCGATCGGTACCGCCAGCGGGCTGACCATGTTCATGCGGCGCGGCGAGGACGGCACCGTCCTGGCTCGCGCCGGCTGGGCGTCGGCGTTCTTCTGGGTGCTTGGCATGGGCTCGCGCTTTGCCTTCATCTTCTGGAGCACGCACATGGGCGCCTCATCGATCGCGCACTTCAGCGCCACGAACTCGATCACCAGCGGTGAGGCGTGGACGGTGGCACTGCTGGGAATGGCCCTTGGCGAGGTCCTCTCCCGCACCGGCGTGATGGCTTGGCGCCGGCAGACACTGACCAGCGTCCCGGCCGCCTACGCACTGGCGTAAGTTCCCAGCATGATCCTTGCTGGCCAAATGAACCGGCGGCACGCAACGATGTTGCGTGCCGCCCTTTTGGCGCTTGCCACCTGGACGGTTTTCAGCGGCCATCAGCCGTTCCCGTCAAGCCACTGGACCGCCGTGATCGTGTCGTATGCGGTCGCCACGACCGGCTATGTGGTGTGGACGTTCCGCCACCGCCTGCACGGGCCGATCGGCATTCCCCCGTACGCGATCGCGATCGGCGGCTCGTTCCTGCTGGCCGCCGCCCCCAACTCGGCGGCCAGCATCTTCCCGTTCGTCGCGGCAGTCAGCGCCGGCATGCTGGCGCCGACCAAATGTGCGCTGACGGTTCCGGCGGTGGCCGCCGTGACGCTAGGGATCGGAGTCGCGATCTACGACCACAGCGGCGTCGGCGCACTCGCCTACTCGCTCGGGTTTGCCGCCGCCTCACTCGCCGCCGGCGGCCGGCGGCAGTCGCTGCTACAAGCCGAGCAGGCCGAGCTGTTGCTCGCCCAGACCCAGCGCTCGCACGAGGAACAGCTGCGCGCCGCCCGGTTCGAGGAGTCGACCAGGATCGCCCGGGAGATCCATGACGTACTGGCCCACGCGCTCGCCGGGCTGACGATCCAGCTCGAGGCGACTGCAGCGCTGATCGAGCAGGGAGCCAACCCCGAGAGGGTGCTTGAGCGCGTTCGCCACGCCCACGAGCTGGCCCGCGACGGCCTTCAGGAAACAAGGTTGGCGGTCGGCGCGTTGCGCGGTGACCGGGCGCCCGCGGCGCAACGGATTGAAGGCTTCGTCAACGATTACTCTCGCGCCGGCGCCGCCACGCTGACTGTGACCGGCGATCCGGATGCCCTGAACGACTCGGTCGGCGACGCCACCGTCCGCGTGGTGCAGGAGGCGCTGACAAACGTCAGCAAACACGCGCCTGGTGCCGACGTCTCGGTGCTCCTCGCGGCGGATGCCGACGAACTGAACTTGGTCGTCGAGAACCAAGCCCCAGCGGCAAACGGCGGCGCCCCTGCGACGACGCTTGGAACAAGCGGCGGCGGCTACGGCCTGGCGGGAATCCGCGAGCGGGCGGCACTGCTTGGCGGCACTGCATCGGCCGGACCAACCCCCGGCGGCGGCTGGAAGGTGGAGATGACACTCCCGCTTGAACCGATAGGTTCGCAGTCGTGAATCAACCGGTTCGCGTCCTTGTCAGCGATGACCAAGCGCTCGTCCGCGAGGGTCTGATGACGCTGCTGTCGACCGCCGAAGGGATCGAACCGGTCGGGTCGGCCGCCGACGGTGCCGAGGCCGTGCGCCTGGCCACCGAATTACGGCCGGACGTGGTGCTGATGGACCTGCGGATGCCGGTGATGGATGGCGTCGAGGCGACCGCCCAGATCCGCACGGCACTGCCCCAAACCGAGGTCGTCGTACTGACCACCCACGCCGATGACGAGTCAATCTTTGGCGCGCTACGGGCCGGCGCGCGCGGCTATCTGACGAAGGATGCCGGGCTAGCCGAGATCGCCCGGGCGGTCCACGCTGCGGCTGCCGGACAGGCGCTGCTTGACCCGAGCGTGCAGGCGACGCTGGTGGCTGCTGCCGGCCGAGCGCCCGGGGTCGGGCGGTCGTCGCCGAGCGCACCTCCACCTGACGATTTGACCCCGCGTGAAGCGGAGGTGCTGACACTGATCGCCCAGGGGCTCTCCAACTCGGAGATCGCCACCAGCCTGTTTGTGAGCGAGGCGACGGTCAAGACACACGTCAACCACGTCTTCTCAAAGATCGGCGCGCGAGACCGCGCGCAGGCCGTCCACTACGCCTACACCCACGGCCTGGCCGGCTAGCGGCTTTCTTTGCCGATCTAGGTCTCCATACTCACCTAGATCGCCCAAGTTAGACCGGCGCGTGCGTCCGGGGGGATACCTTCTCTGGCGATCTACTCCGGCATACGGAGCTAGAGGTCCAACGTAACGCCCGGGCGCCTCCTGGCGGCGCCGCGAAGTGGGCGGCTGACCACGGTCAAGGTCAGTAGCGCCAGCCCGGCGGCAGCAAGCGTCGGGACGCCGTTGCCGGTCGCCTTGGCAATCGCGCCGCCGGCACCCGCGCCGACGATCTGCCCGGCGGCCCAGGCCAGGTTCATCAGCGCAGCGGCGAGGCCCTGCTCAATCTTGTAATCATCCGCGACGTCTGACAGTTGAGCCATCGCCGGCGCCCAGAAGGTGCCGAGCCCAAGCGAAACAGCGACCATCACGACCGCCAGGAGCAGGGCCGTCCCCGCCAGCGTGAAGCACGCCAGCATCACGGCGACCACCGCGAGCCCGATCCGCATCGGCGCCAGCCGTCCACGCCGATCGGACAGCCGCCCACCGAGCGGCGAGGCGGTCGCCTCAAGCCCAGCCGCCACCAAGAACACCGCCCCGATCTCCGCGGTGCTCGCCCCGAGCTGGTGCAACCGCAACGAGCCGAGTACCGCAAGTAACCCCGAGACGATCGCCGGCAACCCCATCAACCACACCGCCGACAACGCTCGCGGTTGCCTGAACAGGAGCGCCAGCGATCGCAGCGCGCCCGGCGACGCGACGCGCCGAATCTCAGGCAGCGCCGCGGTGATCAGCGCAAGCACCAGCGCAACCGCCGCGAGGGCCGAAAACAACGCCGGCCGGCCGATCGCCGAGGCAACGACCCCCAACGCGGGTCCCCCCATCGCACCGAAGATCGCGGCGCCAACCGCGGCACCGATCGTCGCGCCACGGCGATCGGTCGGCGAGGCAGCAACAAGCCAAGTGATACCCCCGGCCCATGAGCACGCGCCTGCCGCACCTTCAACCAACCGCGCCAGGTCCAACTCCGCAGCGTTTGAGGCAAACCCGAACGCGACCGTCGTGCAGGCAAGCAGCACCAGGCCGATCACGACCGTCCGGCGCGGGCCCAACCGCACGGCGATCAACCCGCCGGGCAACGAAGCGAGCAGCATCCCCGCCGGGTAGCTCGCCTCCAGGATCCCGACCCCGAGTTTTGACAGATGGAACTGATGGCTGAGGGTCGGCAGCAGCGGCGCAACGACTGCAAAGAACGCCGTGTCGAGCAGCACAACGGCGCCGACCACCAGCACCAACCGGCGCAGCAGCCGAGCGTCAGTGGCTGTCGATGGCGAACTCACGGGCGCGTGTGGCGCTCGCCAACAGCAGACCTAGGAAGCGGTCGAGCGTTTCGGTGGAAATTGATTCGAGCGCGAGCTCGCCGCAGACAAAAACCTCTCCGGCCCGGTTCTCGGCGAACGACACGAACGGTGCCTGCCGGTTCCAGTAGAGGAGCTGGTGCGGGTCGATCACATCCGGTGGCAGCACCGCCGCTTGCGCGCGCAGCATCTGGGCGCGGATCGCGACGCCGACGTCAAGCCGGTAACCGGCGGCCTCAAGCACGATTCCCCACTCACCGGGCGCGGGGTTGTTGACGTCTGCATCAAGTGCCGCGAGAAACCGATCGACGGTCGCCACCGCGGCGTCGACTTGACAACTGGCCAACGGATCCGCCCTACAGGCCGGCCACAATCGGAGCGCCCTCGCCAGCCTGCGCCGTTGGCTTCGACTTCGGCAAGAGCAGGGAGCCGAAGAACGCGACAACCAGCAGCCCGAGCGCCCACCAGAAGGTGTGCCCGAACGCGATCGCCTGATGCGGGGCGATCCGCAGCCGGATCGCATGCGATGCCCGCGCAGCGTATTCGAGCGTGCCGCGGTGGTGACCGAGCTGATCGATGAGCGCCGAGGCGAGCAGCACCGACAGAACAGCCGTGCCGATCGATGCACCGGTCTGCTGAAGGATGTTCAGCGCGGTGGTGGCACGTGCCACCGCCGCATCACGCAGTGACTGGATCGCGCCGGTGAACACGGGCATCATCGTGAAGCCCATCCCGATTCCAAACACGAACATGTCGATGCTGATCGCCACATACGACGTGTGCGCGCCGATCTGGGTCAGCCACAAGACCGAAGCGATCACCGGCAGCAGTCCGAATGGCACGATCCGACCAGAGCCGGTGCGGTCGGCCAACGTCCCCGCGATCGGCATCGCGATCATCGAGCCAAGTCCTTGCGGGATCAGCAACAGACCGCTCTGCAGTGGGGTCTCGCCGCGGACGGCTTGGAAGTACAGCGGCAGCAGCAGGAATGAGCCGAAGACCGAGATCGCAACCAGCACGAGCGTCAGCGACGAAGTCGCGAACGTGCGGTTCTTGAACAGGCGCAGATCGATCAACGGGTTCTCGGCGCGTAGCGCGTGCACCACGAACGACCCGAGCAGCACGGCACCGGCGAGCATCGTTCCCCACACCTTGGTCGCGCCGAAGCCGCCGGCGGAATCGGACTCAGCGAGCCCGTAGATCAGTAACGCCAGGCCGGGCGAGACGAGTAACAGATCGACGAAGTCGAGCTTGTCCGCTTTCCTGCTGACGTCCTTAGGCAGAACCCGCGCCGCGAACAGCAGCGCCAATAGACCGATCGGCGCGTTGATGAAGAAGATCCAACGCCAGCCAACGTCGGTCACGAGCCAACCGCCGAGCACTGGCCCCATGATCGGCCCCACCATCATCGGCACACCGATGATCGCCATCACCCGGCCGATCCGCTCGGTCCCGGCAGCGCGGGTCAGGATCGTCATCCCGGCCGGCATGATCATGCCGCCGCCGAGCCCTTGCAGAACCCGGAAGAAAATGATCTCGTCGGTTGACGTAGCGAGCCCGGACAGCGCTGAGCCGACCACGAACAAGGCAATCGACGTCATGTAAAGGCGCTTGGTACCGAAGCGGTCGGCGATCCAGCCGCTCAAAGGGATCACCGTGGCGAGCGCCAGCGTGTAGCCGGTGGCGACCCATTGAATCGTCGGCAGCGTCGTGTGGAACTTCGCCGCCAGCGTATTGATCGCAACGTTGACGACCGTCGTGTCGAGGATCGTCATGATCGTCCCGAGCACAACGACCGCGGCGACCGTCAGCAGGGCCCGGTCAATCGTGGAGCTGGCACCTCCAGAGGGCGGAGTTTGCTCGGGCGGACTGACCTCTGTAAGCGTCATCCGCCGAGACGGTAGCGGGTCGCCGCCGCGGCCCGGTTGGGCCACAGCGGCGACTTGCTACGGCACGGTCAGCGACTTGCTAGCGGTGGCTAATTCGGCGGCACGTTGGTGTTCACGCTCGAACCTGTGTACGACGAATCGTGCGTCTTGCAGGCCTTCGGGAACACGTACTTGATCAACCGCTTGTTGACGCCGTCGTAGCTGCTGAACACAGTCAGCACGCCAACGGTGCCGACCTTGCAGCTGCTCGGACCGGTCGAGTCGTAGACCTCGACGTGAAGCCGGATCTCATTACCCGGCACGCCGAACATCACCGCGGTGTGCGTGTGATAGATCACGCGCGGCCAGATGTGCATCAACAGCAGCCTGTATGGATACCCCTTGACGCGATAGACCTGACAAGCGATCCCGTTGGTCGCCCGGCTGATCGCGGCGTTGAGGTCGGCACGCCCGCGGGCGTAGCTGCCGCTTGCGCCCTGAATTCCGGTCAGGTTGCTATGGAACGCCAGATCGTTCTCGTTCGGCAGCGAAGCGAACGGGATCTGCGAGCAGTAAGCGTCATCGGTAAAAGCCGGGCGGACCTTCGCGCCGGCGACCGCGCCGAGCGTGAGGACGGAGGAGATAACGGCGGTGATTACCGCCGTCGTCGCCAAGATCGCCCGCAGCGATCCGCGCCGACCAGTCTGTTTCGTGTGATTGCTCATATGTCCAATTCTCCCCTTGATCGCCATCGGGTAAACGACGCCGGCCCCGACCGCTCCGGTTAGTGCCTGGTCCGCCTCGCGCAGGCTGCCAGACCCCGTGTCCTTCAGGTTCGTGACCTTATAGGCAGCAGCCTCAGCGACACCGGCCGGAACCAGCGCGAACGCCAGCGCGCCGCCACCGACCAGCCCTGCTCGCAACCCTGCCTGCCGCCGCCTCAACCTGCGCTTTGCCTGACGAGTGCTCATCCGATGCCTCCCGCTCGACCGTGAGTGCCAGCCGCAACGTATAGGAAAGGCAACTCGAGCGGAGGATTTTCAGGATGGTTACGCTCCGGGCCGTGTCAGCGCCGTTTCAACCACCAGTGCTGATCGTCGGCACACCCGGCTCCGGCGGCGCCGTACTCGCCTCGGCGCTCCTCCGCGCCTCAGGCGTCTGGCATCTGCCCGACCGTGAGGACCCGATCACGCAGGCGGTCCCCGAGCTCGATCCTTCGCAGCGCGGTTGGGACAGCCATACCCTGCTGGCCGCCGACGCCACCACAAACGCCCAGGTGATCACTGATGACCTCGCCAAACGGCTGGTCGACCGTGAGGGCAAACCGATCGGCGAGCGCAGCGGTATCCCAGTCCTGTGGAACGCCCGCTTCGCACTGCGGATCCCGTTCCTGGCGGCCGCCTTCCCACAGGCCCGCTTCGTTCTCTGCATCCGTGAGCCGGCCGACGCGACCGAGGAGATGGTCCGCGCCTGGCAGAGCGGCACCTTTGTCAGCGCCGGCGAGCTCCCCGAGTGGGCCGGGCCGAAATGGTCGCTACCGCTGATCGAAGAATGGCGTGAGCTGAACGAGAAATCGCTTGAAGAGATCGTCGTCAAGCAGTGGAGTGTGCTCAGCGACAAACTCCTTGACGACCTCAACACGCTACCCGCCGAGCGCTGGGCGATCACCGATTTCGATTCGCTGCTGAGCGACCCGGGAGGCGAGCTCAAACGCCTCTGCGGGTTCTCCGGGATCGAGTACGACCAAGCACTGCTGACCCCCGTCGAGGCGACCGCGCGGCAGCTGACGATGGTCCCCCAGCGACCGTCCGACGCGCTGCTTTCCTGCCTTGAGGCGACGACAGGTGCCCGCGAACGGACACGCGATCTACTTCCCACCAATGTCAACCGCGAGAGCTCCGCCAGCGGCCGCGCGCCCGCCGCCAGTGAATCGCCGTTTCGCTCAAGCTTCACCAGCGGCTTCCCACAGGCACTTACCGATCTGCGCTCAAGCCTGCTGGTCTCCACCTACCAGAGCGGCCGCCTGATCTGCGCCCGTGCCAACGGCGGCATGCTCAACACCCACCTGCGTGATTTCGACAAGCCGATGGGCCTTGCGGTCGGACCAGGCCGGTTTGCGCTTGGCACCCGGACCGAGGTCTGGGACTTCCGTGACCACCCGTCAGTCGCCGCCAAAGTCGAGCCGGCGAACACCCACGATGCCTGCTATCTGCCGGTCAACCGCCACACGACCGGCGACATCCTGATCCACGACATGAGCTTCGACAAACAAGGTGAACTGTGGGCAGTCGCCACCCAGTTCTCCTGCCTCGTCACCTTCAACCAGGATTCAAGCTTCATTCCGCGGTGGAAGCCGGAGTTCATCTCCGAGCTGGCGGCGGGCGACCGCTGCCATCTCAACGGCCTCGCCAACCGTGACGGCCGCCCGCGCTACGTAACCGCCCTGGGCACCACCGACAAGCCGGGGACTTGGCGCGAGCACAAGGCGACCGGCGGCGTGCTGATCGACGTCACCACGAACGAGATCATCAAGGACGGCCTGTGCATGCCGCACTCGCCGCGCTGGCACGATGGCAACCTTTGGCTGCTCGAGTCGGGCAAAGGCGAGTTGGCAAAGATCGACGTCGCCACCGGCCAGTTGACGACCGTCGGCGAGCTGCCTGGCTTCACGCGCGGGATGGCGATCGCCGGCAGCCACGCGTTCATCGGCCTGTCGCAGATCCGAGAATCCTCGACCTTCGGCGACCTGCCGATCACCAAGCGGCTGAAGGAGCGCACCTGCGGCGTCTGGATGGTCGAGCTGCGGACCGGCAACACCACCGCGTTCCTCAAGTTCGAGGATTTGATCCAGGAGATCTTTGAGGTGTGCCTGCTGCCCGGCGCGCGCTACCCGGAGATCGCCGAACCGGGCTCGAGCGCCGTCTCGACGACCTTCACCGCCGGCAAGCCGAAGGCACCGCCGAAACGCAAGGGCGGCAACTAGAGCGGCTCACCCCCGCCGCCCGCCAGCAAGCTGGCGGCGGGGCCAAACGGCTACCTGATCAGATCGACCGTCAGCGACGACGGTGCGGCCGCGTCACGATCGATCGTGTAGATGCCGCCGACCATATTGACGACGTCCGACGGGGTCGCCACGAGGTGCGGCACGTCGCTGGTCGAGAGGGTCAGCCGCAGGTAGTCGCCGGGCGTGATCGTGATCAGCGTCGGGAAGATCTGGATCTGGTACTCGGTCAACTTGCCCGGCGTGACGTTGGCCGAGGAGTCCTGGGTGAACGGGTGGTAGGGGAACACGTCGACCCCGTTCTGGAACCAGGACTTGCTCTGGTTGACCGCGCGCAGCGAGCCGAGCAGGGCGCCCTCGGTGATCGGATAGGCGGTCCCGTCCGGGGTCACCTCCTCAAGCTGGGCGACCCACTCGGTGTTCAGCGTGTTGGCGCTGGCGTAGACGGTCGCTGAGACCGGGCCGGCGACTGTCGCGGCGGTCTTGAACGGCGCCGAGTTGTAGCTGATCGTCCATGGCCCGATGTCCGCCGGCTCGTTGTTGGTCACACACGGCGCGAGGATGCCGGCGATGTTCGTCGGGATCGTGACGCCGCCCATCGACCACTGGTCAATCGGCCGGTTGCACGGCACGCCCGTCGGGCTCCAGATGATCTGGTCGCTCGAGGAGCTGGCCGGCGGCGGGGTCGTGCTTAGCGTGTCCTTCGGGCCGAAGTAGTACTTGGTGGGGACGCTGTGCGAGAACGGGAAGTGCGCGGTCTCGTCGAACTTGCCGGTGCCGAGGTCGTAGTAGTGGATCGGGGTCGGCGTCGTTGCCATCCCGGTCTTCTCACCGAGCAGCCAGGTGTCGAACCACTCGAGCTCGAGCTGGTCGACGTCGACCGAGGAGCCGTTGAGGTGCTCCCACGGGCCGATGATCATCTGATAGCGGCCGGTCGTCTTCTGATTCGCCAGCATCGGCGAGTCGACGCCGCGTCCCGCCCAGGCGTTCTGCAGCTCGGTGTAGTTGAGCGGCTCGCCGTCCTGGAAGATGTCGAACTCGCCGCCGACGATGTAGGCCGGGATCCGGTTCGCGACGATCTTTTTCAGGTACGTCTCGGGCGCGCGCGCCGTCCAGTAGGAGCCGTCGTAGGCGTCATCGCCGTTACCGAGCACGCTTGCGGTCACCGCCGCCTGCGTCTGCAGCACGCCGTTGGCGTGGTCGAGGCTGATGTCGGTGAGGTAGTCGAGCATGTCGGTGTCGTTCAGCGCATCCTCGACCGGGGTCGCTGAGTTCAGCGCGGTCTCCAAACCGAAGTAGGCCTCGCTGAACTCGAAGTCGATCAGCCCGCCCATGAACGACGTGTCGCGATAGATGTCGTTGGCGGGCACCATCGGGAAGATCGCCTTCAGCGGGCTGTGCTTGCCGACCGCGCCGGCCAGCAGCAGCTGGTCGATCCCCAGATATGACGGTCCGTAGGTCCCGACTGCGCGGGCGGCGTTCGGCAGCTTGACCGCCCAATCCATCACCTTGATCGCGTCCTGTTGCTGGATCGGATCAAACAGTCCCCAGCTGCCGTTCGAGTCGCCGGTGCCACGGACGTCCTCGACGATGTTGATAAAGCCACGCTGGACCAAATAGTTGTTGGCGCCGCCGGTGACCGAGCCGCCGCCCGGATTCTGCGCGCTGCCAGGCTTGCTCGAACCGCCCTGGCCCTTGCCGTACGGCGTCATCGTCATCACGATCGGGAAGTGCCCCTTGGCGGGGGCGCCGGAGGCGGTCGTCGGGTAGATCTCGTCGACGCGGATGATCGTGCCGCCCGCGCCAAGGATCGGGATGTCGTTCTTCGAAGCCGTGCCGTAGATCGCCTTCTGCGGTTTCCAGTTGCTGCCGGGCGTCGCGCTGGCGGCGATCACACTGTTGGGAAGCGAGGGTGAGAGCCCGGTCAGACTGACCGGCGCGTTCTCCACCGCGGGTGCGCCAGGGACCGTTGGCGGTAGCACCGCCGAGGCGGACGAGGCGATCGCCAAACCCCCGATTGCGAGTGTTGCGAGTCCAATTGCCAGCGGCGCGCG
>Ga0302314_10001743_pt1 | contig 40755 bp, 27 predicted proteins | sample III_Palsa_N2_3_FD_200533 | JGI IMG/M metagenome (GOLD analysis project Ga0302314, IMG submission 200533) | Peat permafrost microbial communities from Stordalen Mire near Abisko, Sweden - III_Palsa_N2_3 | ecosystem: Environmental > Terrestrial > Soil > Palsa > Peat permafrost | place: Sweden... | reverse complement strand
CGCCCGAAGCGATCCTCAAACAGGTAATGACTGACCAGCTCGGTGAAGGCGCGAGTACGCTCGCGCTTGCCATCACCGCAGATCTTGGCAACCGCGATCTTGAGGTTGTCGTACAGAATCGATTGCGCCACGCCGCCAAAAAAGGCGAACGACGACACGTGCCCATCCAGGAACGCCTCAGTCGTCTCCCGCGGGTAGGCCTTCACAAAGCACGCATCCGATTGCGGCAGATCCATGCAGAAGAAGTGCAGCTTCTGGCGCACGCCGCCGATCACCGCCACCGCCTCGCCAAAATCCACCTGGGCGTGGCCCGGCGGGTGGGCCAGCGGCACGAACGTCTCACGGCCACGTGCCCGTTGGCGCCGGACGTAGTCCTTCACGACCGTATAGCCCCCGCCATAGCCGTGCTCATCGTGCAGGCGTTCAAAAATCCGCTTTGCCGTATGCCGCTGCTTGACTGGGGCTGACCGATCCGCCTCCAGGATCGCCTCGATCACCGGCGTCAACGGCCCCAGCTTGGGCCGTTCCGCTGGCCGCGTTCGGATATACCCCGGCGGTGCAGAATACCGGCACATCTTGGCCACCGTGTCCCGGCTTAGCCCGAACACCCGCGCCGCCTCCCGGCGGCTGTGGCCCTCAACAAACACAAAACGACGAACCGCCGCGTAGGACTCCACCGCAAACATCTCCCGGCGCACCCCCTGATCCCTCAGGAAGCCCGCCTACCACTGGCCGACTTTTACGCCGCCCGCAGCAGCATCACGCCGCCGCTCCAGTGGCCGACTTTTGCGCCGCCGCGTACAGCAGAGCCTCGTTCTTGCGCGCGCCGGTCACCGCCAGCAATGCCAACGCCGCCGCACCATCCTTGCATTTGTCCATGCCCAAGGCCTTCAGCAGGGCCCGGGTCTGGCCTGCGTCAAGGCAGAGGTCCCGGCTTGGTTCGCGTAACATTCCGGACAGCTCGCGCCACGGCGTGTCAGTCAGGGGTGCGACCTGCCAAAGGAGGCGTGTCAGCGCAGCGGACGCCTTGGCGGCCAACGCAGCCTCGGTGGTGGGAACGAGTCCAACGATCTGAGCGAAGGCTCGATCGGTTTCGTCGGCGAGTTGATTGCTCTCTTCGTCACTGGCGGGTCGCGTGCGTCTCTCCCGCTCGAAGGCGGCGTGAAAGCCGGCGCATGCGGCAGGTAATGGGTTAGGTGGGCCGTTTGGATCGGACATTGCTGGTTCCAGAATCAAAGAAGCCCGCCGTTTGCAGGGGCGGGCTCGCGGGTTGATGGGTTGCACCGCGGGTGGGTGCAGGCCGATCAAATGCCGTTACGATCTGGAGGAGACGCGGGCATCTGCTCGCTTCCCACAACTATAGCGACGCTTTCGCCTTCGATGATCCGGAGGCCGGAATCCGGGCCGCCAGCCCTGTTTTCGGACCGCGGAAGCGGGGGGAGGCGGGCCCGGCCGATGCCAGGGGAGGAGGCCCCCTGGCATCGGGCGCGGGTAATCCGGGAGGCTTACTCGTTACGGTATGACGCTGAAGATCGTGCCGATGCCGTGCGTGGTATCGCCGTGCGTGGTGCCGTAGATGGTTCCGGCCGTGTCCTCGCTCAGGTCGCCGAACGGGTTGCCGCCATCCTTGCCGCCGGTGAAGGCATGCAGGGTCTGGTAGGTATAGGTGCCGCCGGTGGCCGGGGTGAGGCTGTAGACCAGGCCGAGATCGCTCGACGTGCCGCCTTCGGAAAGAGTGCCGTACAGCGTGCCATCGTTGCCGATGGCGATCTTGGAGAGCGGCCCATCGCCATCGCCGCCGCCACCGAAGGTGTGCAGGATCGTTTCGGTCCATTTGGTGCGGCCCGCCGCCGGGGGCGTGAGCTTGTAGGCGGTGCCTTGCGCGAACGAGCCGCCCTGGGTGGTGGTGCCGTACAGCGCGCCGGAGCTGTCCAGCGTCACGCCGGCGTCGAACGGATTTACGCCGTCGGTGCCGCCGGCAAAACTATGCAGCACGGTCTCGCGCCATTTCTTTGCCGTCCCGGTGGGTGGCGCGATCCGGAACACAATGCCGCCGTTATGCGCGCCGCCTTCCGTGGTGGTGCCGTAGAACACGCCGCCGGGCCCCTGAATCAGGCCGGCCTGGGGAAATTTGCCGTCGGGTCCGGTGAAATTATGCAGCACGGTTTCGGTCCAGGCGGTCTGGCCGGCGGCCGGCGGGCTGAGCCGCCAGATGGTGCCAAACCCGGCGCTGCCGCCAAACAATGTGACGCCGTACAGCGCGCCGTCGGCGCCGATCACGGGCGCGCCCTCGGGGCCGTCACCGTTGGTGCCATCGAACGTGAAGAGGATGGCCTGGGTGAACGCGGTGCCGCGCTTGTTGGTGGGGGTCAGCGAATACAGCATGCCCTGGCCGCCCGTGCTGGCATCCACACCGGCGAACAGCACGCCGGCGGCGTTCATGGCGAATCCGGTGAGCGGAAACGCGCCGTCCGCACCGCCGGTGAAATTATGCAGGACGACTTCGCGGGCCTTGCCCGTGCCGGTGGGCGGGACGAGCGCATAGGCGAGCCCGTCGCCGGCGCTGCCGCCCTCCAGCATCACGCCGTACAGCTTGCCGCCCGGGCCGGGAAGTACACCCCCGATGGCATCCACGCCGGCGGCGGCGGTGTTGAAATCATGCAGCACCTGATAGGCCGGGGCCGCGAGCGAGAGCGAAGGCACACCCAGCACAGCGCCTGTAAGGCAGGCGGCAAACAATTGGTATCGCAATATAAACTCCTTCTCGAGCAAATCCGCGTCGGCTACGGGTCGCCGGCCGGGACGAAAAGCGGTCTCCGGCCAGGACCAGAGCCTGACGGCGCGAGCGGCGGAATATTCCACGGGCAGGAGCGAAAACGAGTAGTTTTTCAGTGATGAAGGCCAGGGGCGCTGCCCCTGGACCAAGCTGGGGCCGGCTGCGCACGACGGCCCCACACCCCCATCGGGCTGGGCGGCGGGAGTATAAACGAGCAGATAGAGGGTCTTGGGCGTCAGCCCATCAGTAAGGTCGTTTTTGCTTCGCGGTAACCTTCGACACGAAACTTTAACAAATGGGGTGTCAACGGCGGAGCAAAACCAGGTCAGGACAGACAGTGCGTTCGGGCGGCGTAGTTGAGAGCTAGTTCGGCAGGATCTCGCCGGTTTGCTGATCGATCGTTTCGTCCGACGCGGGGTGTCCGTCGTCGAATGATTTGAGACAGAGTGGGTCTGAATTAACAGAGGCTTTGGCCCATCTGGTTGATTGATTTATGCGACTTGGCACTGGTGTTGCAGGCGTCTGCGCTCGATGGTTTGGTGCTTTATTCGTTCGCGCTCGAGCAGGATAGTTTTGGCTTTTCCGTAATAGACATCGGCTGGTGCGAGGTTATCCAGGCTCGCATGGTAGCGCTGGTTGTTGTAGGTCTCGGTGAAGGCACCTAACTGCGTCTCCAGGTCGCCGGGCAAGTAGTAGTTTTCAAGCGAGATGCGGTTCTTGAGCGTTTGATGCGAGCGCTCGATTTTGCCCCGTGTTTGTGGATGGCACGGGGCACCGCGGACATGCTCCATGTTTCTGGCCTTCAGCAGCCATTCGGCCGGATCAGCGGCGATGTAGCTGGGTCCGTTATCGGAGAGCAGCCGCGGCCTGTGGCGCACGCTCGCCAGGCTGCAGCCTGAGGCGGCCGTTGCCAGTTCGAGTGTTTCGATGACGTCGCTGGCTGCCATGGTGGAGCAGAGCTTCCAGGCGATGATGGTGCGGCAGAAGTCGTCGAGTATGGTGGAGACGTAGAACCATCCCCAGCCGATGACCTTGAAGTAGGTGAAGTCGGGTTGCCACAACTGGTTGGGTGCCGTGCTCTTGGTGTGGAATTCATCGGCAGCCTTGACGACGATAAAGGCCGGACTGGTGATCAGGTCATGGGCTTTTAGCAGGCGAGAGACGGAAGCCTCGGACACGTAATAGTTTTTCTGCTCGGTAAAGCGGACGGCGAGCTCGCGGGGAGACAACTCCGGGGGCATCCAGCGCCAGATCGAGGATCTGCGCCCGGACATCGTCGGGGATGCGGTTCCAGACCCGCTCCGGCTTGGACGGTTTGTCGGCCAGGGCTTCCGGGCCGCCGGTGAGACAGCGATCGTACCAGCGGTAGACGGTCGGCCTGGCGACGCACACCTCAATCAGACTCTCGTGGAGGCCGCTGATGTGCCTCCCCGTCGGCGCTTCCCTGGTGTCGGTCTCAATAAGAACCCATCCTGGGGCTACCTCGCCTGCTTCAGGATCATGACCTTCGTCAACCAAGCTTAGGACATCAAAGGCGGTCATGAACGCCACACCGGCGGCCAACACCCCCATGTCTGCCTCTGAGATACCTGCGTTGGCCATTCTCGGGATACCGGCCGCGACCAGGTGCTTGTCGAAATCCGTCAAGGCGTCGATCATCTTCTTTGCCGGCCCGTCTCCGGCGTCCGGCGGATGATGCAGGAAGTCATCGGGGTCGTTTCTCGCCGAGTACGCCTCCCGATCGCACTCACCAGGACGACCTGAACCGCCGAGTCGTCCGACGCCGATCGCAAGGCGTCGGCGAAGGCGGGATACATGTCCAATGTGAAGGCGTTTCGCTTCTGCGGGCGATTGGGCTGGAGGTGCAGGATGCCTTCCTGCCGTTCTGTAACGATCTCATTCATCGCGGGGCCTCATGAACTGCGAACCGTCTGATGCGAGCCCACAGCTCACACCGAGCAAGGTTCAATCTTGGAATAGGGAGCAGACTGACGAAGGCGCTCCGCGGGGGGCGTGGCGAGGTCATTCGGGGCCTGGGCCTCACTGGTTGGCGACATCCGGCATGATCTTCCCCATTTCCATGGCCTGGCTGGCCGGCACCTCCTGAATGCCGATGACGATTTGGTCGTCCGGCGCACCGGTTGCAGCCTGCAGCATTTCCCAAAGGCGCGTCAGCAAGCCGCGCTTGTACTCTGGTGACCGGCCGGTTCGGATAAGAAGTGTCAGCGCCACCACGGCCGACACCTCCCCTGCCGTGAAGCCGCTACCCGGTGCATAGTCCTGAAAGACGATGTGCACCCAGTTTTTCGGAACGCCTGAATACTCCGTGTGGAACGCTGTCAACGCGCCGGCGAGGTTGACCTTGGCCTCGGCGGTGAGCACGCCGGCCTGCGTCGTTACGGTGTAGAGGGGCATCGGACTTACTCCCGCGATGATGATCTTGAGCGTTGGAAGCGGCGTCTCCTAGCCGAGCAGTCGAAACGATGGCCGGTTTCGAAGCATACCGCTGGCGAGACGAACTGGCGGGCCAGATTAACCTTCGCCAGATCGGCGAGCTGACTAGCCCGGCCGTCGAGGATCGCCTTCAGCATGCACACGGTATCCTGAAGCTGTAACGTTGCCGGGGAATTCCGGTATCGATGCCGGCGGCTAACCGGCGCTGGATTTCAGGATGCGCAGGTCGGTGACCGAATACGCCATTCCCAACCTATAGCCCCGGCCGACGCGCAGCGGCGCGATCAGGTGCATGTCCTCGCCCGGCACGTCTGGGATCCGCAGCTCGGCCGATCCGGCCCAGACGTCGACGATCGCGAGATCGTCGGTGAGCGACATCGTCAGCTCGTCGACTGCCGGCGTCGTATGACGGCCGGCGGTGAGCTGCGGAAAGTAACGGCGCATCGTCGTCGGGCGATTGAACACTGTAGCGGGGTGATCGATCTTTTCCTCGAGCTGGATCCGGGCGGTGGCTAACCGTTCCCCATGCGCGGCAACGCTCGCGCCAAAGCGGCTGCCCTTGGCAAGCGGCGCTGCGGCCGCGCTCGGTGCGGAGAAACTCCTCGTTTGATAGATGCTGCCCAGCTTCTTCGGGAAGCCCTGCGCCCAGCCACGCGCGATTGCGGCGTCGTTGTCGACGAAGATGTAAGGGCAGTAATTAACCGGCGTGCCGTCGAAGAGCGCCTCGACCAGAGCAAAGGCCTCGCGGTACTGGTAGCGCGCGGGGTCAGTCAGTTCGTCGTTAGAGCCTGTGAACTGCCAGTCGAGGAACCAGAAAAATGCGCGACCGCCCGATGACTCGTCGGGCTTGAGGCCGGGCGGGAGGAGCGCTGCGATCGCGCCGGGATCGGTCCAGTATTCGATGGCGATGCAGTCGCTGGAATAGTGCCACGGTGGCAGCGTCGCCAGCGCGGACTTTCCTTGCGGCGTGATAGGAACTGAAAACGCTTTGAGCATCGTCCTGTGTCCTTGTTTCTGGGGCTTGGAGGTGAAGCTCGAAACCCGACCGCTCAGCATTGTGCGCCCGATTGCCCGGCGGCTTTATCCCCCGGTTGGGGGGCGGTCGCCGCGTTTCGGGGGCTGCACCGGGATCAACCACCCCTATCCCCCGATGGGGGGCCGAAATTGCCGGGCCGGGGGAGAATGCGGGCCACAATAGCGGTTCGGTGTTTGCGCAGGAGTTCAATACCGATCGCTGAAAGCAGCCTACGCGTTGTTCCCCTTCGTAGGGCGCGGTCGGCCGGAGGCTTCGCTCGCACGCGCCTTGGCGATTTTGGACCGGAGCGCAGAGTAGGCGGGAGCGACCATCGGATAATCGGCGGGCAATCCCCATTTCTCTCGGTACTGCGCCGGGGAAAGCGCGTATTTCCGGTAGATGTACCGTTTCAGCGCGCGGAGCTTCTGGCCATCATTGAGGCAGATGAGATAGTCGTGGGCGACCGATTCCTCGATTGATACCGCCGGCTTTTGTCCGCCCCCGGCGCTGACGGGGACGGCGTCGATACTGCGCAGTGCCTCGTGTGTCGAGGCGATGAGCACAGGCACTTCGGGCGTGGTCAGAGAATTGTTGGAGACAAAGCAAGCGACGATGACGGCAGTGAGCTCGGTGAGGTTGGTTTCAACCGCCATTGTCGCGTTCTCCGAGCGCTACACCGAGCGTTTGGCAAGACAGAGAGTCATGGCGCGGCTTTCCCGCGCCTTGACGTGGACGTTTGTCGTGCCACGACAGGACAGGAGGCGTCATTGGCCAAACAATGACCGCAACGCCGCCCCAACCGATCCTGACGACTACGCGTTCAATGGAATTGTGAGTATCGCCCCGACCTGTCGCCAGCCCCCTTTCTGGGGGAGTGACCGCGGGAAATGGGGGGGGGCTGGGCCCACGGCTTCCGGCAAAAGCCCGATAGTGTCAGCGCGGCACGCCGCGCGGCACGCCGCGCCACCGGCCTCGGCCAGGAGGCCGGTTCCTAGCGTCTAAGTGGTGCGGTGTTTTGTCAGCACTGGGATCAAATCCGCGCCAAGACCAAATCTCTACCAAATCTCTACCAAATCTCTACCAAAAGAATACCTGACGATCACGACGGAGCGGAATTTCAGCCGTAGTCTCTCGCGAACAATACCGCACTCGACGTGGTGTGAGTTTGTCGTCGAGGACGAGGGTCTCATGCGGGATGATGCCATAGCAACGTGGGATGCTTCAGAGTGTCGTGGCGAGGGCGGCCTGCGGCCTCTGCGCGCGCCAGTGCGCTTTGTCGAGTTTGAGCCGACCGGACCATGCTCAAGGCTGATTGCTTCACTGAACGACGACATGCCGCCGGGCACGCCGAGGCTCGAGAAGCTGCGGCGGTGCAGGACACAGCAGAGCCTCACCGGCGCCTCGCTGCCGCAGGTCCGGCGGGGCCTGGTGCGGGCGTGGCGCCTCATGCTGGTTCTACGGACAAGTGAAGCCCAGGAGGCAATCGACCGGATCGAGCTTCAACTCGATGACGTTGCGGCTGCTGCCGCGAAACGGCTGCGTGCAGCCACCCAGTTGCTTCGGGCTGTGGGCCTCGCGCTGCACGATGACAGTCTGGCCGCGCTCGCGATTGCCAGCGCGCATCTGAGCGAGAACCCTGCGGCGCGGGGCGATTATGCTGCCTCGACGCTCTGCCGGCTGGGGTTCTGGCAACTCGGCAAGTTCGACGCCCTCCACGCGCTGCCACGACACTACCCGCGGGGGCGGTGGTCGCGATCACATGCACTATCGGCGATGGTCGACCTCTCCATTGAGGCGGCGGTGGCGCTCGATCACCTGAACATCGCGACCGCCAAGCGCCTCGCGTTGGACGCCCTGGCCATGGCGAAACAGGCGAAGGCGGGCGCCGGGCTCGCGGCGCTTCCCGCCTGCCTGGCCGCACAAGTGCTCTACGAGGAGGGCAGCCTCGACGATGCCGACGATATGCTGCGTGATCGACTTCCAGCGATCATTGCGGAGGGGTCGATCGAATGCGCGCTGCGGGCGTATCTGGTTCTCGCGCGGATCGCCAGACAGCGGATGCACTATGATCTCGCGGCCATCCTACTGCACGAAGCCGAAGCCCTGGGTGAGCGCCGTGGATGGCCGCGGCTCGTGGCGGCGTCGGTGGCGGAGCGGGTGTCGCTGCTGCTGGAGGCAGGGCGGACCAGGGAGGCGCGCCTGAGCGCTGAAAATCTCGATCGCTCTGCCGATGTAAGTGGTGCTGGATCGGGCCGTTCTGGCATCGAGATAGCGCAATACCGGATGTTGGCGCGGTGGCGCGTCTCGTGGGCGGAGGCGCCGTCACGGGAGGCCGTGGCGGCACTGCGCCAGCTTTACCATCGCGCGGTCGAGCGGTGCGACGTCTATACCGGATGCCGGCTCGCGGTCGAGCTGGCCCACATGCTGGCGTCGATCGGTGAAGCCGAGGAGGCGGATGCCCTTTTCTTCCACACCATCAAATCGGGATCTGCCACCGGCCTCTACCAGGTGTTTCTGGAACACGGCGGCCAATCAGCCGACCTGCTGCGGCGGGCTTATGGTCGCGCCGATGCCGCCGACTTGCCGGATCGTGAAGTCCTCCCTTTCGTGGGAAGCTTGCTGTCGCGATGGGAGGCCAGCCGCGCCGGCGGTGCTGCGGTTCAGCCGACCGGCGCAATCAGCGATACGCTGACCGCCCGCGAGTGCGACATCCTCGGCAGGATCGGACAGGGCTTGCCCAACAAGCGGATCGCGCGAGGCCTTGAAATCTCTCCAGAAACGGTAAAATCCCATATCAAGAACATCTTCCTGAAGCTGGGGGTCAGCACCCGCGCCGAGGCCGTATCTCGCGGCATGTCGCTCGGTTTATTATAGCGCCGAACAGCGGATCCAAAGGGATTCCATCGTATGGCGGCTATGGTGGAGACGTCGGCGTTTCGGATTGACCTCGCCAATCTATGCGTGTGGCGGCGGAATGGCTCCGCCGTGGACGAGCGTCTCGACCTCCCGCCGAGGACGTTCGACGTTCTGCGTTACCTGGCTGAGAATACAGGCCGACTGGTTAGCCATGATGAACTGCTGACCGCGCTCTGGCGGGACGTCCACGTTCAGCCGGAAGTCTTGAAGCGCCATATTCTGGCCATTCGCAACGTGTTGGGCGATCCGAGCTCCAACCCTCGTTTCATCGAGACCCAGCGCGGCCGCGGTTACCGCTTCATCGGGCCGATCAACAGCTTTGCCCCGATGCTGGAGGCATCCGAGGTTGTCGCTGAGTCCGGTCTCCTTGCCGGGCGCGACGAGCCGCTGCTGATGCTGCAAACCTCGCTTCAGCTTGCGGCCGCCAGGGAACGGCAGGCAATCTTCGTCAGCGGCGAACCCGGGATTGGCAAGACGGCGTTGGTTCAGGCGCTGGTCGCGCAGGCCCGGCATATCGCTGGTCTCGTTGTCGCGCAGGGGCATTGTATCGAGGGGTTCGGAGGCATCGAACCCTATTATCCGGTCCTGGAAGCACTCGGCGGGTTGTGCAGCGGACCATCGCGAGCTTCGACCGTTCGCACGCTCATGAAGGTGGCACCCGCCTGGGCCGCCCAAATGGCCGAGCTTCGGACCGAGCAGCGCGAGAGTCTGCCATTGCCGATCGATGTCGCGCGTAGCTGCATGGTGCGCGAGGGCACCAATCTGTTCGACGCGCTAGCCGCGGAGCGGCCGCTGCTGCTCGTCCTTGAGGATCTGCACTGGTCGGACTACGCGACCGTCGACCTCTTGTCCGCGCTCTGCCGTCGGCGGTCCGCAAGCAAGCTCATGCTCATCGTCACCTATCGGACTGAGGAGCTTGGCAGTGCGGGTCACCCGCTGCAGCAGCTGGTGCATGATCTTGTTGTGCGAAAATATTGCCATGAGATCGAGCTCGGCCCGCTGCCCGAGCCGGCCATTGCCGAAATTCTCGCGGGCGGGCCGAGCGGCGTTTTGGCGTCCGATGAGTTCGTACAGCTCATCACGGAACGATCGGGCGGTAATCCGCTTTTTATCGAGCTCATTCTGGAATTTCTTCAACAGCATGGCATAGCGGAGCGGATCGATCGGCACTGGCGGTTGCTCGTCCCGATCAGCAGGGCCGCCTTTGCGACGCCCCCGACTCTCGGACGCATCCTCGAGGCGAAAATGGACGAGATGCCGCACGAAGCGCGTCGCGTCCTTGAGGCGGCGAGCGTCGCTGGTCTTCGCTTCGACACGGCGACGACGGCACCCGCGGCGGAGATGGACGAGCAATCTTTCGAGGCGATCTGCGAAGTATTTGTCCGGAACACCTGCACCATCCGCCGGGATGAACCGGTGCCCCTTCGCGATGGCAACGTTGTGCAAGCCTATGTCTTCAAGCACGCGGTCTTCAGGCAGGTCCTGTACGACAGGATAGGCCGGTCGCGCCGGGCGCACCTTCATCGTGCGATCGGCGATCGCCTGGAGGAGATGTATCCGCCGGACAAGCGTGCCGAGCTGGCACTCCAACTCGCGCAACATTTTGCGGCCGCGCGGGACTGGATGCGCGCGTTGGACTATCTCCGCTCGGCGTTGCGCGTCGCGAATAGCCGGTTCGCGCGCCGCGACGTGATGGTCATTCTCGACCGCGCTGCCGAGCTGGCTACCAATCTCCCGGACGACGCTCGAACTGCGACGGAGCTCGAGTTCCTCGAACGGCGGGGAGCCATCCAGGCGGCCACGCACGATCCAAAGGCCCGCGACACCTATGCCCAACTCGCGGAGAACGCCAGCCGACAGGGACATGTTGATGTCCAATGCAGGGCGCTTCTCGAACTGGCCTACGTCATCAGCTGGACCGACCTCGCCGGCAGCCGACCCCCTCTCGATCAGGCTCTTGCGCTTTCCGAAAACCAATCCGACCCGATCCAACGCGATGTCACGCGGGGGCGGGCCTATGCGCGGCGTATCTGGGGCTTCGGCTGGAACATGGATGATGCGCGCCGCTGCGAGGAAGCGCTCGCCCGGCTGCTGACCAGCGGCGACGGTCTCAGCGTCGCACGGGCGCAGCTCTACTTCGGCATGGTATGCCTGGTTTCGACCCGTTACCGTGAAGCGTACGACCTCGTGGAAAGCGCCTACCGGTTGCTGTCTGGGACCCCGCGGAACGAGGTCGAGGCTGATCTTGCGCGAGCGTTCTGGATACGACATGTCGGTGCGGGGTGGTCGCAGTATGCGCTTGGGGATTTCGGTGCCGCGTGGAAGGAATTCGACGCGAGCATCGCGTCCTTCGAGAAGAGCGGCGACGCAGGAGCTGTCCGCTCTTTCCAGGTTTATCGCGCCACCCTTCGGTTCTACGCGATGGACTTCGAGGGCGTTCTGCAAGACTGCGCGCCGGCCGCGCTCGGCCTGTTAGACGACGACAGCGCGTCTCCCATCCGGGTCTTGCCGGTCGAACGCAGGATCGCGCTGATATTCGGCGGGCTAGCCAAGGCGGGCCTTGAGGATAAGCGGGCAGCGCTTGACAGCTTTCGTGCGGCCGAAATGGAAATGGAGCGCCAGCCCGCACATCTGGATTGGTATTGGCGTCTTCCCTTGGAGTGGGGGATGGTCAATTTACTCATCTTCAACGGCGATCGGTCGACGACACTGACGCGGGCGAAGCACTTGTGCGATCTCGCTGCGCAAACCAGCGAGCGCACGTGGCAGGCCTTGGCCTGGGAGGCGCATGCGCGGGCAGCCTTGGCCTTCGACGATGCGGCGGAGGCGATCGACCACGTCGAGAAAGCGTTGGCCGCCTGCGCCGGCGCGCAGGTTCCGCTGGCGGAACTGCGCGTCCAGGCCACCGCAGCGGTCGCGTACGAAGCCATGGGGGATACTGTATCCGCCACGCGGCACACTCGCGAGGGCGAAACCATTCGACGCCAGCTCGCCGACAGCCTGTCCGAGGGGCACCCACTCCGCCAGCGGTTCGAACAGCGCAGCGGTTTGCTGCTCGCCGTCTAGCTGTTAATCGCTACCGAACTGGGGCCCTAGGCAAAACGTGGAACAACCGATTGAGCTGGCAAGCGAATCTCGCAAATGACGGAGGTTCCGATCCGCGCCGGTCGGGAGCTCACCAAAGGACGAATTTTCTCGTGCTTTATCAAATCGTTATGGGCATCTTAGATGGGTTCGCGCTTGGTTTCTGACTAACAGACCCCCCTCCGTCGGTCGCCTGGGCCGCGCTTCCCCCGCATGTTTGCGCGGCTCCCTCGTCGCCGGCGACATCGACCGGCCGATCGAGATAGCGACCGCGCCCCTCTCGGTCCCGCCCCGACCGCCAGCCCAGTGGATGTGGGCTGTCCCCCGAAACAGCCGGCTTGCCCCCCGATCGGGGGATAGAGCCAGGCTCGCCCTCAAGCGAGACTTCGTGCCAAGCCGCTAGCCTTACCGGCAAGGCCGACATAGCCCGCCCCCGCGGACGATGGGAAACCCCTATCGACCACGCGGATGGCCGTTCATTGCCTAACAGAGTGATCAATGCCGATGTGCCCCGGTGCCTTTTACCGATCCTGCGACACAGTCATCGAGGATACCAGGACCTCGACGGGCTACGCCGCATTTCGCCGCCGAGAGACTGCCTTCCCGCGTGGATTGAGAATGAAAATCGATTTTCGTGGCTCGGGGTACGGAGCGATCCCAGCGTCTCCGCTCACCCGTCCAACGGCAGCGTCGCGAGTGCTCGCCCAATCATGAGGAGGCGGCACTTTTTCAAGACTGCGGTTTTGGCGCCCTGCCTTGCGGCCGAACTGAGCGGTTGCGCGGTGCACGGGGCGCCCTCCTTCGTAATGGCTGGCTCATATTTCCCGGGGTGGATGTTCTGCGCGCTGATTGGCATTCTCGCGGCAATCGCCGTCCGGGTCTGCTTCGTCGCGTCGGGCCTGGTCAACGTACTGCCGCTTCAGCTGTTCGTCTGCGCGGCAGTCGGCTTGAGCTGCGGTCTCCTCGCGTGGCTGCTTTGGTTCGGGCAGTAGCATGAAGGCAGCAGGTACGCGCCACGCTGCGCCTTGGACTATCCTGGTCTCGCTGGTGATCGTCGCGGCAGCGATATGCTTCGGGTTCTATGCGCTGCATCGCAGCGCGATGAGGCCGACGACCGACGATGCGAGTATCGATGCCGACGTCGTCCATATCGCGGCCGAAGTCGGCGGCCGGATCATCAACATACCCGTCGAGGAGAACTCCCAAGTCGCGAGGGGCGATCTCCTGTTTCATATCGACCCGGTACCGTATCAGCTCGAGGTCGACCAGGCGCGCGCCAACTTGGAGATCGCCCGGGCCGCTCTCGAGACGCGGCGCCGCGTCCTGTCGACGCAACGATCGACCGCGGTCGTCGCGGCTGACCAGGTGCGGAGCGCCGAAACGAACCTAGAGCTAGCCACGCGCACCGTCGCCCGGCTTCGCCCCCTCGCCGGCAAGGGCTACGTGCCGACCCAGCAATTCGATCAGGCTCAGACGACGCAACGCGACGCCGTGACCTCGCTCTCGCGGACGCGGGAGCAGCAAGCCGCGGCCGTGCAGGCGATCGATACGGATGAGGCTGCGCTCGCAACTTTACGCGCCCGGCAGGCTGAACTGGGGATTGCCGAGCACCACCTTCACGACACGACCGTCCGGGCGACCCATGGGGGACGGGTCGTCGGGCTGTCCGTCCTGAGCGGCGAGATGGTCGCGCCGGGACAAAGCCTGTTCACGCTCGTCAGTAACGAGGCGTGGTTCGCAGTCGGGAACTTCCGTGAGACCGATCTGCACGCCATAGCCGTCGGCGATTGCGCGACGGTCTACTCAATGATCGACCGCCGGGTGGCTATCAAGGGTGTCGTGCAGGGCATCGGCGCCGGCGTGCTCGACACTGATCGCGTCAATCTTCCGCGCTCCGTCCCTTATGTCGAGCGCTCGCTCAACTGGGTGATCGTCGCGCAACGCTTTCCCGTCCGCGTTCGCCTCATCGATCCTCCGCCGAATCTCGTGAGTCTTGGCGCCACTGCTGTCATCGAGGTGAAGCATGGCGTTGGCTGCAGATAACCGTTCCGGCTCCATCTTCGAGGGAGTGGGAGCACTGCTGGTGCCGTTTCCCGGCCGGCTGGAGTTTGCGACCCGGCTGGCGGTGATCTGCGCCCTCACAACCCTCGTCGTCGAGCTCTATCAGACGCCCGAACCGGCGCTCACGGTGTATGTCGCGTTCTTCGTGATGAAGCCGGACCGAGCGGCCAGCGTCGTCACCAGCATCGTCATGCTGGTGCTGATATCACTGATCATCGGCTTGGTGCTGGCGCTCGCCGTGCAGGTGATCGAGCAGCCGCTATGGCGCGTCACGGCGATGACGCTCGTGTCCTTCTGCCTGACCTTCGCGGCCTCGGCGAGCAAGCTCAAGCCGGTCGCCGGGACCGTCGCCTTAATCACCGCCTATGCGCTCGACCTGCTCGGCTCCGTGCCGGGGGGTGAACTGGCGACCCGCGGTGTCCTCTATGTCTGGCTCTTCATCGGCATACCGGCCGGCCTGTCCATCCTGGTTAACCTTGTCCTAGGGCCCGCCCCGAGGCGGCTCGCCGAACGGGACTTGGCGCATCGGCTTCGCCTCGCCGCGGCGGTGCTTGTGGCGCAGGACGTGGCGCAGGACGTGGCGCAGGACATGGGAACTCGGAAGGCATTCAAGGAATGCCTGCACGAAGGTCCCGGTGAAATCCCGGCTTGGCTGAAGCTGGCTGGAGCAGAGAGAACCTCGCCCAAACGGGACATCGCCGCCCTTCAGCAGGCGGCCCAGTCAACGAACGTGATTCTGGCGGTGGTGGATTTCCTCACCGATGGACTCCAGCCGGCGCTTCCTGATTCGCTTCGCCAGCGCATTGGCGAGACTCTTGGCGGCATGGCGGCCATTCTGGGCGAGGGCGGCTACCCTGTACAAATCAAACTTGAGAGCCGTGCGGACGAGGCAGGTCTGGCACCGATCGCGGCGGCGGCACTTGCGGAATTGCGCGCCGCTCTGTCTGCCTTTGCCGAACCACCTCCGCCGGATGGATCGCCGCAGGCGGCAAAGCCCAAAAATGGCTTCTTCCTGCCGGACGCCTTCACCAACCCGGCGCATGTTCATTACGCGCTGAAGACGACCGGCGCCGCGATGTTCTGCTACATCGTCTATCTGCTGCTGGATTGGCCCGGCATCCATACCTGCCTGATCACCTGCTTCATCGTCTCCCTGGGCACCGCGGCCGAGACCGTCGAGAAGCAGGCGCTTCGGTTCCTGGGCTGCGGTATTGGTGCCGCGGCGGGCCTCGCGGCGATCGTTTTTCTGATGCCCAGCGTCACCTCGATCGGAGGGTTGATGGGCGTCATCTTTCTGGCCACGCTAGCCTCGGGCTGGATTGCCGCCGGCGGCCCGCGAATCTCTTATTTCGGCTTCCAGCTCGCCTTCGCCTTCTTCCTCAGCGTCATCCAGGGCGCGGCGCCCGCCTTCGATATGACGACCGCGCGGGATCGGACCATCGGCATCCTCTTCGGCGATCTCGTCGTTGCGATCGTCTTCACGCAAATCTGGCCGGTGACGATTGCTGAGCGCATCAATCCGGCGATCGCAGCCCTGCTGCGTCAGCTCGCCGCCCTGGTCTCGACAGTAAGCATGCCGAGGCGCTGGGGGCTCGCCGCGGACTTCCGAACGACGCTCGCGGCGTTCGAACAGGATCTCGCGCTCGCCCGCTATGAGCCATCCGCGATCCGGCCTCCGCGGGCTTGGCTGGACGAGAGGCGGGAAATCGCTCGCACGCTCTCATCGCTGCAAGGGCCGTTGCTGATCGGCGCCGATCAAGACCCTGCCGGGTTCGCGAGCACAGCGCGCCGCCTCGATCAGCTTGCAGAGAGCGTTGGTACCGCCGCGCAACCGCACACCGCCGAACCTGCGGCGGAGGCCGCACCCGGCGGGTCCGAGCCCATGCCGCGCGCGGCCGGTCCGAGTGCGATCTGCGCGGCCGTCGAAGCGCCCCTGGCGAGGCTGGAACAGCTCGTCGAACACCTATCGGAACATGTAGCACGTGAAACGACCGACTATGCGCCGGCATGAAGGAGCCATCGCCGTCGTCCTATCCTCACTCTGGCTTGCCGGCTGCGCAACATCGGCTCTCGACATGGCTCCGGAACGGCCTGACCGGCCCTGGGTGCCGGCCACCACAGAAACCGGCGAAATCATCGCCGGCGAACACCAGGCTTCGCCGGCGGACGAAGGCTATGTCCTGCCCGCCAATCCGGCCCTCGGCAGAGTCCCCATGCCGCCCAGCGTCGATACAGCCAGGCGCTATTCTCTTGCCGAACTGATCGATCTTGCGGAATCGAGTAAGCCGGCAACGCGCATCGCCTGGAACGACGCGCGCCGCGCCGCGCTTACCGCTGGGATTGCCGAAAGCGCCTTTCTGCCGAACATAACGGCAAGCGCCATCGGCGGGTATCAAGGTAGCAACGGTCACGAAACGGCGCTCGGCACCGGTTTCAGCAGTAATCCGTCGCTCGACGGCACCGTCTCGGCAGTGTCCCTGCAATGGCTCCTCTTCGATTTCGGAGAGCGTGCAGCGGTGGTGGACGCGGCGAAACAAGGTTCGGTCATTTCGAACATTGCCTTCACCGCTGCCCATCAACAGCTCATCTACAGTGTTAGCCTTGCGTTCTATAATCACGCCGCGGCCGAGGCGCGCCTCGCGACGGCGACGCAATCCTTGCGGAACGCGCATGACGTTCAGGCGGCCGCGGAGGATCGCTACAAGCACGGCATCGGCACGGTGACTGAGGTTGCCCAGGCCCGCCAGGGTACCGCACAGGCCAATCTGGCGGTGGTACAGGCAACCGGCGGGGCGGAGGACAGCTATCAAGCCCTGATCACGGCGATGGGCATTTCGCCGTTGACGAAAATCAAGATCGCCGGCGTGTCGGGCCGCAAGCTCTCTCCGTCAATGGCCGCGCCCGTCGAAAGCGTCATCTCGGAAGCTATTGCCCGCCGGCCGGACGTGCAGAGCGCCTACGCCGCGCAAAAGGCAGGTCTCGCGAACGTTCGGGCAGCGCAGGCGGCGTTCATGCCGAAATTCTTCCTATCGGCCACCGGCACCTACACCTCGGGGAATTTGGACGTGACAAGTCTCCCATCCGCCGGTGAGCAACCGCCGACAGTCGATATCAACGGTAGTCGCCTCGGCGGCAGTATCTTCGCCGGGGCGAGTATCCCGCTCTATGATGGTGGAACGCGCGACGCGCAACTCGCCCGGGCACGCGCGGAAGCCGACAGCGCCGATGCGCGCCTGACGCAGGTGCAGGAAGAGGCGGTCCGGCAGATCGTGGTTGCGGACAACGCGCTGCACACCAGCCTGTCCACCTATTCGGCATCGCAGACCCTGGAAGCGGCGGCGCAGACAACGTTTAATTCGGCGTTGGCCGCGTATCGCAACGGCGTTAGCTCGATCACCGACCTGACGCTCGCGGAAACCCAGCTCTTGCAGGCAAAGGATGGGGCCACGGATGCCTACAGCACGGCGCTGTCGGCTGCCGCGACGCTTGCCCTCTCGACCGGATCGCTTGGCGCGGCACCTGAGTGAAACGAGAAGGAGAGCATGCCAATTTCGAGATCTTGTCTCTTAGGGAACGCGTCGCCGGTCCGAAACCTGGGAGGAGAGCTTCGAACCGGCATCCGGCCGGGAGAGGCGCGCGCCGTTCCCTCTACCGCAACCTCGACACCAGCGGCCGTTCATTTGCCGCTGAAATGCGGTGCCCGCTTCACGAAGAAAGCAGCGAACGCCACGCGCGCGTCTGCCGACCACACTTTTATTGCTGAACTCGGCGAGCTCGTTGGGCGCGGCCTGCTGAAGCGTCGGACGGTTGTGACGGCGCATCAGCAGCTTGCACGCTCGCTACGCCGCCGCCGGCCTCTTCGCCAGCTCCTGCGGCCGTCTAACGACCCCCCGTGCAGCCCAGCGCACTCCCCCATCAGGGGGATATGTCGGGACACCGTTTCGACGCAAATCTCGGCCAAGGGGCATTCGCGCCTGCCGGTAGTTGGCGCCAGGGCCACGTGGTTCTCGCGACGGAGTCTGGTGCGGTTCGCACGTCCGCGTTCCACATTGTGCCGCGCCAGGTCGCGGACATGACACAGCAACGGGTGAGGGTCCGATATGAGCAAAAGAGTGGCCGATGTGCTGATCGAGACGCTGCAGGCAGCCGGCGTGAAGAGGTGCTACGGCATCGTCGGCGACACGCTGAACCAGATTGCGCGCGCCATCAGCGTCAGCGAGATCGAATGGGTTCACATGCGGCACGAGGAGGCCGGCGCTTTCGCCGCCGGGGCCGAGGCGGAGTTCACCGACAATCTGACAGCCTGCGCCGGAAGCTGCGGCCCAGGCAGCCTCCATTTCATCAACGGGCTCTATGAAGCTCACCGCAATCGCGCGCCGGTGGTCCTGATCGCTACCCAGATCGTTCGACAGGACATTGGATTCCAGTCGATCCAGGAAGTCGACTTCAATGAGGTGTACAAGGGCTGCAGCGTCTTTTGCGAGATGATCATCACGCCCGAGCAAGCCCGGCGCAAGACAGTCGCCGCCTGCCAGGCGGCGTTGACAAAACGCGGCGTCGCCGTGCTGATCGTGCCGGCGGACATCGCCAACGCGCCCGCGCACGACGAATTGCCGTACACCGTTCATGCGCGGCGCCCGCTCATTCGCCCGAGCGACACGGATCTCGACGAAATCGCGGCCATCCTCAACAAGGGTGACGCGATCACGATTTATGCGGGTGCCGGATGCGCCGGTGCACACGGCGAAGTAGTCGCTACCGCGGCGCGGCTCAAAGCGCCGATGGCCCATACATCGCGCGGCAAGGACTTCGTCGAATACGACAATCCCTACAACGTCGGCATGAGCGGAATGATCGGCGGGCCCGCGGGCTATCACGCCATTCTCGATTGCGATGTGCTGCTGCTTCTGGGGTGCGATTTCGCCTGGAGCCAGTTCTATCCGAATAAGGCCAAGATCATCCAGATCGATGCGGATCCCACGCATCTTGGCCGGCGGCACCCGGTCACGATTGGCGCCGTCGGCGATATCAAGGCGACCTTGGAAGCGCTGCTACCTCGCCTCAAGCAGCATCAGGGCGACAGTTTTCTCGCCAAGTATGTGGAGCGTCATCGCAAGGAGCGGCAAGCGGCGGACGCCGAAACCCTGTCCGGTCCAGATGCCTCCATTCCCGGGTCATACCTCGCCAAGGTCATCAACAAGCATGCGGCCGAGGATGCGTTGTTCACGGTCGACGACGGCACTGTGTTGGTCTGGACGCTTCGCCATATCGATACGGGCGGCAAGCGGCGGACCTTTGGCAGCCTTTTGCACGGCACCATGGCGAGCGGGATGCCGTCGGCGATCGGTTTGCAGAAATGTGCGCCCGGCCGCCAAGTGGTCTGCATGGCCGGCGACGGCGGCTTTACCATGCTTCTCGGCGATCTGCTGACGGTGGTGCAGGAGAACGTGCCAATTAAGATCGTGGTCTTTGACAACGGCAAGCTCGGCTTCATCGATATCGAGCAGAAATCCGCCGGCTTGGAGCCGGTGTTCACGAACCTGAAGAACCCCGACTTCGGCAAAGTCGCTGAGGCGATGGGTCTCTGGGGACGATGCGTCACGAAAGCCGGCGAGCTCGAGGGGGCGATCGTGGAGTGGCTCGCTCAGCCTGGTCCGGCCCTGCTGGACGTGAAGGTCAATCCGATGCAGCTGGTGATGCCGCCATCCCCGTTCGTGCGTCCCGAAGCGGTAGTCGGAATGGCGGTCTACACCGCCAAGGCCATGCTGCACGGCAAGGGCCACGACGTGTGGGAGATGATCGTCGAAAACATTCCCTGATGCCATCGGGCGCGCGCCGGCGATCTTCGCGCGCGACTCATCGCAGACCTGGATGAACCGCTCGGTCCGCAGCGGCCTGACACCGACGGGCGGGCGACGGCAACGCGGGGTGCGCGATCAGTCGCGCTCCATCCGCTGAGAAGGGGCACCCTTGGTACGAAAGCTGTTTTCTGGGAACCCGGCGCGCATCGGTCGGTTCGAGTGTGCGCCGGTCACAGATGCCGTTCCTGATTCCCTCGCCCACGGGACACCCGGCAAGCTGAAGGCCGATCTAATCGCGCTGCTCGGCAAGGACAGGGTGCTCCATAGGGCAATCGACCTGGTACGGTATGCGTCCGATGCCAGCCCTTATCGCCTGACACCCCAAGTCGTCGTGCTTCCCCGGACGATGGACGAGGTCGTCACGATCTTCCGCTACTGCCGGGAGAACGGACGGCATGCGACTTTCCGGGCGGCCGGAACCAGCCTTAATGGCCAGTCCCAATCAGATGACATCTTGATCGACGTCCGCCGCCACTGGTACGGCGCAAAGGTGGAGGATGGCGGCCGGCGGGTGCGGGCGCGGGCCGGCATGATCCTCGGTCATGTCAATGCCATGCTGGAACGGCACGGCCGGCGGCTGGGACCGGATCCCGCGAGCTCGCACGCCTGCACGGTCGGCGGCGTGATCGCGAACAATGCCGGCGGAATGCGCTGCACCGTCGAGAGAGACGCCTATCACACCGTTACCGCACTGACCTTCGCGACGCCCTCGGGCGCTGTGATCGATACGTCCGCACCCGGCGCCGAAGGCGCCTTCGCCGCCGCGGAACCGCAGCTTGCACAGGGCCTGCTCGAGCTCCGTCGCGAGCTACTGGCTGATCCGGCGCTGGCCGATCGGACCCGCCGCAAATACAAGATCCGGAACACGCATGGTTACCGCCTGTGCGCGCTGCTGGACGGCGAGACGCCGCTCGAGATCTTCCGGCGGCTCATCGTCGGGTCCGAAGGAACGCTTGCCTTCGTCGCCGATGCGACGATCGAAACGGTGCCGGTGCCCCACGTGACGAGCGTCGCGTGGGTCCCGGTGCCCACTATCGACGAAGCCGTGGCCCTCGTCCCAGGTCTGGTTGCGCTTGGCGCTTCCGCCGTCGAGCTGATGGTCGCCCCCGCGCTCACGGCGGCAGGTCAAGCCTTCGCGCACACGCCATCCTATTGGAGAACGCTCGACCCCAAGGCCGCAGCCCTTCTGGTCGAGTTCGGCGCCGAGGATGCGGCATCGCTTGCGGCGGCCGAAGGCCGGGTCCTCGATCTCGTCGGCAAGGCTAATCTGATCAAGCCTGTCGAGTTCACCAGCGTCGAAGAGGCCATCGAACTCGCATGGCATGTGCGCGAGGGCCTGCTCGGCCTTGTCGGTAAGAACCGGCCGGAGGGCTCGACCCTGATAACGGAGGACGTCTGCTTTCCCCCGGATCGCCTGGCTCAGGGAGCGCACGATGTCCAGGCGTTGTTGGCAAAGCATGGGTTTGTTCCTGCGGTGGCCGGGCACGCGGCGCATGGCAACCTTCATTTCACTCTCACTGCGAATTTCGGCAATGCGGACGACCGGGCGCGATATTCGGCATTCATGAGCGAGCTCGTGCAGCTGGTCGTGCAAAAGCACGACGGATCGTTGAAGGCGGAGCACGGAACCGGCCTCAACATGGCGCCCTTCGTGGCGGCGGAATGGGGCGAGAAGGCCACCGCCATGATGTGGCGCATCAAGGAGCTCGCCGATCCCGACCGGGTGCTCGCGCCGAACGTCATCATGACGCGAAACGAGAATATCCACCTGGAGAACTTGAAGTTGGTACCGCAAATCGAAAGTGTTGCAGGCTCTTCGCATTGCATCGAGTGCGGCTTTTGCGAGCCGGTCTGCCCCAGCCGCAATGTGACGATGACGCCGCGGCAGCGGATCGTGCTCCGGCGCGAGATGGCGCGGCAGGCGCCGGGCTCCCCTGTCCTCGCCCAATTGCAGTCGGAGTTTCAATACGACGGAATCGAGACATGCGCCGGCGATGGCATGTGCTCCATTCCTTGTCCGATCGGCATCAACACCGGGGCGTTGATCAAGGAGTTCAGAGCGCTTGAGAACAGCCCGAGCGCGGAGGGCATCGCGCTCCGCCTCGCGGAGCACTGGAGCACGGTAGAGAAACTGTCGCGTGCCGGCCTATGGGGGGCGCACGCCTTCTCTACTCTGTTCGGTGTGAAGCCGCTGACGGCCTTGACCGCCGTCGCCCGAAGCGTCGTCAGCCCGGACCTGCTGCCTGCCGTTCCGGGCCCGATGCCGCGGCCAGCGCGCAGCTTGCCGCGGACGGGTCGGGATGGAGCAGCGGCTGTTTACTTCTCGGCCTGCATCAATCGCATCTTCGGCCGTGACCCCAGTCAACCGCCGGCGCCTTCGCTTCCGGAAGCCCTGCTGGCGCTCTCCAAGCGCGCCGGCAAGCCGCTGTGGATTCCGCCCGACGTCGGCGGCTATTGCTGCTCCACTCCCTGGAAATCGAAGGCTTACCGGCGAGGCCACAAGTTCATGGCCCAGGCCATTGCTGATGCCCTCTGGCGGTGGACCGATGGCGGCACACTGCCCATCGTGGTCGACGCCGCGTCCTGCACGCTAGGCCTCGCAGAGGATGTGGCACCGCAGCTCGATGCGGAACGGAAGCGCCAATACGAGAGCCTCACGATTATCGATTCCATAACGTGGTGCCGTGATCTCCTTCCCGATCTCACCATTTCGCGGAGGCTGACGCGCGTTGCGGTCCATCCCACTTGTTCGACGACGCACCTGGGTCTGGCCGCGGCACTCAGGCAGATTGCTGGCCACTTGGCCGACGAGGTCGAGGTCCCGATCGGAACAACCTGCTGCGGCACTGCCGGCGACCGTGGCCTCCTGCACCCCGAGCTGGTCGTCTCAGCGACGCGCGAAATCAAGTCCGCGCTGGATGCGCGCCCGGCCGAGGCCTACCTGTCGGCGAACCGAACCTGCGAAATGGGACTTCGCCACGCGACCGGGCGGCCCTACGAGTCATTCGTGTTCCTGCTTGAGGAGCTGACTCGGTCCGCTGCTGGCCTCCCCGCCATGGCGAAAGTTTCGACGACCGAGGGGACGGACACGATGACAGCAGCCGGTCGCATCTCGGAGGCACGCTGAGCCGGGTTGCTCGGCCGCGGTTTGCCCCCCTGAAACGGCCCTCGCCCCCCCCAAAAGGGGGATAGAGGCGGCCACGGTGCCACGCGAAACTGCCGCCCGAACGGCCTCGCTTGGCGTGCCCTCGGTGGTTGCTGGCGGCCACGGGCATCGCCGCCGGCCGGGCAGGGCGGTTAATGCATGTCAGAATGATCGAGGTCGATGCTGTACACTTCAATTTCACAGGGCGCGGAGACCGATGCCTGCGAGACGGGGAATCCGGCGGCCGACGTGACGCCTCGCCGTCAGGCGGGCGAGCAGGGGCTTAATACGCGACCGGGCCACCTTTCATCAGGGCACGCGAAAGAGCCGCTGTCCTCGCGCTGCCCTCTCGTCCTCAAGCTATCGCCGAATGCCCAATCATGACGTAGCGTCACCTGCTCAGGCCGATCATGTGGGCGTCCTTGCTCTCCTCCGCGCTAGGCGGCTGTGAGGTGTGGCGCGCTCCGTCCTTCGTGCAGTTGGACGCGATTTTACAGGTTGGCGGCAGCGTGCAGAGGAAGAGGGCGCGACCGCCCTTCATTAAGAAGTGTGCCAGGGCTCGCTAGGCAGGATCGATCAACGGAACGTCAATGCCCTATCAAGCTGCGATGCAGGTTAAGTCGGCGCCGGAAATAGGCCCGATTCTCCACCAGAGACGAAAGGCATTGGGCCTGACGCTGGTACTGCTTTCGACGCGCTCGGGCGTGTCCAAATCGATGCTATCACAAATCGAACGTGCGGAGGCCAATCCCACGTACGCGGTGTTGTGGGCGCTTACTTCCGCGATGAGGATTGATTTTGCTGCCCTACTACAAGGCGCAGCCCAGATGGACGGTAACGAAAGCATAGACATTCCTCGCGTTGAATATACGCCCGAGATTCGGAGTGAGGATGGGCTGTGCCGGCTGCACATCCTCAGCCCCCCCGGAACTGGTCGGCTCCGTCGAATTGTATAGCCTGGAATTTGCGCCCGGCGGCCGCTTTGAAAGAAAAGCGCGTAGTTCGGGAGCTACGGAACATTTTATCGCCGGAAACCCTGGAATTGAATTGACAACCGCCTCCACGACCCGGGCCATCGGCGCTGGTGAAACTGCTCATTACCCGGCGGACGTATCGTACGTGATTGCGAATATTTCCCGCGAGACGAGCCGTGGATATCTTGTTGTGTTTTACGGCCAAAACACAAAAGCGAGACTTGACAATTTTCCGATATAGTTGAAAAATAATTCCATTGGATCGAGCTATCCACTGAGGATTGCGCTTTCCAGCGCCGGAATAACGTCCGGAAACCTTTGTCTGGATGAACACGTCACAACCTGACGTGTTTTGTTGCTGCGTAGTGCCTATTAATGAAAGTCGATCTTAGGCTGCATATAATTAGAGCCGATTTTGACAGTAGATAATAATGGAGGAAATGAAAGTGCTTTCAGGGCTAAAGTAAGGAATTTTGTGCCCAACAGCATTGTCGGGCATGGCGGTAAATCGCCGCAAAACGAAACAAGCAAACAACCGATCGTCCACTAAATAAACGAGAGAAATCCAATGAAAATTGAATTGTGCCCGCGCCGCGGCGCAACGCGTGCGGCTGCATGTCTAGCCGCGGTGACAACTGCTTTGCTGTTGCCCGGGACTGCTCTGGCAAGCCTTACCGTGCCGGTTCCGGCCGACAGCAAGAGCACGGTACAGCTCGCGCACAGCGCGCTGGTGGGCGCCACGGAATCCACACGGCAAATCAAGCTCTCGATCACGCTGCCGCTGCGCGATGCGGCGGGCGCCGCGAGCTTCGCGCAGCACGTCTCTACACCCCGCGATCCGCTCTACCGCCATTACCTGACGCCGGCGCAGTACGCGGCACGGTTTGGTGCAAGCGTCGCGGATTACCGCGTTGTAGCGGCATGGGCGAAGTCGCAAGGGCTTATGCCGGGCGAGGAGTTCTCCGCGCATAACGTGCTGCCGCTGACGGGTACCGTGGCCGCCGTGAAGGCAGCGTTCGGGACGCAGTTCAACGATTACCGGGACAGCACCGGGCGCGTGTTCTACGCCGCCACCGGCGCCGTGCAGGTGCCGCAGGAAATCGCCAGCCGGATCAGCGCGGTGATCGGGCTTTCCAACATGAATCATTTCCAACCACTCACGAAACGGCTGCCGGCGGGCCAGCAGCTCAGCATCGGCGGCAGCGGGCCTGGCGGCGCCTATAGCGCGTCCGATTTGCGCAGCATCTACAGCGTGCCGCCGCAACCCGTGGCGACCAAAGCCGAAACGGTGGCGGTGTTCGAACAGGGCGGGTTCGCCCCGAGCGACATCACCACCTATGAAACGCGCAACAAGCTACCGGCCACGCCAGCGGTTTTGCGCAGTGTGGATGGCTATGGCGGTGCCATTAACAGTCCCGACATCGAAGCCGAGGCGGTGCTGGACATCGACATGATGATTGGCCTGAACCCCGCGGTGGGCAAAGTGCTGGTGTACGAGGCCGGTGCCACCGAGGATTTCGGCACCGCCCTGGTGGATAGCTATGCGGCGATGGCCACTGACAACAAAGCGCAGACCATCAGCATTTCCTATGGCCTCGATGAGGCGTTGCAGGATCCGGCGACCTTGCAGGCGGAAAATGCCGGGCTGATGCAACTCGTGGCGCAGGGCCAGGGTGTCTACGCCAGCTCCGGTGATCAGGGCGCCTATGGCGACGAGGCCAACGGACTGAATGTTGAAGACCCGGGCGCGCAGCCGAACGTGGTCGGCGTGGGCGGCACCACCTTGTTCACCGGTCAGAAAGCGAGCTATCGCTATGAAGTCGTTTGGAATGAGCTCCAGACTGCAATTGGCGCCGCCACGGGTGGTGGTATCAGCGCCGTTTGGCCGATCCCGGCTTATCAGATTGGGAGCGGCCAGAACGGCTTGCATAATATGACGCTGAATGGCGGCTCGGCTACCAGCCGCAACGTGCCGGACGTGGCGGCCGTGGCCGATCCGCTGACCGGTGTGGCGATCTATTCCAAGATCAACGGGGGCTGGCTGACCATCGGTGGCACCAGCGTCGCAGCGCCGGTCGTCGCCAGCATTATGAGCATCGGCAATGCCATTTCCAAATCGTGGGGCTTCGGGCCGCTCGGTTTCACCAACCCGGCGATTTACGGAATTGAGGAAAATCCGTTGACGCAGGCGTTCGTGCAGAATGATTTCGACGACACCGTGTACGGCAATAACGGCGATGTCGCTGATTTTGGCATTCTGGGTTTCAACGCCGGCATGAATTATGACAACACCACCGGGTGGGGCTCGCCGGTCGGTGACCATATGCTGCTGGACCTGGCGCTCCAGCCGGCAATCAACAATACCAACAATCCGCCGGCGGCGCCGAACGGCGTTTCCGACACGGTAACAAGCAACAGCATTGCGGTGAAATGGACGAAGGTAACCGGGGCGTCCGGCTATTTCGCGCTAGCCCTCGATACCAATTCGCGTGTTCTTAACGTTGTTGAAAGCAAGTCGAGTTCGCTGACGTTCACAGGGCTGACGCCGAATACCGAGTATGACGTGGAGGTGTTCTCGGTCAGCAACGGTGGCACCGGAGCGTCGGCGGTATATTTCGCGACTACGGCGAAGCAGTAGGCTTTTTGCGGATTGGAGCAGGCCCGGGGGCGTAGCCCCTGGCCTGCACTCAACCGACGACTGGAAAGCATGAATCCAGTCTGTTTGTGGCGTAACAAGTTAAGTCAACAGGGACTGCCTCAACATGGCAGTTCCGCATAAATTTCTTCGGAGAGAAGCAATGTCTAGACAAATTATAACCAGCCTCGCTGCGCTGGTGGCAGGACTCCCGGCTTATGCCCTCGCGAGCCCGGTCAATAGTCTATATAACTTTACCGGCTCGCCCGATGGCGCGCACCCCATCGGCGCTTTGGTTGCTGACTCCGCCGGCAATCTCTACGGCACCACCACCGCCGGTGGTAACAACAGCGTCAACGGCACCAACGTCGGCACCGTGGACATAGTTGGCCCCCCCCCGCCGCCGACCGGCGTCGGCATCGTGTTCGAACTTTCGCCTCCGGCGGCCGGTTCATCCACGTGGACCGAAACCATTCTCTATACCTTCCAGGGCGGCACCACTGGTGCGTATCCCGTAGCCGGTAGCCTCGCGATCGATGCCAAAGGTAATCTCTACGGCACCACCGAGTTCGGCGGTTACAAGAACGGCGGTATGGTGTTTGAGCTGGTCAAACACAAAAAGAAAGGCGTCACTACGTGGACCGAAACGAAACTCACCGAATTCAACGGCAACCTTAAACTCACCTTGCCGAATGCGCCTAATGGCGCCGTTGTCTTCGGGCCGGATGGAGCCCTCTACGGCACAACCTCCGCCGGTGGCGCCCATAATCAAGGCGTTGTCTACCGGCTCGCCCTCCCCCACACCCTTTCGGTGATTTACAATTTCGGCGCCAATAGCACCGACGGCACCACCCCTTATGGCAGCGTTGTCTTTGACAAGGCAGGCAATCTTTACACCCCGACCACTGCCGGTGGTAACACCGGCAACGGCACGGTGGTGAAATTGTCGCCCGCCGCCGCCGCCGGCGCCAGTCGGACCGAAACCGTGCTGCATAGCTTCGATAGCAATTTCGATGGTGGTGCGCCGCGCATGGGCCTGACGATCGACGCCAACGGCAATCTCTACGGCACCACCGAACAAATGGCTAACAATGCCGCAACGGGCCAAGGCGCGGTCTATGAGATTAGCCCGCCGGCCGCCGGCCGCACAAAGTGGACCGAAACTGTCCTCTACATCTTCCCTCAGAACGGTACCGAGGGCGCCTCGCCTGGCTTCAGCACCGTCACCATCGACAAGAGCGGCAACTTATACGGTACCACCGAACGCGGGGGCGCCTATAGCGGCGAGAGAGTTGGTGGCACGCTATGGAGACTCTCCCCCTCTACCACGGGCCGTGGATCCTGGACCCAAACGACGTTGAATGACTTCACTGCCGCGCCCGACCCAGCCGCACCGCAATCCGGCGTGATCTTCACCAGTAACGGGGATCTGGTCGGCACCACCATCTACGGCGGTGCGGACAATATCGGCACGGTTTACAGCTACACGCCGTAATCCGCGCCAGGGCCGCCTGGGCCCACCACGGGCTTGGGTGTGTTTCTTCGTCTTATGCCGCGCCATCCACGATTTTTTCGTGTTTGGCGCGGTATTTTGTGTGTCCCTGTCGGGCGCACGGATTTCGGCCTTGCGCTTTTTCACAAACGACCGGTCGAATCCCTCGACCGCATTGCCGTCGACCATGTGCTGTTAAGCCGCGATTTCGAACAACCATCTCATCCAGGTGCCAGCGGGGAACTGACAAGTTAACTCACGCAGAGGTGCCAGTGCGTCATTTTCGTTCAACTCTTCTCTGCGTGGAACGGACCTGGCATTACTCTCAGTGGGCCTTGTTGCAATTGGTGATTGCGCTCCAGGTATCCTTCGCAAATTAACTTGTCAGTTCCGTCACGACAGCTCCGCCCCCCCGCTAGTGCTGGACCGCCCGGTCAACGTGCGAAGTTTTCGCGCCTATGTCGAGCAGAAATTGGCGCCGACACTGCGCGCAGGCGACCTCGTCGTGGCCGACAATCTCGGCAGCCACATGGTCAACGGCGTGCGTGAGGCGATCGAGGCGCGTGGCGCAAGTTTGTTGTTCCTGCCGCCCTACTCGCTGGATCTCAACCCAATCGAGCAGGTGTTTGCCAAGCTTAAAACCCTACACCGTCGCGCTGAGCCGCGGAGCAGGGAACGCCTATGGAAAACAATCGGCACGACCCTCGTCCGCTTCACGCCCCAGGAGTGCGCCAACTATTTGGCCCACGCCGGCTACGGACAAACAAAGTGAAATCGCTCTAATGGAACGGATGAAATTTTTGAAGCCATAAGCGGATTAAAACTCTACGGCAAGTGCCATTAGGAACGGCAGATAGTTTCAGCGCCGCAAGGCGGCCGTTACCGGGTGGATACGGCAGTGCCAAGGTCAAGGCATGAGTGTACATTGCCGCGTTGGCGATGGTGCCTCAGTTTGAAGTAGCAGCCCGCCAGCGATTTAGGGCCACGAGTGACCAAATCGCCTCAACACCGCCGAACGGCCACGCCCCTTGCAGGAAGCCATAGACCGACCCGAGAGCGCACGCGACAGCAAAGCCGAGCACGAACCAGTGGCTGCGCTCCTCAAGCGTGTAGCACACCAACATTGCGGTTACGGAAAAAAGCCCGAAGGCAGTAAGTCTGTGCAAAGTTAAGCGACTTTCTCGCGCATTGTGGAACTGCAATGGACAGCATCGGACTTAGTCACTCTGACTGGCATTGACCCCGGTTGCGCCCGGCCCGCGGCGCAGGGCGCCGGCGGCACGCCCCGCCACGCACAGGGCAGGGCGGATAGGAGTTTTGCATGGATCCGGTAGGCTGCCTCTATCCTCCGTTGGGGGTGATGGGGGACCGTCTCGGGGGCACAGAGGCACGCATCTTCTAATCGATGCTCGGGGACCGAGTTGCTTGAGGAACCATCCGCCACTGCCGATCCGAGCGGCCGGCAGGCGCAGCACAAGGCCTTCCGCATCCCCTGGGCGCTATTCGTAATGGCCGGCATCGCCCACCTTGCCGCGGAAGACGCGGTAGACCACCGCCGTATAGCCCAGGGTGAGCGGCAGCACGACCAGTCCGGCGCCCCAGAACATGAAGCCCAGGCTGCTGGCTGGTGCCGCCGCCTCATCGGCGGTCACGGCAAAGGGGATCATGAAGGGCCAGAACGAGATGGCGAGCGTCGCGAAGGCCGAACCAAAGATTAGCGCGGTCATGCGGAAGGGGCGCAGATCGTCTCGGAACTGAATGCCGCGCACCAACTGGAATGCTGCATAGGCGCCGATCGCGGGGAAGACGATCAAATAGGGCCGCTCTAGCCACCGGTCCATGATGCGGAGGTTGAGCGCCAGCGCATAGACGAAGGCGATGGCAAGGAAGCCGAATACGCCCGCCGTGAGTCCCGGCAGGGCGGCATAGGCACGCTCGCGCAACAGGCCCTCGCCCTTGGCGACGAGCCAGCCGGCGCCGAGCAGGGCATAGCCGAAGCAGAGCCCGACGCCGCACAGGCAGGCGAAGGGGCTGAACCAGCCCCAGGTGCCGCCGGCATAATGGCCATCTTGTATCGGCAGCCCGGCCGCGAGCGCGCCGATCGTCACGCCCTGGATGAAGGTCGCGACCAGCGAGCCGCCGGCGAAGGCGATATCCCAGATCCAGCGGGCGTAGAGCGCCTTGGCGCGGAACTCGAAGGCGACGCCGCGCAGAATCAGGGCGCACAACATGACGATCAGCGGCAGGTAGAAGGCCGAGAGCAAGGTCGCATAGATGCGCGGAAAGGCGCCGAACAGGATTGTGGCGGTCAGCACCAGCCAGGTCTCGTTGCCGTCCCAGACCGGCGAGATCGCCGCCAGCATGCGGCGCCGGTATTTCTCGCTGCGGGCGAAACCGAACAGGATGCCGACGCCAAGATCGAAGCCGTCGAGCAGCACATAGAGCAGCGTGGTCAGCGCGAGCACCCCGACCCAGAACAGGATCATGCCAAGCCTCCTGCCGTACGTTCTGCCGGCACGTTTTCGGTGACAGGGCTATCGCCCGGGAGCGCCAGCGGCCGCTTGGGATTGGCCGGGGCACCATGCCCGTTGACTGACGGCCCGGCGCGCAGCAGCCGATAGATGTAGAGCACGCCAAAGCTGAAGATCAGCAGATAGACCAGGCTGAAGAAAATCAGCGAGGCGAGCGTGGCGCCCGCGGTCAGACCCGGTGTGACGGCATCCGCCGTTCGCATCAGCCCATAGACCGTCCAGGGCTGGCGGCCGATTTCGGCGGTGAACCAGCCGGTCAAGGTCGCGATGAAAGGCAAGGGGAAGCTGAGGAAGATCGCCCAGAGCAGCAAGCGTTGCCCATCGATCCGCGCCATCAGCTCGAAATAGGTGCCGAGCCAGGCGAGCGCCAGCATCAACAGTCCGCATCCCACCATCAGCCGGAAGGTAAAGAACGGGATCGCGATGGGCGGCCGGTCGGATTTCGGGAAATCGGTCAGACCGACCTCCTTTGAATCGAATGTCGTCGTCGCGATCAGGCTGCCCAGCACAGGTACTGCGATCTCGAAACGGTTGCGATCGGCCGCCTCGTCGGGCAGCGCGATCAAAACCTCCGCGGCCGGTTTCTCGTCGTGCCAACGGCCTTCGATGGCGGCAAATTTGATCGGCTGCCGCTCATGGACGTAATCGCCGTTCAGATGCCCGAAAAAGAGCTGCGCTGGCACCAGCAGCGCGGCTAGGCCGAGCCCCATGCGCAGCATGACTCGCGCTTCGACAGCATAGGTGTTGCGCAGCCGGTACCAGGCCCCGGTCGCCGCGACGCAGAAGGCGCCGGTGACATAGGCGGCGAGCAACATATGCGGGAAGCGTACCCAGACGACCGGGCTGAAGATGATGGCGGCCCAATCGGTCGGCACGAAAGCGCCGTCGTGTATCGCGTAACCGACCGGCGCCTGCATCCAGCTGTTGTTAACCATGATCCAGAACGCGCTGAAGGTCGTGCCCAGCGCCACCATTACCGTTGCCAGGAAGTAGCCCAACGGCGAGACGCGCGGCCGGCCGAAAATCAGCACGCCGAAAAACGAGGCTTCCAGCGCGAAGGCGGTGAAGCTCTCATAGGAGAGGAGCGGCCCCTGGATCGGGCCGGTGGCTTCCGAGAGCCGGCTCCAATTGGTGCCGAACTCGAAGCCCATGACGATGCCGGAGACGACGCCCAGCCCGAAGGCCAAGCCGAAGACCTTCAGCCAGAAATCGAACAGCCGGCGGTAGACCGGCCGGTCCGTCGCCAGATGGAGCCCCTCCAGCACGGCGAGCCAAGCGGCCAGCCCGATCGTGAAGGAGGGGAAGATAATGTGAAATGAAACCGTGAACGCGAATTGCAAACGTGACAGGAACAATGCGGTGAACGCCATCGCCCGGGTCTCCTTCGTCTAAACCGGCTCACCGCCGCAATAGATTGACCTTCGCCAGATCGATGAGCTGATTGGCGCGGCCGTCGAGTACGGCCTTCATCATGAACATGCCGAAATGATAGGCCTCGCCGGCCGTGGTCTTGGGCGGCATGGCCAGCTCCTGCCGGGCGCTCACGACATCCACCAGCGCCGGCCCGTCATGGCTGAGCGCTTGGGCGAGCGCCGATTGCAGATCCTGCGGCTTTTCGACCCGGATGCCCTTGATGCCGGCCGCTTCGGCCATGGACGCAAAATTCGGATTTTGTAGCGCGCAGCCCGCATCGAGAAAGCCGTTGGCCATTTGCTCCATCTGAACAAAGCCCAGCGTGCCGTTGTTCAGCACCACGACCTTCACTGGTAGCTTCGCCTGGGCCAGGGTCAGGAAATCGCCCATCATCATGGTGAAGCCGCCATCTCCCGACATCGAAATGACCTGGTGCTTCGGGAATGCCGCCTGGGCGCCAATCGCCTGCAGCATCGCATTCGCCATGGAGCCGTGGTTGAAGGAACCGATGATCCGGCGTTTGCCGTTGACCTTCAGATAGCGCGCCGTCCAGATGATCTGCGTGCCGACATCGCAGGTGAAGATCGCGTCGTCGCGGGCCAGATCGCTGACCAGCCGCATGACATATTGCGGATGGATGATGCTGCTGTGCGGGCCGCTCTCGGCCAGCGCATCGAGGTCGCGCCGGGCCCGGGCATAGTCATGCAGCGCATCGCCCAGATGAGACTCGTCGCTCTTCTGGTCGAGCAGCGGCAGCAGGGCCGCGACCGTCTCCTTAACGCCGCCGAGCAGGCCCAGCTCGATCGGCGTGCGGTTGCCCAACGCCTCCGGCCGGATATCGATCTGCGCAATGCGCGCATGTTCCGGAAAAAAGGGCCGGTACGGGAAATCCGTGCCGAGCAGCAGCAGAGTGTCGCAATTCTTCATCGCGGCATAACCGGAGGCGAACCCGACCAGCCCGGTCATGCCGACATCGTAAGGGTTGTCGTATTCGAGATGCTCCTTGCCACGGAAGGCATGGACGATCGGCGCCCGGAGCTTGGCCGCCAGTGCGACGACCTCGTCATGCGCCCCGGCGCAGCCGGCGCCGCAAAATATCGTAACGCGCGCGCCCTCGTTCAGCAGCGATGCGAGGCGCTGCAGATCCTCGTCGCCCGGCCGCACCACCGGTTTGGACGGGATAAGCCATTTCGGTACCGCGGCATCCAGCGGCTGCAGCGCGACGTCGCCCGGGATGACGACCACGGCGACACCGCGCTTGGCGACGGCGACGCGGATCGCGCGGGTCAGGATCTGCGGCAGCTGCTGCGGATTCGACACCAGCTCGACATAGTGGCTGCATTCCTTGAACAAGCTTTCCGGATGCGTCGCCTGGAAGAAATCGATACCGATTTCGGTGCTGGGGATATGCGCCGCGATGGCCAGCACCGGAACGCCACTGCGCTGGCAGTCGAAGAGGCCGTTGATCAAATGCAGGTTGCCCGGGCCGCAGCTGCCGGCGCAGACCGCCAGCTCGCCGGTGACATGTGCCTCGGCGCCGGCCGCGAAGGCGCCACCTTCTTCATGCCGGACGTGGATCCATTCGATGGTCTTGCGGCGCCGCAAGGCGTCGGTCAGGCCGTTCAGCGAATCGCCGACCACACCATAGATCCGCTTGACGCCGGCGGCTTCCAGGGTTTCGGCCAGGAATTGGGCTGCTGTCTTCGACATCTCAATACTCCAGGAAAACAGGGCGGCTTCAGGAATTGGCGGATTGTTCCCGTTTCAGATCGGAATAGGGCCGCTGCCACTGGCGGTGGCCGCGTTTGCCAGTTGCCGAGTTGCCATGTCCGGTCTCTGACTTCGATCCCGCACGCGGCATCTCGCAACGGCCACGCGCCCGACTTTCAACTCGGCGCAAAGCCATCGCGCCGAAGCTTGTGTTGAAAGCCCTGCGCGACATATCCCCCTGATGGGGGATCGCGTAGCGTTGTTCGGGGGGGCCGGGGCGCGCGGCTATGCGCACGATATCGGCGGCTGATGGCGAAGGGAAAGCGCAACACCATCGTGGCTGTGGCAATTGCACGTGAGATTGCTGCGTTCCTGTGGGCCATTGCCCGTCATATTGGTCCGATATCGTTACGCGAAACGGCAATGTGAAGATCAAGCCGCCAGGAAGAGCAATCTAAGAAGGACAATCGTCGAGTCAGCTGCTGTGCAAGGCTGGGGACGGGTCAAGGTGGGGAACTCCCGAGCGACGCTTGGAGGCCAGCCTCGCGCTGATACCCGTCGTAAGACAGGGACCAGCCCCGGACGGAAATCAGTCAGGCGGTAACCAACCCGCGTATCAGAGCATGTCAACCGACGTCTACAGGCCCGTCTCCAGCCCTGCACAGCTCAATTTGATCACCGCCAACGTCGCTACCGGCGGGGGAAGAAAATCTGCGCCCTTTACCTTGAAAGCGGACATCAGAGCGTCGCGGCGGCGACACGTCCCGTTTTCATTGACGATTAGGCACAGGCACATTAGCGGGGCTGGCGGCGCAGCTGTTTGACGCGATGCTTTTGGTGGGCGGTGATTTCTCGAGCCCAAGGTACGCGCAGCTCGCCGGCATATGATGGCGTAGGCGTTGGCCTGGAGAAGGGTGAGCCGTTGAACTGGTTGGTGCCGCGGCCGATGGTGCGGAACAGTGGCTCCTTCTGATCGTCGGCTATGGTAACGCCCGTCATGCAATGCCCACCACTAGTAACGAGCGTGGCGGCTGTGGGGCGTAGACGGAGCCGGTCGATACAGCCTTACAGACTGCGGCGGATTTCGCGCACGCCGCGGCCAAGCTTGCGGCGTAGCAGGGCGCGCAGTGTCGCACCTTCGGCATAGCCGACTTCGGCGGCGATCTGATCGACGCTGGCTTTACTGGTCTCGAGCAGGTGCACGGCGCGTTCAATCCGCAGATCCTGGAAGTAGTCGAGCGGCGATTTGTCCAGCACGCTCTGGGTCCGGCGCGCCAGCGTGCGCTTGCTGGTGGCGAGCGCCGCGGCAGCCTGATCGAGCGAGAAGCCCTCGGCTAGACGTTGCCGTGCCCAGCGCTCGAACTTGTGCACCAGCGGATCGGTGTGGATCAGGTGGGTGGGGATCGTATAGGCCGCCTGCGAGGTGCGTGCGTCGGCCACCAGATACTTTGCCGTGACGCTGGCCAGTTCGGGGCTGGCGCGCCGGATTAGGTTCAACGCCAGGTCCAGATGGCCAAGCGCCGCGCCGGCAGTGACCACCGCGTTGGATTGCACGATGAGTCGCGACTCAACCAGCCGTACCCGCGGATAGCGCTGCCGGAACAGAGGGGCAAGCCACCACGTCGTGGTGGCCTCTTCGCCGTCGAGCAGGGCCGCCTCCGCCAGCACGAAAGTACCGACGCAGGCGGCCGCGGTCAGCGCGCCGCGCCCCGACCATTGGCGCAGCACCGCGCCGGCTTCGCAGACCTCGGCGCTGGCCAGCGCCTGCATCAGCGGCTCTGGCGTGATTCGGTTGATGGCGGGCATTACCACCGCGTCCGGCGTCTGCGCGCGCGCGGCCGAAGTCACTGGCACGCTCAGGCCGTGCGCTGTTGTAACGGTATCACACAGACCAACCAATTTTGTCTGGAAGCGCAGCGAGGAAATGCCGGTCATTTCCGCCAGCGCGTTGGCGATGTCGAAGGCGTCGAGTACCGCGGCCAGGCCGGTGTCGAAAACGCCGTTGAGGGCAAGGATATGGATATCCATGGCAAGTATGATATCAAACTTGGCAAATTTGCCAATACGGCAAGCATGGCTTCGGCCCTACTTTGCGCACCATGATTCCTAAGTTCGGGGCTAGCGGCGAGCACAAGCGCGCATGGCGAAATCGGCATCAAAGTTGGCAACCCTGGCGCTATATCCGGAACGGCTCCTTTCGTAAGGTTCAGAGCGCTACCGATCACTCAGCAACCATCGAGTGAAGAAGAATTGAGCGGAGACAAAATGACGATCGTATGTCGATTGTTTGTTCGGCCCGAAGCCAAGCCGGCTAGGACCAGGCGGTGGCAGACTTCCCTGTCGTCGGTGCCATTTTGCGTCCAGCCGTGAGCCCGCCAAAATAGGGAAAATCGCATGGAAAGTAGATGAAGTGTCCGACTTTAGGGGGCGTTCTTCATTACGAAATATGCTAGGGCTCGCTCGGTAGGATTGATCAACGGAGCATCAGTGCTTTATCCGGCTGCGATGCAGGTTAAGTCAGCGCCGGAAATAGGCCCAATTCTTCACCGGAGACGAAGGGCGTCGGGCCTGACGCTGGCACAGCTTTCGACGCGTTTGGGTCTCTCTAAATAGATGCCGATTTCAAATCAAACGTGCGGAGGCCAATCCTACTCACGCGGTGTTGTGAGCGTTTACTTCCGCTAAGCGGCGCCAACATGGCAGAAAAGGAGCAGGTACGGGCTAGCGACAATCAATGGATCCTGGCGACGAACCGGTCCAACCGGGATTTCTCGTGCGGGCGGTCTTTTAGCGGAGTTTTTGAACCTCTGGGCCCCAGAGTCAATGAGGTGCACAACCGATGACGCTCGGCGTGGGGCCGGGTCAAATACGCAAGCGCTTGGGAGTGCTCCGAGCGCGTTTCAATGCGTATGAACCCGCGCGCTCTGGTGGCCCGAAACATCCGGCGCTGGAAGTGTCGCCAATAATGGCTTTTACAAATGATCAGCCAGAAAATCAGCGAGCGCCTCAATTTTGGCCGGGCGCGCCCGGGCCGACGGGGTAATGAAGTAGACGCCGCTTTTTGGCAGCGCCCAGTCGTTCAGAATGATCTTAAGGCATCCATCCTGAACATACTCCCTGGCAATGAATTCGGGCAATTGTGCTACGCCAAGGCCGGCCAGTGCCGTTGAAACAAGCGACTCCGCATTTGTCGTGCGTAGCCGCCCAGCGGGTGCCACGGTCTCCTCGTCGCCGGCGTTGTTAATAAATCGCCATATGTCGCCATTGCGATTGTAGTAAGAGTAGCTCAAACAGTCGCCGCAGATCAGATCGCGCGGACGACGCGGCATGCCGTGCTGCTGGAGATAGCCGGGCGCCGCGACAATGCAGCGCGACAATGGGCAGAGCTGCCGCGCAACGAATGCCGAATCGGGCAGCACCGCGATCCTGAGTGCAGCATCGAAACCCTGTCCGACTAGATCGACAAATACATCAGAAAGATGCAGATCAATTGACACCTGCGGAAAAACGCGCAGAAATTCCGGCAAAATTGGCGCTACACATCGTAGCCCGAACGACATCGGCACTGAAATACGAATTACGCCGCGCGGATGGGCGGAGAGTTCACGAGCAGAGTCCTCCACTGACTCGGCATCACGATAGATGCGGCCAGCGCTTTCCGCGATCGTAAGACCAAATTCGGTGAGCGCCAGTTGACGCGAGGTGCGGTTGAGCAACCTGGCACCTAGCCGCTCCTCCAGGCGGATGACGGCGCGCGAAACCGTGGCCACCGACACGCCCAGGCTGCGCGCCGCCGCCGCGAATGAACGCTCCTCAACCGTCTTGGCGAACATTGCCAGCCCCTCGAAATCCGGCAATCGTGACATAGGCAATCCTGCAATCTTCATTTTCAGGAGTTTCTATTGTCTAGGGCGACGCGTGTCTATACGTGAGGGTTCGTCAATCGGCTTTGTGAATTGGCTAATTGACTTCTCGAATTGGGATGGAAACCATATATGACTCACCTGAAATTGGCATGCGCCGTGCGCGGCTGTGCATCGATATTTGCAATGGCGGCGGCACTGGCAGCGCCAGCCGGCGCCATTGCAGCCAGCGTTAACGTTGTCAGCGACGCTAGATCAACATTACCACCGTGCACACGGGTTGGCCCGACGCTGGCTTCGCAGCCCATTAGCCTGACCGTGGTATTGCCGTCGCGCAATCCAGCCGGGCTCGCATCCTTCATCAGCCATGCGACGCAGCCAGGTGATCCGCTGTTCCGCCATTATTTGACGTCCGCGCAATTCGCCGCACAATTCGGCGCGCGGGCCGCCGACTACAAGGCGATCGTTACCTGGGCCAAGACGCATGGCTTGACGGTAGGCGAGGAATATTCAGCGCACACCGTTCTTTCCGTAACCGGCGCGGTCAAAGATCTCGAAGCCGCCTTCGGCGTGCGCTTTACCGACTATAAAGGTACCGACGGCAATAATTTCTACAATTCCAGCCTGCCGCCCAAAGCACCGGCCGCAATCGCTGGCAAGATCACATCGATTCTTGGCCTGAATAACATCAGCCGTCCGCGCACGATGGCGCGCAAACTTCCAGCCGGTGCCACGCCGCTTGCCAGCGGATCGGGCCCGCTCGGCGCCTACTCGGCATCCGATATCCGCACGGCCTATAGCATTCCCACCCAACCCATAAATGCTCCCGGCGAAACCATCGCAGTGTTCGAAGCGGGCGGATTCGATCCGAATGACATCGAGACCTATTTAACCACCAACAATTTGCCGAAACGGCCCGTGGTGGTGCGCAACGTGAACGGATACAAAGGCGGCATCGACGATCCGGGCGTGGACCTGGAAGCCGCGCTCGACATCGATATGGTGATCGGCACCAATCCGGACGTCAAAAAAGTATTGGTTTATGAAGATGGCGAAGTAGACCCGTTCGGTGTCGAACTGGTCAACAGCTTCGCCGCCATCGGCAGCGACAATTTGGCGCAGACTGTCAGTGTTTCATACGGTGAGGATGAAGCGCTGCAGGATTCTGCCGATATTCAGGCCGAAAATACCGAGCTGCAGCAATTGGTGGCACAGGGCATCGCCGTATTCGCCAGCTCCGGCGACAATGGCGCCTATGGCAATTCAACCCAAGTCACTGGGCTGAATGTCGCCGATCCCAGCTCGCAGCCACTGATCACCGCCGTGGGCGGCACCACGCTGTTCACCGGCTTGGGTGCGGCCTACCAGGATGAAATTGCCTGGAACGAACTGCCAGATGCCGGCGCCACCGGCGGCGGCATCAGCACCGTATGGCCGATTCCGTCCTATCAGGTGTTGCATGGCCATTCCCTGGCCGCCAATAATGGCGGGTCTTCTACCAAACGCAACGTGCCGGACGTGGCCGCGGTCGCCGATCCGTATACCGGTGTCGCGGTTTATTCGGCACTGAATGGCGGCTGGTTCGAAGTCGGCGGCACCAGCGTGTCCGCGCCGATCTGGGCCAGTTTCTTCAGCATCGCCAACGCCACCTCCAAGATGCTGGGCCTGGGGCTGATCGGCTTCGCCAATCCCGCCCTGTATCAGCTCGGGCCGGTCACGCCGGAATCAAATTTTGGCGGCTACCACGACATCGTGGCTGGCTCGAACGGGAACGCCCAAATCTATGGTATCCCCGGCTTCAACGCCGGCTACGAATATGACAACGTCACCGGTTGGGGCTCGCCCCAGGGTACCCCCCTGTACACCAGTTTGGCGCTGCTGCCGCTTCACCTGAACAACACCAATCCCCCGCCGCCGCCCACCGGCCAGCATGGCGTGGCAACGCCCACCAGCGCCAAGGTGGAGTTCACCGCGGCCGAGGGGGCCACGGGCTATCTGATCGAAGTGCTGGACCCTGCCACCCGTGTCTACGCCACCGAAGTGATCACAGGAACGAACCACGCCCTGATCAACGGCCTGGTGCCGGGCACGACCTATGAGTTCGAGATATACTCAATCTCTCCTGGTGGCGAAACCGGAGTTCTGCTGTATCTGTCCACCCCTTCGGGCAGCTAACAACCGATGACGAGGCGGGAGGCCCGGAGGATTAATCCTCTGGGCCTTGCGCTTTTCGGCATTCATCGCTGTTTCGATTGAGGCACTCCCAATCCTCGGCCGACGGGTGGTCTTTAGGCTCGCCGCCACGGTGATCACGCCAACCGAGACGTCTACGTGTACGACTTCACCCGTGGCGCAGGGCTCAGAGTGCTGGCGCTGAACCCGGCGTCGATAAAATGAGTGCCATTTTGAATAAGCTTCTATTTCTTGCCCTATATGGGCAGAATGATCCCACGACGGCGCCAGGGGGCAAGAACGCGTTGTTCGCGGGCTCGTATGGCGGTACACGGCATGGGGCGATTGCCATGACGCCGATCAACACGCCGAAATTAAACGGTGCTGAGCCGATGGCTTACTTGACCGAATTGCTGGAGCGCATCGTGTCCGGACATACCAAGGCCGATGAATTCGCGACGTTGCTGCCCGGAAGCGGGAGCCGGACAATGCCGTCCGGGTGAACGCTGAGCCGCTCGCCTCGGCTGCGTGACGATTGAAAATCCCAGCATGGCAATGGATCTGCTCGACAAGCTGAGCGAAGCCCTGCCGTCCGCGGTTCGCGTGACACCGGAACTTCAAGCGTTGCTGCGCAAGCGAGACCTCGGCAGTGC